>Ga0180221_1001255_pt1 | contig 17752 bp, 16 predicted proteins | sample eDN5th37CKraftMG_FD_151339 | JGI IMG/M metagenome (GOLD analysis project Ga0180221, IMG submission 151339) | Enriched Miracle-Growth compost microbial communities from Emeryville, California, USA - eDNA 5th pass 37_C Kraft MG (version 2) (version 2) ...
GCCGCCGCCGCGTGACGCCGGCCGGACGTCCCGGGGGTCGGAGTGCCACCGCCGGTACCCTGGGACGTCGGCCGCGCCGTCGTCGTCGGCCCGCCCCTCTTCCCGCATGCAGCGTCGCGTGCTCCCGCCTGCCCCCGTCCCGGAGCCCGCATGCCTGCCCCCGCCCTGCCCGTCGCCGCCTGGTCCGTCCGCACGGCGCTGCGGTCCCCCCGCCGGCTCCGCACCGAGGTGCTCGCCGGTCTCGTGGTCGCGCTGGCGCTCATCCCCGAGGCGATCGCGTTCTCCGTCGTGGCCGGCGTCGACCCCCGCGTCGGGCTGTTCGCGTCGTTCACGATGGCGGTGACGATCGCCTTCCTCGGGGGCAGGCCCGCGATGATCTCCGGGGCCGCCGGCTCGGTCGCGCTCGTGGTCGCGCCGGTCTTGCGCGACCACGGGTTCGACTACTTCGTGGCGACCGTGATCCTCGCGGGCGTCCTCCAGATCGTCCTGGCCCTCGTGGGGGCCGCGAAGCTGACGCGGTTCATCCCGCGGTCCGTGATGGTCGGCTTCGTCAACGCCCTCGCGATCCTCATCTTCTGGTCCCAGCTGCGGCACCTCGTGCACGTGCCGTGGGCGGTCTACCCGATGGTCGCCGTCGGGATCGCACTGATCGTGCTGGTCCCGCGCTGGACCACGGTCGTGCCGTCCCCGCTCGTGGCGATCGTCCTGCTCACGGTCGTGACGATCGCCGCGTCGATCGACGTGCCCACGGTCGGCGACGAGGGCGCGCTGCCCGACTCGCTCCCGTCCCTCTTCGTGCCGCACGTGCCGCTGACGTTCGAGACGTTGCGGATCATCGCGCCGTACGCGGTCGCGATGGCGCTCGTCGGGCTCCTCGAGTCCCTGCTGACCGCGAAGCTCGTCGACGACGTCACCGACACCCGCTCCGACAAGACGCGCGAGTCGTGGGGGCAGGGCGTGGCGAACGTCGTGACCGGCTTCTTCGGGGGCATGGGCGGCTGCGCGATGATCGGCCAGACGATGATCAACACCAAGGTCGCGGGTGCCCGGACCCGGATCTCGACGTTCCTCGCGGGCGTGTTCCTGCTGGTCCTCGTCGTCGGGCTCGGCGACGTCGTCGCGCGGATCCCGATGGCGGCACTCGTCGCCGTCATGGTGATGGTGTCCGTCGGGACGTTCGACTGGCACTCGGTCAAGCCGTCGACGCTGCGCCGCATGCCCCGCTCCGAGACCCTCGTCATGGTGCTCACGGTCGCGGTCACGGTGGCGACGTCGAACCTCGCCTACGGCGTGATCGTGGGTGTCCTCGCGGCGATGGTCCTGTTCGCGCGCCGGGTCGCGCACCTGACCGCCGTCACCCGGACCGACCACGGCGAGGACGCCGACCGGCGCGCGTACAAGGTGACGGGAGAGCTGTTCTTCGCGTCGTCGAACGACCTCGTCCACCAGTTCGACTACGACGCCGACCCCGCGCACGTCGTCGTCGACCTCTCCGACGCGCACGTGTGGGACGCGTCCACCGTCGCTACGCTCGACGCCGTCCGCACGAAGTACGAGGCCAAGGGCAAGACGCTCGAGATCGTCGGCATGAACGACGACTCGGCGGCCCGGCACGAGCGCCTGTCGGGCCGGCTGGCGGCCGCAGGGGAGGGGGAGCCATGACCGTCGCGCGGTCGGTGGTCCTGTTCGTCGTCGCGGCGCTGTTCGAGATCGGCGGCGCGTGGCTCGTCTGGCAGGGCGTGCGCGAGCACCGAGGCTGGGCGTGGGTCGGCGCGGGCGTGATCGCGCTCGGCCTCTACGGGTGCGTCGCGACGCTCCAGCCCGACGCCAGCTTCGGCCGGATCCTCGCCGCGTACGGCGGGGCCTTCGTCGCGGGCTCGCTCGCGTGGGCGATGCTCGTGGACGGCTACCGGCCCGACCGGTGGGACGTCGTCGGGGCGCTGATCTGCCTCGCCGGCGCCGCCGTCATCATGTACGCGCCCCGCGGAGCGTAGCCCGCGACCCCGCGGTCGGGTCAGGATGCGTCGAGGCGGTCGATCAGGCCCTCCAGGTCCCGCTCGCCGGCGCGCGTCCGGACCCCGGCGGCGAGCTGGCGTCGGGCGGCCTCGGCCATGTCGTCGGTGAAGAGCGAGAACAGCGCTGCGTTCTCGACGGCGTACACGTCGTCGGCGGCGGCGGGAGCGGCGGCGTCGACGACCCGCTTCATGGCGGCGACCACCGCGGGCTTCACCCGGGCCATCCGACGCGCCAGCGTCTCCACGAACGCGTCGATCTCGTCGGCGGGGAGCGCCCGGTTGACGAGCCCGTAGCGCTCGGCCACCTCCGCGCCGACGAGCTGCCCCCCGACGAGGAGCTCGAGCGCCCTGGCTCGTCCGACCAGACGGGTCAGGTTCACCGTGCCGCCCCCGCCCGGGAGGATGGCCAGGTGTGCCTCGGGCTGTGCCTGCCCCGCGACGCCGACGGCCGCGAAGCGGAGGTCGAGAGCCAGGAGGAACTCGTTCCCCGCCCCACGAGCCAGGCCGCTCAGCTTGCCGATGGTGACCTGGGGGAGCGCCTGCACCTCGAGCGCGAGCGCCTGGAGGATGTTGAGCCCCTCGGGGACCTGAGCCTCCGGCGCGGCCTCGATGGCCGCCTTCGTCGCGATCTCCAGCGCGTCCGGCTCGGTGACGTAGGCCATGTCGCCGTGGGCGATGAAGAACTCCGGGTCGGCGCTCTGGAAGACGATGACGCGGACGTCCTCGTCGGTGCGCACCTGGTGGACGAACCCGCGCAGGGACGGCAGGAGGACGCGGTCCATGAGGTTGAGGGGCGGGTGGTCGAGGGTCACGGTCGCCACGCCGTCGTCGACGGTGATGCGGAGGCCGGGCCAGGTGCCGTAGTCCATCTCGGGAAGGTCCTTTCAGGGGGTGCGCACGAGCGTCTCTCGCGCGCGGACTTCGACCGTAGGCGTCACGGGATGAGACAGCCATGACAGGATGGCGCTGATTCTTGATCTTCTGTCTCACCGAGGGGGAGCGTGACGTGGATCCTCTGGCCGACGCCCTGACGGTCTCCGGCGTCCGCGGGTCCGTGCGTGCGCGGATCGAGGCGGGTGGCCGCTGGGGCCTCGCTCTCGACGCGTCTCCCGGCACCACGCTGCACGCGGTGACGGCGGGCCGGTCGTGGCTGACGGTGCCCGACCAGCCACCCGTCGAGCTGGCCACCGGTGACGTCGTCCTCCTCCCGCCGGGCACCCCGCACCGCCTGGGGGACGAACCGGGCGGCCGTTCGGGGCGTGCGTCGTCGCACCCCGTGCCGCCCGAGGGTGACAACGACGAGGTGGTCACGCTGGGGTCGGCACCCGCGACGACACGCATCGCCACGATCCAGTACCGCAGCGACCCGGTGACGCTCACCCAGATCCTCGGAGCGCTGCCGTTCCTGGTCCACGTGCGCGCGGACGCCGGGAACCCCGGGCTGGACGACGCCGTCCGCATGCTCGCGCGCGAGCTCACGCACCCGGGGATGGGGACCTCCGCGGTGCTGCGGAGCCTCGTCGACATCGTGCTCGTGGAGATGCTCCGGGCCTGGCTGGCCGTGAGTCCGCCGGAGTGCTTCGGCACGTGGCTCGGGGCTCTCGCCGACCCGGTCGTCGGCCGGGCCCTGGAGCGGCTGCACGCGAGTCCGGCCCACCCGTGGACCACGTCGTCGCTCGCCCAGGCCATCGCGGTGTCCCGCGCGACGCTTGCCCGTCGCTTCCCGGCGGCCACCGGCCAGACGCCCGCGGCCTACCTCACGCAGTGGCGCATGGACCTGGCGGCGGTGCGCCTGCGGGACACCCACGACAGCATGGAGACCGTCGCCGCCGGCGTCGGCTACGGGTCGGTCCCGGCCTTCACGCGCGCCTTCGCGCGCGCCCACGGGCTGCCGCCCGGGCGCTACCGCAGCGTCGCCCGGTCGTACTGACCGCACACCGGACGCGCCCGGCCGCCGACGGCCGCCGACGGCCGCTGAGCGACACGTCGTCGCAGGTCGGGCGCCGTCTATCCGGCGCTCTCGCCGTGTCCTCGTGACGACGTCCAAGATATCGATTTCACGAATCCCTTGCTTCCCGCTCTGAAATCGGTATCATCATCCGTCGTGAGGACCTCCGACGGGGAAGGACGGCGATGAGCAGCCGACTGCGATGGGGCAGCGCCACGGCGGTGCTGGAACTCGGGTGGAGCGACACGGAGCCGGTACGGCTCGCGGCGCTCGAGCTCGACGGACGCCGCGTGGAGATGCCCACGGGTGTGCCGCTGGTCGAGGTGCTGACCGCCTCGCACGGGCACACCCTGGCGAGCGCCCGGCTCGTCCACACGCGCGTCGGCGCCGAGTCGCGCTACGTGTCCCACAGCATCCGACCCGTCGAGGGCGGCACCGAGCTCGAGGTCGAGGTCGCGCACCCCGAGACCAGGCTGGGCGCCACGCTCCGGCTCCGGATGCTCGACGACGCGCCCGCCGCGTTCCGCTCGACCGTCACCCTCCGCAACGACGGTGGCTCGCCGGTCGTCGTCGGCTCGGTCGCCTCGTTCGCCGCCTCCCTCGGCGACGCGGCCGGCCCGGCCGGCTCGGTCCGAGAGTGGGAGCTGCTGCGGGGGAGCAGCGACTGGCTGGCCGAGGCGCGCTGGGCCCGCGAGCCGCTCGCGCCGCGCTTCCCCGCCCTGCGCGAGGACCTCACGGGCCACGACCCGCGCGGAGAGCTCGCCGCCGTCTCGACCGGGACGTGGTCGACCGGCAAGCACCACCCGGCCGCCGTCGTCACGACCGGCGCCCTCGCGTGGGCGTTCCAGGTCGAGCACAACGGCGCCTGGCGCTGGGAGATCGGCGAGGACACCCGCGCCGGCTACCTTGCCCTCAGCGGCCCCACCGAGCTCGACCACCAGTGGACGCGCGTCCTGCGGCCCGGCCAGGAGCTCACGACCGTACCGGCGTCGGTCGCAGTCGGTGCCGACGAGGGCGCGGCGCTCGCGGGCCTCACGGCCTACCGCCGCGCCGCCCGCCGCCCGCACCCCGACAACGACGCCCTGGCCGTCGTGTTCAACGACTACATGAACACGCTCGACGGCGACCCCACGACCGAGCGGCTCCTCCCGCTCGTCGACGCCGCCGCCGAGGTGGGCGCCGAGGTCTTCTGCATCGACGCCGGCTGGTACGACGACGACGGCGACTGGTGGGACAGCGTGGGGGAGTGGGTGCCGTCGACGGTGCGCTTCCCGGGAGGGCTGGCGGAGGTCGTCGACCGGATCCGCGACCGCGGCATGGTCCCGGGGCTCTGGCTCGAGCCGGAGGTCGTGGGCGTGAACAGCCCGCTCGCGGACACACTCCCCGCGGAGGCGTTCTTCCAGCGAGCCGGCGCGCGCGTCGTTGAGCACCACCGCTACCACCTCGACCTGCGCCACCCGGCCGCGCGCGCCCACCTCGACGCCGTCGTCGACCGGCTGGTCGCCGAGCTCGGCATCGGGTACCTCAAGCTCGACTACAACATCGACCCCGGCGCGGGCACCGACCTCGCGGCGGACAGCGTCGGCGCCGCGCTCCTCGAGCACAACCGGGCGCACCTCGCGTGGCTCGACGGCGTGCTCGACCGGCACCCGGGCCTCGTCCTCGAGAACTGCGGCTCCGGCGCGATGCGCGCCGACTTCGCGATGCTGTCCCGGCTCCAGCTGCAGTCGACGTCCGACCAGCAGGACCCCGCCGCCTACCCGCCGATCGCGGCGTCGTCGACGGTCGCGGTGCTCCCCGAGCAGGCGGCGAGCTGGGCGTACCCGCAGCCGGAGATGAGCGACGAGGAGATCGCGTTCACGCTGGTCACGAGCCTGTCCGCGCGGTTCTACCTGTCGGGGCACCTCGACCGGATGACGAGCGAGCAGAAGGCGCTCGTCGCCGAGGCCGTGCGTGCCGCGAAGGCGCTGCGCACCGACCTCGGGTCCTCGTACCCGTCCTGGCCGCTCGGGCTCCCGGGCTGGGACGACCCCTGGGTCGCCGGCGCGCTCGGCACCCCGGGCCGCCGCGTCGTCGCGGTGTGGAGCCGTGACCCCGCCGAGGAGGAGACCGTCCTGGCCCTCCCCGATCTCGCCGGTGCCGACGTGCAGGTCGGCACGGTCTTCCCCGCGACGCTCCCCGAGTGGGGCACGAAGTGGGACCCCACGTCCGGTCGGCTCACCGTGCGCAACACGACGGGCTCGGTCGGAGCACGCCTGCTCGAGGTGCGTCCGACCCCCGGCGCGACCGACGCGGGCAGCGCCATCCCTTCCCTGTAGCGTCCGCTACCTCATCCAAGGAGTTGTTCGATGAAGATCACTCGTAGCGCGGTCGCGGCGGTCGCCGTCGTGGGCGCCCTCGCCCTCGCCGGGTGCAGCGACCCGGGTGCGTCCGACGCCGGCAACGGGCAGTCGACGTCCGACTGGCCCGCGCAGGACACCAAGCTCGACGGCACGACGCTCACCATCTGGGCGGCCCAGAACTCCAACAAGACGGCCGACAGCGTCATCCAGGGCTTCGAGAAGCTGACGGGTGCGACGGTCAAGGTCGTCACGATCCCCGACCCGTACGAGCAGGGCGTGCAGACGAAGGTCGCGACCGGCGACAAGCCCGACCTGGCGTTCTGGCAGCCGACCGCGTCCGAGCTCACGGCGCTCAACGCGACCACCAACCTCCAGACGCTCGACGGCGCGCCCTGGCTCGACAACTACACGGGCAACCTCAAGGACATCACCGGCCTCCTCGACGGCAAGCGCTACGCGGCCCTCGTGACGACTCCCGCGGTCATCGGCGTCTACTACAACAAGGAGGTCTTCGCGAAGAACGGGATCACCTCGACCCCGAAGAGCTGGGACGACCTGATCGCGCTCGCCAAGCAGCTCAAGACCAAGGGCGTCACGCCGTTCTACGAGATGGGCGCCGACAAGTGGGCGACCCAGTGGTGGGTCCAGGCCCAGCTCGCCGACGCCGCCAAGGACGGGCTCTGGGACAAGGTGAACAAGAACGAGGAGAAGTTCACCGACCCGACCATCCAGGGCGCGATCACCACCTACAAGGACCTCATCGACGACGGCCTGTTCAACACGGACATCAAGACCGCGACCTTCGCCGACCAGGGCGACGCGCTCCTCGGCGGCAAGGCCGCGATGGCCATGCAGGTGAACTCGTTCTTCAACGAGCTCCAGGCCTCCGCGTCCACCGCCGAGCTCGACAAGAAGATCGGCTTCTTCCCGATCTCGCCGTCCGGCAACGTCGGCACGTTCATCCCCGACCAGTCCAACGCGCTCGTCGCCTTCAAGACCGGCGACTCCAAGCGTGAGGCCGCGGCCCGCCAGTTCCTGTCGTACTGGCTCGGCGACGGGTACCAGGACTTCGTGACCGCGCAGTCGACGGTCTCGCTCCTCAAGGGCGTCGACACGCCGTCCTCGGTGCCGCAGGCGCTCAAGGACGTGGCCGCGTCGATCGGCACGTCCGTCGGGTCCATGCAGGCGCTCGCGGTCGCGAACCCCGACCTGTACCTCAACCTGGCCGACATGATCCAGGGCACCAAGACCCCGGTCCAGGTCGCCAAGACGACGCAGGACCAGTTCGCCCAGCTCGCCAAGGCGCAGGGCGTCGCGGGCTTCTAGCGGACATCGACGGGGGCGGCCGGCCACGGCGGGCCGCCCCCGCGAGCGGAGGCATTGACTCATGACGACGACGCAACTCACCCGGGCGGAGGCCGCCCCGCCGCGCACCGTGGCCCGGGCCGGCCGGACGGTCCGCCACCGGCAGGACCACCCGGCCTGGTTCCTGGTCCCCGCGCTGGCGGTCCTGCTGGTGTTCTTCTTCGTGCCGACGATCTACAACTTCGTCTACGCGTTCACGAACTGGTCCAGCTTCCACGCGGCGATCTCGTTCGTCGGGATCGACAACTTCACGGACCTGTTCACCAACGGCAGCCTGCTCAAGGACCTGCGGATCACGCTCGTCTACGCGGTGCTGGTCGCGATCTTCCAGAACCTGTTCGGTCTCGTGCTGGCGCTCGTCCTGGAGCGGGACACGATGATCAACCGGTTCGCCCGGGTCGCGTTCTTCGTGCCCGTCGTGATGTCCGCGCTGGCCGTCGGCTACATCTTCCAGGCGCTGCTCAAGCCGCAGGGCGGCCTCAACGAGATCCTCGGGTTCTTCCTCCGCCACGACGTCGAGGTGGCCTGGCTGGGCAGCACGACCTGGACGATCGTCGTCGTCGCGCTCATCCACGCCTGGAAGTGGATGGGCCTGTCGATGCTCATCTACCTGGCCGGCCTCAAGACCATCAGCGAGGACGTCCTCGAGGCGTCCCGGCTCGACGGCGCCGGCTGGTGGACGACGTTCCGCGAGATCCGCTTCCCGCTGCTCGCGCCCGCCATCACGTTCAACGTGGCGACGGCGCTCCTCGGCTCGATGAACGGCTTCGACATCGTCCAGGCGACGACCGGCGGCGGCCCCGGCGGGACGACGGAGCTGCTCAACATCTTCATCTTCCGCACGTTCGGGCAGGGCCTCTTCGCGCAGGCCACGACGATGAGCCTCGCGCTCTTCGCGATGGTCGCGATCCTCGCCTTCCCCGTGATCCGCATCCTCCGCAAGAGGGAGGCCGTCCTGTGACCGCCACCGCAGCCCCGCTCGCCACGCGCCGCCCTGCCCGGTGGCGGCGCTCGCCGATGCGCTACGTCCAGCCGGTCGTGGCGATCGCACTTGTCGTCCTGCTGCTGGGCGTGCCGTTCTGGCTGGTCGTCGTCACGGCCGGGAAGTCCCAGTCGGAGGCCCTCAACCCGAACCTGTCGACGCCGTCGCACTGGCACCTGTGGGACAACTTCTCCACGGTGTTCCAGGAGGGACACATGACGCCGGCGTTCTTCGGGAGCCTGCTCATCATGATCCCCGCGGTGGCGGGTGTCCTGGTGCTCGGCGCGATGGCGTCGTGGGTGCTGGCGCGCCGGAAGTCGCGGACCATCGCGTTCGTCTACGCGCTGGCGATCAGCGGGCTCGTCCTGCCGCCCGCGGTCGTGACGATCGTGCTGCTGCTGCGGCAGCTCGGCCTCGCCGGCACGGCCCTCGGCATGATCGGCGTCTACATGGGCATGTACATGTCGACGGTGATCTTCTTCGTCACCGGGTTCGTGCGCACGATCCCGCTGGAGCTCGAGGAGGCGGCGCGCGTCGACGGGGCGAGCCCTCCGCGGGTTTTCTTCCGGATCATCCTGCCGCTGCTCGGCCCGACCATCTCGACGGCGACGATCCTCATCTGCCTGTACATCTGGAACGACGTGTTCTACGCCCTCTTCGTCATCGGGGGGCGGATCGACACGTTGCCGCTCAACCTGTACCAGGTCGCCAGCGCGGGCCTGTACCTCAACAACTGGCACCTGATCTTCGCCTACATCATCCTCATGAGCCTCCCTCTGCTCGTCACGTTCGGGCTCCTGCAGCGCAGGATCATCTCGGGCGTCACCAGCGGTGCGGTCAAGTGAGCATCCGTCGCTAGGATCCGACGAGGAAACAAGCATGCCGAGCCAAGCATCGAGGTCGATGGTGAACGTCCCGGACAGACGCCCGGTCATCCGGGACGTCGCGCGCGCCGCCGGGGTGTCCGTCCCGACCGTGTCGCGGGTCCTGACGGGCGCCGCCCGGGTCTCCGAGGAGAAGGCGCGTCGCGTCCGTCAGGCGATCGAGGAGCTCGGCTACCGGCCGTCGGCGACGGCCCGTGCGCTCGTCGCGCGCAAGCCCAAGCTCATCGCGGTGATCGCCGGGAACACGTCGCGCTACGGCTACGCGGAGGTCATCCGCGGCGTCGAGGAGGGCGCGCGCGCCGACGGCTACACGGTGAGCATCACCGTCGTGGAGTCGGCCGATCCGGCCGAGGTCGAGCGGGCGATCTCGCTCGTCGCCTCCCAGCCCATCGCGGGCGTCGTGGTGCTGAAGTTCGACCCGCCGGGCGTCGCCGCGCTCCACGCCCTGCCCGACGGCGTGCCCGCGGTCGCCGTCTCGGGCGTGCGTGCGACGGGGGTCCCGCAGGCCGTGCTCGACGAGTCGTGGGCGGCGCACGAGCTGGTCGACCACGTGCTCGACCTGGGACACGCCACCGTGCACCACGTGAGCGTGCCGCCGTCGCGCACCGAGGACGGGCGCACGACGGGCTGGCGCAAGGCCCTCAAGGCGCGCGGCGCGGTCGTGCCTCCAGTGCTCGCGGCGTCGTGGGAGCCGGAGTCGGGCCGCGAGATCGGGCGGGAGCTCGCCGCGCGCGACGACGTCACCGCCGTCTTCTGCGGCAACGACGAGATCGCGATGGGCGTGATCCGCGGCCTGCGGGAGGGCGGCCGGGAGGTGCCCGAGGACGTGAGCGTCGCCGGCTTCGACGACCACCCGCTGGCGCAGATGTTCTCGCCGTCGCTCACCACCGTCCACCAGGACTTCGCGGGTCTCGGCAGCCGCGCGTACCACCTGCTCGACGACGTCATCGAGGGCCGCAAGGTCCGCAAGTTCTGGTCCGAGCGGCCGACGCTCGTGGTGCGCGAGAGCGTCGCGCCGCCGCCCGCGTCGTCCTGACGCCCGACCGAGCCGCCCGGCCCCGCTGAGGGCCACGGCACCGGACGCACCGAGGAAAGGAGCTCTTCCGCACGTCCTGTTGTGAAAGCGATTTCATACGGCACCATCACCTCGTACAAGGGAGTACCGATGAGACACCGCAACGCCCTTCCGCCGGTCGGCGCAGCGCTCACGCTGTCGCTGGTCGCGGGAGCCCTCGGCGCCGTCGCGGCCGCCGGGCCGGCGCAGGCCGCCCCGACCGTCGACGACGTCACCGTCGACCTCGCATCCACCACCGGAGCCTTCCGCGGCGGCGCCTCGGGCAGCCTCTACGGGCTCGGCGACGCTGATTCGCCGAGCCAGGCCGTGCTCGACGGCGCTCGCGTCACCAACGTGTCGCAGAAGCCGCCCGCCGGCGCGCAGCACCCGAACGGCGACGCGCTCGACGTCGAGAAGAACTTCTTCGCGGGCGCCGGCCAGGACCTCTACGTCTACGTCCAGGACGAGTACCCGGACTGGCCGTACACGAAGGGCGTGCGCCCGGGCGACGCCGACGGCGACGGGGTCTGGGACTACCTGCCCGTGCTCAAGGCCGCCGTCGAGAAGATCGCGACGACCTCCGAGCGGCCCGAGGACTACGTCTTCATCCCGTTCAACGAGCCCGACGGGATCTGGTACCAGAACTGGTCGACGATGAAGGCCCAGTTCCTCGCCGACTGGACCGCCGCCTACGCCACCATCGAGGGCGTCTACGCCGAGCACGGCCTCGGGCACGCCAAGATCGCCGGCCCCGGCGAGAGCTCGTGGCACACCGACCGCGTCACCGACTTCCTCACCTACGCGAAGGCGCACCACGAGCTGCCCGACGTGATCGTCTGGCACGAGCTCGGCACGCAGAACCTCGCGACGTTCCGCTCGCACATGGAGGCGTACCGGGGCGTGGTGTCCGCCGTCGGCATCGACGAGCTGCCCGTGAACATCACCGAGTACGCGATGCCGCGCGACATGAACGTGCCGGGCCAGCTGGTCCAGTGGCTCGCGATGTTCGAGGACGAGAAGGTCGACGCGCAGACCGCCTACTGGAACTACGCGGGCAACCTCTCCGACAACGCGTCGCGGAACAACAGCGCCAACGGCGGCTGGTGGATGCTCAAGTGGTACGGCGACCTCGCCGGCTCCACGACCGTGCGCCTCACCCCGCCGGCCCTGAACACCGTCGACTCCGTCCAGGGCATCGCGGCGGTCGACCGCGCGAAGCGCAAGGCCACCGTGCTCGTCGGGGGCGGGACGAACGACGTCGCGCTGCACGTCAAGGGGATCGACGCGGCGACGTTCGGCCGCTCGGTCGACGTCGTCGTGCGGGAGAACCGCGTCAACGGCGCCGAGGGCGACTCGCTCCAGCCGCCGGTCGTCCTCTCGACGTCGGCGACCGTCGTGGACGGCGCCGTCGACGTGACCATCCCGAACGCGGACCGCTACAGCGCCTACCAGGTCGTGGTGACCCCGCACCGGGCCCAGCGTCCCGTGGTCGCGACGGACCTCGTCGACAGCACGGAGGCCGAGGCCGCGACGCTGGTCGACGTGTGCAAGACGTACCAGAACCCGGCGACGGAGTGGTCGCACCTCGCGTCGGGGAGCTACGACGTCGGCTGCGTGAACAAGGCCGGCTCGTCGCTGACCTGGAACGTCACGGTGCCTCGCGACGGCACGTACCGGCTCGACCTGCTCGCGGGCGCCAACCAGGCGCCGGGCAAGCAGGCGCTGTTCGTCGACGGCTCGCTCGACCAGGTCGTGTCGTACGCGGCCGACCTCGGCTGGACCTACCGCGGCACCACGCACGTGACGCTCCGGCTGAAGGCGGGCACGCACACGCTGTCGCTGCGCCCGAGCAAGGACGGGTCCACGCTGCTCCCCGGCTCGGACATCACGCTGGACCGGTTCGACCTGTACGACGTGACGGGCGGCGAGGCGGCCGACTACCCGGCGGTCGACGCCCGCCTGTCCGGCGACGCGACGCTCACGTGGGACGGCGCGCTCGCGGGTGCGGCCCGGCTGGGTGCGGACGGGAAGGCCACGACGTTCGTGACCGTCGTCGACACGGGCTACTACGACCTCACGACGACGTACGCGACGAGCCGCGCCTCGACCGTGACGCTCGAGGTCAACGGGCGCGCGGTCGCGCTGCCGAAGACGAAGGGCCCGGGCACCTGGACGTCGACGGCCCGGGTGTTCCTGCCCGAGGGCGTCAGCGAGGTCGCGGTCACCGCGCCGAAGGGCGCGTCGGTGCTCGGACTCTCGACGCTGCGCGGCGCGGACCAGCGCCACGCTGACGCCGACCCGAACCTCGTGAAGGTCTACGCGCCCGGCGACCTGACGCTCGCCGGCACGGCGAAGGTCACGGCCCTCCCGGCCGGCTCCAACGGCGTCGGCGGCACGGACGTCGAGGGACTGGGCAACGGCGCGTCGAGCACGGCCACCCTGGCGCGCCCGGCCGGGTTCGGAGCCGGCGAGTACCAGCTCGTCGTCGCGGCGGCCAACGCGGACAAGGCCGCGGCGATGAACTACAACCCGCAGGTGATCAGCCGGTTCCTCGACGTGACCGAGGCCGGTGGTGCCACGGTGCGCGGGACGTTCCGCCACAACTACGCGTGGCAGAGCTTCTGGAACTACACGATCCCGCTCGACCTGACCACCAAGGCCGGCGCGATCACGCTCGGCAACGCGACCGCGTGGGCGCCGAACGTCAACCAGGTCACCCTGGCGCGGTTCGTCGCCGCGACGTCGACGGCGGCCGTGCGGTAGCGCGGACCGGTCCTCCGACCGGGCCGGGGGTGTCGCATCGGCGGCGCCCCCGGCCCGGCTCGTCCGCGCGCGGGACCGCTCGCGCTGTCGGCGCGGGTACTGTGCGGCGCGTGACCTTCTACCCCGACGGCGAGGTGCGGATCCCGCACGAGACGACCGGCCTCCAGGCCGCCGCGGCCGCCCCGCCGTACGATCCCGCCGCCGCGGCGCGGCGCTTCTCTCGCGCGCTCGTCCGGACGGCGGTGATCAACGCGGTGCTCCTGCTCGCGGCCGTCCTGCTCGCCTACGTCGTCCCCGTCAGCGACGACGAGAACGTCGCGCTGGGGATCGTGCTCGTGGCGGCGGTGCTGTCGGCGGTCCATCTGTCCGTCGTCGTCCTGGGCGAGACGCGGCGGCGCGCGCGTGCCGCGCGAGGGCCGAACGCGGGCCTGCGCGCGTCGTGAAGAGGACGCTGCTCGGGGTCAGCCCCGCGAGCGGACGGCAGTGGTCGCGAGAGTCGTGAACGGGACGGTGAAGCTGCCGCCGTGGGCGTCGATCGCGGCGCCTACGGCGGCGAGCACCTCGGCGAGCGCGTCCGGGCCGACGCGGGTCAGGGCGCCCGTCGTGGGGAGGAGCTCGAGCCACGCGTCGCGCGTGAACGTCCGCTCGACGTCGAACCGCCAGTGCTCGGGCGCCTGGAACAGCCCGGTCGCGCGGACCGACTCCGCGACAGCCGCGTAGCCGGCCTGGTACGCCTCGACCGGCTTCCTGCCCGAGGCGTTCGCGAAGGGTGACTCGGGTACCGCCCGGCGGAACGCCTCCGCGTAGGCGCGCGCGACGTCGTCGGGCGCCTCGAAGACGTGGCCGAAGATCGCCAGCCGGCCGCCGGGGCGTAGGATGCTCGCGGCCTTGACGGCCCCGACCGCGGGATCGACCCAGTGCCACGACTGCGCGGCGACGACGGCGTCGAACGTGCGCCCGGAAGGCTCCCACGCCTCGAAGGTCGCGACGTCGACGGGCAGTCCGCGCTCGCGGGCGAACGTGGCCATGCGGGCGTCGGGCTCGACGCCGAGGACCGTGCACCCGGCCTGCTGGAGCTGGCGCGCGGCGATGCCGGTGCCGCAGCCGACGTCGAGCACGTCGCGCACGGGACCCTCGGGCGGCACCCCGACCACGGCGGCGACGAGGGCCGCGGGGTAGGGCGGGCGGACGTGGTCGTAGCGCGCGGCGTCGGTGCCGAAGGACTGCGCGATCGCCCGCTCGCCGTGGATCCGGGCGGGAGCGGGCTGCGTGCCGGGCGACGTCATGCGCGTCACGTTAGTGGGCGCTTGCCCACTTGGCAACGACGACGCCGCCGGAGTGACAGACTGCCCGCAGGGAGCGACGGAAGGAGGACCGATGCCCACGGGTGTGCGCCTGGCCGACCCCCGCCAGCAGCTCTTCGACGCCGCCGAGCGCATCCTGCTCCGCGACGGGCCGTCCGCACTCACGAGCCGTGCCGTCACGGACGAGGCCGGCTGCGCCAAGGGAGTGCTGCACCGGCACTTCGACGACTTCGACGGGTTCCTCGTCGCGCTCGTCCTCGACCAGGAGGCGCGGCTGCAGCGCGACGCCGACGTCCTGCGCGCGTCGGTCGGGACGGGAACGGTCGTCGACAACCTCGCGACTGCGCTCGTCGCGCTGTTCGGGCCCGTTCCGGTCGCGATCGTGCCGCTCGTGACCTTCCGCGACGAGCTGCGTGCGCGCCTGCGGGCCGCGGTGCCCGGCGGCGGCGTCGCGATCCTCGCGCCCGTCACCACCGCCGTCGCCGCCTACCTCGCGGCGGAGCGCGGCCTGGGTCGGGTCGCTCCCGGCGCCGACGTCGACACGCTCACGCTTGCCCTCGTCGGCGGCGGGCACCTGATCGTCGCGGGCGCGTCCGACCGACCCGACGAGGGCGCGCCGAGGCTTGAGCGCGTGCGGCGGCTCGTAGCGACGACCCTCGCGGACGTCCTGCCCCGCTGACCCGGCCGCGGAGGGGCCCCGGCTCACTCCGGCTCGTCGCCGCCCGCCGGCTCCGAGAACACCGTCCGTGCCACGCCCACCGCGGCCATGGCGCGGGGCCAGCCGGTGTAGAACGCGAGGTGCGTGATCGCCTCGACGAGCTCGGTCTCGGTCAGCCCGTTGTCGCGGGCGAAGGTCAGGTGGAAGGCGAGCTGGTCCAGGTTGCCGCCGGCGACGAGCGCGGCGACCGTGACGAGAGAACGGTCCCTCTTGGCGAGCTCGGTGCGCTCCCAGACGTCGTCGAACAGCACCGCGTCGGTGTAGTGGGCGAGCGCGGGCGCGACGTCGCCCACGGACCGCTGTCCGCCCGTCCAGCCGGTCATCGCTCCTGCTCCTCGACCGTGGGGGCGCCCTCGTACTCGGCGTCCGTGACGTGCTCCTTCCAGACCGTGGTGGCCGCCGGGTCGTCCGCCGACTCGAGCATCGCGAGGTGCTCCATGAAGCCGTCGGGCGTCGCGGCGTGCCAGTGGTCCTGGCCGGGCGGGGTGTAGAGGGTCTGCCCGGCGTGGACCTCGACGATCGCGCCGTCGCGGGTCCCGAACCGGGCGACCCCCTGGGTGACGCGCAGGTACTGGCCCCGCGCGTGGGAGTGCCACGCGGTGCGGGCCCCGGGCGCGAACCGCACGAGCGCGACGGTCATGCGCTGGTCGGCCTCGTGCGGCTCCGCGATCCGGTCGAGCCAGACGTCGCCCGCGAACTGCTCGGGCGGGTTCTTGACGGTGGGTCGGACGGGTTCGACGTTCATCGTTCCTCCTCGGTGGGTTCGACGTCGTGCGGTTCAGACGGTCAGCAGGACCTTGGTGGCGCGGCGCTCGTCCATGGCGCGGTAGCCCTCCGCCGCGTCCTCCAGCGGGAGCGTGAGGTCGAAGACGACGCCCGGGTCGATCTCACGGTCCCAGATCAGCCGGAGCAGGTCGGGCAGGAACCGCCGCACGGGCGCGGCCCCGCCGTGCAGGTAGATCCCGGCGCCGAACAGTGCTGCGCCGTCGAGCGCGACGCCGTGCGCCACGCCGACGAAGCCCGTGTGACCGCCCGGGCGCGTGGCGTGGACCGCCTGCTCCATCGACTGCTGCGTGCCGACGGCCTCGATCACGCTGTGCGCCCCGAGTCCGCCCGTGAGCTCCTTGATCCGGGCGACACCTTCCTCGCCGCGCTCCTCAACGACGTCGGTCGCCCCGAAGCGGCGCGCCAGCGCCTGCCGGTCCGCGTGCCGGGACATCGCGATGATCCGCTCCGCGCCGAGCTGCTTCGCGGCGAGAATCCCCAGCAGCCCGACGGCGCCGTCCCCGACGACCGCCACGGTCTTGCCCGGTCCGGCCTCTGCGGCCACGGCCGCGAACCAGCCGGTGCCGAGCACGTCCGACGCGGCGAGGAGCGACGGGACCAGGTCGGGGTCCGGCCGGCCGGGGGTCGCGACCAGGGTCCCGTCGGCGAGCGGGATGCGCGCGTACTCGGCCTGGGTGCCGATCGTGCCCATGAGCACCCGGTGCACGCAGTACGACTGGTAGCCCGCGGCGCAGATCTCGCACGTGTTGTCCGAGGCCCAGAACGACCCGACGACGAAGTCGCCGACCTTCACGTTCCGCACCGCCGAGCCGACCTCGGTCACGGTCCCGACGTACTCGTGGCCCATGGGTGCGTGGTCGACGGGCTCGGCGCCGCGGTAGGGCCACAGGTCGGACCCGCAGATGCAGCTCGCGGCGAGCCGGATGATCGCGTCCGTGGGTTCGAGGATCGTCGGGTTCTCACGGTCCTCGACCCGGACGTCGCCGGGGGCGTGCATGACGACTCCGCGCATGGAGGTGTCCTTTCTCTGAGGCTCTCGCGGTCCGCGCGCGCCGATCCGGCGGCCGGTGGACCGGTCATGGCTCCAGCGTCGCGCGGCAGCCGCCCGGGTGGGAGTCCCTGACGAGAGGTGTACCAGCAGGGCATCCCTCGTCCGGCCGTCCGGACCTACGCTGGCCGGCATGGACAACCGGGCCGAGGTGCGCGAGTTCCTCGTGACTCGCCGCGCCAAGATCTCACCCGAGGCCGCCGGCCTCCCCGCCGGGCGGAACCGCCGGGTCGCGGGACTGCGCCGCAGCGAGGTCGCGGCCCTTGCCGGGGTGAGCGTCGAGTACTACGCCAAGCTCGAGCGCGGCGCGATCGCAGGTGCGTCGGCCTCTGTGCTCGACTCCGTCTCCCGGGCTCTGCAGCTCGACGAGACCGAGCGCGCTCACCTGCTCGACCTGGCGCGCGCGGCCGACGGCATCCCCACCAGCGGGCGTCCGCGCCGTCGCAGCAGCAAGCCCGCGCCGCCCCGACCCAGCCTGCAGTGGGCGCTGTCGGCGATCACCGACGCCGTCGCCTTCGTGCGCGACCCCCGGCAGAACCTCCT
>Ga0180221_1001256_pt1 | contig 17740 bp, 12 predicted proteins | sample eDN5th37CKraftMG_FD_151339 | JGI IMG/M metagenome (GOLD analysis project Ga0180221, IMG submission 151339) | Enriched Miracle-Growth compost microbial communities from Emeryville, California, USA - eDNA 5th pass 37_C Kraft MG (version 2) (version 2) ...
GAGCGCCACCATCTCACCCTGCTGTGCCGCGACCTCGCCGAGATCGGACACTTCGCGCGGGTGGACAACCGCCAGTACCGGCTGCTCAAGGCCGCCACGCCCGGGCCGTGGACCTTCATTCTCGAAGCCACCAAGGAAGTGCCGCGGCGCGTCTCGCACCCGTCGCGCAAGACCATCGGCATCCGCGTGCCCGACCACCCCGTCATCCAGGGGCTGCTCGAGCAGGTGGGCGAGCCGCTGCTTTCCACCACGCTCATCCCGAAGGACGAAACCGAGGCGCTGAACGACGCCGAGGTCATCCGCGAGCGCTACGATCACGATCTCGCCGCCATCATCGACGCGGGCGCCTGCCCGCAGTCTCCCACCACCGTCATCGACCTCACGGCCGAAGACCCGGTCATCGTGCGCGTGGGGCGGGGCGATCCCGCCACGCTGGGCCTCGCTTGACGCGTCGGGCCCCGTCCGTGCGCAGCAGGGCGTCGCGCCGCGGCGCTCCTCTACAATCCGGTTCGCCATGAACGACATCATCCAAACCATCGCCGTCTACGCGATCCCGGTGATTTTCGCCATCACCCTGCACGAGGCCGCGCACGGCTACGTGGCGCGCATGTTCGGCGATCCCACCGCGGCGCAGGCCGGGCGCATTACGCTGAACCCGGCCAAGCACATCGATCCGATCGGCACGCTGCTGGTGCCCGTGGCCATCCTGCTGGCGTCCAAGCTGCTGGGCAGTCCGGGCATGCTGTTCGGCTGGGCCAAGCCGGTGCCGGTGGACTTCGGCCGCCTGCGCCGGCCCAAGCAGGACATGCTGTGGGTGGCGCTGGCCGGGCCGGCCGCCAATCTGTTCATGGCCGTCCTGTGGGCGTTCTCGCTGCGCCTTTTCTTCGAGTCGGGACTGCAGGAAAGCTTCTGGTTCGAGATGGCGGTGGCGGGCGTGAACGTGAACCTGGTGCTCATGGCCCTGAACCTGCTGCCCATCCTGCCGCTGGATGGCGGGCGGGTGCTCTTCAGCCTGCTGCCCAACCGGCTGGCCTGGCAGTACTCGAAAATAGAGCCGTATGGCCTGGTGATCGTCATCGTGCTGCTGGTGACGGACGTGCTCTGGCTGCTGATGCAGCCGGTGCTGGCATTGGGAACGACTATCGTTCAGTGGTTCCTGTAGAGGCGGGCCGTTTTCCGTTAAACTCATCCGTTTGACAGATTCTGGCCCCGTGGCAATCCCGCCGAGGGGCGTTGGAGCCCTACCTTATGGCATCCCCTGCACCCGCCGCAGGCGTTAATTTCCAGGGCAGCATGGTGGCCCTCGTCACGCCCATGCAACCCGATGGCAGCCTCGATTACGCCGCCTACCGGTCGCTCATCGACTGGCACGTCCAGGAAGGCACCGATGCGCTCGTGGTGGTGGGCACCACCGGGGAGTCGCCCACGGTGTCCATGGAAGAGCACGCCGAGCTGATCCGCGTGGCCGTGGAGCATGCCGCCGGCCGCATCCCCGTGATCGCCGGCGTGGGGGCCAACTCCACCGACGAAGCCATCCACCTCGCCAACCACGCCAAGTCGGTGGGCGCGCAGGCCGGCCTGTCGGTGGTGCCGTACTACAACAAGCCTTCCCAGGAAGGCCTGTACCGGCATTTCCGCGCCATCGCCGAGGCCGTCGACCTGCCCACCATCCTGTACAACGTGCCCGGCCGCACCGTGGCCGACATGAGCAACGAAACCGTGCTGCGGCTGGCGCAGGTGCCGGGCATCATCGGCATCAAGGACGCCACGGGCGACATCGCCCGCGGCGGCCTGCTGCTGCGCGAGGCGCCCGCCTCGTTCCAGGTGTTCAGCGGCGACGACCCCACGGCGGCCGCCCTGATCCTGCTGGGCGCGCGCGGCAACATCTCGGTCACCGCCAACGTGGCGCCGCGCCTCATGCGCGACCTGTGCGCCGCGGCCCTGGCGGGCGACGTGCCCAAGGTGCGTGAACTTAATCGCCGTCTCGCGCGTCTCAACAAAGCCTTGTTCGTCGAGGCCAATCCCATCCCCGTCAAGTGGGCGCTGGCCCAGATGGGCCGCAGCGCGCTGGGTTACCGGCTCCCGCTGGTCGAACTGGGGGCGCAGCACCACGACACCGTGCGCGGCGCGCTCCAGGAAGTCGGTCTGCTCTAAACACCATGAGGATACGTATGAAGAAACGTCATGCCGGCCTGTCGGCATTGATGGCCCTGACGCTGTTGGCCGGCTGCAGCGAGGTCAACCAGCTGCTGGGCAATGAGGAATCCATCGATTACAAGAGCGCCGTCAATCAACGCGGAGAACCGCTGAGCATTCCTCCCGACCTGACCCAGGCCGCCAACGATCCGCGCTACCGCGCGCCGGCGTCCGGCTCCACCACCTATTCGCAGTTCCAGCAGCAGGGCCAGCAGGTCGCCAGCGAGCCCAAGAACACCAACGTGCTGCCCTCGCGCACCGACATGCATGTCGAGCGCGACGGCGACCTGCGCTGGCTGGTCGTGGACCGCGCGCCCGAGGACGTGTTCCCGCGCATCGTGGACTTCTGGACCGAAAGCGGTTTCACCATCCAGACCAACAACCCGACCGCCGGCCTCATCGAGACCGACTGGGCGGAAAACCGCGCCAAGATCCCCGAAAGCTGGCTGCGCCAGGCCCTGGGCGCCGTGCTGGAAACGGCCTGGGACAGCGGCGAGCGCGAGAAATTCCGTACCCGCATCGAACGCGTCAACGGTCACACCGAAATCTACGTCAGCCACCGCCAGATGCTCGAGAAGCGCGTCGGCGCCGACGGCATGCAGGTGCAGTGGCAGAACGGCAAGGAAGACCCCGGCCTGAACGCCGCCATGCTCGCCCGCATGATGGTCTATCTGGGCAAGGACGTGGACAGCGCCCGCAAGCTGGTGCAGCAGGCCGAGGCCGCGCCGCAGAAGCCCGCCGTCCAGGAAGACGTGCGCGCGCAGGGCGCCATGCTGGTCGTGAACGAAACCTACGACCGCGCCTGGCGCCGTGTCGGCGTGGCGCTCGACAGCGGCGGCTTCGCCGTGGACGACCGCGACCGTTCCGCCGGCGACTACTTCGTCCGCTACGTCGATACCGATACGGGCCAGAAGATGGAAGAGCCGGGCTTTTTCAGCCGTCTCTTCTCCGGCGACAAGAAAGCCCAGGCCGCGCAGTACCGCATCCACCTGGTCGCACGGGGCGACCAGACCGAGGTGACGGTGCTCGACGCCAATGGCGGCCGCGACGGCAGCGCCACCGCCCAGCGCCTGCTCAGCGTGCTGAAAGACAAGATGTGATCGAAGGCCGGCCCCGTGCGGGGCCGGCCGCGCATCGAAGCACCGCTGCCAAGCCGCCCTTGCCGGGCGGCTTTTTCGTGGGCGGACGGCAGGCAAGCGGAGGCGTTTCAGCCGGGCGCGGCCGTGTTCGGGCAGAAAAGCCCCTCACGCCGCGCCCCGAGGGGGCGAGTTGTCTTGGGGCTGGGACCGGTCCACCGGCGAAAAAAATGGCCCTGGCGGATGTGCCAGGGCCATTTTCGTCACGTTTGCACGCGGGGGTTCGCGTGGCGCCAAACGTGAAAACCGGGGTCCGATCAGGACGAAGGCGTGGTCGCGCCGCCAGGGGTGGTCGAACCGCCGCCCGGAGCGGGAGCGGGGGCCGGCGAGGACGGCGCGGGGGCGGTGGTCGCCGGGGCGGGAGTGCTGCCGGCGGGGGCCGCCGTGTCTTCCTTCTTGTTGCAGGCGCTCAGCGCAACGGCCAGCACCGACGCAATGACCAAGGTTTTGCTCATCATTTTTGGGACTCCTCTAGATGACGACTCGTGAAACCCCCAGGGGGAAACCAACTAAGGGGAAACCAGTAGTCAGGCTACAGGAAGCCGGCGGGGATGCCAGTGTGAAAGTTAAAAAGGTCGCATCAGAGCGGCAACAATCCTTTCAGCTACGTGTTAAGTATTTCTTCATGTGACCGCGCGCATAGACCTGATTGCCTTCTGTGCGAATAGGATACGCGCGCGTGTCCGGATACTACTCGGGCCGGTAATGCAGCCAGCCCGCGTCCAGCCAGTCGGCAAGCTGCGTGCGCGCGCTGTCGGACAGGCGCGCGCACAGCGGGTCGGCGCAGTCCAGCGCGCGCGCGTCGGCAAGCTTGCGCAGGGCCGGTTCGGCGGCGGCCCCGGCGGTTTCTCCGTTGATGAAAAGCTGCTTGCCGCGGTAGAGCATGCGGCTGCGGCGGTCGAGCTGCAGGCGTCCCTGCGCGGGCCACTGCGCCTCGATATCGGGCGGCTGGTCCGAAGGCGGGTCGAAGACCGCCGCGTTGCCGGGCTCGGTCAGCCAGCATCCCAGGAAGCGCGCGGCCAGGGCTTCGTCGAAGCGCAGCTTGTCCGCCGTTGCCAGCGTGGCCTCGATCAGCCCGTCGGGCACTTGCGCCGGGTGGTCCACCGCCGGCTGCCCGGGATCCCGGTACAGCCCGGACAGGCGCGGGCCGGGCAGCGGGGGATCGCCGTAGGGGCCGCCCAGCAGGCCCACCCGCGCCATGACCTGGTCGGCCGCGGCCTCGAGCAGCCCGCGGGCCAGATCCGCCTGCGAGGGCGCGCGAAAACCGATGGAGATGGTCATGCAGCCGTCGCCCACCGCCACGCCGTCGTGCGCGGCCTGCGGCGGCAGGTACAGCATGTCGCCCGGGGCGAGCACGGCGGTGTGCTCCGGCTCGAAGCGGCTGAGGATCTTCAGCGGCAGGCCGGGCTGCAGGCCGAGGTCTTTCTGCCGGCCGTAGCGCCACTCGCGCTCGCCGGCTGCCTGCAGCAGGAACACGTCGTAGCTGTCGAAGTGCGGCCCCACGCCGCCGCCGTGGCTGGCGATGCTGATCATCACGTCGTCCAGCCGCGCGTCGGGAATGAAGCGGAACTGCTGCATCAGCTCGGCCGCGGCGTCGCTGTGCAGGTCCACACCCTGCACCAGCAGCGTCCAGTCGCCCTCGTTGTCGCGCGGCAGGCGGGCAAAGGGGCCGTGCTCCATCCGCCATTCGCCGTTCTCGCGCCAGATCAGGCGCGATTCCACGTCGTCGCGGCGCGCCAGCTTCTTGACGGCGGCCAGCGTGAGCGGCGGCCGGAAACCGGGTATGGCCTGGCGGATCAGCAGCGGCTTGCGCTGCCAGTGGCGGCGCATGAAATCGTCGGGGCTGAGCCCGCCCAGCAGCGGCAGGGGGTGGTCGAGGTTCATTGGAGATGGGCCTTGAGGCGGTACAGCGCGTCGAGCGCTTCGCGGGGAGTGAGGCTGTCGGGATCGATGGCGGCGAGCGCTTCGCGCAGCTCGTCCAGCGCGGCCAGGGCGCTGGACTGCTCGGCATGCGCATCGGCCCTGGCGTCGGCCTCCGCGGCGGCGGCGAACAGGCCGAGCTGCGGCGTGGGCGCGCCCTGGGCTTCCAGGCGCTCCAGCTCGCGCGTGGCCTGGCGGATCACCGCGGCCGGCACGCCGGCCCGCTGCGCCACCTGGATTCCGTAGCTGCGGCTGGCGGGGCCTTCGCGCACTTCGTGCAGGAACACGATGCCGCCGGCCGATTCGGCCGCCGCCAGGTGCACGTTGGCCGCCGCCGGCTGTTCGGCGGGCAGGCGCGTCATCTCGAAGTAGTGCGTGGCAAACAGCGTCAGCGCGCGGTTGTGGGCGAGCAGCCGGCAGGCGATCGCCCAGGCCAGCGCCAGGCCGTCGTAGGTGGAGGTGCCGCGGCCGATCTCGTCCATCAGCACCAGGCTGCTGGGCGTGCTGGACGAGAGAATGGCGGCCGCCTCGGTCATTTCCATCATGAAGGTCGAGCGTCCGCCCGCGAGGTCGTCGGCCGCGCCGATGCGGGTGAAGATCCGGTCGATCTTGCCGATGCGCGCCCGCGCGGCGGGCACGAAGCTGCCCACCCGCGCCAGCAGCGCGATCAGCGCCACCTGCCGCATGTAGGTGGACTTACCGCCCATGTTCGGGCCGGTGATGAGCAGCATGCGGCGCGCCGGGTCGAGCCGGCAGCCGTTGGGCGTGAAACGCTCGATGGCGCGTTCGACCACCGGGTGGCGGCCCGCCTCGATGTCGATGTCGGCCTGTTCCGACAGCTCCGGGGCCACCCAGTCGTGGCGGCGGGCATGGTCGGCCAGCGCGGCCAGCACGTCCAGCTCGGCCAGCGCCGCGGCGCAGTCCGACAGGGGACGCACGTGCTCGGCCAGCACGTCCAGCAACTGCTCGAACAGCCACTTCTCCCGCGCCAGCGAGCGGTCTTGCGCCGACAGCACCTTGTCTTCCCAGCTCTTGAGCTCGGGCGTGATGTAGCGCTCCGCGTTCTTCAGCGTCTGGCGCCGGCGATAGTCGTCGGGCACCTTGGCGGTCTGGCCCTTGGTGACTTCGATATAGAAGCCGTGCACGCGGTTGAACTCCACCCGCAGGTTGGAGATGCCGGTCCGTTCGCGCTCGCGCGCCTCGAGCTGCAGCAGGAAGTCGCCGCCGTCGGCGGCCAGCGCGCGCAGCTCGTCCAGTTCGGCGTCGAAACCGGTTGCGAGCACGCCGCCGTCGCGGACGGCCACGGCCGGCTCCGGCGCGATCGCCCTCGCCAGCAGCGCGGCAAGCGCCGGGTCCACCGACAGGTGCTGCGCCAGTTCGGCCAGGCGCGAGTCGCCCGCCAGCGGCGAGACCAGGTCGTGCAGCGTCGGCAAATCCTGCAGCGCATCGCGCAGGCTGGCCAGCTCGCGCGGCCGGACCGAGCGCAGCGCCAGGCGGGCCGCGATGCGCTCGATGTCGGGAAAGGCATTCAGCGCGTTGCGCAGCGATTCCAGCAGGCCCTGCGCGGCAAAGGTTTCTTCCAGGTCGAGGCGGCCCGTGAGCAGGGTGGAAATCGCTCGTTGGCGCGCCAGGGCCGGTGCGTTCTCGCGCAGCGGATGGTGCAGCCAGCGCCGCAGCAGGCGGCTGCCCATGGGCGTGCGGCAGCCGTCCAGCAGCGAGAACAGGGTGGGCGAGTCTTCGCCGGCCAGGGTCTGCGTCAGCTCCAGGTTGCGCCGCGTGACCGGGTCGAGCAGCACGTACTGGCCGGGCCGCTCGGCCGACAGGCTCTGCACGTGCGCCAGCGCCTGCGACTGCGTGCGCGCGGCGTAGCGCAGCAGCGCCCCGGCCGCGCAGATGCCGGCCGGCATGTCTTCGACGTCGAAGCCCGCCAGCGTGTCGGTCTTGAAGTGCGACAGCAGGTGCGCGCGCGCGCTGTCGGCCTCGAAATGCCAATCGGGCACCCGCGCCCGCGCGCCCTCGAAGGCGAACGGGAAGTCGGCGCTCTCGGCGCACACAATCTCGGCCGGCGCGATGCGGTGCAGCTCGGATTCGAGCTGCGCCGGCGCGCATTCCGTGACGCGGAAATCGCCGCTGGCCAGGTTCAGCCACGCCAGTCCGGCGCGCGGCGCGCGCGCGTTGCCGGTGACGAACACCGCCGCCAGCGCCCGGTCGGCCTTGGCAGGCAGCAGCGCGTCGTCGGTCAGCGTGCCCGGCGTCACGATGCGCACGATGCGCCGCTCCACCGGCCCCTTGGACGCGCCCGGATCGCCGATCTGCTCGCAGATCGCCACCGACTCGCCCAGCGCCACCAGCCGCGCCAGGTACTGCTCCATGGCATGCACCGGAATGCCTGCCATCGGGATTGGCGAACCGTTGGACGCGCCGCGCTTGGTCAGCGTGAGGTTCAGCAGACGCGCGCCGCGCTCCGCGTCCTCGTAGAACATTTCATAAAAATCGCCCATGCGATAGAACAGCAGCAACGGGCCGGCCTCCGCTTTGAGGCGGAGATATTGCTGCATCATCGGAGTGTGGCCGTTGAGCGACTCGTCGCCGGCGGCCCGCGATTTCTGGGTTTTTGCTTGTCCTGCTTGCATGGATAGGTGGGGAATTCTGTTGTGTGGGGCGGCGGCAAGTCCGCGGCCGCCCGTTCGTTGCGCCGGCTCGGCGCGGCCTTCTGGAGCGCTATTTTATGAAAGCCGCGCCGCGCTGTTGCCCGGCCCGTTTGGGTTCCGCGCATCGGCCGCCGGCCCGCCGCGCGGCGGGCCGGCGGCCAGGACGACACCTTACCATTGATGCGCCGGCAGGCCCGACGGCAGAGGCGGGCGGTCGCGTGCCTCTGCCTCTGTTGCGGTGCGCCCGGCAGCACCCGGGCGTCCCGGACGAGGTGCATCGGTGCACGCGCGCCCATGGCGCCGTTCTGTTCATGAGATCAATCGGCCCGGCGTCGGTCGCGCGCGGCAACAAAGGTCGGCACGGACCGGCCCCCATTCGACGGCACGGCAACGTTCGTACGCAAGTGTTCATTGCGCTCACTGGTGTTCATGCGGCGCAGTGTCGCCGGGGCGGCAATGCCGGCGCTGGCGTGCAGAAACCATTCAAGCGCAACGCAAGAGGCCGAAGGTAAGTGCTTCAAGGTCCGGAAGCGGCGCCGGGCGGATTGTGGGAAATTTTACTTTTTGAATTAAAAAGCCATAATTCAAAGGTAGCGCAAACCGGCAATGCCGCTGCGCGTGCTCGTCATGTTCCACAAAACGCATGAATCGATGACAGTCAGCGCTTCGTATTTTGCCTATTGGGGAAAGGCGTCGCCTGTCCAGGCGGGTCTGGATCGCTATCATCTCCTGGCCTTTCACGGCCTGGATGTGGCCGCATGCGGATGGCAGCTGCTCCAGCTGCCGCAGTTTTCCCTGACGCGGCTTGCACAAGCGCTTGGGTGGCCGCTGCCCGTGGTGAATGCCTTGGCGGTGTTCTTTCTGGCGCTGCACGACGTGGGCAAGTTTGCCCGAGGCTTCCAGGGCCGGGCGCCGGGCCTGTCGGCGGATCTCGTGCAGAACGATGCCGGCATGCCCTACCAGTATCGGCACGATACCTTGGGCTGGATCTTGTGGCGGGACGATCTTGCCCCCGAGACGCTTGCCGACGTTCTGCCGAATGCCGAAGGAGATTTCTGGGCGGCCTGGATGAAAACGGCGGTGGGGCACCACGGCAAACCGCCTCATGAAGCCAGCCACGATGGGCTGTCCGGCCTGTACGTCGAGGACCACTTCCTCGACGAGGACAGAAAAGCGGCCGCGGCCTACACTCAGGCGCTGGCGGCGGGCTGGGCGCCGCCCGATATTCCGAAGCCCGGCCGGGAGCAACTGGAAATGCTGCGGCAGCACGCATGGCGTTTGGCCGGCCTGGCGGTGCTTGCCGATTGGCTGGGGTCCAATCAGTCCGTCTTTGCCTATCGCCAGGAACCGCAGGATCTGTCGACCTATTGGCGAAACACCGCCTTGCCGCGCGCGCAAACCGCCATCCGCCAGTGTAGCGCGCCAACTGCTTTGCGACGCCGCGCCATCTAGTTTGCGACGGATGCCCGCCGCCTCAAAATAGCCCCTGCTGGCCAATTTCCCGCCGGCCCTGCTCGCAGGCGTCGTTCCAGATCAGCAGCTCCCTGGCCGCGCTGCCGGCACCACCCCCGACCGTGTACTTGATGCCCAGCACGTCCATGTGCAGGCCGGCGAACACCCGGCGGATGTCGGGGTGGTCGTTGATGCTGATAACCATCGACCCGCTGATAGACCTGGCCAGCTCGGCCATGCGCTCGTAGTGCTCGAAGCCGAACTCGACCCCGTAGCCCTCGGTCATCCAGTACGGCGGGTCCATGTAGAACAGGCTGTGCGGGCGGTCGTACTTGGCCACCACCTGCTCCCAGGACAGATGCTCGATGTAGGCGCTTTGCAGGCGCAGGTGCGCCTGGCTCATATCCTCCTCGATGCGCAGCAGGTTCAGGCGCGGGCCGGTAGTGGTAGCGCTGCCGAAGACCCGGCCCTCGACCTTGCCGCCGAACGACAGCTTTTGCAGGTAGTAGAAGCGCGCCGCCCGCTGAATGTCCGTCAGCGTCTCGGGCCTGGTCAGCTTCTCCCACTCGTATATCTGGCGACTGCTCAAGGCCCATTTAAATTGCCGGATGAACTCCTCTAAATGGTGTTTAACCACCCGGTAAAGATTGACCAAATCCCCATTCACATCGTTCAGCACTTCGACCTCGGACGGCTCCTTGGCGAAGTAGATGGCGGCCGCACCGGCGAACGCCTCCACATAGCAGGTATGGGCTGGGAACTTGTCCAGGACGGCGGACGCCAGGCGGCGTTTGCCGCCTATCCAGGGGATGATTGGTCGATGCTGAATCAACGGACTGCCTCCTTGCCTCCTCGGCTGAATACCACGGACCCCAGGATCTGGCGCCGCAGGCTCTCACTGTTGGCATGGGACGCATGGGCGACCCATGAATTGATGCGCTCCTGGACCTGCGCCAGGCTGATCTTGCCCTCGGCGTAGTCGCGCTGCATCGCGCGCATGGCGCGCTTCATCCTGCGCACCGAGTCTTTGCGCAGCAGGCGCTTGTGGGGCCATATCCGGTAGCCCAGGAAGTTGACGCCCCGCGATGCCGGCAGGACGCTGGCCTTGCTGAAGCGCAAGCCCATGCTGGCCAGCTTGTCGTCGAAGGCGTCGCGCAGCTCCAGCGCCTCCTGTTTGCTGCGCACCAGCACCACCATGTCGTCCATGTAGCGGGCGTACCGCTGCAGGCCCATCGTGCGCTTGGCCCACTGGTCGATGCGGTTGAACCGCTCATGTTGCGAGTTCCCTCCAGGTGACGACGGTGTTCCCCGCGTATGCGGGGATGAACCGGGTAGGCCCGCATAGAGAGGACTGATGCCGAAGTGTTCCCCGCGTATGCGGGGATGAACTACGCAACCCGGATTACGGCCGGATTGCGCCGGTTTTTGCATGGCGGGCGGCCGCCCGTTCGGGGCGCCGGGTCGGCGCGATTCTCTGGAGCGCCAGCTAATGAAAGCCGTGCCTTACTCTGTGGGCCGGCCTGGCCATGCCTCGCGCATCGGCCGCAAGCGTGCGCGCGGGGCTGCGGCGGCAGCCTTCGGCCACGGTCGGAGCGAATCATAAATGCCTCTTATGGATTGCGCTGGAAGTAATTGTTGGAAACCCGGCCTGGCCTTTGCCATGATGGCCAGCATGCAGACCAGCGGCGCGTGCGGGGCAGACCGGCCCGGCGACGCCGCACATGCCCCGCTCGGCCCGGCCGGCGCGGCGCAGGAGGAGACACCGAGATGGCTGACAGGTCCGATACCGATCCGGCGCCGAGCCGCGCGCAGCGCAACCGCTCGCACATGCTGGAGCGTATTGAGGAAGTGCGGCGGCTGGAGCGCCGGGCGGAGGAACGCTCGGCCCGCGCCGCTCCGCATTTCCATGCCCAGGGCAAGCTGCTGCCGCGCGAGCGGTTGGCCCACTTGCTGGATGCCGACCAGCCCTTTTACGAGTTGATGACGCTCTCCGGTTATTGCGGGCTGGAAGACCCCAACCCGGAAACCAGCGTGCCCGGCAGCGCCCTGATCGTCGGCATCGGCCATATCAGCGGCGTGCGCTGCATGGTCGCGGCGAACGATTCCGGGATCAGCGCGGGCGCCATGCAGGCGCTGACCGGGCAGAAGCTCATCCGCGCGCAGGAGATCGCGCTGGCGCAGAAGCTGCCCTTCGTCCAGCTGGTGGAAAGCGCGGGCGGCAATCTGCGCAAGTACCGCGTCGAGCGCTTCGTGGTGGGCGGCGGCATGTTCTACAACCTGGCGCGGCTGTCGGCGGCGGGGCTGCCGGTGGTGGCGCTGATCCACGGTTCGTCGGCGGCGGGCGGGGCGTACCTGCCGGGCCTGTCCGACTATGTGGTGATGGTGCGCGGACAGGCGCATGCCTATCTCGCCGGGCCGTCGCTGCTGAAGGCCGCGACCGGCGAGGAGGCCAGCGACGAGGAACTCGGGGGCGCCGACATGCACGCCAGCGTGTCCGGCCTGGCCGATTACGTGGCCGACAACGATCTGGACGGCATCATGCGGGTGCGCGAGATCCTGCGGCGCATCGGCTGGACGAGCCCGCCGGCGCCCGAAGCCAGGCCGCCGCGCCACGATGCCGACGAACTGCTGGACATCATGCCCGCGGACATGCGCACGCCGGTCGATATGCGCGATGTGATCGCCAGGCTGGTGGACGGTTCGGAGTTCCACGGCTTCAAGGAGCGGTTCGGCCCGGCCACGGTGTGCGGCTACGCGGCCATCGAGGGCCGCGAGGTGGGCATCCTGACCAACAACGGTCCCCTGGACAGCGACGGCTCCAACAAGGCGGCCCAGTTCATCCAGCTCTGCGTGCAGCTGGGGCGGCCGCTGGTTTTCCTGCAGAACATCACGGGTTTCATGGTGGGGCGCCGGCACGAGGAGGCGGGCATGATCAAGCACGGCGCCAAGCTGATCCAGGCCCTGTCGAACGCACCGGTGCCGCGCTTTACCGTGCTTTGCGGCGCGTCGTACGGAGCCGGCAATTACGGCATGTGCGGGCGCGCCTTCAAGCCCGACTTGCTGTTCTCTTGGCCCAACGCCAGGACGGCCGTCATGGGGGGCGAGCAGGCCGCCATGACGATGCGCACCGTGGCCGAGAACGCCGCCCGGCGCGGCGGCAAGCCGTTGGACGAGCAGGCCCTGGAAGCCGAGAGCCGCGCCATCGTGGAGACCTTCGAGTCGCAGTCGAGCGCCATCCACACCAGCAGCCTGCTGCTCGACGACGGCGTGATCGACCCGCGCGAGACGCGCGCCTGGCTGGGCATGGCGCTGGCCATGGCGGCGCAGGCGCGCGGCCGCACGGCGCAGCCCATCCAGTTCGGCGTGGCCCGCCTGTAGGCGGGTGCGGCCGGCGAACCCGGTTCATGCAGAAAAGCAGGCGTCCGGCGGCCTGCCGCCGCGGCAGGTTGCCGGACCCGGGCATTCCCTTTTTCCCATGGAGACAAGATCATGATGACTTCCGACCACATCGCCTTGCAGGACAGTGTGCGAAAGCTGATCGAGCGCGAGATAGAGCCTTATGTGGACGAGTGGGAGGCCGCCGAGATCTTTCCCGCGCACGAGGTGTTCAAGAAGCTGGGATCGGCCGGTTTCCTGGGCGTGAACAAGCCCGTGGAGTTCGGCGGCATGGGACTGGACTATTCGTATGAGATCGCGTTCTGCGAGGCCATCGGCGGCATCAGCTCGGGCGGGGTGGGCATGGCGATCGCGGTGCAGACCGACATGGCCACGCCGGCGCTCACGCATTTCGGCTCGGACGAGCTGCGCGAGCGCTTCCTCAAACCCACGGTGGCGGGCGACCGGGTGGTGTGCCTGGGCGTGTCGGAGGCGGGGGCCGGTTCGGACGTGGCCTCGCTCAAGACCACCGCGCGCAAGGACGGCGACGACTACGTGATCAACGGCTCCAAGATGTGGATCACCAACGGCACGCAGGCCGACTGGATGTGCCTGCTGGCCAATACGAGCGAGGGCGACGTGCACCGCAACAAGTCGCTCATCTGCCTGCCGCTGCGCGAGAACGGCAAGCTGCGTCCCGGCATCACCATGAACAAGATCAAGAAGGTGGGCATGTGGTCGTCCGACACGGCGCAGGTCTTCTTCGACGAGGTGCGCGTGCCGCAGCGCTACCGCATCGGCGAGGAGGGCATGGGCTTCATCTACCAGATGCGCCAGTTCCAGGAAGAGCGCCTGAGCGGCGCGACGCGCCGCGTGACGGCGCTGACCAACGTCATCAACGACACCATCGAGTACACGCGCCAGCGCAAGGCCTTCGGGCGGTCCATTCTGGACAACCAGGCGGTGCACTTCCGGCTGGCCGAGCTCAAGACCGAAGTGGAGATGCTGCGCTCGCTGATCTACCGCGCCGCGCAGGTGCACATGAGCGGCGGCGACATGACGGAGCTGGCCTCGATGGCCAAGCTCAAGGCCGGCCGCCTGTGCCGCGAGGTGACCGACTCCTGCCTCCAGTACTGGGGCGGCATGGGCTTTACCTGGGAGAACAAGGTTTCGCGTGCCTGGCGCGACCTGCGGCTGATCTCCATCGGCGGCGGCGCCGACGAGATCATGCTCACCATCATCTGCAAGCACATGGGCATTCTGCCCAGGCGCGCGGCCTGAGAGCCGGGGAGGCATCATGCGTTTCGACACCTTGCTCGTGGCCAACCGCGGGGAGATCGCGCTGCGCGTCCTGCGCACGGCGCGGCGCATGGGCCTGCGCACCGTGGCGGTCTACTCGGACGCCGACGCGCACAGCCCGCACGTGCGCGCCGCCGACCTGGCGGTGCACATCGGCCCGGCGCCCGCCGACCGCAGCTACCGCGACGGCGCGGCGCTGATCGAGGCCTGCCGCCGGTCGGGCGCGCAGGCCATCCACCCGGGCTACGGCTTTCTTTCGGAGAACGCCGAGTTCGCGCAGGCCGTGGCCGACGCCGGCCTGGTCTTCGTCGGGCCCTCGCCGCGCGTGATCGCGCTCATGGGCAACAAGGCGCAGGCCAAGCAGGCCATGCAGGCGGCCGGCGTGCCCACCGTGCCCGGCGAACAGGGCTGCGCCACCCCGGCGCAGGCCGCCGACGCCGCGCAGCGGCTGGGGTTTCCCGTGATCCTGAAGGCCGCGGCCGGCGGCGGCGGGAGAGGCATGCGCGTGGTGCGGCGGCCGGACGACCTGGCCGACATGTTCCGCCAGGCGCAATCCGAGGCCGCGGGCGCGTTCGGCTCCGGCGAGATCATCATCGAGCGCGCCATCGACCGGGGGCGCCACATCGAGGTGCAGGTGCTGTGCGACGAGCACGGGCATTGCGTGCACCTGGGCGAGCGCGACTGCTCCACGCAGCGCCGCTTCCAGAAACTGATCGAGGAAGCGCCGTCGCCCGCGGTGGACGAGGCGCTGCGCGAGGCGATGGGACAGGTCGCCCGCCAGGCCTGCGAGGCGATCGGCTACGCCGGCGTGGGCACGCTGGAGTTCCTGCTCGGCGAACAGCGGCGTTTCTACTTCATGGAAATGAACACGCGCCTGCAGGTGGAGCACGGCGTCACGGAGCTGGTGACGGGACTGGACCTGGTGGAGCAGCAGATCCGCGTGGCCCAGGGCGAGCCGCTGGCGTTCGGCCAGCAGGACGTGAGGCTCGGCGGCCATGCCATCGAGGTGCGCCTCTGCACCGAAGACCCCTGGGCGGGCTTTCTGCCCCAGGTGGGCGTCATGGGCGACTGGCGCGCGCCCGAGGACATCCGCGTGGATGCGGCGCTGCGCAGCGGCGTGGAGATTACGCCGTTCTACGACTCCATGGCGGCCAAGCTCATGGCCTGGGGCGAGAACCGCGAAGCCTGCATTGCCCGGCTGGCGCGGGCCTGCGAGCGCGCCACCGCGCTCGGCGTGCGCACCAACCAGGGGTTCCTGGCGCGCTGCCTGCGGCATCCCCGCTTCGCGGCGGGCCAGATAACCACCGACTTCCTGGCGGGCGAAGACCTGCAGCAGCCGTTCTGGCGGCGCGAACCCTCGCCGCATGCGCTGGCCGCGGCGGCGCTCGCGCTCGGCGGAGCGGCCCGGCCCGGCGCGGGGCCGTCCGAACGCCTGGGCGGGCGCGCGCTGTGGCTGAGCGACGTCACCGCAGACCCGCGGGGCCGCGTGCTGCATTGCGCCGTGGCGCAGGACGCCGAGGGCTGCGCGGTGCGGTGCCGCGCGCATCCGGCGGGTGCGGACCCGGCTCCCGAGGCTGCGCCCGACGCCGCCACATGGCGGATCGGCGACCTGCGCTGGCACGACGACGCCGGCGGGCGCCGCCTCGGGCTCGCCGTCGACGGCATCTACCGCGAGCTGGCGTGCTTCGAAGAGCGGCCGGGGCGGCTGTGGGTGCAGGATGGGGCGGACGCCTTCGTCTTCGAGCGTGTCGAGCGTTTCGAGGCCGGCGGCGGCACGCAGGAGGGCGGCGGAATGCTGCGCGCGCCGATGAGCGGGCGGGTGATCGCCGTGCTGGCGCGGGCGGGGCAGGAAGTCGCCGAGGGCGATCCGCTGGTGGTGCTGGAGTCCATGAAGATGGAGATGCCGCTGGCCGCGCCCTGCGCGGGCCGCATCGCGGAGCTGCGCGTGGCCGAGGGCCAGCAGTTGGAGGCCGGTCAGGCCATTCTGGAAGTGGAGCGTGAATCCGGCAAGGAGGCGCCATGAATCTCCCGTCTTCCTCCCGCACCGTGCTCATCGGCGGCGCGTCCGGCTTCTGGGGCGACTCGCAGATCGCGGTGCCCCAGTTGCTGCGCCAGCCGGGGCTGCAATACCTGGTGTTCGACTACCTGGCCGAAACCACGATGTCGATATTGCAGCGCGCGCGGCTGCGCTCGCCGGAACTCGGCTACGCCACGGACTTCGTCACCGCGGCGGTCGGCCCCCATCTGCGCGCCATCAAGGACCGGGGCATCCGTCTGGTTTCCAATGCCGGCGGACTGAACCCGGCGGGCTGCCGCGACGCCATCCTGGCGCTGGCCCACGAGCAGGGCGTGCCGCTGAAGGTGGCCATCGTCACGGGCGACGACGTGCTGGCGCTGCAGGACCGGTTCGAGCCCTGGGGCGCAGAGGCGGAGCGCGTGCAGGATCTGCCGCCCCTGATGTCGGCCAACGCCTACCTGGGAGCCTGGCCCATTGCCCAGGCCCTGTCGGCCGGCGCCGACATCGTGATCACGGGACGCTGCGTGGACAGCGCCACGCTGCTGGGCATCGCGATCCACGAATTCGGCTGGGACATGAACGACTACGACCGGCTGGCGCAGGCGAGCCTGGCGGGCCATCTGGTGGAATGCGGGGCGCAGGGCTGCGGCGGCCTGTTCACCGACTGGGAGCAAGTGCCGGACTGGGCGGAGATCGGCTATCCGCTGGTGCTGATGCACGCTGACGGCAGCTTCGAGATTGCGCAGCCGCGGGGCGCAGGCGGCCTGGTCACGCGGCAGACGGTGGGCGAGCAGCTGCTGTACGAAATCGGCGACCCCGCGGCCTACGAGCTGCCCGACGTGATCTGCGACTTCTCGCAGGTGCGGCTGGAAGACCTGGCGGGCCACGACGCGGAAGGCGGCCGGGTGCGGGTGACCGGCGCGCGCGGCCGTGCGCCCGGCAGCAGGTACAAGGTGACGGCCACCTACCAGCACGGCTGGCAGATCGCCATCATGATGGCCATCCGGGGCCAGCGGGCGCTGGCCAAGGCGCAGCGCACCGCCGATGCCCTGTTGGCCCGCACGCGCCGGCAGATGGAGGCGGCCGGCTTCGCGGACTACGACGAGACCCTGGTGGAGCTGCTGGGCGCGGAGTCCATGTACGGTCCGAACCGGCGCGTCGCCGACAGCCGCGAGATCGTGCTGCGCATCGCGGCCCGGCATGGCGAGCGGCGCGCACTGGCCTTTCTGCAGAAGGAGGCGTCCTCGGCGGGCACCTCGATGGGGCCGGGCACGCGCAGCCATTTCGGCGGCCGCTCCGACGTGCAGAGCGTCATCCGAACCGCTTCGTTTCTGCTGCCCAAGACGGCTGTCCTGGTGCAGGTGCAGGCGTGCGCGGAGGAGGCGCCGCTGGCGCTCGGCAGCCTGGCGGCGGACGGCGCGGCCCGGCCCGCCGAGCGCGCGTCCGGACCGCTGCCTCAAGCCGGGGAGCCGGCCCGCCCGCCGCGCGGCCCGGCCGTGCGCATCGCGCTGGGACGCATCGCCCATGGACGCAGCGGCGACAAGGGCGACGACGCCAACATCGGCCTGATGGCCCGCCATCCGCGATGGCTGCCGGTGTTGCGGGAGCAGGTGACGGCCGAGCGCGTGCTGGCCTACTTCGCCCATCTGGTGCGCGGCCCGGTGCAGCGCTACGAACTGCCCGGCCTGGGCGCA
>Ga0180221_1001259_pt1 | contig 17698 bp, 15 predicted proteins | sample eDN5th37CKraftMG_FD_151339 | JGI IMG/M metagenome (GOLD analysis project Ga0180221, IMG submission 151339) | Enriched Miracle-Growth compost microbial communities from Emeryville, California, USA - eDNA 5th pass 37_C Kraft MG (version 2) (version 2) ...
ACCACGAACGTCTGGACCGAGACACGCGGCACCGCGCGGGGGTCCGCGACGTACGAGGCGTCGTCGTCCTTCCACCAGCGCACCAGGCCGCGGGGCAACGACGGGCGGCGCGCGAGCCGTGCGTACGCCTCCCGGGCCTGCGCGAGGTCCTGGACGACGACCACGCCCTGGCCCGCCCAGCTCCCGTCGGTCTTGAGCACGGCGGGCAGGCCGACCTCGTGCAGCGCCGCCTCGAGCCGGTCCGCCGAGGCCAGCTCGAGCGTGCGGGGGACGTCCACGCCCGCGTCCCGCGCGACCGCCGTGGTCGCGACCCGGCGGCCCCGACGCTCGAAGGTCTCCGGGTCGCCGAGGGAACGGACCACCGCGGCGGAGGCCGGCCGCCCGAGGAGCCCGCGGCGGTACGCCTCGACGACCGCGGCCTCCGCGACGTCGTCGACGGGGACGACGGCGACGTCCGCTCCCAGGCGGTCGAGAGCACGCGCGACCGAGCGGGCGCGGCGGAGCGGCGCGAGCAGGCCCGGCGTCGCCACCCAGGCGAGCCGTGCCACGGGATGCCCCGCGGGACCCACGAGCGCCACGTCGAAGCCGGCGTCGCGCGCCGCGAGGGCGAGGTGCACCGTGTGCAGCCACCGGTGCGCGGTCACGAGGACGAGCCGCGGACGCCGGCCGCCGGGCGATGCGCTCACGCGGCCACCGGAGCCCGCCCGGCGGTCCGTGCCACGTGCCCGGCGACGCGCGGGGCCGCGAACTCCGCGCCGACCATGAACCGCATGAGGGGCCCGAACGAGCCGGCTGCGGCGTTGCCGACGTAGTAGAGCCCCGGGACGGACGACTCGAAGCCGCGGCTCAGCTCCGGCATGGCGCCGACCCGGCGGGTGGCGGACCGCACGTCGTCGGAGAGGAACGGCAGCCGGTCGAGGTCCGGGTGGTACCCGGTCGCCGCGATGACTTGGTCGACGCGCAGCTCGCGCGCGGCACCGTCACCACGCGTCACCAGGCCGAGCGTCGCCTCGCCGTTCGCCTCGGCGCTCACCACGTCGACCCCGGTCACGAGGTCGGCGCCGCCCAGCACCTTGTCCTTCATCCACGCGCCCGAGACCGGGCCGAGGAACGACCGGACGATCTCGAGCCGCCGCTCGGGCGGCAACCGGCGGAAGGCGTCCGGGAGGTCCTGGCAGAGCTTCTGCTTCCACCCGAGGCCCAGCCCCGACGACGGCTTGCGCACGCGCTCGCGCCACGGCCGGACGTGCCCGTCGTCGCTGCCCCAGAACGGGATGTCGTCCCGGCGCGTCACGAGGTGGACCTGCGCGCCGGCGTCGAGCAGCGAGCCCGCGACCTCGACGGCCGACGACCCCGCCCCGACGACCGCCACACGCTGTCCCGCGAACCGGCCGAAGTCGCGGTGCGCGCTGCTGTGGCTGACCCGGTCGCCGAGCGGCGCGAGCTGCTCCGGGACCCAGGCGAAGTGGGTGATGCCTGCCGCGACGACGACGCGTCGGGCCCCGACCTGGGTGCCGTCGTCGAGCGTGAGGGCGAAACCGCCGGGTGCCCGGTCGAGCGCTGCGACCGCACGCGTGTCGAGCCCGGGGACGAGCTCCCGCTGGAACGCGAGCCCGTACCGGACGAAGTTCTCGAGGCTCACGCGCGGCGCCCGGTCCCCGTACGGCAACCCCTCGCGCGCGGCGTAGTCCCCGAGCCGCCACCCCGGCGTCGGCGCGTCGAGGCTCGACGCGAACCCGTCCGACTTGAGCAGCATCCCGGCGGGCATGTGCGCCCGCCACGTCACCATGGGGTCGCCGAAGACCTGGGTCTCGACCCCGCGGTGGGTCAGGTGCGCCGCCGTGGAGAGGCCGTACGGCCCCGCGCCGACGACCACGACGTCCGTGTCCATCTCATCCCCCTGTCCGCCGCGTCGTTCACGCGGCACGGTCCACCTCGCGCGACGTCTCGTAGACGCCGCGATACCGGCCGCGCACCAGGCGCACGGCGTTGCGCTTCAGGTCGAACGCGAGCAGGCGCCAGTTCCGCCCGTTCCACCGCCTCGCGACCGCCCCCGCAGCCGCGGCCCGCTCCCAGGGCGACCCTGGCCCCGCGAGCGCCGCACGGTACATGCGGGCGGAGACGTACCACTGGGGGAACGCGACCGGCCGGCTCCACTCGGGCCGGTAGGCCCGGACCTGGTCGACGACGTCCTTGCCCTGGTCCTTGCTGAGCTGGGCGTCGTGGCGCCGCGCCTCGAACAGGACCTCGGGCACCTGCACCCACGTGCCCCGCAGGGCCATCTGGATCCCCAGGACGTTGTCGCTGCCGAAGTAGTCGCCGAGGCCACCCATCGCGCGGAGCTCGGCGGTGCGGAGCACCCCGCCGTAGCCGATGGCCTCGTAGAGCCCGAAGTCGAGGAACTGGTCGACGCGCCGCACGGCGGACGTGGTGGCGATGAGGGCGTGGCGGTCGTCCTCGACGCCCACGCCCCGGCCGTCGGAGTCGATCCACCGGACCCGCGAGAAGGCGACGACGGCGCCGGGGTCGGCGGTGAGCGCGTCGGTGCAGCGGCGGAGGTGGTCGGGCAGCGCGACGTCGTCGGCCGCGTTCCACATGAAGTACGGGGCGCGGGCCGCCTCGAGGGTGCGGTTGAAGTTGCGCGCGAGGCCCCGGTTCACGGGTGAGGTGAGCAGCCGGAAGCGTGGGTCGTGGCCCACGACGTCGCGGACGACGTCGAGCGAGCGGTCGGTCGACGCGTTGTCGCTGATCACCACCTCGAGGTCGGACAGGCTCTGCGCCCGGAGCGCCACGAGCGCGCTCTCGAGGTAGCGCTCGCCGTTGTAGACCGGCACCCCCACGGTGACACGGGGCGTGCCGGGCGGCGGCGCGGTCACCGCAGGACGACCTTGTCGGCGACGAAGCCCTCCGCGTACCGCGTACCCGCCTCGATCCCCCGCAGCCGCAGGACGCTGCGGAACGTCTCCTCGTCCCACCAGCCCCGGCCGTGCTGGGACGGGTAGGACTTCTCGAGCAGCTCGACCTTCCGCCGGACGAGGTCGTCGGACAGCGGGACGTAGACCTGTGCGGGCCCGAGGTCGCCGTCCCACTTGGGGATCTCGTACCGCAGGACGCTCGCGCCGCGGAACACGGGCTTCACGAGCTCCGCGACGACGCGGTGGTCCTGGTGGGCGTCGTCCAGCCGCGGGGCGAGCACGAGGTCGGGCCGCCCGATCTCGTCGGCGAGCCCGTGGAGGAACTGCTTGGCGTCATCCCACGCGGCGGGGAAGCGTCCGTCGGTGAGGTCCGCGAACCGCACGGTCGCGCCGGGCGCGACGGTGTCCGCGGCCGCCGCCGCCTCGGCGCGGCGGGTGTCGTCCCCGCTCAGCATCGCGAAGGTGAGGTCCGCACCGGCGTCGGCGAGCGTGAGGAGCGTGCCGCCCGCGCCCAGCTCGATGTCGTCGGGGTGGGCGCCGAGCGCGAGCACGCGGGCCGGGGCTCCGAGCAGCTCAAGCATGCGCCACGTCCCCTGCGACGAGGTGCCACCGCCGGCGCGCCGGTCCGCCGGCCTCGACGCTGCGGCGCAGCCAGTCGTCCTGCGCGTGGACAGCCGCGGCGGCGACCGTGGCCCGCGCGACGATGCTCTCGCGCAGGGCCGGCCGGTCGGCGAGCTCCTTGACCTGGGCCACGACGCGCTCGGGGTCGAAGTCGGTGATGGGCCAGGCGTACTCCTCGAGTCCCGCGAGCCGCAGGATCTCCCGCTGCTTCGAGCGCCCGTACCCGAGGGCGACCATCGGCGTCCCGGTCCGGGCCGCGACCAGCAGGTTGTGGTATCGCGAGGCCACGAGCACCTCCATCGCGGCGACCTCCGCCTCGACGTCGGGCAGCGTGCTGGCGTCCGACACGCGGACCTTGCCCTCGGCGACGAGGTCGTCGATCCCGAGCAGCGCGACGAACGTGCCGTCGGAGTCCGAGCCCCGGAGCACCACGACCTCCTTGCCGAGGTCGACGAGCCGCAGGACGAGGTCGCGCGCCCGGGCGACGTACTCGTCCCGGGACGCGATGTCCGGGTTGGTGTAGCCGGACGCGCCGTCGAACGCGAGCAGCCCGAGCCCGACGACGCCCGGCCGCCGGACGACCGGGGCGGTCCGGGGGTCGCCGAGCACCAGGTCGGGCACGACGCGCGGCGTGCTGCCGGTACGGTCGGCGGCAGCGGCCGCGGACGCGTCGTCCCGCACGGTCACGAGGCTCGAGAGCCTCAGCGCCACGGTCGAGAAGCGGCGCGCGAAGGGGGTGCCGGCGTCGTCCACGCCGACGCTCAGCGCGAGCAGGGGCCGGCGGAGCACGAACGCCCACAGCCCGAGGACGCCGAGCACGAACGGGATGGCCCCCGGCACCGCCCACTGCGTCTCGAAGACGCCGGTGCCGGGCACGACGAGGACGTCCGAGCGGAGCACCAGCCAGCCCAGCCAGAAGGTGTCGACGACCTTCATCACCACGCGCCCGACGAGCGACCGGGGGTGCCGGACGGGCGCGACGACCGGTCGCGCGGTGACGTGGTGCTGGTCCGCGACGACGTCGGGAAGGTGGCACAGGACCTCGACGTCGACGTCCCGGGCCGAGCGCAGCACCTCGAGCTCGTGCGCGAGGCAGGCGTCGTTCCCGTAGTTGCCGACGCCGAACTCCCCGACGAGGGAGACGCGGACCGGGCGGCTCACCGCACGCCGCCGTTCGGGTGGTGCAGCTCGGGCACGTCGACGACGGGCACGCGGCGGCGTCCCGGCGACCGGTGCCGGTCCCACACGGCCCAGGGCCGGTCGCCGGCGCGGTTCATCTCCTCGAGCGTCGACCGCTCCTTGAGCGTGTCCATGGGCGCCCAGAAGCCCCCGTAGCGAGTGGCTCGGAAGCGGCCGTCGTGCGCCGCACGCACGCACGCGTCCATGACGAGGTCCTCGCCCTCGCCCAGGTAGTCGAAGATGCCCTGGCGCAGGACGAAGTAGCCGCCGTTGATGCACATCTCCATCCCGGCGACGGGCTCGAGGTCCGTCATCCGCCCCTCGTCGTCGATCCGGACGACGTGGAACGAGTCCTGGGGCGGGACCGCGAGCAGCGTGCCGACCGCGTCGGTCGCGAGGAACTCGTCGACGATCTCGTCCATCGGGGCGTCCGTGAGCACGTCTCCGTAGTTGGCGAGGAAGACGTCGTCGCCGTCGAGGTACTGCCGGACCCGGCGCAGGCGTTCACCGATCGCGGTGTCCATGCCGGTGTCGACGAAGGTGATCCGCCACTCGCTGATGTCGCTCGAGAGCAGCTCGATCTCCTCGCCGCCCTTGGTGAGGACGAAGTCGTTCGAGTGGGTCTCGCGGTAGTTGAGGAAGTAGTCCTTGACGGCGTTCGCGCCGTACCCCAGGCAGAGGATGAACTCGGTGTGCCCGAAGTGCGCGTAGTACTTCATGATGTGCCACAGGACGGGCCTCGAGCCGATCGGCATCATCGGCTTGGGCAGCGAGTCGGGGCCGGAGCGCATGCGCATCCCGAGACCGCCGCAGAACAGCACGACCTTCATCGTCCACCTCCCGCGCCGACCATCGGCTCTCTCCGCCTGTCCAGGACCTCCAGCACCGGGGCCGTGAGGTCCGTGTCGCTCCCCAGCCGCCACCGCGTGACGCCCAGCTCCGCCGACCAGGCCGCGACCTGGTCGGCGACGTCCTCGGCGCTGCCCCGCATCGACGCCGGGGAGCGCGTCACCGCCCCCGAGTCCACGGCCTCGGCGATCCAGCCGGACCGCGAGCCGCGGTCGTCGACCCGGACGTCGTGCACCGTGAGCTGGATCTCCGGTGCCGGCCGGCCCGCGTCGTCCGCGGCCCGCCGCACGACGGCGATCTTCGCGCGGATCGCGTCAGGAGTCACTTCCGCGGCGAGCGCGCCGGGGTCGTGGTCGGCCATCGCGGGGTGGACGCTCACGACGTCGGCACGCGCGCCGCCCAGGCGGAGCATCCGGGGCAGCGACGCGCCTATCCAGACGGGCACGCCGTCCGGGCGGGTCGTCGCGGGCAGCGCGTCGAGGCCGTCGACCCGGTGGTGGGCGCCGGCGTAGCGGACCGTGCCACCGAGGCGCCAGCGCCGCAGGATCTCGAGCGTCTCCACCAGGCGCGCCCTGCGGACGGCCGGCCGGTCGAACGGCACGCCGCTCGCGGCGTAGTCGGCGGCGAGCCAGCCGGCTCCGAGCCCGAGGGAGAACCGGCCCCCGCTGAGCGCGTCGAGGGTCGCGGACGCCTTGGCGAGCCACGCCGGCCGGTGCAGGTCGTTCACGAGGACGAGCGTCGCGAGGCCGATCGTGTCGGTGCAGCCCGCGGCGACGGCGATCGCGGTCCACGCGTCGAGCTGCCAGCCCCCGGCGACGTGCTCCGAGACGGCGACCGTGTCGTAGCCCTGCGTCTCCACGCGGCGCACCGCGTCCCGCCACGCGCCCGGGTCGGGGTCGAGGCGGGGCAGCGAGGCGATGAAGCGGAGCGTGCTGACATCCACGCGAGCACCTCGAGGACGGTCCGGACGACAAGACGTTGCAAGTCTCGGACCGGCGGCGCACCGGGCCAACGTCCCGCGTCCGAATTCATCCGGGATCGACCGCAACTTCACCCCCGTGCCCCATGCGCGCTTTCGTACCGTAAGCGCATGCGCGTGACGACCACCCGGCTCGACGGCCCCCTGCTCTTCACCCCCGAGCCGCACCACGACGAGCGCGGCCTGTTCACCCGCACGTTCGACGCGGACGACGCCCGCGCCGCCGGGCTGGACCCCGACGCGTTCCGCCAGGACAGCCAGTCGCGGTCCCTCGAGGGCGTCGTCCGCGGCCTGCACGGCCGGGTCGGCGGCGGCGAGGCCAAGCTCGTCCGGGTCGCGCACGGAGCGGTCCTCGACGTCGTGGTGGACGCGCGCCCGGGCTCGCCGACGTTCGGCGAGGTCGAGACCTTCCGCCTGGACGACACCGACTTCGTGACGCTGTACGTCCCGCGGGGCTTCCTCCACGGTCACCAGACCCTCACCCCGACGGCCGACGTCTGCTACCGGATCGACGCGCCGCACGACCCTGCGGAGGACGTGGGCGTGCACTACCTCGACCCGGACCTCGCGATCGCGTGGCCGGCGCCCGTGACGATCGTCAGCGAGCGCGACCGCGCCGGGGGCTCGTGGGCGGAGCTGGCGGCGCGGCTCACGGCGTGACAGGGGTGACCTCTCTCGGGCGCGGCTCGGCGACGACCCAGCGCCCGCCGGCCGCCTCGACGTCCGGCAGCGCGGCGCGGACCTCGTCGAGGAGGTCGGGCACGAACAGCAGGACGCGGTCGGGACGCAGCGCGACGAGCTCCTCCGGCCCGACGATCGGCACGCGGCTGCCCGGCAGCGCGCGACCGTGCTTGGCCTCGGACGCGTCGCCCACGGCCACGAGGTCGTCCGGTCCCACGCCCGCGACCCCGAGGAGCGCGACGGCTCGCGACGCGGCGCCGTAGCCCGCGACCCGCAGGCCGTCCGCCCGTGCCCGGTCGAGGTAGGCACGCAGGGCGGTGGCGGACTCCTCGACGGCGTCGCCGAGCTCGGCCACGTGCTCGGGGTCGGTCACCCCGACCCCGCGCTCGCTCCGCACCAGTCGCCGGACCAGCTCGGCGCCCGCGGCGTGCTCCGCGAGGGTCCGCGAGCCGGACCGCGCGAACGCGACCACGACCGTCCCCCCGTACAGGCCGTACTCCCAGGCTCCGACGGGCCGGAGCCCCAGCTCCTCGGCCATGTCCACGAGGACCGGGACCGCGTAGTACGCGTAGTGCCCGTGGCGCAGGGCGTTCCAGGTGCCGTCGCGCAGGATCGTCGCGAGGGTGTGGACGTGGAGCGCGAGGACGCCGTCCGGGGCGAGGCGCGAGAGCCGCCGCTCGAGCGCGGCCCGCTGGTCGGCGTCGTGCATGAGGCCGAGCGAGTCGACGACGAGGTCCACCTGGCGCGGCGCCCCCGCGCCGGACTCGAGCCCGCGCTCGACGACGAGGCCCGCGTCCGCGAGCAGCCCCAGCCAGGAGCCGCCGTGCGGGCTGGGGAACTCGGCCGCCGTCGTGCCGGGGCGCGCGAGCCCGGCGCGGACGAGGTCGGACACGGCCTCGGCCGCCTGCCGGACGAGCGCCGCGGGCTCCACGCCGCGCGGCTCCTCGGCGTCGGTGGGGTCGTCCTCGAGCTGGGCCAGCCCGCACGACCCGCACACGACCATCCGCAGCGGGTACGCGGCGTCGGGGCGGGCGTCGTCGGGCGTCGGGAAGTGGTCGGCCGCGGGCTGCTCGCCGAGGTCGAGCACGACAGTGCCGACGTCGCCGCGGCACCATCGGCAGCGCCAGCCCCGCACCGGGCGCGGGTCCTCAGGCACCGGGCTCGAAGACCTCGAGGTGCGGCAGGGCGACCACGAGCTTCCCGCCCCAGCCGGCCACGTCCGCGAGCTGCGCGGCGATCTCCTTGCGCAGGTTCCACGGCATGATCACGACGTAGTCGGGCCGGGCCTCCGCGAGCGCCTCCACCGGGTGGATGGGGATGTGGGTCCCGGGCAGGAACCGGCCGTGCTTGTAGGGGTTCCGGTCGACGGAGAACCGGATCAGGTCCGAGCGGATCCCGCAGTGGTTGAGCAGGGTGTTGCCCTTGCCCGGCGCCCCGTACGCGACGACCGTCTTTCCCTCACGCTTGGCCTGGAACAGGAAGCCCATGAGGTCCTCCCGGACCTTCTCGACCTGGGGCGCGAAGCCGTCGTGGCCCTCGAGCGTGTCCAGGCCGGCGGCGGCCTCGTCGGCGAGCACCTTCGCGACGGCCGGCGACGGTTCGGGCGCCGTCTCGGTGGGCGCGGACCAGGTCCGCAGCGACCCGCCGTGGCTGGGCAGCTCCTCGACGTCGACGACGGTCAGCCCGGCGGCCGCGAGCACGCGCTGCGTGGTCAGCAGCGACAGGTAGGAGAAGTGCTCGTGGTAGATGGTGTCGTACTCGTTGCCCTCGATGAGGCGCAGCAGGTGCGGGATCTCGATGCTGACGCGGCCGTCGTCGGCGACGAGCGCGCGCAGGCCCTTGCTGAAGTCGACGATGTCGGGCACGTGCGCGAACACGTTGTTGGCGACGACGAGGTCGGCCTTGCCGTTCGCGGCCGCGACCCGCGTCCCGGTCTCCTCGCCGAGGAACTCGACGACGGTCTCGATGCCCTTGTCGACGGCCGCCTGCGCGACGTTGGCGGCGGGCTCGATGCCGAGGCACCGGATGCCCTTCGCGACGACGTGCTGCAGCAGGTAGCCGTCGTTGCTCGCGATCTCGACGACGAAGGCGTCGGGGCCGAGCGCGAGCCGGGCGACGGCGTCGTCGACGAACCGGCGCGCGTGCTCGACCCACGAGTCCGAGTAGGACGAGAAGTAGGCGTAGTCGCTGAAGATCTCCTCGGCCGGGATGTAGGCCGGGAGCTGGACGAGCAGGCACCGCGCGCAGACGCGGACGTGCAGCGGGTAGAACGTCTCGCCCTGGTCGACCTGGTCGGCCGTCAGGTAGGACTCGCAGGGCGGCGACATGCCCAGGTCGACGAACGTGTGCTCGAGCGGGGCGCCGCACAGGCGGCACGCGGGCGCGCTCACCGGTGCTCCCCCGGGGTCGCGGCCGCGGACGTCAGGCGGAGGGTCGCGAGGTCGAGGCGACCGGCGTCGGCCAGCTCCTGGATCTTCTTGAGCCGCACGAACCGTGGGCCGTCGAAGTCCTCGGCCGTGAGGCCCCGGTCCTGGGCGTCCTGCCAGATCTCGCGGATCCCGTCGGGGATCGTCCACGCGGGCCGGTACGCGGGGAGGGTCGCCCTGATCTTGGTGAAGTCGACCTGGTAGTTGCGGGTGTCGGGGCCCGCGCCCGGCGCGAAGGTCACGGGCGCCCCGGTGATCTCGGCGACCTGGTTGGCGATCGTGCGGACCTGGACGACGTCCTCGTCGCGGCCGACGTTGAACGCCTGGTCCCGGACGACGTCGGCGGGCGCCTCGAGGACCGCGAGGAAGGCCCGCGAGATGTCCTCGACGTGCACGAGCGGGCGCCACGGCGACCCGTCCGACTGCAGCCGGACCTCGCCCTGCGTGAACGCGGTGCCCGTGAGGCTGTTGACGACGATGTCCGCCCGCAGCCGCGGCGAGGACCCGTACGCGGTCGCGTTGCGCAGGTAGCTCGGCGAGAACCCGTCGTCGGCGAGCTGCGAGATGCCCTGCTCGGCGAGGACCTTCGACTCCCCGTAGGGCGTGACCGGGTTGAACGCGCTCGTCTCGTCCACGGGCGCGTCCCCCGCCGCCCCGTACAGCGAGCACGACGACGAGAACAGGAACCGGGGCACGCCCGCCTCCTTCGCGACCCGCGCCATGTGGACGGCGCCGTCCGCGTTGACCGAGTACGTCGCGCCCGGGCTGAGGTGCCCGATGGGGTCGTTGGAGATCGCCGCGAGGTGCACGACCGCGTCGAAGCCCTCGAGGTCCTCGGGCCGTGCGTCGCGGATGTCGCCCGTGCGCTGTTCGTAGCCCCCCGGCTGCGGACCGAAGTCGCAGCCGTCGTACCAGCCCACGTCGAGGCCCACGACCTCGTGCCCCGCGGCCTGCAGGAACGGCACCAGCACCGCCCCGATGTACCCGCGGTCGCCGTCCACCAGCACTCGCATCGCCAGGCTCCGTCCTCCGTGACGGGCCGCTCGCCCGCCGCCGCAAACCTACCCAACGAGGGCACGCCCCGAGGACGGCGGACGAGGGTGATTTAGCCGATCACCCGGTGGCGGAGCCAGAGCCAGGGTGCGCGCGGCGCGAACCGCGCCGCCCAGGCGAGGTCGCCGACGGCAGCACGGCGCGCGCCCGCCCGCCACGAGGCGCGGGCCGCGCGCGCGGCCGACCACGCCGCGAACCGGTCGTTCGCCTCGTCGCGGCCCGTGAGCGCCCGCGCCAGCGGCTCGTCCCCCGCCGCCCGGGCCGCGTCGCGGTGCTGCCGGACGATCGCACGGATCGCCCCGGCCAGGTCGCGGTACCGCCGGGTCGTGTTGCCCTCGTGGTACCGGTAGTCGACGAGGGGCGCCGGCACGAAGACGAAGCGGCCGCGTCCCGCGAGGCGGAGCAGGAGGTCGAGGTCCTCCCCCAGCGCGAGCCGCAGGTCGAAGCCGCCGACCGCGTCGAACGCCGTTCGCCGCACGAGCACGTTGGGCGCCAGGACCCCGGCGACCCCGGCGGCCACGTCCACGGGGCCGGACACCTCGCGCTGGTCGGCGCCCACGAGCTCGTTGCCCGCCGCGTCGATCGTGCGCAGGCCGCAGTACGTCGCCACGACGTCCGCGTCGTCGAACGGCGCGACCCCCAGCTCGAGGCGCCGCGAGTCCCAGCGGTCGTCGTCGTCGAGGAACGCGAGCACCGCGCCGCGGCTCTCCTCGACCCCGAGGTCCCGCGCCCGCGAGACCCCGGACGCGGGGATCCGCAGCAGCCGGACCCGCGGGTCGTCGACCGCCTCGACGATCCCCCGGACCGCACCCGCATCGGTCGCGCCGTCGTCCACGACGACGAGCTCCCAGTCGGTGAGCGTCTGCGCGACGACCGACCGGAGCGCCTCCTCGAGGAACGGGCCCCCGCGGTTCGTCGCGACGACGACGGCCACCCGCGGCGACGGTCCTGCAGGCTCGGGCACCGGCGTCCCCTTCCGGTCGTCGTCCGTGGCCACCGGCGGCGGCCTGCGGCCCACCGTAGTGAAGCGCTGCGCCGTCCGGCACGACGTGCCGTCCCGCGGGAGTCCGTGGCGCGGGTGATTTGCGGTCACGGCCCCGGCGACCGCCTCCCGGTGATGGACAATCGCTCGCATGAAGGTCCTGCGCGTCTCGCACAGCGCCGTCGTCGACGCGTGGCGCGAGCGCGAGCGGGAGCTGCGCCGCCGTGGCGTCGACGTCCGGCTCGTGTCGGCGCGCGCCTGGGACGAGGCGGGCCGCGTGGTCCCCCTGGCCCCTCGACCGGGCGAGGACGTGGTCGGGGTACGGACCTTCGGCGGCCACCCCGCGCTCTTCGTCTTCGACCCGGTCGGCCTGTGGCGGGAGCTGGGTCGCGACGTCGACGTCCTGGATGTCCATGAGGAGCCGTACGCCCTCGCGACGCTCGAGGTCCTCGTGCTGCGCCGGCTCAGGCACCTGCTGACCGGACGACCGCGGCGCCTCGCGCCGTTCGCCCTGTACTCGGCCCAGAACATCGAGAAGCGCTACCCGCCGCCGTTCCGCTGGTTCGAGCGCGCGGTGCTGCGGCGCGCGGCCGCGCTGTCGGTGTGCAACGTGGCGGGCGAGATCGCGGTGCGCAAGGGCTTCCGGGGCGAGGTGCAGCGGATCCCGCTGGGCTTCGATCCGGAGGTCTTCCACCCCGCGGACGACGGCCGGCCGGCCGAGCGCGCGCCCGAAGGCCCGGTACGGGTCGGGTACGCCGGCCGGCTGGTCGAGCACAAGGGCGTCCGCGTGCTCCTCGACGCCGTCGAGACGTCCGAGCACCTTCGCCTCTACCTCGTGGGCGACGGGCCGCTGCGGGACGAGGTGGCGTCCCGCGCGGCGCGGTCGGGCGGACGCGTCACCTTGCACCCCGGCACCGACGCGCCCGGGCTCGCCGCGTTCTACCGGTCGGTCGACGTGCTCGCGGTGCCGTCGCTGGTCACGCCGGGGTGGGTCGAGCAGTTCGGCCGCGTGGTCGTCGAGGCGATGGCGTGCGGCACGCCCGTCGTGGCGACCGCGACCGGGGCCCTCCCCGACGTCGTGGGCGAGGCGGGGCTGCTCGTCCCGCCCGACGACGCCGCGTCCCTGCGCGTCGCGCTCGAGCGGGTGGGGCGCGAGCCGGGGCTCGCGGACGAGCTCCGCCGGGCCGGGGTCGAGCGCGCTGCGGCGTGCACCTGGGCCGCTGTCGCCGACGACTACGAGGCCATGTACAGGTCGATGCTGAGCAACCGTACAGACCCCGCGCACCGCCCCGCCGCGGCGCGGGAGCGCGGCGCCGCGCCCGAGCGGCGGGGCGTCGAGGTCGTCGTCGTCGCCTACCACCGGCCCGATCTGCTCGAGCGCGCGCTGGCTCCGGTGGCCGGCCGGTTCCCCGTGACGGTCGTGGACAACTCGTCCTCCCCCGCGGTGGCGCAGGTCGCCGCCGACGCCGGTGTCCGCTACCTGGACCCCGGCCGCAACGGCGGTTTCGCCGCCGGGGTGAACCACGCGCTCGCCGACCGTCTCGCCCCCGGCGCCGACCTCCTCCTGCTCAACCCCGACGCCGTCGTCGGGCCGGACGACGTCCGGCGCCTGTCCGACGCGCTCGCCGCCGACGCGCGGCTCGCGAGCGTCGGACCCCGCCAGGTCGACGACGGCGGCGCTCCCGCACGCGTCGCATGGCCGTTCCCGACCCCCGGCGGGGCGTGGCTCGAGGCCGTCGGGCTCGGCCGGCTCCGCACGCGCGAGGACTTCGTCATCGGGTCGGTCCTGCTGCTGCGCGCCGAGGCGCTCGCGCACGTCGGCCCGTTCGACGAGACGTTCTTCCTCTACGCGGAGGAGACCGACTGGGCGCGGCGCGCCGCGGCGCTCGGCTGGCGCCACGCCGTCGTGCCGGACGCGGTCGCGACCCACGCCGGCGGCGCCACGAGCGCCGACGAGACCCGGCGCGAGCGGACCTTCCACGCGTCGCAGGAGCGCTACTACCGCAAGCACTTCGGACCGCTCGGCTGGCAGGCCGCCCGGGGTGCGGCGCTCGCGGGGTCGGCCGTCCGCGGCGCCGTGCTGCCCGGCGAGCGAGGCGCGGCCGCGCGACGGCGCGTGGTCCTCTACGCGCGCGGCCCGGTCGCCGAGCTCGACCGCGTGGACGGCACCCCGTGAGCCGGCCCGCGGGCACCGTGACCCGCCGCCTCCCGGTCGCCGACCGCGCCGTGGTGGCCCGCCGCTGGTTCGCCGCGGCCCTCGGCGCCGTCGCGGTCCTCGCGCTGCTCGCTGCGATCGGCGTGGCCGTCCCGGACAACGGTCTCTACGCGCTGGCAGCCGCGGTCGCCGTCCTCATCACCGGGGCGACGGTCTACAACCCCGTGGCGATCCCGGTGCTCGCGATGCCCGCGCTGGTCGTCGTGCAGCGCGTCGGCGGAGCCGGAACGAACCTCTCCTTCAGCGACTTCGCCCTCTTCGGCGCGTTCTGGGCCGCGCTGCTCCTCGGTCCGCGCCCCTACTCGCGCCCGATGCGAAGCCTCCTGTGGCTCTCGGCCGTGTACCAGCTCGCGACCCTCTTCACCGTCATCGCCAACCCGTACCGCGCCAACACGATCGAGTGGTTCCACGCGTGGCTGTCGGTCGCGGGGGCGCTCGTCGTCGGGTGGGCCGTCGGCCGGTCGGGGCACGCACGCGTCGGCGTGAGCCTGTACCTCGCGGCGTGCGGGGTGCTCGCCGCCGCGACCTGCCTCCAGGGGCTGACCCAGCTCGCCCACGGAGACACCAGCGCGGTCTATCTCAGCTGGCCGTACGGGATGCACAAGAACTTCGTGGGCGACCTGCTCGGGATCGCGGCCCTGGTCGTCTACGCCCGGCCGCCCTGGCTGGGCCTTCCCCGCAGGGTCACCTACCCCGCGTTCTGGCTCTTCGTGCTGGCGCTCGCCGCGACGCAGTCGCGCCAGGCGATCGTCGGCCTCGGGCTCCTCGTCCTCGTGGTCGCCCTGCGGCGCGGCCAGGGCGTGCGGCACACGAAGCTCGTGCTCCTCGCGATCATCCCGGCCGGGTTCTTCGTCGTGCAGGTCCTCGTCGACCAGCTCAGCTCGGGGAACCAGTTCAACTCGGCCTACCAGCGGATCAGCTGGTACCAGGACGCCCTGGTCGTGTGGAACCTCAACCAGTGGTTCGGCGCGGGGCTGCGCTGGTGGTACTCCGGGCGCACGGCCTACTCGTTCCAGCCGCCCAACGCGGAGCTCGAGGTGCTGTCGTCCGCGGGGACGGTCGGGCTGGTCGGGTTCCTCGTCCTCATGCTCGGCGCGCTGATCGTCCTGTGGCGCATCTCGCCCGTCTACGGGACCCTGGCGTTCGCCGTCGTCGCGTCGCGGCTCATCCAGGGGCAGCTCGACCTCTTCTGGGTCTCGGTGCAGACCTCCGTGCCCTTCGTCATCGCAGGCGTGTGCGTGGGCGCGCTCGCCCGGCACGAGGCCGAGCCGCCACCGCCGCCGGACGACGACGCCGAGCCCGCGGGCCCGCCCGCCGCGACCGACGAGCGCGCGCCCGCGAGCCCGGTCGCCGCATGAGGGTCCTCCACGTCGTCGACTCGGACGCGTTCGCCGGCGTCGAGCGGCACGTCGCCCGGCTCGCCCGGGCCCAGGCCGCCGCGGGGCACGACCTCCGCGTGCTCGGGGGCGCTCCGGACGCGATGCGCGCCGAGGCCGGCCCTCGCGTCGTCGTCGAGCCGGTGCGGGGGCTGCGGGCGACGGCTCGGGCCGTCGCGCGGCTCGGGCCCGCCGCGGACGTCGTCCACGTGCACATGACCGCAGCCGAGGTCGCGGCGTCGCTCGCCGGGCCGCTCGCGGCGCTGCGCGGGCGGCGGCTCGCCCCCGTCGTCGCCACGCGCCACTTCGCGCGCCCCCGGGGCTCCGGCCGCCTGGGTCGCCTGACCGCCGCGGTCGCACGCCGGCCCGTCCGGGCCCAGCTCGCGATCAGCGCCTACGTCGCCGCCCACGTGGACGGCACGTCGGTGGTCGTCAGCCCGGGCGTCGACGTGGCGCCCGACGCCCGGCCCGCCGCCGACCGTTCGCGCGTCGTCCTGCTCGCCCAGCGTCTCGAGGCCGAGAAGGACGGCGACGTCGCGCTGCGCTCGTTCGCGGCGTCGGGCCTCGCCGACGACGGCTGGGAGCTGCACGTCGCGGGCGACGGATCCCTCCGGGCGGACCTCGAGGGCCTCGCCGCCCGGCTCGGGATCGGCGGAGCGACCCGCTTCCTCGGCCACCGGGCGGACGTGCCCGACCTCCTCGACGACGCCGCGGTCCTGCTCGCGCCCTGCCGCGTCGAGGGCCTCGGGCTGAGCGTGCTCGAGGCGATGGCCCGGGGGCTGCCGGTCGTCGCGGCCGACGCGGGCGGGCACACCGAGCTGCTCCAGGGCCTCGAGGGCGCGTGCCTCGTCGCCCCCGGCGACCCTGCCGACGCCGCCCGCGCGCTCCAGGCCCTCGCGGCGGACCCCTCTACCCGCGACGCCTACGGCGCGGCCGAGCAGGGGCGCCAGCGCGCCGCCTTCACCCTGGAGAACCAGGTGCGGCACACCGAAGCGGTCTACCGTACGGTGCTGTGACCTCACGCCCGTCCGCGCCCGCGCCGGCACCCCCCGGCGCCGGCGCCGGTGAGTCCCTGATCGTCGTCTCGCTCGAGCCGTGGGACGAGGTGTGGCGGCGCAACCAGTACCTCGTGACCGAGCTGCTGCGCGCCGACCCCGGGCTGCGGGTGCTGTTCGTCGAGCCGCCCGCGGACGTCACGTACGCCGCGCTGCGCCGGACCACCCCGCGCCCGGGGCGCGGCCTGCGGCACGGTCCGGCCCTCGACGGCGTCGAGCCGGAGCGGCTGTGGCTCTACGAGCCCACCAAGACGCTCCCCCGCAAGGTCGCCCCCCGCTACGACGACCGTCGCGCGCACCGGGTGCTCCGCGCCGCCCGCCACGCCGGGCTGGCCGACCCCACGCTCTGGGTCAACGACGTCGGCGGTGCCGCGCTCCTCGACGAGCGTCTGCCGACGCTCTACGACGTCACCGACGACTGGCTCGCCGCGGCCCGCACGCCCGACGAGTCGGCCCGGCTCACGCGCGCCGAGGGCGCGCTGCTCGCGCGCGCCGACGTGGTCACCGTGTGCTCGCCCGCGCTCGCGACCTCCAAGGGCGCCGGACGGCCCGCGGGAGCGCTCGCGCCCGTCCTCGTCACCAACGGGGTGGACGCGGCGCGCTACCGGGAGCCCGTCGCGCGCCCGCACGACCTGCCCCCCGGCCGCACCGCCGTCTACGTCGGGACGCTCCACTCGGACCGGCTCGACGTCGACCTGTGCATCGCCACGAGCCAGGCGCTCGACGGCGACGGGACGCTCGTCCTCGTGGGCCCGGTCGCGCTCGAGGCCGACGACGTCCGCCGGCTCCGCGAGGCCGAGGTCGTGCTCCTGGGGGCGCGCCCCCGGGACGCCGTGCCCGCGTACCTGCAGCACGCCGACGTGCTCGTCGTGCCGCACGTCGTCGACGCCTTCACCGACAGCCTCGACCCGATCAAGCGCTACGAGTACCTCGCCGTCGGGAGGCCGGTCGTCTCGACGCCGGTCGCGGGGTTCCGGGACGCCACCGCACCCGTGACGGTCGCCAAGGGCGCCGAGTTCGCGACCGCGGTCGCGGACACGGCGTCCGGGCCGCACGTGGCCACCGTCGAGCCGCCGGCCGACCTGCCGACCTGGGCGCGTCAGGCGGAGCTCATGCGTGACGCGCTCCGCGACGCGCGGCGACGGTCCGCCACGTCGCGGTGACGGTCGCCGCGGTGCGCGCGACGGGAAAGCGCACGAGCGCCGCGTCGTAGGCCGCGACCGCGCGCGCCCGGCTCGCGGCGGGATCGTCGAGCACGTCGACGACCGCGGTCGCGAGCGCCCCGCTGTCCCCGGGCGGGACGAGCACGCCCAGCGGGCCGTCCTCGCCGCGCAGGATCTCGGGGACGCCCCCCGCGTCCGTGGCGA
>Ga0180221_1001261_pt1 | contig 17674 bp, 18 predicted proteins | sample eDN5th37CKraftMG_FD_151339 | JGI IMG/M metagenome (GOLD analysis project Ga0180221, IMG submission 151339) | Enriched Miracle-Growth compost microbial communities from Emeryville, California, USA - eDNA 5th pass 37_C Kraft MG (version 2) (version 2) ...
TCGAAGCGCCGCTGCATCATCGGGTGCAGGCGCTCGAACTCGTCGCCCATCGCGCGGCGGAAGATGGAGGCGGCGGGGGTGCGGGCGCCGTCGTCGGTCATGGTCGAGGGACCTCCGGGTCGGGGAGCGAGCCGAGCGTGGGCGGGGCGTCGCGCAGGTGGTCGTCGTGCCGGCGGCCCCCGACCGGCGCGCGGAGGCAGCGCGCGGCGCGCGGCCGGTCGGCCCGCCACAGCCACAGGACGCTCCGCAACGGCCGACGTTCCGGCTCGATGCCCCGCACCGCCCACAGCCGCAGGCGGTCGAAGCTCCAGGCGGTCGCCCAGCCGAGCAGCGGCCGCGCCAGGCGGTCCAGGACACGGCCCCACCCCGGCTCGTAGTCGTAGCCCGTCACGAACCGGGTGCCGTCGCCGTCCGGCAGATACCGCCAGTACCCGCGGCCCGCGCGGATGGGGGAGCGGCGGTCCGCCGTGCTGAACCGCAGCGCCGACGTCCGCGTGCCGTCCGGGCGGTGCGTCTCGCCGATGCTCACGCCCTCGCCCGCGACCGTGCCGATCGGCGTGCGGCGCGTGTAGGCGAACCGGGTGGCGCCGTCGGGAGTCGTCCCGGTCGGCACGATGCGCGAGAACCGGAGGTCCCACCGCACGTGCTGCTCCGGGTCCTGCGTGAGCGCCCAGACCACCTCCGGCGGCGCCGCGATCGCCACCTCCACGTAGATGCCGCGACCGGTCACAGGTCCGCCGGGCCCAGGTCGGCCGGGAGCACCGCCTGCGCCGTCCAGTCGGTGACGGGGTGTCCGCTCCGTGCGTGCTGGTCGGGCGGCACCCCCGTCGTGGTCATGACCGGATGCTTCCACGACCGGACGGCGGGCGTCCACGACCCCACCCTGGTCGTTGTGGGCGCGATTTCGGTGGGTATTCGGGCCGTATTCCCGCCGAAATCGCGCCCACAACGCTTGCCGGGGCGGGGATCCGGTGCGGCGCGGCGAACTAGCATCGGCACCACCATCGAGGCCGCCCGCCGGCCGGGCCCCCGAACCCGAGGAGAACCAGGCATGTCGAACGACCAGCGCGTCGCCGTCGTCACCGGAGCGAGCAGCGGGATCGGCGCGGCGAGCGCCCGCGCCCTCGCGGCCGCGGGCTTCCACGTCGTGCTGGGCGCGCGCCGGATGGACCGGCTCGAGCAGGTCGCGGCCGAGACCGGCGGCACGGCGCTGCGGCTCGACGTCACCGACGACGCGTCCGTGGCGGCGTTCGCCGCCGCGGTGGAGGAGCGGCTCGGGCGGTGCGACCTGCTCGTCAACAACGCCGGCGGCGCGGTGGGTACGGAGTCCGTGGCGGACGCCGACCTCGCCGACTGGCAGCACATGTACGACATCAACGTGCTCGGCACCGTGCGCGTCACCAAGGCGCTGCTGCCGAAGCTCGTGGCCAGCGGCGACGGGCAGGTCATCACGATCGGGTCGATCGCCGGCCGCGAGCCCTACAAGGGCGGCGCCGGGTACAACGCCGCCAAGCACGCCGAGGCGGCGCTGACGCGGGTGCTGCGCCTGGAGCTGCTCGGCCAGCCGGTGCGGGTCAGCGAGATCGACCCCGGCATGGTGCACACCGACTTCTCCCTGGTGCGCTTCCGGGGCGACCAGGAGCGGGCCGACGCCGTCTACGCGGGCGTCGAGCCGCTCACGGCCGAGGACGTCGCCGAGACGGTCGCGTGGATCGCCACCCGCCCGGCGCACGTCAACGTCGACCAGGTGCTGCTCATGCCTCGTGACCAGGCGGCGGCGCAGGTGGTGCACCGCCGCTGACGGCGCGCTCGCCGGGCTCCTCTTCGTCGTGGCCGTCGTGGCCGTCGTGGCCCACCACCTTGAGCCCGATGGCGCAGCCGATGATGCCGAGGAGGAACAGGACCTTCAGCGTCGACGCGCTCTCCGAGCCGGTCACCATCGCCCACGTGACCGTGAGGGCGGCGCCGACGCCGGTCCAGATCGCGTAGGCCGTGCCGATCGGGATGCGCTTGGCGGCCAGGCCCAGGCCGAGCATGCTCGCCGCCAGCGCGACGACGAAGACGACCGTGTCGCCGAGCACCGTGAACCCGCGGCTCGCGTCGAGGGCGGTGGCCCACACCGCCTCCAGCACCGCGCTGGCGAGCAGCACGAGCCAGGCGAGCCCGTTCGTGGGTCGTGCGCTCACGTCAGCTCACCACCTTGAGGCCGACGACCGACCCGACCAGGCCGGCCAGCAGGAGGGCGCGCGCGACCGTCAGCCGCTCGTCGCCCCGGACGATCGCGACCACGACGGTGAGCACCGCGCCGATGCCCACCCACACCGCGTAGGCGGTGCCCACGGGGATGGTGAGCATCGCGTGCGCGAGGCCCCACATGCTCAGGGCGAGGCCGACGACGAACACCGCGGCGGGCACGGGCCGCCGGAAGCCGTGCGACGCGGCCAGCGCGGTGGCCCACACGGCCTCCATGACGCCGGCGGCGATCAGGACGATCCAGTCCACGCTTCACGTCCCCTCGGTCGGGATCGGGCAGATGTTGTCGCACGATTGTGCGACAACCGTTCTAGCACACTTCGCACGACTGTGCGAACATGGGCCGGTGCCCCGCAAGCTCGACCGCGACGAACGCCGCCGCCAGGTGTCCGAGGCCGCGTGGCGCGTCCTCGTGCGCGACGGCCTCGAGGCGCTCTCCGTGCGCAACGTGGCCGCCGAGGCCGGTCTGCCGCAGAGCTCCCTGCGCTACACCTTCCCCACCGTCGCCAGCGTGCGCGAGCGCGCCGTCGCCCTCGTCCTCGAACGGTTGCAAGAGCGGGTCGCGGCCGTCCCCGACGGCGAGGGCTGGTCGCGCGAGGTGCTCGCGCAGCTCCTGCCGCTCGACGCCGAGCGGCGCACCGAGATGGAGGCCTACCTCGCGCTCGGCACGGCGGCCATGACCGACCTCGACCTGCGCGACGGCCACCGCGCGGCCCAGGCCGCCATCCGCGACGTGTGCGCGCGGGCCCTGGCGGCGCGCGCCGCGCGGCCGCCGTCCGACGTCGAGGTCCGCGAGCTGCACGCCCTCGTCGACGGGCTGGCGCTGCACGTCGTGCGGCAGGACCCCGACGACGACGCCGGGTGGGCGCTCGACGTGCTCGACGCCCACCTCGCGCGCGCCGCGGGCTGAGGGCGGCGGTCGCTCAGGCCGCCGCTCAGACCGCGGCGTCGGCGGTGCGGTGCCGGGCGACGAACGGGCCCAGGAGGGCCTCGGTGCTGGCCCACGCCTCGTCGAGGGGCGCACCGGTCTCGAGCATGGTCGCGGCGGTGTTCACCACGGCGTTGACGAGCTCCGCCGTGCGGTCGGGGTGCGGCACGTCGAGCGCGCGCAGCGTGTCGACGAGCGGGCGCAGGAGCTCGTCGTGCATCGCCCGCATCCCCTCGGCCACGGCGGGGGCGGGCCCCACGGCGGCGAGGGCGGTCGCGAGGGCGTGCTCGCCCTCGGCGACGAGCTGCAGGTTCGTCCGGGCGTAGGCGAGGACCCGGCCGGCGTCGTCGTCGGCGTCGGCCATCGCCTGCGCGACCGTGCCCGCCCAGCGGGGGAAGACGTCCTCCACCATGGCGTGCAGCAGGTCGTCGGCGGACCGGAAGTACTGGTAGATGCTGGGCCGCGCCAGCCCGGCGCGCTCCGCGAGCGCGGCGAACGTCGGGGGGCGGCCGGTCTCGGCGAGGAGGGCGCGCGCGGCGTCGAGGAGCGCGCGCTGCTGCGCCGCCCGGTGCTCGGCGACGGTGGGTGCGCTGATGCGCGGCACGGGACTCTCCCTCGCTCGGGTGGGTTTGCCCCGGGCCCGTCCGGGCCCGGGGCGTGACGGTCAGTCGAACAGTTTCCCATCCTCCATGCGGACCACCCGGTCGCAGTGCTCCAGCACGTCGTGGTCGTGCGTGACCATGACGGTCGCGACGCCGTGCTGGTGCGTCTCCTGCGCGAGCAGCTCGACGACGTCGTGGCTGCGGGCGCGGTCGAGCGCGGCGGTCGGCTCGTCGACCAGCAGCAGCGCCGGGGCGGTCACCAGGGCGCGGGCGATGCCCACGCGCTGGCGCTCGCCGCCCGACAGCTCGTGCGGGCGGCGGTTCGCCTTGTGGGCCATCCCGACCTGCTCGAGCAGGTCGAGCGGGGACCGCGTCGCGTCCTTCACCTTGCGCCCCGTGGCGTGCAGCGCGAAGCGCAGCTGGTCCACGGCGGTGAGGGCCGGCAGGAGGTTGCCGGACTGGAACACGAAGCCGATCCGCTCCCGGCGCAGCTCCGCCTGGCGGGCGGGCGACAGCGTCGAGACGTCGACGCCGTCCACCAGCACGGTGCCGAACTCGGGACGCGTGAGGGCGCCGGAGACGGCGAGCAGGCTCGACTTGCCCGCCCCGGAGGGGCCGACGACGGCGAGCAGCTCGCCCGCCGGCACGGTCAGCGAGACGTGGTCGAGCGCGGTGACGGTGGAGTCGCCGTCGCCCAGGGTGAGGGTGACGTCGGCGAGGCGCAGCCCGTCCCGCCTCTCGGCGGAGGCCGCGTCGGCCGTGGTCGTGGTGGGGTGCGTCATCGTTGTCCTCCGAGGGCGGTGAGCGGGTCGACCCGGGCGATGCGGCCGACGGCCGCCGCGGCGCCGACGAGGCCGAGGCCCACGAGCAGGACGGCGGCGACGGCGAGGGGCACGGGCTCGAGCGCGAACGGCATCGGCGTGGACGTCAGGAGCGCGCCGAAGCCCACCCCGACGGCCATGCCGGCCACGGTCGAGCCGACCAGCACGGCGGCGGCCTGCCCGAGGGCGTCGCGGACCAGGTAGCCCGTGGAGGCGCCCATCGCGCGGGCGACGGCGATCTCGTGGCGGCGCTGGATCGTCCACACGGTGAAGAACGCACCGACCACGAGGGCCGAGATCGCGTACAGGAAGGTCTGGATGAGGTCCAGGGTGAGCGTCTCGGCGGCGTACCCCGGCGAGGCGTCGAACGACTCCTCGAGGCTGACGGCGGTCGTGGCGGCCGCGGCGTCGCCGGCGGCGAGGTCGATGTCGGCGTCGTCCGCGGCGCGGAGCGCGATCGCGGTGGCCTCGTCGTAGGCCTCGGGCCGCACGTCGTCGCCGGGCATGGCGCCGGCGTGGATCTCCTGCCAGGTGGCGAGCGGCACGTACGCGACGTCCACGTGGCCGTAGGTGTGCTGGCCGTCGAGCACGCCGACGATCGTCAGCTCGGTGCCGAGGCGGTCGATCGTGACCGTGTCGCCGACGGCGAGGCCCTGGTCGGCGATCGTCTCGCTGACGACGATCCCGTCGGGGGCGTCGAGCCCCTCGCCCTCGAGGACCTGGTCGGCGGTGGGGGCGACGAACGAGTCCGGCGCGACGCCGAAGAGCGCCAGGTCCACGGCCTCGCCGTCGGGGCCCTCCGCGTTGACGAGCTGGTTGCCGAAGAGGGCGGCCTCCGCGACGCCGTCCTGCTCCGCCCAGTCGTCGAGCTGGTCGCGGGTGACGGTGCTGCGGGAGAACGCCGAGTCGATGGACGTCTCCTCGTCGAACGCGAACGCCGTGACCGGCAGCTTCTTGAGGCCGGAGACGCCGTCGTTCACCAGGCCGGACGACAGGCCGGAGAGGATGACCACGAGGATCGCGACGAGGGCGACGACACCTCCCATCAGGCCGAACCGTGCTCGCGCGAACTTCAGTTCGCGCCACGCCAGAAACATCGTGCTCCTTTCCGCGCCGACACGCGTTGCCGACGTACCGTTGGTAACGATACCAACGCCGTGTCGGAAAGGGTCAGGATCCGGATGTGCCGTCGGTCACGCCCCCGCGCGGCCGCCGCCCACCAGCGCGTCGCCCAGCTCGGAGCGCAGGTACAGGACCGACCGGCCGGCGCGCGCGGACGTCAGCAGGCCGGCGTCGCGCAGCACGCGCAGGTGCTGGTTGACGGCGCTGGGCGTGACGTCGAGGCGCCGGGCCAGGTCGGTCGAGGACGCCGGCTGCTCGAGCGCGGTGAGCAGCCCGGCACGCACCCGGCCCAGGACGGCGACGAGCGCGGCGGCCGCGACGTGCCGCTCCGCCTGCCACAGCGTGCCCGTGCCGCGGGCGCCGTACATGATCATCGGCGGCTCGTCGGGGGAGATCGGGCACGACGCCCCGCGCGTGAAGAGCGTGGGCACGAGCGTGAGCCCGGCCCCCGACGTGGAGCGGCGACGGGTGGCGGCGAGGGTCGTCAGCTGCACGCTCACGACGCCGTCGGCGAAGGACACCCGCGGCGCGAGGTCCGCGAACATCGCCCCGGCGCCGTGCGCCGAGATCACCGTGCCGCGGTGCACGACGTCCGCCTGCAGCACGGCGCGCATCCGCGGCCAGTCCGGGGTGAAGCAGGCGTCCCAGTAGCCGCTGAGCGCGTCGAGGATCCGCCCGCGCACCCGGGGGAGGGGCCCGCGCAGCGGCGCGGGCAGGCCGTCCGGGTGCACCACGGCGAGGTCCTGCGCCACGACGGCGTCGTCGACGGCGGCCACCGCGGCGAGCTCGTCGTCGACCCGCGTCAGCGGGCTGCCGGGGCGCGGCGTGAGGAAGTCCGGCGTCCACATCGACGCGTTGGTGAGCGCGAGCAGCATCTCTCCGTCCAGCGCGGCCCGCGCGTCCTGGACGCGCCGCAGCCAGGGCAGGTGCACGGGGAAGCGGCCCGGGTCGCGCCACGCCCGCAGCGACAGCACCAGCTCGTTCAGCGGGGAGACGGCGAACCGGACGTCGGCGAGGTCCATGCCCGCCAGCTCGTAGTGCATCCACCCCATCGCGACCTCCGTCCCACGTCGTGAGCATAGATGTAGAGCAATGCTTCATCTGTTCGGTCCCCGCCGCCCCGGGCGCCTACTGGTGCCGTGATCCGGACCTTCCTGCCCCGCGACCCGGTCGCCCGCGCCCTCACCGCCTCGACCATGGCCCTCGCCGCGTCCAACGGCGTCTTCTACGCCGTCTCCGTCCTGTACTTCACGCGCGTGGTGGGGCTCTCCGCCGGCACGGTCGGCCTCGGCCTGGGGATCGCGGGCGGGGCCGGCGTGCTGGGCGCGTTCGTCGCGGGCCGGTGGTCCGACCGCCGCGGCGCCCACCGCGTGCAGGTGTGGGGCGTGGCCGCACAGGCGCTCGCCCTCGCGGCGTACTCGTTCACCGACGGCCCGGTCGCCTTCACGGCCGCGGCGGTGGTCGCGGTCGGGGCGCGCGGCGTCCACTCGACCGCGCGGCAGGCGCTGCTCGCGCGCTGGTTCACCGGGGCCGAGCGCGTGGAGGTGCGGGCGCGCCTGCGCGTCGTGATGAACGTGTTCATCGGGCTCGGCACGCTCGCCGCCGCGGTGGCGCTGCTGCTCGACACCGCGCTCGCCTACCGCACGGCGATGGTCGCGACCGCCGTGCTGCTGCTCGCCGCCGTCGTCCCGCTCGTCCGGCTGCCGCGGCGGGTGCCCGGCCTCGCGGAGCGGATGCTCGCCGACGCGCCCGCGCCGTCCGCCGACGCCGCCGACTCCGCTCCGGCCTCCACGCCGGCACCGCACCCGCTGCGCGACCGGACCTACGTGGCCGCCGTCGCGCTCAACGCGGTGGTGGCCATGCAGTTCGGCGTCATGACCGTGGGCGTGCCGCTGTGGGTCGCGACCACCGACGCGCCGACGGCGGTCGTCTCCGCCCTGCTGGTGGTCAACACCGCGATGGTCGCCCTGCTGCAGGTGCGGGCGTCCCGCGGTACGCACGACGTGCGCGGCGCGGGCCGGGCGGTGCTGCGGGGCGCCGTCCTCCTGGCCGTCGCGTGCGTGCTGTACGCGGGCGCCGGGCACGGCGGCCTCGTCGCCGCGACCGCGCTGCTGGTGCTGGCCGCCGCCGCGCACTCCCTCGGCGAGGTGCTGTCCGAGGCCGGCGGCTGGGGCATGGCGTTCGAGCTCGCCGACCCGCGCCGCGCCGGCGCCTACCAGGGGCTGTCGCAGACCGGGTACGCGCTCGCCGGCATGGCCGCACCCGTCGTCGTCACCGCCCTGCCCGTCCGCCACGGGACCCCCGGGTGGCTCGCGCTGGGGGCGCTCTTCGTGGCCGCGGGCGCGGGTGCGGCCTGGGTCGCGCGGCGGGCGGCGGACGCCCGTCCGGCCTCCGAGACGGTGCCGGTCGGCGGGTGACGACGAGCGCGGCAGTTTCGTCTCACCGCGGCAGTTCGAACTGCCGCGGCGAGCCCGAAGTGCCGCAGTCAACCGGTGGAGCGGGAGAGCACCAGCTCCGCGGCGACGGCGTCGCGCACCTCAGCGTCGGTCAGGCCGTGGTCGCGCGCGATCCGGACGAAGCGTCGCGCGGCCTCGGTCACCGCGGCCCGGTCGAGGGCGACGGGCGGAGCGGTGACCAGCGTGCCCACCCGACGGCGCGTGGTGACCAGGCCGGCGGCCTCCAGGTCGCGGTACGTGCGCGACACCGTGCCCGGCGCGATGCCCAGGTCGTGGGCGAGCACCCGGACGGTGGGCAGTCGCTCGCCGTCACGCAGCGTGCCCGCGGTGATCAGCGCGGCGAGCTGCGACCGTAGCTGCTCGTAGTGCGGCACCGGCGACGTCGTGTCGATGCGGACGGTGCGGGTCATGAGCGGGCCTCGACGGTGGGCCGTCCGGAAGCCGTGCCGGGCAGGGGGTCGCGCCACCGCCAGCAGGCCGCGACGGTGGTGGCGACCGCGGCCGCGACACCGACCCAGAGGACGACATTTCCGAGGGTGACGTACTCCGGCACCACGGGTAGCGCGGCCGTGCTCATGGTCGTCCGGCCCAAGCCGAGCATGCGCAGGGCGATCCCGGCGACACCGAGCAGGCCCGCCAGGGTGAGCCCCGACACGAGCTGGACGACCCGCAGGACCCGCCGAGCCCCGCGGCGGCGGAGCCACATGTCCCAGGTTTCGTCCACGTCGACGACGGCGGGGCGCGCGGCGATCAGGTGCAGCACGGCTTCGGTGAGGGCGAGCGCGAGGAGCGCAACCAGGAGGACAGGGCCGGTCCACGCCCAGCCGGGGAAGAAGGTCTGGCGTTCGAGGACGCCGTCCACGACCCGGGCGATGCTGTCCGGGCCGTCGGCCACCAGGGCGAGCAGGGCCGTCGCCACGACGAGGAGGGACGCCGTGACCCAGATTCGACGGCGTGCTGTTCGGTCGGCGACGTCCGCCACGGTTCGCGTCGTCAGCCGGGCCTGGCGGTGGGCGTCTTGGGGCCGGGGCCAGGTCAGCTCCCCCACGGCGTACACCGCGAGGAACGCCCAGAGCCCGAGGGTCGGTACCACGACGAGCTGGGCGGTCTTCACGTGCGGGCCGATGCCGAGGTGGAAGCTCAGGATCGGAAGGACCACGCCGGCGGCACCGGGCGCCAGGGCCACGCCCATCGTGGTGGTCGCGTGCCGCACGGCGCGTCGCGCGGCCGTGGTGGGTGCGACCGTCCGGCGCCCGTCCCACCAGAGCAGCCCGCCCGCGCCGAGCGCGAGCGCCACGACGAACAGTGCAGGCTCCAGTGGTATCCCGCCGATGTCGATGCCGAACATTCCGCCTCCTCTGACTATTGATCATGAACTATGTACTTTGATCGACACCTGGTCAAGACCCAGACGGCGGTCGCGGAGGCGGCAGTTTCGTCTCGCCGCGGCAGTTCGAACTGCCGCGGCGAGCCCGAAGTGCCGACGTGGCGGGCGAGGACGGCGTCCCGCCGCGCCGTTCGGCCCGGTTCGTCCGAGAATGCGGGAGTGACGGACCGGACGAGCAGGACGGAGACGCCGGCGGGCGCGGGGGAGTGGTTCGTCGGGCCGCGCGGTGCTCCGGCGTCGTCCGCGGACGACGACCACCCGGCGCGCTGGTTGCACGTCACGGACAAGGCGTCGTTCCTGACCGCGGCGGAGGAGATCGACCCGGCGCTGCGGGAGCGGCTCGCGCACGTCCACCTCGAGACGAAAGCCGTGCCGAAGCGCCCGGTGGCGGCGGTGCGCTGGCTCGACGACGACTGGGTGGCGGTGCTCACGCCGACGGTCTGGTACACCGAGCACGACCGGCAGGTGCACACCGGCGAGCTGGGCGTGCTCGCCGGCCCGGACGCGGTGCTGACGTTCGAGGCCGGCGACGCGGGCGTGCGCGAGCACGCGCTGGACCGCCTGCGCGGCCCGGGCCCCACGCACGGGTCGGGAGCGCAACGGGTGGCGCTCGCCGTCGTGCTGGGCCTGGTGGGGGTGGCGTCGGAGGTGGAGGTCGCGCTGGGTGACGCCGTCGCCGACACGGAGCGCGTCGTCTTCGACCGCACGACGGCGGACCCGGTGCAGCGCTTGTACGACCTCAAGCGGGAGATCACGGAGGCGCGGCGGGCGCTGCTGCCGGTGTCCGCGGAGCTGCCCGAGCTCACCACCGACGAGCGCCGCGTCGTCGCCGACCGGCGCACGCTGGAGCGGGTGGCGTCGACCGTCGAGCGCATCGACCGGCACCTCGACGCCCACGACGACCTGCTCTCCGACATGCTCCAGGTGCACCTGTCACAGGTGTCGGTGCGGCAGAACGAGGACATGCGCAAGATCTCGGCGTGGGCGGCGATCCTCGTGTACCCCACGGTGATCGCGGGGATCTACGGCATGAACTTCCACCACATGCCCGAGCTGCACTGGCTGCTCGGCTACCCGTTCGCGCTGCTCCTCATGGCGGTCGGCTGCGTGGTGCTCTACCGCGTCTTCCGCCGTGTGGGCTGGCTCTGACGGCGGGGCGACGCTCCGCTACCCTGGCGCCCTCGAAGCGCCCGACGGAGGGACGGTCCCGTGCAGCTGCTCGTGGTCGAGGACGACGACCATGTCGCGGGGGCGCTCGTGTCCGTGCTGGGGCGGCACGGGTACGAGGTCGTCCGCGCGCACGACGGCGCCTCCGCGCTGCGCGAGCTGAGCCCCCGCACCGACATGGTGCTCCTCGACCTGTCCCTGCCCGACATGGACGGCTTCGAGGTGTGCCGCCGCATCCGTCGCGTCTCGGACACCCCCATCATCATGGTCACCGCGCGCACCCGGCTCGACGCGCGCATCCGGGGGCTGGAGCTGGGCGCGGACGACTACGTGACCAAGCCGTACGACGTGCGCGAGGTGCTCGCCCGGATCGACGCGGTCATGCGGCGCGGCCGGGGCCGGGAGTGGGACGGCGCCCGCGCGGAGGCCCCCGACGCCCGGGTCCGCGTGCGCGGCCTGCTGGTGGACCTCGCGCGGCGCGAGGTGCGGCGCACGGGCGACGGGGCCGGTGGCGAGGCCGGCGCCGTCGTCGAGCTCACCCGCAAGGAGTTCGACCTGCTGGCGCTGCTGGTGCGCCGGCGCGGCTCGGTGCTGACCCGCGAACGGATCCTGCGCGACGTGTGGGGCTCCAGCTGGAAGGGCCTGGGCCGCACGCTCGAGGTGCACGTCGCGTCCCTGCGGCGCAAGCTCGGCGAGCCCGACGTCGTGGAGACGGTGCGCGGGGTGGGCTACCGGGTCGCGTCCCCGGACGGCGAGCACGGTGAGCACGGCGAGGACGCCGACGGACCGGCGGACGCGGAGGCCTAGGCGGCGATGCGGACCCGGTTGGCGATCATCCTGTTCGTGCCCTGCCTGCTGGTGCTGGCGCTGCTCGGCACCGCGTACGCGGGGACGGTCGCACGGGCCAACCAGCAGGAGGTCTACCTCGACCGGCTCGCCGACGCCGGCTACCTCGTCGTCACCGCCCGGCAGTCGCTCACGGCCGACGACCCGGCCATCGTGGACGGCGACCTCGAGCGCTACCGCGAGGTGTACGGGGTGGACGCGGCCGTCGTCGACCAGTCGGGGGCGCTGTGGGCGTCCAACGGGCTCGACCCGGAGGCGGTGGACGAGCGGCAGGCGGCGCTCGCGGGCCGCCGCGGCGAGGCCGACCTCAGCGCGCTGCCGTGGAAGGCCGCCCGGGTGGTGGTGGCCGAGCCCGTGTACGACGGCGGTGACCTGGTGGGCGCCGTCGTCACCGTGTCGGACGCCGACGAGATCTCCCGCACCATCTGGTCGAGCTGGGGCCTGCTCCTCGCGGGGGGCCTCGCGATGTGCGTGCTGGCGGTCGTCATCGCGCACCGCACGGCCGGCTGGGTGCTGCGGCCGGTGCGGGCCGTCGAGGGCGCGATGGGGGAGATCGGCCGTGGCCGGCTGGACGCCCGCATCCCGACCGCCGTCGGCCCGCCCGAGCTGCGCGAGGTGATCACGCGCTTCAACGCGATGGCCGCCGAGGTGGAGCACTCCATGCACCGGCAGCAGGAGTTCGTCTCCAACGCCTCGCACGAGCTGCGCAACCCCCTCAACGCGCTGATGCTGCGCGTGGAGGACCTCGCGCTGTCCATGCCGGCCGAGCGCGCGACCGAGGTGGCGCACGTGCGCGCCGAGGCGGTGCGGATGGCCCACATCCTCGACGCGCTGCTGCTCCTCGCCGACGACGCGAACCTGGCCGCCGGCGCCCAGGAGCTGGACGTGACCGAGCTCGTCGCGCGGCGCGTCGAGAGCTGGCGGCTCCTCGCCGTCGGGCGCGAGCTGCGGTTCGACGACGACGGCGAGGGCGTCTGGACGGAGGTGAACCCCATCGCGCTGGAGTGCGCCTTCGACGCCGTCCTCGACAACGCGGTGAAGTTCTCGCCTCACGGCGGCCGCGTCGACATCCGGGTCGACGTCGCCGGCCCGTCGGGCAGCGCGGTCGAGGTCGTCGTGCGCGACCACGGTGCGGGCGTGCCGCCCGAAGAACTGGACCGCCTCGCGGAACGGTTCTGGCGGTCGCCGGGGCACAGTACGGTGCGCGGGTCCGGGCTCGGCCTGGCCATCGCGTCGGAGCTGCTCGCCACGGGCGGCGGCGGGCTGCGGCTCGCCCTGCCCCCGGGCGGGGGCCTGGAGGTGCGGCTGCGGGTGCCCGCCCTCGGCCACCGGGGCGCCGCGGCGCAGGTGGGGTCGTGAGGGCCGCGCGCGCCCTGGCGGCGCTGGCGGCCGCACTCGTCGCGCTGCCGGTGCTGGCCGGCTGCATCGGTGACCAGGCCGCGGGCGACCCGTGGGACGGGCAGCGGCCCGAGGCGCTGACGGTGGCCACCGGCGGCTCGACCGGCATCTACCACGCGTACGGCACGGCCCTCGCGCAGGTGCTCGACGACCGCTACGACGTGCCCGTCGACGTCGTCCAGTCCGGCGGCTCGGTCCAGAACCTGGAGAGCCTCGACGCGGGCTCGGCCCAGGTGGCGTTCTCGGCCGCCGACGCCGCCCGGGACGCGGTCGAGGGGGACGGCGAGTTCGACGAGCCGCTCGACGTGCGCGCCCTGGCCCGCGTGTACGACGACTTCCTCCACCTGGTGGTGCCGGCGGACTCGGCGGTGCGCGACATCGACCAGCTGAAGGGGAAGCGGGTCTCGCTCGGCGCCCCGCAGTCCGGCACCGCCCTCATCGCGCACCGGCTGCTCGCCGCAGCGGGGGTGCCCGCCGGCGCGCTCACGGACGCGCGCCTCGGGCTCGACGACTCGATCGAGGCGCTGCGCGCGGACGAGATCGACGCGTTCTTCTGGTCGGGCGGGCTGCGCACGCCGGGGCTGACGGCGCTCGCGGACGACATGGCGGTGCGCCTCGTGCCGCTCGGCGACCTGGTGGAGGAGGTGCGCTCCCGGTACGGCAGCGGCTACCGGCACGGCATCGTGCCGGAGGGCATGTACGGGTCGTCGTCCGTGGTGGAGACGCTGGCGGTGCCCAACTTCCTCATGGTGCGGGCCGACATGCCCGACGCCGAGGCGCACGCCCTGGTCGCCACGCTCTTCGACGCGCGGTCGCAGATCGCGCCGCAGGTGCCCTCGGCGGCCAGCCTCGACCGCGTGCGGGCGATCTTCACCGACCCGGTCGAGCTGCACCCGGGCGCGCTGCGGTACTACCGGGAGACGAAGGACTGAGGCCTCGGCCGAGGCGACGTGGCCGGGGTCCGGGCCGTGGTCACCAGGCCGCGGCGGCGGGGACGCCCGAGATCAGGCGCAGGCGGTGGCCCACGCCGCCGCGCCACGGGGTGGACGGGGCGAGGGTCGCCGGGTAGCCGGTCGGGTTGCGCTGGTGCCAGCGCCACAGGTCGAGGCAGATGTCCTCGACGCCGCGGGAGGCGCGCCAGCCGAGCTCCGCCTCGGCGCGGCCGGGGTCGGCGTACGACACGGCGACGTCGCCCCGGCGGCGGCCGGTGACCCGGTACGGCACGGCGCGGCCCGTCACCGACTCGAACGTGCGCACCAGTTCGAGCACGCTGGTGGGGCGACCGCTGCCGAGGTTCCAGGTGGACAGCTGCTCGTCGGCGTCGTCGAGCGCCTCGAGGGCCGCGACGTGCCCGAGGGCGAGGTCGTCCACGTGCACGTAGTCGCGCATGGCCGTGCCGTCGGGCGTCGGGTGGTCGCCGCCGTGCACCTCGAGGTGGTCGCGCAGGCCTGCGGCCACCTCCGCGACGGCGGTGAGGAGGCTCGCGGTCGCCCCGGTCCGGTCCGGTCCGAGGCTGCCCGAGCCGTGCGCGCCCGCCGCGGAGAACGGCCGTACGACGCCCACCCGCAGGGCCGGACCGGCGTCGGCCACGACGTCCCGCAGGATCTGCTCGTTCATCGCGTGGCTGCGTCCCACGGGGCCGGTGGGGGCGAGCGGGGCGTCCTCGACGTGCGGCAGGTCGCGCCCCTCGCCGTACACGGCGGCCGAGGAGGACACGACGAGCCGGTCCACGCCGTACCAGGCCATGCAGCGCAGCAGCGTGAAGGTCGTGCCGAGGTTGGTCTCGTAGCTGTCCAGCGGCCGCACGCCGCGCGCGCTCGGGCTCTTGATCCCGGCGAGGTGCAGCACGGCGTCGAAGCCCTCGGCGTCGAAGAGGCGCTCCAGCGCGTCGATGTCGGCCCCGTCGAAGACGTGCACCGGCACCGGCCGGCCCGCCAGGACCTCGACCCGCTCGAGCGCCGCCGGCGCACCGCGGGAGAAGTCGTCCACCACGACGACGTCGTGGCCGGCGCCGAGCAGCCGGAGCACGGTGTGAGATCCGATGTATCCGGCGCCTCCGGTGACCAGGACGCGCATGGGAGTTCCTCGTTTCACGCTCGCGGCGGTAGATGTCGCGTCGTCATCTTCAGGGTGACACCCCCGCCTGCGCCGGGAATTTGAGGAAGGTCAGAGGGATCTCACCCGCACTTGGGCCAGCTCCTGCGTGCACCGGGTGAGCGCGACGTAGAGCGCGTTCCAGCCGCGGGGCTCGGCCGCGATCCCGTCCGGGTCCACCACCACGGCGGCGTCCCACTCGAGGCCCTTGGCGTCCGTCGCAGACAGCGCGGGCACGCCGTCCGGCAGGACGTCGCGGAGCGCGTCGAGCCGGGCCGCGGGCGCGACCACGCCGACCGTGCCGCCCTCGTACCGCGCGGCCATCCCCGCGACCGCGTCGGTGACGACGCCGGTCCAGACGGCGTCGTCGGCCTCGGCCCGCCAGGGCGCCACGGCCGCGGACCGGACGGCGCGGGGCGGGTCGTTGCGGCTGCCCGCCCGGCGCAGCACCGGTGCGGTGAGCTCCATGACCTCCCGCGGGGTGCGGTAGCAGATCGTCAGGTCCGCGCGCCGCCACCGGTCGCCGAGGGCGTCGCCCACGGCCTGGTCCCAGTCGGTCTGCCGGTGCGCCGACGACGCCTGGTCGATGTCCCCGACGGCGGTGACGGAGCGGGTCGGGCAGCGGCGCACCACCATGTGCCACTGCATCCCCGACAGCTCCTGCGCCTCGTCGACCACGACGTGCCCGTACGTCCAGTCGCGGCGGGCCGCGGCGCGTGCGGCGACGAACCCGCCGGCGGGGCCCTCTCCGTCGTCGGGGTCGCCGAGCAGCTCGGTGAGGGCGTCGAGGAGCGGGACGTCGCTGCTCGCCCAGCCGTCCGCGCCGCCCGCCGGCTCGGCGACCACCCGCGCGACCTCCGCGGCCGTGAGGTCGGGGGCGTGGGAGGCCAGGAGGTCCGCGTCGTGCAGGAGGCGCGCGAGCTCGGCCGCCGGGTCGCGGCGCGGCCACCACGCGTCGAGCGCCGCGGCCACGGCCCGGTCGGCGGCGACGCGCTCGCGCAGCGCCTCGAGGTCGGCGTCGGACAGCACGCCGTCGACGTCGGAGCCCGTCGCGCCGGTGGTGACGGCGCGGTCGTCGGCGGCGGCGAGCCGGGCGTCGAACTGGCGCAGGACGTCCTCGAAGCCCTCCTCCGCCCGGGCGAGCAGCTCCGCCTGGTGGTCGGCGACGGCGTCCACGAGGAGGTCGAGGACGCGGTCGATCACGCGGGCGCGGGCGGAGTGGTACGAGCCGGCGCCCGCGGCGGCGCGACGGGCCGCGGCCACCCGGGCGCGGGGCAGCACGTGGTCCTCGCCGTCGAGCCGCAGGGCGTGGGGGCCGTCCTGCGGCGCGAGCGAGTCCACGAACCGGCGCAGCGTCGCCAGCCACGACGCGCGGCCCTTGATCTCCGCGACGTCGCGGTTCTCGACGCGTGTCGGCCGGACGCCGGGCACGAGGGTGTCGCAGGTGGCGGACACGACCGCCGTCTCGCCGAGCGCGGGGAGCACCTGCGCGATGTAGTCGAGGAAGCGGGTCGAGGGCCCCAGCACGAGGACGCCGCGCTCGGCGAGGTGCGGCTGGGCGAACAGCAGGTAGGCCACCCGGTGCAGCGCGACGACGGTCTTGCCGGTGCCCGGGCCGCCCTGCACCACCAGGGGGGTGCGGGCGTCGGCGCGCACGACGTCGTCCTGCTCGCGCTGCAGGGTGGCGACGGCGGTGCCCATGCGGCCGGTGCGGCGCTCGTCGAGCGCGGCGAGGAGCGCCCCCTCGCCGACGAGGCCGCTGTCGTCGAGGCCGCCGTCGAGGGGCTCGTCGTCGACGCCGACGACCCGCGTCCCCCGGGTGCGCACGTGCCGCCGCCGGCGCACACCCTGGGGGTCCACCGGCGTCGCGGTGTAGAAGGGCCGCGCGGCCGCGGCGCGCCAGTCCACGACCAGCGGCTCGTCGTCCTCGGTCGCCCCTGGCAGGCCTACGCGCCCCAGGCGCCGCACCGAGCCGTCGTCGCCGTCGAGCCGCCCGAAGACGAGGCCGTGGTCGGCGGCCCGGACCTCCGCGCGCCGGGCCCGCAGACGGGCGACGCGCGCGTGGGCGGCGGCGTCCTCGGGCCGGGCGTCGGCCAGCGCGGTCTCGAGGTCGTCGAGCACGGTGGCGCGCCGCGACCGTGCGGCGTCCAGGGCGGCCTGCTCCTCGGCGACGGCGCTGCTCACGCTCTCGGTCGTGGTGAGCGTCGGGGTGGTGGGCTGGGGCACGGGACCTCGTTTCGTACGGTGTACGGAGACGATGCCGCAACGCGTGACCCCCCGCGAATGTTCCCCCGATCCGCCCCACCACCTGTTCGGCGGAGGTGGAATACCGGGCGGGGGTATATTGTTGTCGTCTGACGTACCCCGTGGGGGTATATCCCGAGATCGCGAACCTGTCCGACCGAGGCAAGGATCGAGCTGTGGACCACTCCGCTCACGACCAGGGCGCAAAGCACGCCATGACGGCGACCCACGACGAGCACGCCGGCCACCCCGGAGACACCGACGCCGGCCACGCCGGCCACGACGCGCACACCGGGCACGACATGTCGGGTCACGGTGGCCACGACATGTCCGGTCACGGCGGCCACGGCGATCAT
>Ga0180221_1001262_pt1 | contig 17668 bp, 14 predicted proteins | sample eDN5th37CKraftMG_FD_151339 | JGI IMG/M metagenome (GOLD analysis project Ga0180221, IMG submission 151339) | Enriched Miracle-Growth compost microbial communities from Emeryville, California, USA - eDNA 5th pass 37_C Kraft MG (version 2) (version 2) ...
GCCGATTGCCGTTGCGGCGCTTGTCGAGTTCGGCCTTCGTCGCGGCGACCTGAGCTTCCGCCGCTTCGAGCTGGTCCTTGAGCGGCGCGGCATCGAGATTGGCGAGCGCCGTCCCGGCCGCGACGCGCGCGCCTTCTTCGAAGGGCATCGTGGCGATCCGGCCCGAGACGCGGAAACCGAGATCGACCTGGCGGATATCGACATTGCCGTGGAGGACGAGTTGGCGATCCTTGCCGCCGAACAGGCCGAAACCGTCGGTGGTGAAACCGACAATCAGGAGGATCAGGAGGGCGACGGCGGCGCCGATAACGGCCATTCGGCGACGATTCATGGCTCATTTCCTACAGCGATGCGGTCGAGGATCGCGTCGAGATTCTCGGCGAGGACCTGCTTGATCGCGCCGGTTTCCTGAACGCCGATGGCGGGCCAGCCGGTCGCGGCGAGCGCCGCCGCGCGGGCGACGCGGAAGACGAGAATCTGGCCGACGATCGTCATCGTCCGAAGCCGCGCCTGCTGCGCGTCGAGGCGGTTGCCCGAGACGATGCGGAGGAGGCGCGACACCGTATCGATCATCGGCCCCATCGTCTTTTCGTAGATGCCGCGAAACGCTTCGGTGGGATCGGCCTGCTCGCGCACGATGAAGCGGGCGAAGGGGGCCGTCCGCTCGCTGTTCAGCATGTCGGCGGCGCGCGCGACGATGCCGTGGAGCACGGCGCGCGCGGCCTCGGCATCGCTTACCGCCTCTGCCTCCCACGCGGTTTCGGCGGGGCGGATCATGTCGCCGATCCCGGCGGCGATATGATCCGCCGCCGCAAGATAGAGGCCCTGCTTGCCACCGAAATGATAGGTGATCGACGACATGGGCGTTTCCGCGTCGCGGGCGATGGCGCGCGTGCTCGCCCCCTCAAGGCCCCGGCGCCCGAAATGATCGATCGCCACGTCCAGAAGCCTGCGGTTGGTGGGCCGGGGTCCGGTCATTTCCGTAATTTCGTTCGTTCGACCGAATGAGTCAAGCCGCGTCGGAAAGACCTCCGGACGAGGCGGCAGGCGGTGCGGATAGAACCAAGCGGGGTTCGGGTGCGTTCACCCCCTAACGTCAAAGAGGAGGCGGACATGCGAAAGATATTTCTCCCGGTTGCGCTGGCTGCGGTCGCCGGCCTTGGCGGATGCGCCCATGAAACGACTCGCGACGCGCTGCGTGGCGCGGGCTTCGGCGCGGCCGGCGGGGCCGTGGCGGGGGCGCTCGTCCCCGGCCTGGGCGTTGCGGAGGGCGCGGCGATCGGCGCGGCCGGCGGTGCGGCGGTCGGCGCGGCGACATCGGAAGGCAACCGCAAATGGCACCGCGATCGCCGCGGACGCGATTATTATATCGATAGCAACGGCCGCCGCGTCTATCGCGACCGCTGAAGGCCGCGCATCGCCAGACGATCGCGGGACAGGCGATGGAGCGCCGATCATGGGGAGCGGCGTTCGGGGTAGCGGCGCTCCACGCGCTTGTCGGCTACGCACTGCTGGCGGGATGGGGAAGGATCGCGATCAAGCGGGCGACGGAGAGCCCGCTGGTCGTGGTGAACGTCATGCCCCCGCCGCCGCCCGAACGGCCGCCGCCCAAGGCGCGTGAGCCTGACCGGCGCAAGGCGGCGCCGGCTGCCCCGAAACGAGCCGCGCCTGCGAAGCCCGCGCCAGTCCCAGTTCCGATAGCGCCCGCGCCGGTTCCGTTGGTCCCTGTCGCTCCGGCGGCTCCGCCGAGGGGCGGGGGCGGGACGGTGGGTGGCTCGGGTTCGGGCGGTGGAGGAGAGGGCACAGGCGAAGGCGGAGGCGAAGGAATATCACCCGCGCGACAGACGGGCGGGCGCTTCCGCAATTCGGACTTTCCCGCCTCGGCACGCGCGGCCCGCCGCTTGCGGATCGGCGTCCGCTACGAGATCGGCCCGACGGGACATGTCGACCGGTGCGAGGTCATCGATCCGAGCGGCTATCCCGAAGTCGACGCGATGACATGCCGCGTGATCGTCGATCGCTACCGCTTCAAGCCGGCGCGGGACGCGCGGGGCACCGCCATCCGCGAGGTGCGCGAGGAGGATTATAGCTGGGTGATGGATTGAGGCGCTCGCCCGCTCGCCGCCTCGATCGCCGCCAGCAGGCGGTGGCGCTCCACCGCCTCGGCGAAATCCGGCGTGACGCGCGTGCCTTGGCGCATGTCCTCGGCAAGACCGGCATAGGCTTGCGCGACATTATAGGCGAAGCCGGCGGGCGCCTGCGGCGCGCGGATATAGCGATCGGGCACGGGCAGCGGCCTGATGGCCCGATCGCCGCCGCGACCGCCGGCGAGTTGCAGCGTCGCGAACTGGATATTGCCGCCGTCGCCGGTAATCACGAGATCGCCCTCGGTGCCGTTGATCTCCCAGCGCAGGTTCGTCGCACGCGACACGCCGCCGCGATAATGCGCGACCGCCACCGCCCCATTGGCAAGCCGGCCCGCCACGGCGACCTGATCCTCGGCCGTCATCGGCAGGCGCGCGCCGGTTTCGGCGACCAGGACTTCGGGACGGCGGATCGCGGTGAGGGCGGTAAGCGCCGCCATGTCACCAAGCGACCAGCATAGCGTATCGATGGCGTGGGCGAAGGGGACGGTGAGCATCGTCGTTCCATTGTTGCGATCGAGGATGAAGGCCGCCCCCTCGGGAACGGTCGCGCCCCAATTGTTGCCGGTGCCGACGAGCGTCGATGACAGCAATTCACCGACGTAGCCTTCGCGAATGAGGTCGCGGACGTAACGGATCACCGGTGCGGCGCGCGCCTGAAGGCCGACGGCGGTGCGGATGCCCCGGTGCGACGCTTTTGCGGCCAGTTCCTCCGCCTCCCCAAGCCCGTTGCCGAGCGGCCATTCGCAGAAGATGGCCTTGCCGGCCTCGATCGCCGCATCGACCAGCCCGAAATGCGCGGGAACGCGAACGGTGACGACGACGAGATCGACATTCCTGTCGGCGATCAGCGCGTGCGGATCGGCATAGCCCCGTTCCGCGCCGAAGAAGGCGGCGGCATCGGCGGCGGACTGCGCATGCCTGCTGCCGACCGCGACGATCCTGAAATCGGGGAGGCTGCGGAGCGCGGGCAGATGCGCCCACAGAGCCCAGCCGCGCCGCGCATTCGCGCCGATGATGCCTACCCCGATCGGTGATGCCATGTCTGCCGCCATTTCAGGAAAGAGAAATTACGAAAACAGTATAATACGTGATTGACATAATGCGAATCCGGTCTAATAATTTGCAAGAAATATATGACAGACCCGATTGGGCGATGCGCCCTGTGTGGAGCGGAGAGGAGCGCCGATGAAGGCTATCGTTCCAGCACTCCCCTGGTTGGCAATATTCGCGATTGGTATCGGCGCCGTGGCGTCGGTGCCGCAGCAGGGCGATGCCGCGCGTTCGGATGACCTTGCGGTTCGCGTGCAGCGGATCGAGGACCGGGCGGCGATCGAGCGCCTTCTGCTCGATTATGGCCGTGATCTCGATCGCGGCGACTTCGCGGCTTATTCCCGGCTGTTCGCCGCCGAGGGCGAATGGAGCGGCAGTATCGGCACGTTTCGCGGCCCCGCCGCGATACAGGCGGCGATGGAGAAGACGTTCGCGCCGAAACCGGGCGTGGCCGCGCCGAAGCCGCGTTCCTTCCACCTGCTGACCAACGCCATGATCGACATCGATGGCGATCGCGCGACGGCCGTGTCGAAATGGACGTTCGTTCGGGTGGCTGACAACAAGCCGGTCATCGCCAATGCCGGCGAATATGAAGATGTGCTGGTGCGCGAGAATGGCCGCTGGCGGTTCGCGAAAAGGGTGGCGCCCTCCGTGCTGACGCCGGCACCCGGCTAGGCTTTCGGTTCGGCACCACGGCAATCGGTTTCGAAAGGAAAGAATCCGGGATGCGGCAAGGCTGATTCCGGCAACGGGGGCGGTCGCCCTGCGGCAAAGGGGGAGAAGGCAATGAACGGAGGCTTGGGCCATAAGCATGTCGGGCGGGGTGGCCGCTCGGCCTTGTTCGCGCTCGCCGTGTCGCTGGCGGTATCGTCACCGGCCTGGGGACAGGGTGATGCGGCGGCGAAGGACGATTCGGGGCGCCTTGGCGACATCGTCGTCACAGCCCGTTATTCGCAGGAAAATCTTCAGGAAACGCCGCTCGCCATCACCGCCGTCACGGGCGCCGATCTGGAGAAGCGCGGCGTGCCCGATGTGGCCAGCCTCGGCGCGCTGGTGCCGAACCTTTACACGCATCCGGGCGATGCGGTGCAGGGACCGACACCCACCATATCGATGCGCGGCGTTACCGCCGGCGACTACAGCTTCGCGCGCGATCCGGCGGTCGGCATCTATGTCGACGACGTCTATCACAGCACCTTGGTCGGCGCGAACCTCGACCTGTTCGACGTCGATCATATCGAGGTGAAGCGCGGGCCGCAGGGCACGCTTTCGGGTTTTGCCAGCATCGCCGGCACGATCAGCATCTTCACCAAGGTGCCGAAGGGCGACGACAGCGGCTATGTCTCCGCCTCCTACGGCAGCTTCAACGAATTGCGGCTTCAGGGATCGTTCGACACGACGATCGCGCCCAACCTGTTCATCCGCGTCGCGGGCCAGCATTCGCGGCAGAGCGGCTATGTCGACCAGCTCGACTTCACGTGCGAGATGATCGCGCAGGGCACGCCCGAACTGGCGGGCTCCTTCCCGGTGCGCGACCGCAGCTCCTCGCAGCGCGACTGCAAGATCGGCAGCTTCGGCGGCACGAATATCAGTTCGGGCAAGGTGATGCTGCGCTATGTCGCGAATGACCGCCTCGAATTCAACGCGACGGCCTCTTATTATCGCGAAGACGACCAGGCGCCAGCCGAAGTTCTTGTCGATCCGCATCCGGCGCCGAACGACGGCTTCGATTCGGTGTACAGCCAGCGTCTGCTGGATGCCTATGGCGTCGTATACGACAAGCGTTTCCTCCCGCCGCCCGGACGCCCTTATTCCGCCTACACCACCTTCGATCGGCCGCTGGAAGGCATCGGCTTCGACAACAGCCAGGGGCAATATTCGAAGGATGGATCGTTCAAGATCGATTATGACGTCACCGACAAGATCCACCTGAAGGCGATCGGCGCCTATAGCGACAATGGCGGCAAGCTGCATCAGGCGGGCGACGTGTCTCCGCTGGGCTATGTCCAGGGGCAGGTGTTCTTCAATACGAAGCAATGGACCGGGGAGGTGCGGCTTACCGGCACCGCCTTCGACGACAAGCTCGAATTCGCCGGTGGCCTGTTCTACCTCAACTCTCGCAATCATCTGAGCGGCGACATCGATTTCATCACGATCAACTTCACCGAAGACGATCACTTCAGCACCGACACGAAATCGGCCTTCTTCCATCTCGATTATCACCTGACCGACAAGCTGAGCCTGTCGGGTGGCATCCGCTACACGCGCAACAAGAAGCAGGCGCAGCTCAATCATCCGCCGCTGTTCGGGCTGACCGACGTCTTCACCGTCAAGGCAGCCCGTTTCGAATATCTCGCATCGGCCAATTACCAGTTCACCGATGACATCATGGCCTATGCGACCTTCGCCACCGGATCGCGCCCGGCGGGCATCACCACGATCGTCAACACCGTCTACCAGCTATCGGCCTATCCGGCGGAAAAGCTGAAATCCTATGAGCTGGGCGTGAAGACCGAATTCTTCGATCGGCATCTGCGCATCAATCTCGCCGGCTTCTACAGCGATTATCCCAGCCGGCTGACGACGCAATCGGGCTTCCAGTGCCTTGGCGAGGCGCCGCCGCCGCATCGCGTGCTGGAGGCCTCCGATTGCCCGCCCGGCGGCGCGATCGGGTGGGGCATCACCATCGGGACGCCAGCCAAGATCAAAGGTATCGAACTGGAGGCGACGGCCGAGCCGATCGACGGGCTGCTCCTCAATCTTTCGGGCGGCTACAATCACTTCGTCAACGGCGTGAAAACGCCGGGCGAGCCGGGCTATACGGTGGCCGGAAACCTGCCCCAGCCCGAATGGAACGCCAGCGCGGGCATTCAATATGCGATCCCGCTGCTGGGCGGCGAGCTGACCCCCCGCCTCGACGCCAACTATACCAGCCGGCAGACCTTCACCTTCACGCCGTCGGCAACCGCGCCCGGCCCGTTCGACGTGGTGCCGGCGCACACGATCTATAACGGCCAGATCCAATATGCCTTCCCGGACGACAAATGGACCGCGACGCTGTCCGCGACGAACCTGTTGAACAAGCGCTATTTCTATACACTGTTCTCCGGCTCCACCGTCGCGACGGCAGGTGTGATCGCGCCGCCGCGCGAGTGGCGGATCACGCTGGCGCGTCGGTTCTGATCGTCCAGACGGGTCCCAACGGAAAAAGAGATGAGGAGCGAGGCCATGAAAAGACTGGCGATGATGGCGGTGACGGTGTGCGGCGTGGCCTGGGGATTGTCCGGCACTGCGGATGCCCAGGCGCCGATGACGCTCAGCCCGCAGGATTATATCGATATACAGCAGCTTACCGCGCGCTACGTCTATGCGGTCGATCACTGCACCAATAGCGGGTACGACTATGCGGACCTTTATACCGCGGACGGCACCTTCGGGGTGAGCACCGATTGGGACAAGCCGGGCAAGGTCTGGGCGAAGGGGCGCGACGCGCTGGCCCGCGCGGGCGGCGGTGGCCCGGGCGGCTGCAAGGCGAAGACGCCGGGCTCCCCCGGCTACGGCCTCCACCACGTCGTCACCAGCGAGACGATCACGCCGGCGGTGGGCGGCGCGACGGGCAGATCGACGCTCATCACGCTCGGCGTCGGCGGCAAGCCGACCAATGTCGAATGGCAGGGCGGCTATCAGGATTTCTACGTCAAGACGGCGCAGGGCTGGCGGATAAAGACGCGCTGGCACGTCTGGATCGGCATGCTGGATTCGATCCAGTTCAAGGCCAATCCGCTGCCCGCCGCGTTGATACCCGACGACGCCAAGGCGGGGACGCAGCCATGAGGCGGGTGGCGATGGGTGCGATCGCCGTCGCCGCCCTTTCGGCGATCGCGGCCGTGGCGCAGGCGGCGCCCGCGCTTTCGGTGCAGGACTATATCGACATACGCCGGCTGGTGAACAGCTATCCCCGGAAGATCGATCACTGCACCAACGGCGGCTACGACTATGCCGATCAATATACGGCGGACGGCACCTTCGGGGTGTCGTCGGCCTGGGGCAGCGCGGGCAAGGTCTGGTATCGCGGGCGCGATCAACTGGCGGACGCGGCCGGCGGCGGGCCGGGCGGTTGCCGGCCGAACCCGTGGGGCGGCGGCGGGGCGCACCACCATATCATCACCAGCATCGTCATCACGCCCACGGCGGAGGGCGCGACCGGCAAATCGACGCTGATCTCGCTCGGCAGCGGCACGATCGACAACCCGCCGAAGATCGAATGGCAGGGGGGCTATGAGGACAGTTTCGTCCGGACGCCGCAGGGCTGGCGCTTCAAGTCCCGCCTCCACGTCTGGCCCGGCCAGGACTGGCCCGACACCGCCGCCGAGCAGCAGGCACGGATGAAGGCGCAAACCACGAAGAAGGACGCGCAGCCATGAAGATCGGGTTTGTCTCGCTTATCGCACTCGCCGTCGCCGCGCCGGTGATGGCCGCGCCTTCGATGCGTGGCGACGGACCGCCGCCGCAGGCCACCACGTTCAGCATCACGCGCGCCGATCCGGCGCTGGATGCGATCATCGCCTCCGATGCAAAGCTGGAGGAGGTCGCGCGCGGCTTCGGGCTCAACGAGGGGCCGACCTGGGTGCGGGACGGCAAGGGCGGCTACCTGATCGTCAGCGGCCTGATCGACAATGTCCTTTACCGGATCGATCCCGACAAGAGGGTGTCGGTCTTCATGGAGCATGCCGGCTATAGCGGCGACGATGTGAACCATACCGGCACGCAGACTCGCAGCGGCCGATCGCACGTCATATTGATCGGGCCGAGCTGCACCGGCCTCGATTCACAGGGGCGGCTGATCTGGTGCGCCGATAACGACCGGGCGGTGATGCGGCTGGAGAAGGACGGCAAGACGCGCACCGTTCTCGCCCGTGGCGCGCCCGACGGGCGGCGCTTCAGCGGGCCGAACGATATCACCATTGCGCGCGACGACGCGATCTATCTCACCGATAACGATTTCGGACTGCGCGACGCCGGCGACAGCCCCGACAAGCAGATGCCCAATGGCGTCTGGCGCATCAAGGATGGCAAGGCGGGCCTGGTGCTGAGCGCCGAGGCGCTGGGCGGTATTCCCAACGGCATCGTCCTTTCACCCGACAATAAGTATCTCTATCTGAGCGCCTTCTCGAAGATGAAGCGCTATCCCGTCCGGCCCGACGGCACGCTTGGCGAGGGCGAACTTTTCACCGAAGGCGCCGGCATCGGCGACGGGATGAAGGTGGATACGAACGGCAACATCTATTCCAGCGGCGGCGCGGGACCCGGCATCGTCCGGATCACCTCGCCCGCCGGGAAGCTGCTCGGCCTGCTCAACCTGCCCGTTTATGGCGGCGAACCGAAACGGCAAATCTGCGCCACCAACATCACCTTCGGCGAACAGGACAACAAGACGCTGTTCATCGCGGCGTGCGACCGCGTCTACAAGATCAGGCTGCGCGCCACGGGCATCGCCTCCGGCCCGTCGCGTTAGTTCCCCATAAAGTCCCCGTCATTCCGGCTTCCGCCGGAATGACGGGAGGGATGCTAACCTATCCGACCGGCCAGTTCTGGCGGATCGTCCGGGCGGCGCGCCAGAAGTGAAAAGCCGGCCACAGGAAGAGCGGCGCCCAGCCGACGAGCGCCCATTGCGTCGCCAGCAGCAGGCTATCGTGGCAAGCAAGCGCGAGTGCGGCATCGGCATGGGCCGGCGCGATGCCGCCCGGGCAGGCACGTGCGAAACCCCCTGCCAGATCGAACGGGAAGAAGCGCTCCGCCAGCAGGTCTATCGACAGGCCGCCGAGAAGAGGGCCGAGGCCGCCGCCGATCAGGCTCGCGACGATCTGGACCAGCGCCACCATCGTCGCCCGCATCCGCGCCTCGACGATGTTGTGCAGCACCGAATAAGCCGGCGCGGTATAGGCCAAAGCAGGGATCGACGCGACGAACAGCAACAGGCAGGTGCCCGCCAATGTCGGTTGCAAATAGCAGGCGAGATAGAGCGGAAAGGCGATGAGGGCGCCGATCATCGATATCCAGAGATACCAGCGCCGGTCCTGCCGCCCGCGCCAATCGGCGAGGAAGCCGCCGACGAGGTTGCCCACCACGCCGCCCGCCAGATAGGTCGCACTGAGGAGCAGGCCCATCTCGGTATAGCTGATCGCGAATTTTCGGACGAGGAAGGGTGCGTAGAAGGTGCTGGCGGCGGTCGCCACCATGATCGCGCTGACCTGTCCGAGGATGACATGCCGAGCCGCCGGCGTGCGGATGAGCAGGGTGAGCGCGGTGCCGATCGAGGGCGGCTTCGTCGTGGGCGTTGCCGGATCGAACCGGCCGCGCGGCGGCTCGCGGACGATGGCGCGCAGGAAAAGGGCAGCGAGAATGCCAGGGCCGCCGAGCAGCAGGAAGGCATTGCGCCAGCCCCATTGGTCGGTGATCCAGCCGCCGAGGATCGATCCCGCCAGCGCCCCCAGCGGCATGCCGATCGTATAGAGCGACAGCGCCGTCGCCCGGCGGCCGGGCGGGAAATAATCGGCGATGAGCGAATGGCTGGCGGGCGTGCTTCCCGCCTCGCCAATCCCGACGCCGGTACGGAAGGCCAGCATTTGCCAGAGATTCGCGGCGAGCCCGCAAAGCGACGTCATGCCCGACCAGACGATGATGCAGCCCGCGATGATCGTCGCGCGGTTGAAGCGCTCCGCCAGCCGCGCGAGCGGCAGGCCGACCAGCGTCGAGCTTAGCGCGAAGGCGGTGCCGTTGAGCAGGCCGAGCTGCCAATCGGTGAGATGAAGCTCCTCCTTCATCGGCTGGCTGACGACGTTCATCAGGAACCGGTCCATGAAACTGAGGAGATTGCCGAGCATGAGCATCGCCAGGACGAGCCACGCATAACGTGCAGGGCGCGCATAAGGGCTGACCTGTGGCGGGGCCTCGATCTCCAGCCCGAGCGACGAATCTCCCGCCATCCTTCTCTCCCCGGTCAGCCGTCCTGTCACCTCCTACATATCCAATCAGAAGATAATTCTGATATAGAAATTTATATTTTGACAAATATATAAAATTCAGCCTTCTTGTGATGCGCATGGATAACCGGGCGAATCGGCCCGGGCTGATAAAGGGAAGGAATTGGGGGTATGCGTATCGAAAGCATTTTGCGTGCTCGCGGGATATCGGCGGCGGTGGGATTGTCCGCGCTTGCCTGCGCGATCGCGACGCCCGCCTGGTCGCAGGACGCTGCCGGCAACGACGCCAGGAATGCGGAAGGGCTACAGGATATCGTGGTGACGGCCACCTATCGCGCAACCAACCTGCAGAAAACGCCGCTGGCGATCACCGCGCTCAACAACACCCAGCTCGAAGCCCAGCATATCACGACCGTCAGCAAGCTGGGCGACACGGTGCCGAATCTGTTCACCCGCCCCAGCGTGGGCGGTCAGGGGCCGACCGTGAACATCGCGCTACGCGGCGTCGAGCAGCATGAGTTCAACTATGCGTTCGAACCGGGCATCGGCATCTATATCGACGATGTCTATCACTCGACGGTGGTGGGCTCCGACTTCGATTTGCAGGACCTTGAGCGTGTCGAGGTGCTGCGCGGGCCGCAGGGCACCTTGTTCGGCCAGAGCAGCCTTGGCGGCGCGATCCGCCTTTACACGCGGACGCCTGACGGCACCGGTGGCGGCACGGTTGAGGCGCAATATGGCCGCTTCAATCGGGTCGACGTGAAGGGCACGTTCGATTTCACCGTAGTGCCCGACAAAATATTCGCCCGCGTTTCGGGCCACGCCTCGCAGGTCAACGGCTTCGTGAAGCTGCTGGATTTCACCTGCCAGATGAACAAGGAAGGCACGCCCGAACTGGCCGGCAGCTTCCCGACCCGCAAGATGGGCGACAAGAGCTGCCAGATCGGCACCCTGGGCGGACGCAAGAATTACGGTGTGCGCGGCGCGATCCGCATCGTTCCCGTCGACGGCCTCGAATTCAACCTGAAGGCCGATTACGACAATGACACCGGCGACAATGCGCCGGAAATCCTGGTTACGACGCTGCCGCCTTATACCAACGCGACGTTCAATGCCGTCAACGAAGCCTATATGGAGAAGTACGGCATTCAGTATGACAACCGGTTCGTACCGAAAAAGAAGTGGACCAATTACGCCACCTATGCCGATCCGCTTACCGGGCATCAATATCCGAACGACGCCAGTGTGGAGCAATATGGCGTTTCGGGCGCCGTCGATTGGGATATCACCGACAATGTCCATGCGAAGCTGATCGCCGCCTATCGCAAATATACCGGCGATTACGAGCAGGACCCCGACAACTCCCCGCTCGGCATTTCCAACGCGCTCGGCCTGTTCTTCCATGAGCAAACCTCGGTAGAGGCGCGCTTCACCGGAAAACTGTTCAACGGCCTGATCGACTGGACGGCGGGCGGCTATTATTTCCGTGCCAACTCGCATCTCGGCGGAGCGATCGATCCCTATTTCGGCGCAAGCTGGTCGCTCGATGACAGCATTCGCGACAAGACCGATTCGGCCTTCGTTCATGCGGTGGTTCATCTGACCGATCGCCTGAGTGCCACGGGCGGCGTGCGCTATTCCAACGTCAGCAAGGCGTTCACCTTCAATCACCCGGGCCTGCTCGTCGTCGACAAGCCGTCGGTGGGACGTTCGAAGCGGTTCGACTGGAAGGCGGGAATCGATTTCCAGGTAACCAATACGCTGATGTTCTACGGCCAGGCCGCCACCGGCTTCCGTCCGCCGGGCGTCAGCCCGCGTCCAATCACGGCGAACCAGCTGTCGCCTTTCCCGGCGGAGTCGATGACGGCGTATGAAGTCGGGTTCAAAGGCGATTTCTTCGACCATCGTCTGCGCCTGAACGCGGCGGGCTTCTACAGCGATTATTCGAAGCGGTTGAGCGCGATCCTGAAATATGAATGCCTGGGCGTGCCGCAGCCGCCGACGCCGGTGGACTCGCCCGATCAGTGCTCGGTCGATTTCCGTCAATGGTATCTCTATCTGCCGACGCCGGCGAAGGTTTACGGCATCGAGTTGGAAGCGACGGCGCAGCCGATCGACAATCTGACGATCAACGCGTCGCTCGGCTACAATCACTTCCGGGTCGAAGCTGACCCCGGTGATCCGGGCTATCGCGATCCGGACGAACTGATCCAGCCGGAGATCGCGGCGAACGCGGGCATCCAGTACAAGATTCCGACGAATACGGGCGCGATCACGCCTCGCCTCGACTGGGTCTATACGAGCCACATGACCTATGGGCCCAATACGGCCCTGCCGCCCGATCCCCGTTACACGATCCCGGCCTATTCGATCTTCAACGGCCGGATCGAATATACGATGGATGACGAGGCATGGACGTTCGCCCTGTCCGTCACCAACCTGCTCAACAAGGCGTATGACTATAATAATTTCGGCCTGAGCGGCTTTGCCCTCAGCCGTCAGCCCGGCCGGCCGCGCGAATGGCTGGTCAGCGTCAAGCGCCACTTCTGATTCCCCCCTGGGAGGCGTGTGAGCCATCGCACGCCTCCGCTCCTTTGTCCTGGCTCGCGCGGCGGCGCGCCATTCGTCGAGGAACTTTCCATCGTGAGATCGCCCTTATTGTTGTCCCTGTTCCTGGCGGTTTCCGCGCCGGCTTTCGCGCAGATGCCGCCAATTCCCACCGCCGAACGGCCCTTCGCGATCATCAGGCAGGACCCGGGACTCGACAGGATCGTCGATGTGGGGACGAAGCCTGAAATCTGGGGCACGGGCTACGGCCTTACCGAAGGACCGCTCTGGGTGGATGAGGGCAAGGACGGCTATCTGCTGTTTTCCGACCTTATTTCGAACGCGATCTACAAGCGGACGCGCGACGGCAAACTCAGCCTGTTCCTCGACAAGGCCGGCTATAGCGGCGACGATATCATGCATGCCGGTTTCCAGACGAAGCGGGGGCGGATGAACGTCCTGCTGATCGGCCCCAACGGCGTCACCATGGACAAGGAGGGGCGCATCATCTGGTGCGCGTCGCCCGATCGTGCGGTGATGCGTCTCGAAAAGGATGGGACGCGGACGGTGATTGCCGATCGCTACGAAGGCAAGCGCCTCGGCGGCCCCAATGATGTCGTCATCGCCAAGGACGGCGCGATCTGGTTCACCGACAGCTCGACGGGGATGCGCGACGGCGGCAAGAATCCCACCCGCGAAATTCCCTTCAACGGCGTGTACCGGGTCAAGGACGGCAAGGTCCAACTCGTCGTCAGCGACAAGGATATCCCGAACGAATGGGTGAACGGCATCACCTTCTCGCCCGACGGCAAATATCTCTATCTCAATTTCGGCTTCACCCGCGTCGACCGGTATGAGGTCCATCCCGACGGCACCGTCGGCGAGCCGCAGCGCTTCATCACCGGCGAGGGCAGCGACGGCATGAAGGTCGATACGCTGGGCAATCTTTATACCACGACCGGCGCCTTGCCCGGCGAAGTCCGGATCACCTCGCCCGAAGGCAAGCGGCTGGGCACGATCCAGCTACCGATCATCAACAAGGAGCCGAAGGAGCAGATTTGCGCGACCAACGTCGCGTTCGGCGATCCTGACGGCAAGGGCCTGTATATCACGGCCTGCCAGCGGATTTATCATCTGCGGCTGAAGGTCGCCGGCGTCCGGGCGAAGGCGGCCCGTTGATGCGGCGGGGCGGATGGCTCGCCTTCGCCGCGCTGCTGGCGATCGGCGCGGCCCCGGCGCCTGCGGCACCCGCCGATCCCTATGGCGGCCGATCGTTCCGGATCGTCGCGTCCGATCCCGGCATGAACGCGATCGTCGCGCCGGACGCGAAGCTCGAATCCTGGGGCGAGACATATGGCCTTACCGAAGGCCCGTTGTGGATCGACGAGGGCAGCGACGGCTATCTGCTGTTTTCGGACGTGATTTCCAACGTCATCTACAAGCGCACGCGCGATGGACGGACGAGCGTCTTTCTCGATCGGGCGGGGGCGGACAGCGACGATCTGCACGATACGGGCCTGCCTGTTTTCCGCGGGCGCATGGCGGTGATCCTCATCGGCCCCAACGGGCTGGCGCTCGATCGGCAAGGCCGCATCGTCTATTGCGCGCCCAACGATCGCGCGGTCATGCGCCTCGAAAAGGACGGGCGCCGGACGGTGATCGCCGACCGTGTCGACGGAAAGCGCTTCAGCGGCCCCAACGATCTGGTGATCCGGTCCGATGGGACGCTCTATTTCACCGACAGCCGCACCGGCCTGCGCGAGGGCAATGCCGATCCCGACCGGCAAGTGCCGACGAACGGCGTCTATATGGTGAAGAATGGCAAGGTCACGCTGCTGGCCGATGATGGCGGGCAGCCCGACCTCTGGCCCAACGGGCTCGCCTTCACGCCGGACGAGAAGCAGATGTATCTCAATTTCGGCTTCCGGAAGATCCTGCGTTACGACGTGCGGCCGGACGGCACGCTCACCAACCCGAAGATGTTTCTGAACGGGGAGGGGAGCGACGGCATGAAGGTCGATACGCGCGGCAATCTCTATACCACCAGCGGCATGGTGGGGGCCGGCGAGGTGCGGATCACCTCGCCCGAAGGCAAGCGGCTGGGGACGATCGAACTGCCCACCGTCGCCGGGGAACCGAGAGAGCAGGTCTGCGCGACCAATGTCGCGTTCGGCGATCCGGACGGCAAGGGGCTGTTCATCACCGCCTGCGAGCATGTCTATCATATCCGCCTGAAGGTGCCGGGTATCCGTTCGAGAGCGGCCGGCTAACATGACGGAGGCGGGCGATCGCGCAAGACGATTGCTGCCGGCATGGCTCGCGCGCATTACAGCGGTAGCGCTGCTGACGATCGGGCTTGTACTGCTGGCGGGCGGAGCACGGCTGCTGTGGCTGGGCGGATCGGCTTATTACGTGATTGCCGGCCTGTCGCTCCTTGTCGCCGCCATCCTCTTCTGGCGGCGGCGACCGGGCGGCGCGGTCGTCTATGCGCTCTTTCTCCTCTTCACCGTGGTCTGGTCGCTGGCGGAAGCGGGGCTCGACGGTTGGGCGCTCGCCCCCCGGCTCGGCTGGTTCCTGCTGGTCGGCTGGCTCGTCGCTTTGTTCACCGTGCCGTGGCGGCGCTGGCGTATCGGGGTCGCGATCGGCTTTCCGCTGCTATTGGCCGCCGGTGTCGGCGTGGCGATCCTGCTGTCGATCCTGCCCGCAGGCGGAACCGATACCTCGCCACCTCAGCAGGCGGAGGCAGGGCAGGGCGAATGGCCGCAGACCGCCGGGTCGCTGGCATCGCTTCATTATTCGCCGCTGACGCAGATCAACCGGGGTAATGTCGGCCGCCTGGAAGTCGCCTGGGTTGCCCATCTCGGTTTTCCCGCCGGCAAGCATCCGGCGGCGATCGAGGCGACGCCGATCAAGCTCGGCCGGAACCTCTATGTCTGCGATACGGCGAACGCGGTGCTGGCGCTCGACGCCGATACCGGCAAGGTCCGGTGGCGGTTCGATCCGCAGCTCAATCGCAAGACGATGTTCATCGGCGTGTGCCGTGGCGTCGCCGCCTATCATGTCCCTGGTGCAGTGGGGCTTTGCGCTGACCGCATCCTGACGACGACGCTCGACGCCCGGCTGATCGCGCTCGATGCCGAGACGGGCCGACGCTGTCCCGGCTTTGGCGAGAATGGCGAAGTCAGCCTGCGGACGGGAATGGGCGACCTGCCCTATGCGCTCTATCTCGTCACCTCCGCGCCGACGGTCGTTCGCGGCAAGGTGGTCCTGGGCGGCTGGGTGCTCGACGGGCAGGAAACAAAGGAGCCCTCCGGCGTCATCCGTGCCTTCGATGCCGCGACTGGCAAGCTCGCCTGGGCGTGGGACATGGCGCATCCCGAACGCACCGGCCTTCCGCCGCCCGGCGAAACCTATACGCGCGGCACGCCCAATAGCTGGGCGCCGATGTCCGCCGACGAGGCGCTGGGCCTTGTCTATGTGCCGACGGGCAATGCGACGCCCGATTACGTCGCCGCGCACCGCCCGGCTTATGCCGAGCCTTATTCGAGCGCGGTCGTGGCGCTGGACGTCGAGACGGGGCGGCCGCGCTGGGCATATCAGATGGTCCATCGCGACGTCTGGGATTATGATACGCCCTCGCCGCCCGCGCTCGTCGACTGGCCGACGGCGACGGGCACCGTCCCCGCACTGGTGCAGGGGACGAAGCGCGGTGAATTCTTCGTGCTCGACCGGCGGACCGGCGCGCCACTCGTGAAGACGATCGAGCGGCGCGTTCCCGGCCATCCGGTTCCCGGCGAACGCCTCTCGCCGACGCAACCCTATCCCGTGGGGATGCCCTCTTTTGCGGGCGGACGTCTCCGTGAGGCGGACATGTGGGGCCTCTCGCCATTCGATCAGCTCTGGTGTCGCATCCGCTTCAGAGAGGCGCGCTACGATGGAGCATTCACGCCGATCGGGCTAACGCCGACGATCGTCTATCCCGGCTTTCTCGGCGGCGCCGAATGGGGCGGCGTGGCGATCGATCCCGTCCGCAACCTGCTGATCGTCAACGTCAATCATTTCGCCAACTACAGCCGTATGGTGCGACGCACGGACGCCGACCGGCTGGGCTACACGCCACGAAAGCCGGGGCAGCACGATCCCAGCGGGCTCATCATATCGCCCCAGCGCGGTACACCCTATGCCAATGAGAATAGCGGCTTTTCTTCTCCCCTGGGCGTGCCGTGCACCGAACCGCCCTTTGGCGAGATCGCGGCGATAGACATGAAAACGCGCCGTACCGTCTGGCGCAAGCCGCTGGGCACCGCGCGCGACAGCGGTCCGCTGGGCACCGCCACGCACCTTCCGATCGATTTCGGCACGCCGACGATCGGCGGCGCGCTGGCGACGGGCGCGGGGCTGATCTTCATCGCCGCGACGCAGGAGAAGGCGTTCCGGGCGTTCGACAGCAGGACCGGCAAGCTCCTCTGGTATCGCCGCCTGCCCGCCGGGGGGCACGCCAACCCGATGACCTACACGTCCGATGTCACCGGCCGCCAATATGTCGTGGTGGCGGCGAGCGGCCATTTCGCACTGCATGACGGGCCGGGCGACGCCATCGTCGCCTATGCGCTGCCCCGCTGACGAGGAGAGATATGTTGGATCAGACCCCCTTAAGCGCTGAAGACCGGCTGACGAGGCTGGAGGATGTGGAAGCGATCCGCGTGCTGCTGATCGATTATGGCCGCACGCTCGACGGCCGTGATGCGGCGGGCTTCGCAGCGCTTTTCGCCCGCCATGGCGAATGGACGGCGACCGGGCATCGCGCGCAGGGGCGCGGTGAGATTCAGGCGATGATCGAGCGGCTGTTCGCGAACAGCAAGGCTGAGGGACAAAGCCATATCCTGACGAATTTCGTGATCGACGTGGATGGCGACATGGCGTGCGCGCAATCGCGCTTCT
>Ga0180221_1001263_pt1 | contig 17666 bp, 14 predicted proteins | sample eDN5th37CKraftMG_FD_151339 | JGI IMG/M metagenome (GOLD analysis project Ga0180221, IMG submission 151339) | Enriched Miracle-Growth compost microbial communities from Emeryville, California, USA - eDNA 5th pass 37_C Kraft MG (version 2) (version 2) ...
CGCCGGGCGGCCGTCCCAGAACCAGAACGGCGAGATGCCCCCACCGCGGCCCAGGCCGATGACCACCATCGCGATGGCGCCGACGAGCGCGACGTCGAACCGGCCGGCGATCGCCTCCTGGAGGTGGATGCGGCCGTCGCGCTCCTCGGGCAGGAGCGCCCAGGCGACGCCGTACGCGACGAGCCCGAGCCCGACGACGAGCACGGAGACCGCGAACAGCCCGCGCACGAGGAGCGGGTCGAGGCCGAACCGCCGGGCGACGCCGCCGCAGACGCCGGCGATCCACCGGTCGTCGGTGCGCACGATGCCCGCCCCGCGGACGGAGTCGAAGAAGCCGCGGTCGCCCTGGCGGCGCGGCGGCTGGGGGTACGGGTACGGGCCGTAGGCGCCCTGCGGGCCCTGGGGTCCGTGGGGGCCCTGGGGGCCCTGTGCGCCCGCCGCCCCGGTGGTTCCGGTCGTGTCCATGGCTCCAGCCTGCTGCCGGGGGCGTCGCCGACGACATCGGGGCCCACCCTGGTCCGACCCTGAACCGCGGGACCGGGCACCCCGGCCGGCGCGGCCCGGGACCCTGAACCTGCACCCTGAACCCCCTCGCGGTGCACCTGCGGGGCCCGCGGACGTGTTTCGATCGGTCCGTGACGAGTGCAGGGACGAGCCCGTGGACCGGGCCTGGCGGGGCGGGCACGCCCGCCGGGCCGGCGGTGCCGCGCGCCGCGGCGCGGCTGCCGCTGCGGCGCCCGGAGCAGGGGCGGTGGTTCGCGGGCGTCGCGACGGGTCTGGCGGCGCACCTCGGGCTCGGCGTCGGGCTCGTGCGCGTCGCGTTCGCGCTGCTCGCCCCCTTCGGCGGCGTCGGCGTCGCGCTCTACGCGTTCCTCTGGCTGACAGTGCCCGCGGGCGACCCCGCGGTCGCCGCGGTGGACGAGCGCCCGGGGCCGCTGGTGCGGCTCGCGCGCCGCCAGCCCGTGCGCGACGTCCCGGTGCGGCGGTGGCCGGTCACGGACATCGCGATCGGTCTCGCGCTGGTGCTCGGCGCCCTGGCGCTCGTGGCGGGGCGCAACGGCGCGCTCGACCTGCGCTGGGTCGCCCCCGTGCTCCTCGTCGTCGTCGGCTTCGTGCTCGCCTGGAGCCAGCTCGACGCCGCCCAGCGCGATCGCCTGCGTGCCCGTGCCGGCGGGCGCACGCCCGTGCCGGTGCTGCGACTCGTCGGCGGGCTCGTCGTGGCGGGCGTGGGCGTGCTCCTTCTCGTCGGCCAGTACACGGGCCGGGGCATCGACGCCGGCACGCTGCTGCAGTCCGTGGTCGCGTCGCTCGCCGTCCTCGCGGGCGTCGGCCTGGCGCTCGCGCCGTGGTGGCTGCGCCTGGTGCGCGAGCTGGGCGACGAGCGCGCCGCGCGCGCCCGGGAGTCCGAGCGGGCGGACATCGCCGCCCACCTGCACGACTCCGTGCTCCAGACCCTCGCCCTCATCCGGGCCCGGGCGGACGACCCCGCCGAGGTGGCCCGCATGGCGCGCGCCCAGGAGCGTGAGCTGCGCGAGTGGCTGTACGACGACCGCCCCGCGCCGGGGACCAGCGTCACGGCCGCGATGCGCGCGATCGTCGCGGAGGTCGAGGACTCGCGCTCCGGGCCCAGCGGCGACCCGGTCGCGATCGACACCGTCGCGGTGGGCGACCGGGTGCCCGACGCGGACACCGAGGCGCTGCTGCAGGCGACCCGCGAGGCGCTCGTCAACGCCGTCGTGCACGGCCGCCCCCCGGTCTCGCTGTACCTCGAGGTCGGGCCGGACGCGGTCGAGGTGTTCGTGCGCGACCACGGCGACGGGTTCGACGTCGACGCCATCGGTCCCGACCGGTTCGGCGTGCGGGAGTCGATCATGGGTCGCGTGCAGCGGCGAGGCGGGACGGCGAGCGTGACGTGCCGCCCGGGCCGCGGGACCGAGGTGCACCTGCGGGTGCCGACGCGGCCCGCGGCACCGGACGCGGCGGCCGGTGGACCTGCGGCAGGAGGAGAGCGATGAGCCAGGGCACGACGAGCGGGACGAGCGGCCCGGGGGCGGACGTGGTCGACGTCGTGCTGGTCGACGACCACCACCTGTTCCGCACGGGCGTGCGCGCGTCGCTCGACGACGGCGTGCGGGTCGTCGGCGAGGCGGACTCCGTCGAGACCGCGATCCAGGCGGTGCACGCGCTGCGGCCGCCGGTCGTCCTCCTCGACGTGCACCTGCCCGGCGGCGACGGGGGCGGCGGTGCGGAGGTCATCCGGGCCTGCGCCGACCTGCAGGGCACCACGCGGTTCCTCGCGCTGTCGGTCTCGGACGCCTCGGAGGACGTGGTCGCGGTCATCCGCGCCGGTGCCCGTGGCTACGTGACGAAGGCCATCGACGGCGCCGCGCTCTCCGACGCGGTGCGCCGGGTCGCGGGCGGCGACGCCGTGTTCTCGCCGCGACTGGCGGGGTTCGTCCTGGACGCGTTCGGCGCCGCCGCGGGTGACGTCGCGACGGGTGACGACGAGCTCGACCGGCTCTCGGCGCGCGAGCGCGAGGTCATGCGCCTGATCGCCCGCGGGTACACGTACCGCGAGGTCGCGGGGGAGCTGTTCATCTCCGTGAAGACGGTCGAGACCCACGTCTCGGCGGTGCTGCGCAAGCTCCAGCTCTCGAACCGCAACGAGCTGACCCGGTGGGCGGCGGCGCGCCGGCTGCTGTGACGGACCCGACCCGGCGGGCCCGCGGCGCGCCGGGTCCGGCCGCGGCCGCGGCCACTAGGCTGCCCGTCATGGACGTCGTCTTCCGGATCCTGCTCGTCCTGCACCTGCTCGGCTGGGCCACCGTGCTCGGCGGCGTGCTCGTGAGCATGCGGCCCCCGCGCATCCCGTCGGGCATCCTGCACGGCGTGCTCACCGCGCTCGTCACGGGCGTCCTCATGGCGGGGCTGGGCTTCTCGGGCGTCGCGGGCCACGACTACGACCACGTGAAGATCGCCGTGAAGACCGTCGTCGCGCTCGTCGTCACCGTGCTCGTGTGGCTCGGCCAGCGCCGGCCCGAGCGCGTCACGGCCGGCTACCTGGGCGCCATCGCGGGGCTGACGGTCGTCAACGTCGCGATCGCGGTGCTCTGGCGCTGACCCGAGCGCGCGTGCGTCCCCGGCCCTAGGGTCGGGGCGTGCCGGTCTGGGGTGATCTCCTCGTCGGCGTCGCGGTGGCCGTCGGCCTCGTCGGCGTCGTCGTCCAGGTGCTGCCCGGCGCGCTGCTCGTGCTCGCGGCGGTCGTCGTGTGGGGCGTCGTCACGGGCGGGGCCGTCGGCTGGACCGTCGTCGCCGTGGCCGTCGTCGCGACGGCCGTCGCGCAGGTCGCGAAGTACGTCCTGGCCGGTCGGCACCTGCAGCGCCGCGGGGTGCCGGGCTCGTCGATCGTGTGGGGCGGGCTGCTCGGCATCGTGGGCTTCTTCGTCATCCCGGTCGTCGGGCTCGTCGTCGGCTTCCTGCTGGGCGTGTTCCTGGCGGAGCTGCGGCGGCTGCGCGAGCCGCGCCCGGCCTGGGCCGCGACGCTCACCGCGCTCGCGGCGACCGGGATCACCATCCTCGTCGAGCTCGCCGGCGCGCTCGTCGCGACCGGCGCGTGGGTCGTCGGGCTCCTCGCGGCCTGACGCACGCCGGCGGCCCGCCGGGCCCGCGCGCGTCCGTCGGTGTGGGTGGGGACGCCTACCCTGGGAGTGCCATGACTTCGCTGTTCGAGAGCCTCGACCTCCCCGTCCCCGGTGCCCCTGCCGTGCCCCGCCCCGCGGGCGCGACGAGCGCCGCCGCGCGCCGCTCGCACGCCGGCGAGTCCTCCGGCCTGCCGCTGGTGGTCCCGCCGCGCGGGGACGCCGACGACGAGCGCGCGGAGCGGGAGGCCCGTCGTCAGGAGCAGGCCGACGCGCTGCTCGTCGGGCTCAACCCGCAGCAGCGCGAGGCGGTCGTGCACCACGGCGGCCCGCTGCTGATCGTCGCGGGCGCCGGCTCCGGCAAGACGCGGGTGCTCACGCACCGCATCGCGTACCTGCTCGCGACCCGTCGGGCTCGCGCCGGTGAGGTCCTCGCGATCACGTTCACCAACAAGGCCGCGGCCGAGATGCGCGAGCGCGTCGAGCAGCTCGTCGGGCCGGCGGCCCAGCGCATGTGGGTCTCGACGTTCCACTCCGCGTGCGTGCGCATCCTGCGCCGCGAGGCGAGCACCCTCGGGCTGCGCTCGAGCTTCTCGATCTACGACGCGGCCGACTCCCAGCGGCTGCTCACGCTCGTCGCGCGAGAGCTCGACCTCGACCCGAAGAAGTACCCGGCGAAGGCGCTCGCCGGGAAGATCTCGGCGCTCAAGGACGAGCTGGTCGACCCGGAGACCTTCGCCCGGACGTCCGGCGGCGGCGCGGCGAACGACTTCGACACCGCGCTCGCCCAGGTGTACACGCGGTACCAGGCGCGGCTGCGCCAGGCGCACGCGCTCGACTTCGACGACCTCATCATGACGACGGTGCACCTGCTGCAGGCGTTCCCCGCCGTGGCCGAGCACTACCGGCGGCGGTTCCGGCACGTCCTCGTCGACGAGTACCAGGACACCAACCACGCGCAGTACGTGCTGGTGCGCGAGCTGGTGGGCGTGTCGGCGACGGCGCCGTCGGGTGCCGAGGGCGCCGACGAGGTGCCGCGCGGCGAGCTGACGGTGGTCGGCGACGCCGACCAGTCGATCTACGCGTTCCGCGGCGCGTCCATCCGCAACATCCTCGAGTTCGAGGCCGACTACCCCGACGCCCGCACGATCCTGCTCGAGCAGAACTACCGCTCGACGCAGACGATCCTGTCGGCCGCGAACGCGGTCATCAGCCGCAACCCCGGCCGCAAGCCGAAGCGCCTGTGGACCGACTCCGGGGCGGGCGCGCAGATCGTCGCGTACGTGGCGGACACGGAGCACGAGGAGGCGCGGTTCGTCGCCCAGGAGATCGACCGGCTCGGCGACGAGGCGGGCGTCCGCCCGGGCGACGTCGCGATCTTCTACCGGGCGAACGCCCAGTCGCGCGCGCTGGAGGAGGTGCTCGTCCGGGTCGGCCTGCCCTACAAGGTCGTCGGCGGCACCCGGTTCTACGAGCGGCGCGAGATCAAGGACGCCGTGGCGTACCTGCGGGCCATCGCCAACCCGGACGACGACGTCAACCTGCGCCGCATCCTCAACGTGCCGAAGCGCGGCCTCGGGGACCGCTCGGAGGCGATGGTCGCGGCGTTCGCGGAGCGCGAGCGGATCTCGTTCGGGGCCGCCCTCGCGCGGCTCGACGAGGTCCCCGGGCTCGGCACCCGCGCGATCACCGGGCTCGCCGCGTTCGCGCAGATGATGGACGGCCTGCGTGAGCTCGCCGCCGACGCCGGCCCGGCCGAGGTGCTGGGTGCCGTGCTCGACCGGTCGGGCTACCTCGCGGAGCTGCGCGCGAGCGACGACCCGCAGGACGCGTCCCGCGTCGAGAACCTCGCCGAGCTGCACGCCGTCGCGAGCGAGTTCGAGCAGAGCGACCCCGACGGCGACCTGGCGGACTTCCTCGAGCGCGTCTCGCTGGTCGCCGACTCCGACCAGATCCCGGTCCCCGACGGAGCCGACGACGCGGGCGAGGCCCGCCCCGACCCGGGTGTCATCACGCTGATGACGCTGCACACCGCGAAGGGGCTGGAGTTCCCCGTCGTCTTCCTCACCGGCATGGAGGACGGCACGTTCCCGCACATGCGGTCGCTGTCCGACCCCGACCAGCTCGCCGAGGAGCGGCGGCTCGCCTACGTGGGTCTCACCCGCGCACGCGAGCGGCTGTACGTCTCCCGGGCCGCGGTGCGCACCGCGTGGGGCGTCCCGAACGAGTTCCCGCCCAGCCGGTTCCTCGACGACCTCCCGGATGAGCTGCTCGACTGGCGGCGGCGCGAGTCGTCGACGTCGCAGCTGCGCGGCGGGTGGGGCTCCGGCTTCGGTTCCGGCGGCTACGGCTCGGGGTCGTACGGCTCGGGCGGTCGCCGGGCTGAGCGCGGCTCGAGCGGGGGGTACTCCTCCGGCGGGTCCGGGCGCGAGCAGCGCGCACCGCTGCCGTCGACGGGTGCGAAGTTCGGCTCGGCGACGCCGCGCAAGGACGTCGAGATCCCGGCGCTGACGATCGGCGACAAGGTCACGCACGACGCGTACGGGCTCGGCACGGTGGTCGCCCTGGAGGGCGCCGGCGCGAACGCGGTCGTCAAGGTCGACTTCGGCAGCGAGGGCACGAAGCGCCTCCTGCTGCGCTACTCGCCGGTCACGAAGCTCTAGGCTGCCGCGGAGCAGGATCGGGACGAACCGGACGTCCGGCCGAGCCGGGCGGTGCCGAGAGCCCGCGCGGCCGTCGGACCGGCGGCTCGCGAAGACGCACCGCAGAACCTGCCCTCGGAGCACGTCCGGGCCGCCTAGGGTGGTCGCGAGCGACAGGACGCGGGGGACTCCTGGACAGTGAGGGACATGACGACGACGGCGCCACGTGGGACTCCGCTGGTCGACGGCGCGCGCGCCGCCGGGGCCCCGTCGGCGCAGGCCACGCAGGCCCACCCGGCCGGTTCACGCCACCGTCGCGGCGGCGCCGCCGGCGGGCGCATCCGCGGGCTCGACGGTCTGCGCGCCTGGGCCGTGCTCGCCGTCATCGCCTACCACCTGGCCCCGGCGTCCGTGCCGGGCGGGTTCATCGGGGTCGACGTCTTCTTCGTCGTGAGCGGCTTCCTCATCACGACGCTCCTGCTGCGCGAGCTCGAGGAGCGAGGGCGCGTCTCGCTGCCCGGGTTCTGGCTGCGCCGTGCGCGCCGGCTGCTGCCCGCGCTCGCCGTCGTCGTGGTCACGTCCCTCGTCGCGGCGCGGCTGGTCAGCACCGACCTGCTCGTCGGCATCGGGCGCCAGGTGCTCGGCGCTGCGACGTTCCTCACCAACTGGGTCGAGATCGTCGCCGGGTCGAGCTACTTCGACGCCACGCAGCCGGAGCTGTTCCAGCCGTTCTGGTCCCTCGCGATCGAGGAGCAGTTCTACGTCCTGTGGCCGCTGCTGCTCGTGCTCCTGCTCGTCGTGCTGCGCTCGTGGCGCGCGCGTGCGGCGGCAGCCCTCGTCGCCGCGCTGGGCTCCGCGGTGCTGATGGCGCTGCTGCACGAGCCGGCGGGCGACCCGACGCGGGTCTACTACGGGACGGACACCCACGCGTTCGGCCTCCTGCTCGGGGTCGCCGCGGCGTTCGCATGGCGCGGCGGGCTCGGCGTCCCGCTGAACCGCCGGCTCGCCCGTTGGCTGCCCCCGACCGCGCTCGCGGCCCTGACGGTGCTCGTCCTCGTGCTGCAGGACCAGGGGACCGTGACGTACCGCGGCGGCCTCGTGCTCGCGTCGCTGCTCGCCCTCGCGGCGGTCGTCGGGTGCACGACCGGCGAGTCGCGCTACGTCCGCGCGCTCGAGGCGCGTCCGCTGACCTGGGTGGGGGAGCGGTCGTACGGCCTGTACCTGTGGCACTGGCCCGTGGTCCTCGTCGTCGGCGCGATCGTCGTCGCGGCGCCCGGCAGCGCGGCGTGGTGGTGGGGCACCGGGCTCTCGCTCGCGCTCACCTTCGCGCTGGCGGCGGCGTCGTACCGCTGGGTCGAGCTCCCCGTGCGGCGGGAGGGCTTCCGTGCGGTCGCGGCCCGCATCCGTGGTGCGGTCGCCCGGGACCCGCTGGCCCGCGTGGTCACCGCGGCGGCGGCGGTGGTGGTCGTGCTCGCGGTCGTCGCGGTGGCGGGCGCGCCCGCCAAGTCGCAGGCGCAGCTCGCGGTCGAGCAGGGCGAGAAGGCCCAGTCGCAGCAGGGGCAGGCAGGCGGCCCGCAGAGCGGCACGAAGGGCGACGGCAAGGACCAGGGCAAGACCCAGGGCGAAGGGACGCCCGCGGGGCAGACGGGGAAGCAGACGGAGCCGGCCGCGAGCCCGAGCGGCAGCGCTCCCGCCGGGTCGTCGCAGCGGCCGGTGGCGGCCACGGACGTGATCGCCTTCGGTGACTCGGTGCTGTCGGCGGCCGCCCCCGCGGTCTACGACGAGCTCCCGGGGATCGCGATCGACGCCAAGCCGATCCGCAAGTGGGTCGACGCGCCGGAGGTTGTCGAGGCGGCCGCGAAGAAGGACGAGCTGCGGCCGGTGGTCGTGCTCGCGTTCGGCACCAACGGCGGGTTCCAGTTCAAGGGCTCGGAGAAGGCCCTCGAGAAGATCATGAGCACGATCGGCGAGGACCGGCAGGTGGTGTTCGTCAACCTGACCGGCATCAGCTACTGGGTGCCGGACGCCAACGCGAAGCTCGAGGAGCTCGCGAAGCAGTACCCCAACGCCCGCGTCTTGGACTGGGCGTCGAAGGTGCACGGGCACCCGGAGTGGCTGCACTCCGACAAGACCCACCCCAACATGGCCGGCATCAAGGTGTACGCGCAGCTCCTGGAGAAGGAGCTCGCGACGATGACCACGCCCGGCTGACGGCCGGGCTCACGCCGCGTCGGCGGAGGCCCACGCGGCGGCGACGGCCTGCCGGACCGCCCGCGGCGGCGCGCCGAGCGTCGTCAGCAGCCGCGACGGCGCCGCGGTGCGCCGCTCGTCGCCCTCGGCCAGCGCGAGGAGCAGGTGGCCCGGGTCGATGCGCCGGTGCCTGTGCCGCATCGCCTCCTCGACGGCTCCGGCGATCGCGCTGCGGGCCGCGGGCGACAGCGGCAGACGTCCGCGGCGGCGGCGCCCGCGTGCGGCCTCGGCGAGCGCGCGGTCGAGCGCGCCGGCACCGAACGTCGCGTCGGCGCGGGCCCGGACGTCCTCGAGGTCGACGCCGACGAGGGCGAGGGCCTGCGGGTCGGGGGTGTCGGGGCGGCCGCCGGCGCGCACCCGCTCCTCGAGGGTCGCCCGGTCGACCCCGAGCGAGGCGAGTGCCCGCCCGGCGACCGAGGTCTCGTCGTGGGCGAGCGCGAGGAGCAGGTGCTCCGGCTCGATCGCGTCCGCGTCGAGCGTCACGGCGGCGCCCTGGGCGAGGGTGACGGCGCGTCGTGCGTCGGTGGTGAACCTGTCGAACATCAGCCGAACCTCTTCCCGTACCGCTGGTGGACGGCCTGCTTGGTGACGCCCAGCGCGGAGGCGATCTCCTGCCACGACCAGCCGAGGCGCCGTGCGCGCTCGACGTGGAGCGTCTCGAGGCCGTCCGCGAGGGTGCGCAGCGCGAGCACCGCGCGGAGCCCCTCGCCGGGGTCGTCCGTGCCGGCCGCCGTGAGTGCCGTCTCGTTCATGCCGTCAATGTAGGTTGACGAAGCGCAGCCGTCAAGCGGGCTTGACGCGCCCGTCGGGGACGGTGGCGCGCGCTGTGACGAGCGTCTCGCCACCACGTTCTCTCGATGTCAAGGAACCTTCGTCCCGGGGCTACCATCGTTGCGGCGAAGCGGCCGTACCGGGTCGCTGGGCGCGGTCGACGAGAGGAACCGGACCACAGTGGACCTGTTCGAGTACCAGGCACGAGACATCTTCGAGAAGCACGGCGTCCCCGTGCTCGGCGGCATCGTCGCCACGACGCCGGACGAGGCGCGCGCCGCGGCGGAGCAGCTGCTCCCGGCGGACGGCGGCGTGGTCGTCGTCAAGGCGCAGGTGAAGACCGGTGGCCGTGGCAAGGCGGGCGGCGTCAAGCTCGCCCGTTCCGCCGACGAGGCGGCCGAGCGGGCCGGCGAGATCCTCGGCATGGACATCAAGGGCCACACCGTCCACCGCGTGATGGTCGCCGCGGGCGCGGCGATCGAGCAGGAGTACTACTTCTCCCTGCTGCTGGACCGTGCGGAGCGCCGCTACCTGGCCATGGCCAGCGTCGAGGGCGGCATGGAGATCGAGCAGCTCGCCGTGGAGCGTCCCGAGGCGCTCGCGCGCGTCGCCGTGGACCCGCGGGTGGGCATCGACGCCGCCAAGGCGGACGAGATCGTCGCCGCCGCCGGGTTCCCGGAGAAGACGTCGCCCGAGATCGCGGCCAAGGTCGCGGCGGTGCTGCAGAAGCTGTGGGACGTCTACCGCGAGGAGGACGCCACGCTCGTCGAGGTCAACCCGCTGGTCCTCACGAAGGACGGCGCGGTCGTCGCGCTCGACGGCAAGGTGACGCTCGACGGCAACGCGGACTTCCGTCACGCGGACCACGCCGAGCTCGAGGACAAGGCCGCGGCGGACCCGCTCGAGGCGCGCGCCAAGGAGAAGGACCTCAACTACGTCAAGCTCGACGGCGAGGTCGGCATCATCGGCAACGGCGCCGGACTCGTCATGAGCACGCTCGACGTCGTCGCCTACGCCGGCGAGGCCCACGGCGGCGTCAAGCCGGCGAACTTCCTCGACATCGGCGGCGGCGCCTCGGCCGAGGTCATGGCCGCCGGCCTGGACATCATCCTCACCGACCCGCAGGTCAAGTCCGTGTTCGTCAACGTGTTCGGCGGCATCACCGCGTGCGACGCCGTCGCGAACGGCATCGTCGCCGCCCTGGAGATCCTCGGCGACGAGGCGTCCAAGCCGCTCGTCGTGCGCCTCGACGGCAACAACGTGGTCGAGGGCCGGCGGATCCTCGCCGAGGCCGCGCACCCCCTGGTGACCCTGGCCGACACGATGGACGGCGGCGCCGACAAGGCCGCCGAGCTGGCGCACGCCGCCGCCTGAGCCGGACGACCGACGAGAGAGAAGCAGACACACCATGGCGATCTTCCTGACCGCGGACTCCAAGGTCATCGTCCAGGGCATGACCGGCTCCGAGGGCACCAAGCACACGACGCGCATGCTCGCCTCGGGCACGAACGTCGTCGGCGGCGTCAACCCGCGCAAGGCGGGGACGACCGTCGAGTTCCCCGGCGCCGACGGCACCAACATCGAGGTCCCCGTCTTCGGCTCCGTCGCCGACGCGGTGGCCGCCACGGGCGCTGACGTGTCGGTCATCTTCGTGCCTCCGGCCCACACCAAGGGCGCGGTGGTCGAGGCCGTCGACGCGGGCGTGCCGCTCGTCGTCATCATCACCGAGGGCGTCCCGGTGGCCGACACCGCCGAGTTCTTCGCGTACGCGCAGGAGAAGGGCGTGCGGCTCGTCGGCCCGAACTGCCCCGGCCTCATCAGCCCCGGGAAGTCGAACGTCGGCATCATCCCCGCGGACATCTCCGGCCCCGGCCGCATCGGCCTGGTCTCGAAGTCCGGCACGCTGACGTACCAGATGATGTACGAGCTGCGGGACTTCGGGTTCTCGTCGGCGGTCGGCATCGGCGGCGACCCGATCATCGGCACGACGCACATCGACGCGCTGGCCGCGTTCGAGGCGGACCCCGAGACCGACCTCATCGTGATGATCGGCGAGATCGGCGGCGACGCCGAGGAGCGTGCGGCCGCGTTCATCCAGGAGCACGTGACCAAGCCGGTCGTCGGCTACGTCGCGGGCTTCACCGCCCCCGAGGGCAAGACCATGGGTCACGCGGGTGCGATCGTCTCCGGCTCGTCGGGCACCGCCCAGGCGAAGAAGGAGGCGCTCGAGGCCGCCGGCGTCAAGGTCGGCAAGACACCGTCCGAGACGGCCGCTCTCGCGCGCGAGCTGCTGAGCCGCTGACGCACGCGGCGGCCACCGAGCCGTCGCGCGACGCGACCACCACGACACCCCCGGCGCCTGCGGGCGACGGGGGTGTCGTGCTGCCGGCAGGCTGCCCGGCGCACCGCCGGCGCGCTGCCCGGGGTGCCGCCCGCGCAGTGACGCGCAGCGGGTGGGCGACGCGCCGAGGCAGGTCGCGGCCCGGGCGGCGCCGGGCGGTGACCATGGCACGGTGAGCGCGCCGTCGACGAATCCTGGGACCCGGACCCGGCCGCAGCCGACGCGCGCGCGGCGGCCGGCGGGCTCCCCGTTCTTCACGTCGGACATCGACGGCTCGCCCCGGTGGGTCGTCGGTGCGATCACCGGCGCCCAGGCGGCACTGCTCTCGCTCCTGGCGCTCGTGCTGCCGGCGGTCGCCGTGTACGTCTCGACCGCGGCCGACCCGTCCAACGCGGGCGCCAGCTGGCTCGGCGCCGCGGGCGTGGGGGCGGCCCTGTGGCTCGCCGCGCACGGCGTCCCCCTCGCCGCGGGCGGCGCCGCCGTGACGTTCGAGCCGCTCGGGCTGACGGCGCTCGCGCTGTTCGCCTGCTACGCCTCGGCCCGGCGGTCGGGCTCGCCCACGTGGAGCGCGTTCGGCGCGACCGTGGGTGCGTACGCCGCCCTGGCGCTCGTGGTGGCCCTGGCGACGGGCGACGGTCCCGGCGACCTCGCACGCGCCCTGCTCGGGGGCGCGTCGGTGTGCGCCGCGGGGACCGCGCTCGGACTGCTCGCCCGGCCCGACTCGCCCCGGTGGGCGGACCTGACCCGCCCGGTGTGGACGCGGTGCGCCCACTGGCTGCGCGCGGGCGCCGCGGCCGGGCTGCTGGCGTTCGCCGCGGTGGTGCTCGTCGCGGCGGTGGTCGCGGGTACGCTCGTGATCGCGGGACGCGCGACGGTCACGGACGTCATCCGAGGGCTGTCCCTGGACGCGATCGGCGGCACGGTGCTCGCCGTCGGGGAGCTCGCGTTCGTGCCCAACCTGGTGGGCTGGTGCGTCGCGTGGCTCGCCGGGCCCGGGTTCGCGGTCGGCGAGGGCACGCGGTTCGCCCCCGACGAGGTCACCAGCGGCCCGCTTCCCGCCGTCCCGCTCCTCGGTGCGCTGCCCTCGTCGTCGTGGGACGGCTCGGCGGCGCTCGTGGCCCCGGCCGTGGTCGTCCTGGTGGGCGTGGTCGCCGGGTGGTCGCTGCACCGCCGGCTGCGCTCGTCGCTGTGGTGGCACGCCCCCGCGGCCGCCGCCTCCGCGGCCGTGACGGCGGGAGCCCTGGCCGCGGTGCTCGTCGCCTGCTCGTCGGGCGCGGTGGGACCCGGGCGGATGGCGGTCGTCGGCGCGTCGTGGTGGCTCGTCGGTGGTGCGGTCGCGCTGGAGGTGCTCGTCGGCGCCGTGCTCGTCGCGGTGCCGGCCGACCCGCACGTGCGCGCGGCCGCCCGGCGCCTCGTCGGGTCGTGGCGCGAGGGCACGCCGGACTGAGCCGCCGGGCGCGGCCGGGCGCCGCCGGGCTCGCGCGAGCGGGGCTGCGCGCGGCCTGCGTCAGCCGCGGCTCGTGCGCTGCAGCTGCTGGAGCCGGTCCTCGACGCCCTGCTCGTACGCCTCGGCGCACGCGGTCTGCGCCGAGACGGTGATCGCCTCGGCCACGCAGCGCTGACGCTGCAGCTGCAGGTCCCACGTCACGGCGGTCTGCGCGACCCCGAGCAGGGAGACCAGGCACAGGCAGATCCCGACCGCGAGCACCGCGACCAGCGGACCGTTCGTCGCTCCGGCGCGGTTCACGGCCGCCACGGCGCGAACGCCGACGACGAGCGTCGCGACGATCAGCGGGACGGAGACGAGCACCCACGGCACGGGGAACGTGCCCGTGAGGATCGACGCGAGCAGCAGCAGCGAGAACGTCCACGACAGGTTGCGCGCCCGGGCGGCGGCCTCCGGGTCCGGCGGACGGACCGGCTGCGGCGGCGGCGCGGGGCGCGGGTGGACGGGCCGGTGATGGACCGGGGGAGTCGGACGCCCTGCCGGTCCCGAGCCCTCCGGCGGCGCGCCCGTGTCGTGGTCGGGCGGCGCGTACGGGTTGCTCACCGGGCCATTCTCCCCGATGCCAGGACGTGCGCTGCGTCCGGGCTCGTGCCGGCTCGCACGGGCTAGCGCGGACTCGCCCGGGCTCGCCCATGCTCGTGCAGGTGCGGGCCGCGAGGACGCGGGGTCGGACCGGCTCCCGGGTGGGCACGGGCCAGAGGGTAGGGTCGCGCCGTGCCGACGCCTCCCCACGCTCCCACCCGCCGCAGCGGGCGCCTCGTGGTGCTCGTCTCGGGCACGGGCTCCAACCTAGCCGCCCTCCTCGGCGCGCACGACGACCCCGCGTACGGCGCGCGGGTCGTGGGCGTCGTCGCCGACCGGCCGGGGATCCGGGCGCTGGAGATCGCCCGGGAGGCGGGGGTCCCGACGGCCGTCGTCGCGCTCGCCGACTTCCCGGACCGCGCGGCGTGGGACCGGGCGGTCGCGGAGGCCGTCGGCGTGTTCTCGCCCGACCTCGTCGTGCTCGCCGGCTTCATGAAGCTCCTCGGCGAGGAGTTCCTCGCCCGGTACGGCGGCCGGACGATCAACACCCACCCGGCGCTGCTGCCGTCGTTCCCCGGGGCGCACGGCGTGCGCGACGCGCTGGCCTACGGGGTCAAGGTCACGGGGTGCACGGTGATGGTCGTCGACGCGGGGGTCGACACCGGCCCCGTGCTCGCGCAGGCCGCCGTGCCGGTCCTCGACGACGACGACGAGCCGGCTCTGCACGAGCGCATCAAGGTCGTCGAGCGCGAGCTGCTCGTCGACGTGGTGGGGCGCGTCGCGCGCGAGGGCCTCACGGTCGACGGGCGGCACGCCCGCATCGGCTGAGCGACCGCGCCTGCCGCCGGTGCGTGGCGCTCGCGTAGACTCGTCCGCGGTCGTGACTGGCGAGGGTGGACAACCACCGGGGAGCGGCCGCACCACCCTGTCGTGCACCGCCCGCCTGGGTGCCGGGTCCGAACGTTCGTCGCGACCCTGGAGAGCGTCCATGACCGCCCACGTGACCCCGACCGAGCCCGTCGCCGACCCGACGGCTGAGAGCACCCGCCGCCCGCTGCGCCGCGCGCTGCTGAGCGTCTACGACAAGACCGGGCTCGTGGAGCTCGCCACCGCCCTGCACGCCGCGGGCGTCGAGCTCGTCTCGACCGGCTCGACCGCCGCGACGGTGGCCGCCGCCGGCGTGCCCGTCACCCGGGTCGAGGAGCTCACGGGCTTCCCCGAGTGCCTCGACGGCCGCGTGAAGACCCTGCACCCGCGCGTGCACGCGGGCATCCTGGCGGACACCCGGCGCCCGGAGCACCTGGCCCAGCTGGAGGAGCTGGGCGTCGCGGCCTTCGAGCTCGTCGTGGTCAACCTCTACCCGTTCACCGCGACGGTGGCCTCGGGCGCCTCGCCGGACGAGTGCGTCGAGCAGATCGACATCGGCGGGCCCTCGATGGTCCGCGCGGCCGCGAAGAACCACCCGAGCGTGGCGGTCGTCGTCGACCCGGCCCGCTACGACGACGTGGTGGCGGCCGCCTCCGCGGGGGGCTTCACGCTCGCCGAGCGCCGCGCGCTCGCGGCGGCGGCGTTCGCGCACACCGCGGCGTACGACGTCGCGGTGTCGAGCTGGTTCGCGTCGGTCCTGGCGCCCGACGCGACCGCCGCCGAGTCGGGTTTCCCGGCCGTCGTCGGCGCCACATGGACCCGGTCCGACGTGCTGCGCTACGGCGAGAACCCGCACCAGGGCGCGGCCCTCTACGTCTCCGACGAGGGTGCCGCGGGCCGTGGGCTGGCGGGCGCGCGCCAGCTCCACGGCAAGGCGATGAGCTACAACAACTACGTCGACGCCGACGCGGCGTGGCGGGCCGCGCACGACCACGACGAGCCCGCCGTCGCGATCATCAAGCACGCCAACCCGTGCGGGATCGCGGTCGGCTCCGACGTCGCGGACGCCCACGCCAAGGCCCACGCGTGCGACCCCGTGTCGGCGTACGGCGGCGTCGTCGCGACGAACCGGACGCTCACGGCCGCGGCGGCCGAGCAGATCGCGCCCGTGTTCACCGAGGTCGTCGTCGCGCCCGGCTACGAGCCCGAGGCCGTCGAGATCCTCTCGCGTAAGAAGAACGTGCGGCTGCTCGAGGTCGAGCCGCTCGCCGGCCCGCGCGTGGAGCAGCGGCAGGTCTCCGGGGGCCTGCTGCTGCAGCGGGCGGACGCGGTCGACGCGCCGGGGGACGACCCGACGACCTGGACGCTCGCGGCCGGGGATCCCGCCGACGCCGCGACGCTCGCCGACCTCGCGTTCGCGTGGCGTGCCGTGCGCGCGGTGAAGTCGAACGCGATCCTGCTCGCCGCGGACGGCGCCTCCGTGGGCGTCGGCATGGGCCAGGTCAACCGCGTCGACTCCTGCAGGCTCGCCGTGGAGCGGGCCAACGCCGGCGGCGTCGAGCGGGCGCGTGGAGCGGTCGGCGCCTCGGACGCGTTCTTCCCGTTCGCGGACGGCCTGCAGGTGCTGCTCGACGCCGGGGTCCGTGCGGTCGTCCAGCCCGGCGGATCGGTCCGGGACGAGGAGGTCGTGGCGGCTGCCGCCGCGGCCGGCGTGACCCTGTACCTCACCGGGACGCGCCACTTCGCGCACTGAGCGGCTGACGCAGCGGGGCGCCGGGCGGCGGGATGCTGCCGCCGGCGCCCCGGGCCGTCAGCGGACCGCGTCCCGCAGCGCCCGCTCGGGGTCGGCCGCCGTCGTCCGGTCCAGCCGCGGCGCGGCGGCGCCCCCGAGCAGGCGGCGGGCGGCACCGACGTCGCGCGGGCGGTCGACGGTGAGGATCGCCGCGAGCTCGTCGCCCCGGAACCACAGCGCGGCCCACGGCCCCGCGTGCGGGTCGCCGCGCAGCACGACGTCGTCGCCCTCGGGCACGCCCAGCAGCGTGAGCTCGTGCCCGAGCTGGGTCGAGAAGACGTAGGGGACGTCGTCGGCCGGCGGGTCGGCGGGCTCCCCGAGCAGGTCCGCCACGAGGTGCTCGGGGCCGCGCAGCGCGCCGTCCCAGTGGCCGCCCGGCACCCACCCGTGCCGGCGCGAGCGGCGCAGCGCCACGTCGCCGACCGCGCGCACGTGCCGGGGCGCGGTGAGCACCGCGAAGCCCTCGTCGACGCGGAGCGACCCGTCCGGCTCCCGCGGCAGGGCGGCGCCGAGCCACGCCGTGGCCGGCCGGGCGCCGACGGCGACGAGGACGACGTCGGCCGGCAGGTGCTCGTCGGCGGTGCGGACGCCGTCGCCGCGCACCTCGACGACGGGCGTGCCCGCGAGCAGGCGCACGCCTGCCCGCTCGTACCAGGCGGTGGTCAGCTCGCCGACCGCACCGAGCGCTCCCGCGAGCGGCGCGCGCGCCTCGACGACCGTGACGTCCACCCCGGCCGCCGCAGCGACACCGGCCACCTCGGCGCCGATCCAGCCCGCGCCGACCACGACGAGCCGCGCGCCCGGGGCCAGCGACCCGCGCAGCGCCGCCGCGTCGGCGGCCGTGTGCAGGGTGCGGGCGCCCTCCCAGCCCGCCGGGAGCACGGCGCGGGCACCCGTCGCGACGACGAGCGCGTCCGCCGCGAGCTCACCCTCGTCCGTGCGCACCCGCACGCCGTCGGGCTCGACGGCCAGGCCGCGCGCCGGGCGGTCGAGGTGGACCGTGTCGGCGAGGGCGACGAGGTCCGCGCCCACCTCGTCGGCGAGCCACGCGGGCTCGGGGCGGTCGAGCAGGTGCTTCGACAGCGGCGGACGGTCGTAGGGCGCCACCCCCTCGGCCCCGAGGACCGTCACGTCCCCGTCGAACCCGCGGGCCCGCAGGCTCGCGACGGTGCGCGCCGCGGCGAGCCCGGCGCCGGCGACGAGGATGCGGCGGGGAGGCGGGGGCGTCACCTGCGCAACGGTAGTCTCACGAGTCAGGAGGCCGGTGATGGACCAGCGCGAGGGGGAGGACGTGGGCGAGGTGGGCACGTCCGAGCGGACCGCGCGCGGCACGTCG
>Ga0180221_1001269_pt1 | contig 17619 bp, 16 predicted proteins | sample eDN5th37CKraftMG_FD_151339 | JGI IMG/M metagenome (GOLD analysis project Ga0180221, IMG submission 151339) | Enriched Miracle-Growth compost microbial communities from Emeryville, California, USA - eDNA 5th pass 37_C Kraft MG (version 2) (version 2) ...
GCCGCCACTGACACCGACGTGATCGTCACCGGCGGGTCCGCCGAGGGCGGGGGGTACGCCCTGGTCGGCACCGCGGCCGAGGCGTCCCTCCAGGGCATCCGCGTCCGCTACGCCTTCGTGCCCGCCGACGGCCTCACCGCCGCCCACGGGCTCACCTCGCGCAGCCTCCCGCTCGCCTCGGTCACCCGCGCCCTCGCCCTCGCCGCGCAGGACACCGTCGCGCTCGCTGCCCGGACCGCCGTCGGCCGCGACTCCGTCGTCGAAGCCGTCCCCACCGCCGCCCTCACCCACGTCGTCACCGACGCACCCCACGACGACCCCACCCTCGCCGCCCTGGTGGCCGCGGGGGTCGACGTCCGCAGCGTCACCCCGGAGGGCGTCGCCGCTGCCGTCGACGCGGACTCCCGCGCCCGCCAGACGACCTGAGGCGGGAGCGGCCGCACGGGCTTCGGCCCGCGGACGGCCTCACGAGGGCCGGAAACGACGAAGAGGCCGTCTCGGTGAACCGAGACGGCCTCTTCCTTCGGTGGAGCTGAGGGGACTCGAACCCCTGACCCCCTGCATGCCATGCAGGTGCGCTACCAGCTGCGCCACAGCCCCAAAGGCGTTCCGCCCGACGTTTCCGTCCTGCGGAGCGTCGTCAGTCTAGGCGGAACTCTGCCCGGAAATCCAATCCGCGTCGTCGCCCAGATCCGCGGGCCCGGAGTTCCACTCGTCGAGGGGGTAGTCGGGCCCGGCGTTGTGCGTGACGAGCCGCCAGTCGGGGGTCGCGCCGGTGGTCGTCCGGCTGAGCTGCGACCAGTGGACGTTGTTGAGCCCGGCGATCCCCCGCCAGTACGACGCGTCCTGCCCGAGGAGCGCCGCGACGGCCAGGGAGATCGCGGCACCGTGCGAGACCACGGCCAGCGTCTGGTCGGGCTCGAGGTCGTCGGCGTAGGCGTGGATCGCGTCGACCATGCGCGCCGCGACCGCGGCCTTCGTCTCGGCACCGATCCCGACGGGCTCCTCGCCCCGTCGCCACGCGGCGAACTGCTCGGGCCAGCCGCCGACGAGCTCCTGCTCGGTCAGCCCTTCCCACTGCCCGAACCCACGCTCGCGCAGACGGGCGTCGAGCACCACGCGTGCACCGGCCGCGTCTGCGTAGGCCTGGGCCGTCTGCGCGGCGCGCACCAGGTCGGACGCCACGACGAGCGTCGCCTTGTGCCGACGGAACAGCGTCTGGGCGCCCCGGCGGGCCTGCCAGCGGCCGACGTCGTCGAGCGCGACGTCGGCGTGGCCCTGGAGGCGGCCGGTGGCGTTCCACTCGGTGCGGCCGTGCCGCACGAGGACGAGGGTGCGCGCGCTCACCGGCGCGTCACTCCGCGTCGGCGCCCGCGACGACGTCCGCGGGCAGCTCGATCACGGGGCAGTCCTTCCAGAGCCGCTCGAGGGCGTAGTACACGCGGTCCTCGGTGTGCTGCACGTGCACGACGACGTCCCCGAAGTCGATGAGGACCCAGCGGCCCTCGCCCTTGCCCTCGCGGCGCAGCGGCTTGGCGCCGAGCTTGTGCAGCGCCTCCTCGACCGCGTCGACGATCGCCGCGACCTGGCGCTCGTTCGTCCCGGACGCGATGACGAACACGTCGGTGAGGACGAGCTGCTCGCTGACGTCGAGGGCGATGATCTCGTCGGCCTTGCGGTCGGCGGCGGCGCGGGCGGCGGCCACCGCGAGCTCGACGGCGCGTGCGGATGCGGTCACAGGGTTCCTTCGGGGTCGGTGTGCGCGGAGTGGTGGAGTGCGACGCTGGTCGTGGCGTCCGACGCGGTCTTCGGGCCGGCTCCGTGGTTCTGCAGCATGAGCTGCCAGATGAGGAGGCCCAGCACGAACGCGACGGCCACGAGGATCAGGTAGTGCAGCCACGTGTAGGCGTGGCGGGGCGCCTCGATCTCGTCGTCCTCGTCGTCGTAGCCGTCGACGTCCTCCGCGTACGCGGAGGTGGCCCCGCCGAGCGGGACGGCTCCGCCGGTGGGCGCGAAGCCCGCCGAGGCGGCGACCGGCGCGGCGCCGGTCGTCTCCCACGGCGCGACGACGGTCGCGGAGGGGTCGTCGGCGTAGCCCGGGATGCTCGGGGCGGACGGGTCGGCCGCGCCTGCTGACGCGGGCTGAGCCGCCGCGGGGGCGCCGGTGGTCGTGGCCCAGGGCGCCGCGGGGGCGCCGCTCGTCGGACCGAAGGCCGGGCCCCCGCTCGTCGGGGCGAACGGACCTCCCCCGGCGGCGGGCGCGGCGGCCGGGGTGGCGGGTCGCATGGAGGTCCGCGTCGGCGCGGCGGGCGCCGGGGCGGCGGGCTGCGCTGCGGCCGGTCGGGCCGGCGCCGTCGGCGCGGGCGCCGGGCTCGCCGGGGCGACGGGCTGCACCGGCATGAGGCGCCCGGTCGCGTCGACCGAGCGCGTGCTCGCGACCCCGGCGGGAGGCCGGACGACGGGCGCCGGCTGGCCGCTGTCACGCAACGAGCGTCGCGCGGGCGGGGTGGCCGGTGCGGGCGGCGGCGACCCGGCGGCGGGGCCCCACGGAGCCGTCACGCCGGAGGGCTGGTAACCCGCACCGGGTGACGGGTACGACGTCGGCTGGGGGCTCGGCTGGGGGCTCGCGGCGGCGGGTCGCGGTGCGGCCGCCGGCCGGGCCGCCGGCGGCTGCGACTGCTGTGCGGCGCGTTCGCGCGCGAGCCGCTCGAGCGTCGCCCGGCGCTCCGCGGCGCGCTGCTGCTCCTCTCGGGCGGCCGCGAGCGCCTGCTCGCGCTCGCGTACCTCGCGGCGCGTCAGGGGCGCGCTGCCTCCGGGGATGGATCCACCTTGATCGCTCATGCCGCAGGACCTTCGTACAGACCGTATTTGTTGATGTACTGGACGACGCCGTCCGGGACCAGGTACCAGACGGGCAGACCGGACGCCGCGCGTTCGCGCACGCCGGTGGACGAGATGGCGAGGGCCGGGACCTCGAGCATGGTCACGCGGTCAGGAGGGAGCCCCTCGAGGGAGAGCTCGTGCCCGGGCCGGGTCACGGCGACGAAGTGCGCGAGCTCGAAGAGCTGGTCGACGTTCTTCCAACGCAGGATCTGCTCGATCGCGTCGGCGCCCGTGATGAAGAAGAGCTCCGCGGCGGGCCGCTGGGCCTTGAGGTCGCGCAGCGTGTCGATCGTGTAGGTGAGCCCGCCACGGTCGACGTCGACGCGGCTCACGGTGAAGCGCGGGTTCGACGCGGTGGCCACGACCGTCATGAGGTAGCGGTGCTCCGCCGCGGTGACGCGCTGGTGCTGCTTGAAGGTCGGCTGACCGGTCGGGACGAACACGACCTCGTCGAGCGCGAACCGGGCCGCCACCTCGCTGGCCGCCACCAGGTGCCCGTGGTGGATCGGGTCGAACGTCCCGCCCATGACGCCCAGGCGCACCGGGGCGTCGCTCATCGGGACCACGGGTGTCGGGACGGTCGCGGCGTCGAGGCGGCTGCTCGCACGCAGTGCTCTCAGTGGCGCGTGCCGACGCTGCGGAACGCGAACGTGACCGCCAGCAGGGCCACGAGCACGGCGAGCGCCGTACCGCCGTACACGTACGGGGAGACCGGGAGCTCGTTGACGACCTTCTCAGCGACCAGAACAGCTGCGGACACGGGTCCTCCTACGCTCTCGCGACGCCGCTGCGTCGCGCCTGACGGTTTGTCCGTCCGCCACCATCCCGGGGCGGGCGTGCTGGCGGGCGGCAACAAGTGTCTCACGTCCGCTGGGTCGCACGACCCACTACGGCGGGCCCGTTCTCAGGGGCGCACGTGGCCGTCGCCGTGCACGACCCACTTGGTCGTCGTGAGCTCCGCGAGGCCCATGGGGCCGCGCGCGTGGAGCTTCTGGGTCGAGATCCCGATCTCGGCGCCGAGCCCGAGCTGGCCGCCGTCCGTGAACCGCGTGGACGCGTTCACCATGATCGCGGCGGAGTCGAGCTCGGCGACGAACCGCTCGGACGACGGCAGGTCGCGCGTGACGATCGCCTCGGTGTGCCCCGACGTCCAGGTGCGGATGTGGTCGAGGGCGGCGTCCAGGTCCGGCACGACGCGCACCGCGATCTCGAGCGCGAGGTACTCGGTGGCCCAGTCCTCGTCGGTCGCGGGCAGCACCTCGACGCCGTCGGGCGCGAGGCGCTCCGTCTCCGCGTCCCCGTGCACGACGACGCCCGCGGCCGCGAGCGCCGCGAGCGCGGCCGGGAGGAACGTCGGCGCGGCGTCGGCGTGCACGAGCAGCGTCTCGGCCGCGTTGCACACCCCGACGCGCTGGGTCTTGGAGTTGAGCAGGATCTCGAGCGCCATCGCCTCGTCGGCGCCGGCGTCGACGTAGACGTGGCAGTTGCCGACGCCCGTCTCGATGACGGGCACCGTCGACTCGCGGACCACGGTCTGGATGAGGTCCGCCCCGCCGCGCGGCACGAGCACGTCGACGAACCCGCGCGCGTGCATGAGCGCGACGCCGCCCGGGCGGCCGTGCTCGTCGACGGACTGCACGAGGTCGGCGGGGAGCCCGACGGCCTCGAGCGCGTGCCCCAGCACCCGGACGATGACCCGGTTGGACTCGGCCGCGGCCGAGCCGCCCCGCAGCACGACCGCGTTGCCGCTCTTGAGCGCGAGCCCGGCCGCGTCGACCGTCACGTTCGGCCGCGCCTCGTAGATCATCCCCACGACGCCCATCGGCACGCGCACCTGCCGCAGCCGCAGCCCGTTCGGGAGGGTCTGGCCACGCACGACCTCGCCCACGGGGTCCGGCAGGCCGGCCAGCTCGCGCAGGGCGTCCGCGATGGCGACGATGCGCTCCGGCGTGAGGGCGAGCCGGTCCAGCAGACCGTCGGGCAGCCCGTTCGCACGGCCGCGCTCGAGGTCGAGCGCGTTGGCGGCGACGATCTCGTCGGTGGCGGCGACCAGGGCGTCGGCGAGGTGCTCGAGGGCGGCGTCCTTGGTCGCGCGGCTCGCCGTGGCGAGCGCCCGCGACGCGGTCTTGGCGCGGCCGGCGACGGCGCGGACCGCCTCCTCGACGTCGACCGCGCGCGCTCCCCCCGGCGCCGAGGGCGCGGCGGCGTCGGGACGGGTCTGCGTGTCGTGAGCGAGGGTCGACATGGTCCCAGCCTACGGGCGGGAGACGACGTCCGGGGACGCGGGTGTCAGCACGCGAGACGACGCGGCGTCCTCCGGGCGCCACCCGAGCTCGGGCGCGATGCCGGTGACGACGTCCGTGAGGATCTGCTCGTAGTCGTCGCGCTCGAGCTCGTAGGGCAGCTCGAGCCGCAGCTCCCCCGCCTCCTGCAGGGCGACGTCCGCGGCGAGGGCCTCGAGGATCTGCTCCGAGCTGCCCACGAGGTCGCGCGCGAACAGCGTCCGTCGCTCGCCCTGGGGCCCGAGCGTCCGGGCGCGCCGGCTCTCCTCGTAGGCGCGGTAGCGTCCCCGGGTACGCCGGTCGGCGCCGTCGAGCGGCAGGACGACGCGGCCGAGCGCGACGCGCGGCTCGCGGTCCCCCGCGAACTGCTCGCGGTAGCGCCGCACGTTGAGGCGCTGCTGCGTGGCGAAGTCGTCGCTGTCCTCGCCCGCGACGATGTTGCCGCTCAGCAGGTTGAGGCCGGTGCGGGCCGCCCATGCCGTCGAGCGCCACGACCCGGCGCCGTACCAGAGCCGGTCCACGATGCCGTCCGCGCGGGGCTGGAGCCGAGGCCGCTGGACGTTGCCGGGCGAGCGGATCACGGTGTCCTCGTCGCCGAGGTACTCCGACCGCAGGTTCTCGGCGAGTCGTTCGATCCGGGCGTGGGAGAAGTCCTGCCCGGACCAGTCGCCGTCGAACACGCGGCTCCCGATGAGGTCGACGTGCGGCGGCGTGCCCGCGGACAGGCCGACCTGGAGCCGGCCGCCCGAGAGCACGTCGGCGGTCGCGACGTCCTCGGCGAGCCGCCACGGGCTCTCGTAGCCGACGGGGATGACCGCGGTGCCGAGCTCGACGCGGCTCGTGCGCTGCGACGCCGCCGCGAGGAACACCACCGCGGACGACACCCCGTGCTCGAGGTGGCGCTGGCGGACCCAGGCCCCGCCGTACCCGAGCCGTTCGCCCACCTCGAACACCTGGAGGGTGTGCTCGAGGCCGGTGGCGGGGTCGTCGTCGGGGAAGTTGCCGGGGGTCAGGAAGGCGAGGCGCGCGATGCGGGGAAGCTCGGAGGTCACGCCGCGCAGTCGAGCGGCAACGCGGGCGGCGCGTCAACGCGCGGGACGTTCGTCTCGCGTCCCGGACGCTTGTGACGCGTCAGGCGCGGCCGGCCCTGGCGCGGGGGACCCTCAGGACGCGGAGCGCCGCCCGCGCACCAGGACGAGGTCGTCGCGGTGGACGAGCTCGCGGTCGTACCCCTCGCCCAGGTCGGCCCGCAGCTCGTGCGTCGACCGCCCGAGGAGCTGCGGGAGCTCGGCGGCGTCGAACGCCACGATCCCTCGCGCGACGACGCGCCCCTCCTCGCTGACGAGGTCGACGACGTCGCCCGTGTCGAACTCGCCCTCGACGCTCACGACCCCCGCGGGCAGCAGGGAAGCCCGACCGCCCTGCACCGCGCGCACCGCGCCGGCGTCGAGCACGAGGCGGCCCTGCGACCGCGCGGCGTAACCGATCCACAGGCGGCGCCGGCTCGACCGCTTGCCCGTGATCGCGAAGAAGGTGCCGACGTCCTCGCCCGCGAGCGCCGCGGCGACCTGGTCGGAGCGCGCGAGCACGGCGGCGACGCCCGAGGCCGACGCGATGCGGACGGCGTCGAGCTTGGTGATCATGCCGCCCGTCCCGACGGACGAGCCGCGGCCCGTGACCTCGACGCCCTCGAGGTCGGCCGGCGAGCGCACCTCGCGGATCCGGTGGGCACCGGGCTGGCTGGGCGGCGCGTCGTAGAGGCCGTCGACGTCGGTCAGCAGGACCATGCCGTCGGCCCGGACGAGGTGCGACACGAGCGCGGCGAGGCGGTCGTTGTCGCCGAACCGGATCTCGTGCGTCGCGACCGTGTCGTTCTCGTTGACGATCGGCACGACACCCAGGTCCAGCAGGGTCTCGAGCGTGCGCTGGGCGTTGCGGTAGTGGCCGCGGCGGACGGTGTCCTCGACGGTCAGCAGCACCTGGCCGACGCGCAGGCCGTGCGCGCCGAACGCCTGCGCGTACCGCGCGACGAGCAGCCCCTGCCCGACGCTCGCGGCGGCCTGGGCGGTCGCGAGGTCCTTGGGCCGACCCGTCAGGCCGAGCGGGCCGACGCCGGCAGCGATCGCGCCCGAGGTCACGAGCACGACCTGCTTGCCCTCGGCGCGGCGCGCGGCGAGCACGTCGACGAGCCGGTGCAGGGCGTCCACGTCGAGCAGGCCGTCGGCTCCCGTGAGCGACGACGAGCCGATCTTCACGACGACCCGCTCGGCGGCGGCGACGTCGGCGCGCGAGCCCGTCCCGGCGACGGGCGTGACCGCCGCGGGCGTCATGCGCGGTCGTCCTCGGCGTCGTCCGCGGAAGCGCCGGCGCCGCGGGCACCGTCGGCCGGGTCGGACCAGTGGCCCGACGACCGCTCGGTCCACAGCTCCTCACGCGCGGCCGCCTTGGCGTCCATGCGCTCGTGGTACTCGGCGCGCTTCTCCTTGCGCGAGGGGCGCAGGCGGTCGTCGAGGCGCAGGTCGGTGCCGCGCGGACCGCCGAGCAGCTCGGAGCCCGTGAGCAGCGTGGGCTCCCAGTCGAAGACGACCGCGCCCTTGCCGGATCCGATGCGGACCTCGTCGCCGGCCACGGCGCCCGCCGCGAAGAGCTTCTCCTCGACGCCGAGCCGCGCGAGGCGGTCCGCGAGGTAGCCGACGGCCTCGTCGTTCGTGAAGTCCGTCTGCCGCACCCAGCGCTCGGGCTTGGCCCCGAGCACCTCGAAGTAGACGCCGTCGGCGTCCTGACGGCGCGTGACGGTGAAGCCCGACTCGTCGACGGCCTTGGGCCGCAGCACGATGCGCGCGGGCTCCGGTGCGGGCGCCTCGGCGCGGGCCTTGTCGACGATCTCCGCGAGCGCGAAGGTCAGCGGACGCAGGCCCTCGTGGCTCGCGGTCGAGACCTCGAACACGGGCAGCCCGCGCTCCTCGAGCTCGGACCGCACGAAGTCGGCGAGCTCGCGCGCCTCGGGCACGTCGATCTTGTTGAGCACGACGACGCGCGGGCGCTCCATGAGCGGCACGCGCCCCCCGGCCACGCCCGCCTCCTCGTCGAGGTCCCCGGCGTACGCGGCCAGCTCGCTCTCGATCACGTCGAGGTCGCTGACGGGGTCGCGGCCCGGCTCGAGCGTCGCGCAGTCGAGGACGTGCACGATCACGGCGCACCGCTCGATGTGGCGCAAGAACTCCAGGCCGAGGCCCTTGCCCTCGCTGGCGCCGGGGATCAGGCCGGGGACGTCGGCGACGGTGAACCGGCCCTCGCCGGCCTGCACGACGCCGAGGTTCGGCACGAGCGTGGTGAACGGGTAGTCGGCGATCTTGGGGCGCGCGGCGGAGATCGCGGCGACGAGGCTCGACTTGCCGGCGCTCGGGTAGCCCACGAGGGCGACGTCGGCGATGGTCTTGAGCTCGAGGACGACGTCGCGCTCCTCCCCCGGCTCGCCGAGCAGCGCGAAGCCGGGCGCCTTGCGCCGCTGGCTCGCGAGCGCGGCGTTGCCGAGCCCACCGCGCCCGCCCTCGGCCACGACGAACTCCGCACCGGTCCCGACGAGGTCGGCGAGCAGCTCGCCGTCGGTCGTCGTGACCACGGTGCCGTCGGGGACGCCGAGGACGAGGTCGGCGCCGGTCGCGCCCGCACGGTGGTCCCCCATCCCCTGCGTGCCGGACGTGGCCCGGCGCAGCGGTCGGTGGTGGTAGTCGAGCAGGGTCGTCGTCTGCGCGTCGACGCGGAGGATCACGGACCCGCCGTTGCCGCCGTTGCCGCCGTCGGGCCCGCCGAGCGGCTTGAACTTCTCCCGGTGGACGGACGCGCAGCCGTTGCCGCCGTCACCGCCGTGGGCGTGCAGCACCACACGATCGACGAACGTCGCCATGGGAAGGATCCTCTCGAGCAGGGGGAAGAAACGAACCGAGGGGCGCACCGCCGAAACGGTGCGCCCCTCGGGTCAAGCCGGCTGGTCGGCCCGATCAGGCCTCGGCCGGGACGATGTCGATGACCTTGCGGTCACGGCGCGTGCCGAACTGGACGGCGCCCGCGGTCAGCGCGAACAGCGTGTCGTCGCCGCCACGGCCGACGTTGTTGCCGGGGTGGAAGTGCGTGCCGCGCTGGCGCACGATGATCTCGCCCGCCTTGACCTGCTCGCCGCCGAAGCGCTTCACGCCGAGGCGCTGGGCGTTGGAGTCACGACCGTTGCGCGAGGAGCTCGCGCCCTTCTTGTGTGCCATGTCTGATGACCTGCTCTCGTACCGAAGGAGAAGTGGGAGGAGTGAGGCCCCGTCGCGGTGCGACGGGAGGAACTCACTTGATGCCGGTGACCTTGAGGCGGGTCAGCTGCTGGCGGTGACCCTGGCGACGGCGGTAGCCGGTCTTGTTCTTGTACCGGAGGATCGCGATCTTCGGACCCTTCTCGTCCCGAACGACCTCGGCGGTGACCTTGACCTTCGCGAGCTTCGCCGCGTCGGTGGTGACCTTCTCCCCGTCGACGAGCAGGAGCGCGGGAAGCTCGACCGAGTCGCCGACCCCTGCGGAAAGGCGGTCCACGACGACGACGTCGCCGACCGCGACCTTCTCCTGGCGGCCGCCAGCCTTCACGATCGCGTACACCACGTTGCTGCTCATCTCTACTCGTCTGGGCGTGCTCGTCATGGTCGATCGTCTTGGAGACTGCGACACGCCGCGGCGTGCGAGTGCGACCGCCCCATGGGCACACGGGACCAGCGCGTATGACACGCGCCGACGATCAAGGGTACGGGGCTCGCCCCGCCTCGGTCAAACCGCCCCAGGTCAGGGGCTACTCGAGCACGAACGAGACCTCGAGCACGACCTGCCAGGCCACGATACGCCCGTCCTCGACCTTGACCTTCTGCTCCTTGACCCAGGCGCCCGACACGTTGCGGAGCGTCTGCGTGGCGCGCTCGACGCCGGTCCGGACCGCGTCGTCGAAGCTCGTGTCCGACCGCGCCGAGATGTGGGTGATGCGTGCGACCGATGCGCTCATGACGTCCTCCTCGTCGATCTCCGTCCCGACCAGCCTCCGTCCGCGCGGCCCCCGTCGCACCCCGGCGCCCGTGTTCGCGCCGGAGGCCGGGGGCGGCGGTCCGCGTTAGCGTCGGTGGAGTGAGGGCAGGGCCGGCGCGACCCACCGGGTCGGGCGAGCTCGACGACGCGGTGACCGACGCTCTCCGGGCGGTCCCCCGGCGCGACTTCCTGCCCGCCGCCGTCCGGGGACGCGCCGACGAGGACGTCGCGCTCCCGCTCGGGCACGGCCAGACCGGATCGCAGCCCACCACCGTCGCGGCGATGCTCCGGCTCCTGGACGTCCGCCCGGGACAGCACGTGCTCGACGTCGGGTCGGGGTCGGGGTGGACCACCGCGCTGCTCGCCCACCTCGTCGGGCCGGGCGGCGAGGTGCTCGGGCTCGAGCTCGAGCCGGCCCTCGTCGCGTTCGGCCGGTCGAACCTCGCCGGGCGGCACGCGGCCTGGGCCCGCGTCGAGGCCGCCGACCCCACCCGCCTCGGCCGCGAGCGGCCCGGCGGCTGGGACCGGATCCTCGCGTCGGCCTCCCCCGACGAGCTGCCGCAGGCCCTGGTGCGCCAGCTCGCGCCGGGCGGCCGGCTCGTGGTCCCGGTGCGCACGACCATGGTCCTCGTCGTGGTCGACGCCGAGGGCCGCGCGCACGCGAGCGAGCACGGGTCGTACGTGTTCGTGCCGCTCCGCGGTCCGCTCGACTGACGCGGGCGCTCACTTCCCGACGGCGACCGTCCAGCGGGTCGTCGCGGCCGCGACGTCGGGGTCCCCCGCGTAGGCGACCGTCAGGTCGTGCGTCCCGCGCCCGAGCGCACCCGCGGGCACCTCGACGTGCGCACGCGCGACGCCCGGCACGTCGGCGTCCGCCGCGACCTCGCCGCTCGCGAGGACCGTGCCGCCGTCGGACACCCGGACGCGGCCCGTCGGCGCGGTGCCGGACGCGAAGACGAGGACGTCGAGCCCCACCGTGGTGTGCGGGTTCACCTGCTGCGGACCGCCCGCGACGGTCACGACGGACGCGGCCCGACCGACCGTGAGCACGTACCGCGCGTCGACCTCGCCGACCTCGTTCCGCGCCGTGATCGTGACGTCGGCGCGCCCCGCCCCGGTCGGGGTCCCGGTGAGGCGTCCTGTGCTCCGGTCGAGGTGCAACCCCGCGGGCAGCGCGCCCGCCGTCACGGCGAAGCGCGGCGCCGGGTACCCGGCCGCGCGGAAGCGGAACGTGTACGCGGACCCGGCGACCCCCTCGCGCGGGGCGCCCGACGTGAACGACGGCGGACGGAGCACCCGCAGCACGACCGCCCGGTCGTCGTGCCCGACGGCGTTGCTCGCGCGCACCGTGAACCTCGACGTGCCGCTCGCCGCCGGGGTCCCGGAGAGGGTGCCCGTGGCGGGGTCGAGCACGAGCCCGGCCGGGAGCGCGCCGTCCCGCACCGAGAACGTCGGCGCGGGGAAGCCCGTCGCGGCGAGCTCCGCGCGGTAGGCGCTGCCCGTGCGCGCGTCGGCGGGAGCGCCGGGCGTGAGCCGAGGGGCGCTGGTCGCCGTCAGCGTGGCCAGCGGGATCGAGTCGGCGATCGCCGTCTGCCCCGCGATGTTGGCGTGGATCCCGTCCCCGTTGTCGTACGCCGGGTTGATGGCGTCCGGGTTCGCCGGGTCCCGGAGCACCGCGTCGAGGTCGAGCACGCCGTCGCACGTGCCCGAGCAGTCACCGCCCGCACGGACGAACGCGTTGACCGTCGCGCGGAACGCGTTCTGGGTGGCCGTGTAGCCGGGGCGAGGCGTGATCGGGGTGACGAGGACCTTGATCCCGGCGGCGTGCAGCCGGGCGAACGTCTCGTGGTAGGCGGCCAGGATCGTGTCGGCGCTGCAGCCGTTCGCGAGGTCGTTCGTGCCGTAGTAGTAGACGACCGCGGACACGCCGTGGAGCGCCAGGACGTCGCGGTCGAGACGGGAGACCCCGTCGATCCCGCCGGCCTGGCACGCTGCCGAGGCGGTGGTGCCCGCGATCCCCTCGTTCACGACCGCGAGCTGCTGGTCCGCGGGGAGCTCGGCCACGACGCGCTGCGCGAGCGTGTCGGTCCAGCGCTGGTACGGGTCGCGCTTCGGGCAGCCGGGCCCGCAGTTGTCGCCGCCGACGCCGTCGACCACCGAGCTGCCGTACGCGACGACCGTCCCCGCCAGCGCCGGGTTCTGGACGTCCACGGCGCTGACGAGATAGGTCCAGCCGTGGGTGTCGGGGAAGCCCGCACCCGTGGTGTCGCCGGTCGTGTCACCGCCTCCCGTGGCTGAGAAGTAGTTGGTCCGCCCCGCGAGGTCGTGGAGCACGAGCACGCTCGCGGCCTTGAAGTAGAAGGAGACGTCGAGGTCGTCCTGGGCCTTGGTCTCGAGCTCGACGGGGTCGCTCCAGACCTGGCCACCGGCCGGGATCGTCACCGTCCCCGAGCCGTGGAAGGTGACCGTGCGCAGCGTGCCGGGCCGGACGGCCGCGCCGCCCGCGCTCAGCCCGACGGTGGTCGTGTCGACCGTCAGCGGTGCCGTCCCGAACTGGTTCTGGAGCCTGATCCGCACCGACGGTCCGCCCTGCGTCAGCCGCGTCAGGATCCGCACCGAGCGGTTCTTGAACGTGTCCGCGCTCAGACCCGAGACGCGCTGCTGCGACTGCGTCCACGACGTGCGCCACCCGCCGTCCGCGGTGACGTTCGTCGCCGCGACCGGCGGCACCGGGGCCGCCGCGTCCGCCGTGGCGACCCTCGTCGCACCGACCGCCCCGCCGACGCCCGCGAGCGCCGCCGCCGTGCCGAACGCCACCACGGCGCGTCCGAACCATCGCACCCTCATCGGTCTCCCCCTCGTCCGCGTGCCGGCACGTCGGCGTGCCGGGGTCTCGTCGTCGAGCTCGCTGCCGTGCCACGCGAGGCAGCGAGTCGAACGTAGCAGGGTGAGACACCGTTGTCAGGCTGTGGTGCGGTCCGTCAGCGCCACGGCGGGGCGTCCAGGTGGGCACGGCACCTGGCCTGGTACTTGTCGGAGCCGCCGACGTGCTCGGCGGTGGCCGCCGCGGCGTCGTCGTCCGTGGGGTGCGCGACCCGGACGTGGAACGGGGCGTCCTCCCCGCACACCGCGCAGACGGCGAGGAGGCGGTCGGTCCGCTCCGCGAGCGTGGCGAGCGTGGCCATGGGCTCGAAGGGACGCTGGTCGTAGGTGACGTCGAGACCCGCCACCACGACGACGAGCCCGTCGTCCGCGAGCCGCTCGACCACGTCGACCAGCTCGGTGCCGAAGAACTGCGCCTCGTCGACGGCGAGCAGCTCGGTGGCCGGGTCGCGGGCGTCCGCGAGCTCCGCGGCGTGCGACGCCACGCGCGACGGCACCGCGAGACCGAAGTGGGTGCTCACCCGCCCTGCCCCGCGGCGCACGTCGAGCGCGTGGCTCACGACCTCGACGGTGCGCCCGGCGACCTGCGCCCGGCGCACCCGTCGGAGCAGCTCCTCCGTCTTGCCGGCGAACATCGGCCCGACGACGACCTCGACCCGTCCCGTCATGCCTTCATCCAACCCGCGCGAGGCGCCGCGGCAACCGCTGGGTCAGACCGGGAGGTACCGGCCGAACCAGTCGAGGATCGCGTCGAACCGCTGCACCCGGTGGCGCGGGCGGCCCGCACGGCTGAGCTCGTGGTTCTCGCCCGGGAACACGAGCAGCTCCGCGTCGACGCCGCCCCGCCGCAGCGCGGCGTAGTAGCGCTCGGCCTGCGAGAGCGGGCAGCGCAGGTCCTGCTCGGAGTGCACGACGAGCGTCGGCGTCCGCACCTGGTCGACGACGGCCTGCGGGCTCTGCGTCGCCCGGTGCGCCGGGTCGGCGCCCGTGTACGCCTCGGAGAAGAAGGACCCGATGTCGCTCGTCCCGATGAAGGTCTCCGGGTCGAGGAAGCCGCGCTCCACGACGGCCGCGGCGAAGCGGTGGTCGTGCGCGATCGTCCACGCCGTGAGGTAACCGCCGTAGGAGCCGCCGAGGATCCCGACGCGGTCGGCGTCGAGCTCGGGGTGCGCCGCGAGCACGCCGTCGAGGAAGCCGAGGACGTCCTCGAGGTCGACGGTCCCCATGCGCTCCTTGATCGCGAGCCCGTGCTCGCGCCCGTACCCCGCCGAGCCGCGCGGGTTGCAGTACACGACGGCGTACCCGGCCGACGCGTAGACCTGCGTCTCGTCGAACAGCCCGGTCGTGTACTGGGCGAACGGGCCGCCGTGGATCATGAGCAGGACCGGGTGGGGACCGGTGCCGGCGGGCACCGCGACCCAGCCGTGCACGGGCGTGCCGTCCGCGCTGGGGTGCTCCTCCTCCACGGGCACGACGACGCCGCTCGCCCGGGCGGCCACGCCCAGGTCGGTCAGGGCGCGGGGCTCGCTCGCGGGCCGGTGCGAGGCGTCGAGGGTCAGCGCGACGACGTCGCCTGCACTGCCCGGGGTCACGACCGCGACGACCAGCGACCGTCCGCCGACGGCCAGCGCCGTGGCCTCGAGGTCGCCGCCGAGGACCATGGCGACGTCGCCGTCGCTGCCCACGCGCAGGACGGGGCCGCGCCCGCGCGTGCGGTCCACCGCGAACACGGCGCCCGGGACGGGCGCGAGGCCCGCGTCCGCCACGTCGTGGGCGGCCGGGTCCGTCACGCGCCGCGGCGCCGCGAAGGCGCCCGCAGCCGGCTCGATCACGTAGAGGGCCGTGGTCCGTGCGACGAAGTCGCGGCCGTCGGGGCCGAGCTCGCCGGCCGCGAACCAGACGAGACCGTCCGGGCCGACGGCCAGCGCGCTGACGTCGAGGTTCTCGTCCCCCGTGAGGCGCACGGGCTCCGCTGCCGGAGCGTCCGGGGCGCCGGCGGGCGGCACGGGGAACGACCAGACGTCGCTGCGCAGGTCCGTGTCCCGCCCGTCGTGCAGAGCGGCGACCACGAGCAGGTGCCGTCCGTCCGAGCTGAAGGCCGGGGCGCCGTGGTCGGTGTCGACGCTCGTCACGCGGCGCGCCTCGGGGACCCCTGACCCCGCGGTGTCGGCGGCGTCGTCGCCCGTGTCGGCCGGGACGTCGGGCGCGCGCTCGTACGTCGGCTCCGCACCCACGTCGGGCACGTCGACGACGAACACGTGCGACCGCTTGTCGATCGTGTAGCCACGACCGTTGCCCGAGTAGCGGACGGTGGTGATGCGTCGGGCCGGCTCGGCGTCGGGGCCGAGTCCGTCGACCGTCCCGTAGCGGCCGGGCTCCGGCACCGCGGCGACGAACGCGAGCCGCGTCGAGTCCGGCGACCAGGCGAGGTCGCTCACGCCCAGGGGCTGGTCGGTGACCACGACGGGTTCACCGCCCCGCGCGTCGACGACGTGCACCTGCGGCTTCCCGCCGGGCACGGCCCGCAGGAACGCGAGCAGGCGACCGTCCGGCGAGAAGCGCGGCGCGAGGTCACGCCGCCCGCGCGTCAGCCGGCGGGCGGCCTCGGGCGCAGCGTCGTCGCCGAGGGGCAGCTCCCAGAGCTGCCCGACGGTCGCGTCGGCGGCGAGCGACGCGTGGGCCACGGCGGCGACCGCGCGGGTGCCCTCCGGGTCCACGGTGAGCGCGCCCACCTGGGTGAAGGTCTCGATGTCGGTCGGCCTCACGCCGGCTCCTTCCTCGTGTGCTCCCCCGCTGGTCATGCCGTGCACGGACGGACGAGGCCCTCGGGAACGGCTGTCGCCGCGCCCGAGGGCCTCGTTCGTGTCAGTCGTCCGTCGGTGCGTCGACGCCGGACGCCGCCGGCTCCTCGGCCTCGTCGCTGCGACCCTCGTGGACCTGCGTGTGGACGGCGTCCTGGTCGGCCGGGTCGTGCGCCTCGTGCTCGTGCGGGTGGTCGTGCGCGTGCGCGGCCGCCGCGGCGATCGTCGCGAGCGTCGCCTTGACCGCCTCGCGCGACTCGGAGACGACCGGGACGCCCTGGGCCGCGGCCTGGCTCGCGGGCGCGGCCTCGGCGGCCTTGCCCCGGCGACGGCGCGACCCGCGACGCGGCTCGTCGGACGCGCCGGCCTCGGCGGAGCCGTGCGTGTGCGTGTGGGCGTCGCCGCCCTGCCCGCCCTGGCCCGACCGCTCGACGGGGTCGGTGTGGACGATGAACCCGCGCCCGTGGCAGTGCTCGCACGTCTCGGAGAACGCCTCGACGAGGCCCTGTCCCACGCGCTTGCGCGTCATCTGGACGAGGCCGAGCGACGTCACCTCGGCGACCTGGTGCTTGGTCCGGTCGCGGCCCAGGCACTCGACCAGGCGGCGGAGCACGAGGTCACGGTTGGACTCGAGCACCATGTCGATGAAGTCGATGACGATGATCCCGCCGATGTCGCGCAGCCGGAGCTGGCGGACGATCTCCTCGGCGGCCTCGAGGTTGTTGCGGGTCACGGTCTCCTCGAGCGTGCCGCCCGAGCCCGTGAACTTGCCGGTGTTGACGTCGATGACCGTCATGGCCTCGGTGCGGTCGATGACGAGCGACCCGCCCGACGGCAGCCAGACCTTGCGGTCCATGCCCTTGGCGAGCTGCTCGTCGACGCGGTGCACGGCGAACACGTCGTCGATGCCGGTCCACTTGGACGCGCGCTCGGCGAGGTCGGGAGCGAGCTCGCCCAGGTACGACGAGATCTCCTTCCACGCGCCGTCGCCCTCGACCACGAGCGAGCCGAAGTCGTCGTTGAAGATGTCGCGCACGACGCGGATCGCGAGGTCCGGCTCGCCCTGCAGCAGCGCCGGCGCGGACGACGACTTCGCGGACTTCTTCTCGATCGCCTCCCACTGCGCCTGCAGGCGGGCGACGTCGGCGCGCAGCTCCTCCTCGCTCGCGCCCTCGGCGGCGGTGCGCACGATGACGCCGGCACCCTCGGGCACGACCTCGCGGAGGATCTTCTTGAGGCGGGCGCGCTCGGTGTCGGGGAGCTTGCGGCTGATGCCCGTCATGCCGCCGCCGGGGACGAACACGAGGAAGCGGCCCGCGAGCGTGACCTGGGAGGTCAGGCGTGCGCCCTTGTGGCCGATCGGGTCCTTGGTCACCTGGACCAGCACCGCGTCGCCGGACTTGAGCGCCTCCTCGATGCGGCGGGGCTGGCCCTCGAGGCCGGCCGCGTCCCAGTTGACCTCGCCCGCGTACAGCACGGCGTTGCGGCCCTTGCCGATGTCGACGAACGCGGCCTCCATGCTCGGGAGCACGTTCTGGACGCGCCCGAGGTAGACGTTCCCGACCATCGACGCCTGCGCCTGCTGGGAGACGTAGTGCTCGACGAGCACGCCGTCCTCGAGCACGGCGATCTGGGTGCGGCCGTCGCGCTCGCGCACGACCATCGACCGCTGCACCGACTCGCGGCGCGCCAGGAACTCGGCCTCGGTGATGATCTGG
>Ga0180221_1001271_pt1 | contig 17596 bp, 17 predicted proteins | sample eDN5th37CKraftMG_FD_151339 | JGI IMG/M metagenome (GOLD analysis project Ga0180221, IMG submission 151339) | Enriched Miracle-Growth compost microbial communities from Emeryville, California, USA - eDNA 5th pass 37_C Kraft MG (version 2) (version 2) ...
CCTGTTCGGGGCAGGCGACCGACGCCGCGCGCACCGGCCCGTCGAGGATCGGCTGGCGATCCCTGATCGACACGGCGAGGAAGGCGTTGGCCCCGCTCACCCGGCAGCCGCCCGCCGAAAGCGTGGACGCCACCGCCGCGAGATGCCCGTCGAAACCGCCGGCGAGATTGCCTTGTCCTTCGAGCGACAGCCCCACCGTCCCCGCCGGCGTGGCGAGCCGCATCCGCGCGTCGTCCAGGTCGACATCGATGGCGGGCAGGCGGAACGGCGCGCCGCCGGGCTTGGGGAGCAGCCGGTCGATCGCGCCCAGCGAGACGCGCCCGTCGGCCAGCCGCCCGTTCAGCCGGACGCCGCGCGCCCGGATCGCGGCGATTCCCGCCCCGTTCATGCCCCAGCCCAGATCCATCTCGGCATGGTCGATCGTCAGGTCGGGGGAGGCGGGATCGCCGATGACGAGATGGTCGATCCGCTGGGTGACAGGGCCGATCGCGCCGATCGTGTAGCGCGCCCGCACGCCGCGATCGGTGAGCATGGCGTCGAGATAATGGCGCGCGATCGGCTTGCGCGCGCTCCACAGCGCCGCGAGCCCCGCCGCCAGCAGCAGGACGAGGAGGGCCGCCGCGATCCGCCTGCCGCGCGGCGCCTTTCGATGGTCCTCGTCCGTCACCCGTCCGTCCCGCCGGGCCGCGCGCGATCCTTGTCGTGCCGGGGGGTGGGGCGGTCGCGGCGATGGTTCATGATTCCAGACCTACCGGCCCGCGCCGCGATCCGATAGACCCCGCGCATGAGCGATGCCGATCCCGGAACCCCCGATCCCGGAACAGACGCCAGCGGCCATCGCGCGCGCCTGCGGCAACGCCTGTTCGAGGGGCCCGATGCGTTGCTCGATCATGAGCTGGTCGAATATCTCCTCGCGCTCGCCATACCGCGCCGCGACACCAAGCCGCTCGCGCGTCGCCTGCTCGCCGAATATGGCAGCTACGGGCGGCTGATGGCGGCCGACGCGAGGGCGCTCCAGCGCGTCCACGGGCTGAGCGAGGGGGCGGTCGCCGCGCTGAAGATCGCGGAGGCGTCCGCGCTCCGCCTGTTGCGATCGCGCGTGATGGAGCAGCCGGTGCTGGCAAGCTGGCAGGCGCTGCTCGATTATCTCCACGCCGACATGGCGCACCGCCCGGTCGAGCGCGTGCGCGCGCTGCACCTCAACGCGCGCAACATGCTGATCCGCGACGAGCTGGTGGCCGAAGGGACGATCGACCAGGCGGCGATCCATGTGCGCGAGATCATCCGCCGCGCGATCGACCTCGCCTCCTCGGCGATCATCCTGGTCCACAACCATCCCAGCGGCGATCCCGCGCCCAGCCGGCAGGACATCCAGCTCACCCGCGAGGTGGTCGAGGCGGGCCGCCCGCTGGGCATCGCCGTCCACGATCATGTCATCGTCGGCGCCGGCGGGCACAAGAGCCTGCGCGCGCTGGGGCTGATGTAGCGCGGCCCTCGCGTCATTGCGCGAGGAAGGCGGTCAGCTCCTCGCGCGATATCCGGTTGTCGTGATTCGTGTCCGCCTTGAAGAAGGCGGCGGAGGTGGCGTTCAGCACCTTGATGGCGGGCAGGCGGGCGGCCTTGCCGCGCGCGGTCCGCTCGACCTGCGCGGTCATGTTCTGGCCCGCCGCCGCCATCACCCAGGTGCCGAACTCCAGCGGGGTGAGATAGCCCGTGCCGTCCTTGTCATAGCGCGCCCAGTCCGCCCGGACGATCTCCTGCGCCGCGTGGAGCCGGGCGGCATCGGGGGAGGCGGGAGCGGCGGCGGGAGCGGCGGCGGGGGCCGTGGGGGCGGCCGGCTGCTCCCGCGCAAGTCCGACGCCGCCCGGCGCGAGCGTCATCGCGCCGGCGATAAGGAGGTGGGTCTTCATCACGCGTCTCCGGTCCGGGAAAAGAGGCTGACCGGGATATAGGCCCGGCGCGCGCGGGCGAAACCGGCCTGCGCGGGGCGGGGCGATTCGGGCGACGGGATGTTCGGGGGGATGTTCCGGCGCGCCGTTGAAGCCGTCTTTGCGCTCTGCTACCGCGCGCTGGAAATTTCTGACAGGAAGATATCATGATCCCCCGCTATTCGCGGCCCGATATGGTCGCCATCTGGGCGCCGGAGACCCGGTTCCGCATCTGGTTCGAGATCGAGGCCCACGCCACCGACGCGCTGGCCGAGCTGGGCGTCGTGCCGAAGGAGGCCGCCGCCGCGATCTGGGAGAAGGGCGCCTTCGAGGTGGAGCGGATCGACGCGATCGAGGCGGAGGTGAAGCACGACGTCATCGCCTTCCTGACCAACGTGGCCGAGCATGTGGGCGAGCCCGCGCGCTTCATGCATCAGGGGATGACGTCCTCCGACGTGCTCGACACCTGCCTCGCCGTCCAGCTTGCGCGCGCGACCGACATCCTGCTCGACGACCTCGACAGGCTGCTCGCCGTGCTCAAGCGGCGCGCCTATGAGCACAAGCTGACCCCGACGATCGGGCGCAGCCACGGCATCCATGCCGAGCCTGTCACCTTCGGGCTCAAGCTCGCCCAGGCCTATGCCGAGTTCGCGCGCAATCGCGAGCGGCTGGTGGCGGCGCGGCGCGACATCGCGACCTGCGCGATCTCGGGTGCGGTCGGCACCTTCGCCAATATCGATCCGCGCGTCGAGGCGCATGTCGCGGAGAAGATGGGGCTGACCGTCGAGCCTGTGTCGACGCAGGTGATCCCGCGCGACCGGCACGCGATGTATTTCGCGACGCTGGGCGTCATCGCCTCCTCGATCGAGCGGCTGGCGACCGAGATACGCCATCTCCAGCGCACCGAGGTGCTGGAGGCGGAGGAATATTTCTCGCCGGGGCAGAAGGGCTCCTCGGCGATGCCGCACAAGCGCAATCCGGTGCTGACCGAGAATCTCACCGGCCTCGCCCGCATGGTGCGCGGCTACGTCACGCCCGCGCTGGAGAATGTCGCCTTGTGGCATGAGCGCGACATCAGCCATTCGTCGGTCGAGCGCTATATCGGCCCCGACGCGACGGTGACGCTCGATTTCGCGCTCGCGCGGCTGACGGGCGTGATGGACAAGCTGGTCGTTTACCCTGAGCGGATGAAGAAGAATCTCGACCGGATGGGCGGCCTCGTCCATTCGCAGCGCGTGCTGCTCGCGCTGACCCAGGCCGGGATCAGCCGCGAGGATTCCTATCGCCTCGTCCAGAAGAACGCGATGAAGGTGTGGGAATCGGACGGCGCGCTATCGCTGCTCGACCTGCTGAAGGCCGACCCGGAGGTCAGCGCGAAGCTCTCCGCCAAGGAACTGGAGGAGAAGTTCGACCTCGATTACCATCTGGCGCAGGTCGATACGATCTTCGCGCGGGTGTTCGGGGAGTAGCGCCGCGGCGTCCGCTGGCGACGCCGCACCAGCCCTCACGCGGCGGTGCGGCGCTCCGATATCCGGGCATGGCCCCCTGTCGGGGAATGAGGGGAAGCGGGTGATTTTCCGACAGTCCCCTTTGCGTGGGAATGTTCCTCAAGCAGACGTAATGATTAGCTGGTGGCGTGTTGCCCCGCGCGTTGGGGAATGACGACGACCAGCACGATAATGGCAGCCGCGAGCACCAATGAGGCCAACGGCCGGCTTAGATCCAGCCCACCCTTGGCCAACGGCTTGTCCAGGAAGTCGCCCACCGTGGCGCCCAGTGGCCGCGTCAGGATGAAGGCGGCCCAGAACAGCAACACATGCGAAACATTCGTCCAGGCATGGAGCATGACCAACAAGGCAAGTGCCGCACCGAACACCAGTGCGCCACCCGAATAGCCGAGGCCCGCGTCCGCGATCCAATCGCCCAACGCGGTACCCAATGTTTGCGAGAAGGTGATGGTAATCCAGTAGAAGCTTTCCACCTTCGGTCCCACCACCGTGTTCACCGATATGCTTCCCAGGCTGCGATACCAGACGAACAACGACAGAATGACGCAAGCCAGCAGCAGCAGCGAGCCGCCCGGATAGCCGATACCGAGCGACCGCGTGGCGAAGTCCGCCAGCGTCGTGCCGGCCGTCGTGGAGGCGACGATCGTTGCCCAATAGAGCCATGGGTGAAAACGGCTCGCCCGGATCTGCGCCCAGGCCAGCCCGAACAGCAGCACGCCGAAGATGGCCGTGCCGATCAGATAGCCGCTCACCCAGGATTGCGTGGCATTGGGGGTGGTCTCGCCCAGCCAACTCATGGTGACGCTGTCACCGCCGGTTTCGCCCAGCGTGGTCGCCAAAATCTTGATGACCCAGAAGCCGAGTGTGACAGCGGGCACCTTGGTCAGTGCCGCGCGGAGGTCTCCGTCCGTCATGCCTCTCCTCTCAGAAATCAAGCCCCAGTGCCAGAAACGCGTGGAAACCTGTCGGCCCGCCATGATCCGCGAACGTCGGCCCGCCCGAGGCCAGCAAACGGAAGGGCGCCTTCAGTTGATAGATCCCCCCAAGGCCGAGGCTGGTCGACGCACGCCCCCCGATCGTATCCGCGCCTTGGCGATCAGCCTCCCCGCCCAGCAACAAGCGCTGGCCGAACCGCCGGGTCACGGCCGCGCCGCCGGTCCAATAATTCTGATAGCCTACGCCTGGATTGATCGCATAGCCGCCCCCGCCGAAGATCGACCAGGGCCCGACATTTTTCTGCACCCAGAGCGGCAGAAGCGCGCTCACCCGGCTGTTGCCCATGCCGTTACTGGCGGTCGGCAAGGAGATGCCGGGGAAAAGCGCGACCTGAAGCCCGGCGGCTTCGTCCTTGAAAAGGCGATATTTGGCGGAAAGCTCAACGTCACCTGCACCCCAGCGCCATCCCGTTGAGCCATGGCTGTAGCGGACCGGCAGGCCGAGCGTGAGTTGCAAATCCGGCAAAGCGCCATAGTTCAACTCGACGCCAGCGGCGCCCTCGATATCAGCGCTCCGTCCCGCTGCTTCGACAAATGGCGCGTAGATTTCCCAATGACCAGTCTCGGTCGGCTCCGGATCGTCCGTCAGGAAGGGCGGCCCCGCCGAAGCATCCCGCGGAAAACAGGCCAGGAGCAGACATACCGCGACGCTGAATCCAGCACCCGATCGCGAATCCATAAGAGCCACCTACTAACGACGTCGGCTCACGGAAAGCTGGCAAAGGCGCTCGAAGCTCTCCACGGTCCATGACTGCCCGCTCTTGGCGCTCGCTTACAAACGCGGGCCTGTCCGCGACTGGTCGTTTCCTCCCGGGCAGTTTTCTCCATCAACGGCCTTGTGCGGCTGCCTCGTCAATCAAAAACTCACGCGTCGATCGCTTCCTCGTCGAGTTGCGCCGCGTTCGCCTGGATGAAGGCGAAGCGGTGCTCCGGGTTCTTGCCCATCAGCCGGTCGACCAGATCGCGCACGCTGGCGCGCTCCTCATATTCCTGCGGCAGGGTGACGCGGATCAGCGAGCGGCTTTTCGGGTCCATCGTCGTCTCGCGGAGCTGTTGCGGGTTCATCTCGCCCAGCCCCTTGAAGCGGGAGACTTCCACCTTCCGGCCCTTGAATTCGGTGCGCTCCAGCTCCGCGCGGTGCACGTCGTCGCGGGCATAGGCGTATTTCGTGCCCGCCACGAGCCGGTAGAGCGGCGGCTGCGCCAGATAGAGGTGCCCGCGCCGGACGAGATCGGGCATCTCCTGGAAGAAGAAGGTCATCAGCAAGGTGGCGATATGCGCCCCGTCGACGTCGGCGTCGGTCATGATGACGATGCGTTCGTAGCGCAGGTTATCCGGCATGCAGCGGTCGCGCGTGCCGCAGCCCAGCGCCTGGATCAGATCCGCTATCTCCTGATTGGCCAGGATCTTGGCGCTGTTGGCCGACGCCACGTTCAGGATCTTGCCGCGGATCGGCAGGATCGCCTGCGTCTTGCGGTCGCGCGCCTGCTTGGCCGAGCCGCCGGCCGAATCGCCCTCGACGATGAAGATCTCGGTGCCCGCGCTGTCGTCGTTCGCGCAGTCGGTGAGCTTGCCGGGCAGGCGCAGCTTGCGCGCCGAGGTGGCCGTCTTGCGCTTCACCTCGCGTTCGGCCTTGCGTCGCAGCCGCTCGTCCATCCGGTCGAGCATGAAGCCGAGGAGCGCGCGGCCCCGCTCCATATTGTCGGCCAGGAAATGGTCGAAATGGTCGCGCATCGCCGCCTCGACCAGCCGGGCCGCGTCGGGGGAGGTCAGCCGGTCCTTGGTCTGGCTCTGGAACTGGGGATCGCGGATGAATACCGACAGCATCAGCTCCGCGCCCGTCACCACGTCCTCGGCCGAAAGGTCCTTGCCCTTCTTCTGCCCGACGAGATCGGCGAAGCCGCGCATCCCCTTCACCAGCGCCGCGCGCAGCCCCGCCTCGTGCGTGCCGCCGTCGGGGGTGGGAATGGTGTTGCAATAATAGCTGTACGAGCCCTCGGACCAGAGCGGCCACGCCACCGCCCATTCGACCGATCCCTGCCCGTTCGGGAAATCCTGCCGGCCGGAGAAGAAATCGGCGGTGGCGCATTCGCGCGCCCCGATCTGCTCGCGCAGATGATCGGCGAGGCCGCCGGGGAACTGGAACACCGCCTCGGCGGGCGTATCGTCGCCGATCAGCTCGGGCGCGCATCTCCAGCGTATCTCGACGCCCGCGAACAGATAGGCCTTCGATCGCGCGAGGCGGTAGAGCCGGCCGGGCTTGAAATGCTGGGTGGCGCCGAAGATCTCGGTATCGGGAGTGAAGGCGACGCTGGTGCCGCGCCGGTTGGGCGCGCCGCCCACCGTCATGAGCTTCGATGTCGGCAGGCCGCGCGAATAGGTCTGGCGGTAAAGCTCGCGGTTGCGCGCCACCTCGATCACCGTGTCGGACGACAGCGCGTTCACCACGCTGACGCCGACGCCGTGCAGGCCGCCGGACGTCGCATAGGCCTTGTCGCTGAACTTGCCGCCCGAATGGAGCGTGGTGAGGATCACCTCCAGCGCCGATTTGCCGGGGAATTTGGGGTGCGGATCGATCGGGATGCCGCGCCCGTTGTCGGTGATGGTCAGGCGGTTGCCCGGTTCCAGCGTCACCTCGATCCGGCTGGCATGGCCCGCCACCGCCTCGTCCATCGCATTGTCCAGCACCTCGGCGGCGAGATGGTGGAAGGCGCGCTCGTCGATGCCGCCGATATACATTCCCGGCCGTCGGCGGACGGGTTCGAGCCCCTCCAGCACCTCGATCGAGGAGGCGTCATAGGTGGCGGAAGCTGAGGCGGAAGACCCGGAGGCGAAGAGATCATCGGACATGCGCGGCGGACCATAGCGGGAACGTCGGGCGCTGTCAGCCTCGCGCGGCGTCCTCGGTTTCCCCCCGCGGCGCGAGCACCGCGCCGAACGCCTTGCGCATCAGCAGGAAGACCAGCCCGGCCGCCGTCACGATCCCGGCATGGAGCAGCCAGAAGCTCACGCCCGGCCATGTATCGAGCAACCCGCCCAGCCAGCCGACCGAGAGATTGGCGAGGAACAGGAAGAGATACAGCACGCCGATCATCGTCCCCGCCACCGCGCGCGGCGCCGCGCGCCCGTACAAAGCGAGCGAGACGGGGAAGATGTTCGAGAAGCCGACGCTGTTGATGAAGTGGAAGGCGATCGCCCAGGCGAGGCTCACCCGCTGCCCCGTGCGCGCGTGCAGCCAGGAGGCGAAGGCGAGCGCCAGCAGCCCGCCCACCGAAATCAGCGTGCCGATCGCGATCTTGGTGATCTCGTCCGGCTCGGGCCGCCGCGCCGCCCACCAGCGCCAGAAGGCGACGGTGCCGATCAGGCAGGCCGTCGACAGCGCCGCGTCGAGCGAGACGAGCCATGTCGTCTTGAGCTGGAAGCCCATGAACAGGAAATCATAGCTGTCCCGCCCCCACAGCAGATAGGCGTTGAAGATCTGCATGTTGCCGACCGAGGCGGCGGCGAGCACGGGGACGAGGGCGACGAGCACCAGGATCGTCTTCCAGTCCTGCCGGTGCAGCGCGGCGCGCGGCGCGCGCGGCTCGCCGCGCAGGGGGCGCGTGTCGGGCGGCAGCCAGTGGCGGCCGGACAGGTAGATGGCGAGCCCGATCACCATCCCGACCCCGGCCGCGCCGAAGCCGTAATGCCAGCCATAGACCTCGCCCAGCGTCCCGCAGATGAGCGGCGAGACGATCACGGCGGCGTTGATGCCGATATAATAGATCTGGAACGCATCGGCGCGGCGCAGGTCGCCGGGCGCGTAAAGCTCGCCCACCTGCGCGGCGATATTCCCCTTGAAGCCGCCGACGCCCACCAGCAGGCAGAGCAGCGCGATCAGGAAGGAGACGTCGAACGCCATCAGGAAATGGCCGATCGCCATCAATATCGCGCCGGCCGCGACCGTGCGCGTCTTGCCGAGCAGCCGGTCGGCGACCAGCCCGCCCGCGATCGGGGTCAGATAGACGAAGCCCGCGTAAAGCCCGAAGATCGCCGAGGCGAGCGCCTGCACCGACAGCGGCCCCGTCGCGCTCTCGATCATCCGGCGGAAGGGGGCGAAACCGGCCACCTTCCCGACATGGCCGGGCTGGAGGAGCTGCCCCACCATGTAGAGGACGAGCAGCGTCTGCATCCCGTAATAGGAGAAACGCTCCCACGCCTCGGCGAAGGCGAGATAGGCGAGGCCGCGCGGATGGCCGATGAAGACACGATCCTGCTGGCGTTCCTCCAGCGTCAGCGTCGCGGCCATGGCAATGCTCCTCCCCCGCGCCCGCGTCGTTCATGCGCGGGCAGGGCAGGTTCGATGCTTTTCGCGCAAAAGGAAAGTGAATAGGGCCGCCGCCGGCCGGCCTTCAGGCGGCGCGGCCGGAGCAGTCAGCGCACCCGCGGGCCGCCGAAGGGGAGGGGCGGCGGCTGCCGCCGGTCGCGGCGCGGAAGCTGCGCCTGATAGGCCACCGAGCAATGATCGAGGCAATAAGGGAAGCCGGGGTTGATCGGCTTGCCGCAGAAATGGAAATCGGGCTCGCCGGGGTGGCCGAGCGGCCATTTGCAGATCTTGTCGTTCAGGTCGAGCAGGCTGGTCTTGCCGGCGACCTCGGGCGAGGGCCGGGCCGGGACCAGCCGGCGCGGCGGCGCGGGCGCGATCGGGGGCTGCTGCTCGCCGGGGTTCTGGCGCTGGAAGCCGCCCGGCCCGATCGAGCGGATCAAGGGCTGCGGCGCCGCGGGCGGCGCGTCGGCGCCTGCGGCGGCCGCGACGGCGGCATCGGCCGCGGGCGGGGCCTGCGGCGTCGCGGCCGGGGACGGCGCGGCGGCCGGGGAAGCGGGCTCGACGGCCGCGACGGGCGCGGGGGCGTGCGGGCGGTGCGCGGGCTGGGCAACGGGGGAGGGCGGCGGCGCGGCCTCGGCGGCCGGCGCGGCATGGGCGTCATTGGCCTTCACCGGCGACGGGCGCGATTGCAGGCCCAGGCGGTGCGCCTTGCCGATCACCGCGTTGCGGCTGACGCCGCCCAGCTCGTCGGCGATCTGGCTCGCCGTCATGCCCTGCTCCCACAGGCGCCGAAGCTGCTCGATACGTTCATCCGTCCAGGCCATTCGTCGTTCCTAGTTTCCCGCCACGCTTGCGGCGTGGCGCGCCAGCCGATAGGCGGTGAACCCATGCCCGACCAGCTTTCCGATAACATGCTCTCCGCCCCGGGCGTGCCGGTGATCCCGTTCGTCAACTGGGGAGGATTGCGCGCCCTCTATGTGAAGGAGGTGCGGCGTTTCTTCAAGGTCCAGCTTCAGACGATCTGGGCGCCCGCGATCACGACCCTGCTCTTCCTCGTGATCTTCACGGTCGCGCTGGGGGGCGGCAGCCGCCTGGTGATGGGCGTGCCCTTTGCCAGCTTCATCGCGCCGGGCCTGATCGTCATGGGCATGATGCAGAACGCCTTCGCCAATGCCAGCTTCTCGCTGCTGGTCGGCAAGATACAGGGCACGATCGTCGATTACCTGATGCCGCCGCTCTCCTCATGGGAGATTCTCGCGGGCCTCGTCGGCGCGTCGATCACCCGCGCCGTGCTCGTCGGGCTGGCGGTGTGGCTGGCGATGTGCCTGTGGCCGGGGGTGCAGGTGATCCCGGCGCATCTGTGGGCGGTGGTGCTGTTCGGGCTGCTGGGGGCGGCGCTGCTCTCCTTCCTCGGCGTGCTCACCTCGCTCTGGGCGGAGAAGTTCGATCATAACGCCGCCGTCACCAATTTCGTGATCCAGCCGCTCTCGTTGCTGTCGGGCACCTTCTATTCGGTCGACAACCTGCACGGCGTGTTCCGGGCGATCAGCCATTTCAATCCGTTCTTCTACGTGATCTCGGGCTTCCGCTTCGGTTTCCTGGGCATCAGCGATTCGAACGTGGTGCTGGGGGGCGCGGTGCTGCTCGTCGTGAACGCGGGGCTTTGCGCCCTGTGCTATGTGCTGCTGCGGCGGGGCTGGCGCCTCAAGGCATGAGCGGGGTTGTCGTGGCGTTCCCACGGCGATAAAAGCGCGCTCCGAGTGAGGCGGCCGGTCGGGCCGCCTTTTTGCGTTTGCCGGAGTTTTTCCAAGCCGTTCGTCCCGACAGGAGGAGTTTACGCGATGACCATCACCCCGCTCATGCCCGTCTATCCGCGGTGCGGGGTGCGTCCTGTGCGAGGCGAGGGCTGCTATCTGATCGGCGAGGATGGCCAGCGTTATCTCGACTTCGCGAGCGGCATCGCGGTCAATATCCTGGGCCACGGCCATCCCCACCTGACCGGGGCGATCCAGCGGCAGGCGGCGACGCTGATGCACGTCTCCAACCTCTACGGCTCGCCGCAGGGCGAGCATCTGGCGCAGCGGCTGGTCGACCTCACCTTCGCCGACACCGTGTTCTTCACCAATTCGGGCGCCGAGGCGGTGGAATGCGCGATCAAGACGGCGCGGCGCTACCATTATGTCAACGGCGCGCCGGAGCGGGTGAAGATCATCAGCTTCGCCAATGCCTTCCACGGCCGCACGCTCGGCACGATCTCGGCCACCAACCAGCCGAAGATGCGCGACGGGTTCGAGCCGCTGCTGCCCGGCTTCGAGGTGGTGCCGTTCAACGATCTCGCCGCGGCCGAGGCGGCGGTGGACGCGGCGACGGCCGGCTTCCTGGTCGAGCCGGTGCAGGGCGAGGGCGGCATCCTGCCCGCCACGCGGGAATTCCTGACGGGCCTGCGCCGCATCGCCGACGAGCAGGGGCTGCTGCTGATCCTCGACGAGGTGCAGTGCGGCGTCGCGCGCTCGGGCACGCTCTACGCGCATGAGCAATATGGCGTCACGCCCGACATCATGGCGACCGCCAAGGGCATCGGCGGCGGCTTCCCGATGGGCGCCTGCCTCGCGACCGAAAAGGCCGCGAAGGGCATGACCTTCGGCACCCACGGATCGACCTATGGCGGCAATCCTCTGGCGATGGCGGCGGGCGAGGCGGTGCTGGACATCGTCGCGAAAGACGAGTTCCTCGCCAATGTCCGCGCGAAGGGCGAGCGGCTGCGCCAGGCGCTGGAGCAGATGATCCCCAATCACGATCACCTGTTCGAAAGCGTGCGGGGCGTCGGCCTGATGCTGGGCATAAGGCTGAAATCGGACAGCCGCCCCTTCGTCGCCCATCTGCGCGACAATCACGGGCTGCTGACGGTGGCGGCGGGCGACAATGTCGTGCGCATCCTGCCGCCGCTGGTGATCGAGGAAGGCCATATCGCGGAATGCATCGAGAAGCTGTCGGCGGGCGCGCGGGACTATCACGTCCCCGATGCGGCATGAGCCGGCATTTCCTCGACCTCGCCGACGCGGGCGCGGACGGCATCGCCGCGATGATCGCCGACGCGCTCGACCGCAAGGCCGCGCGCGCCGAATGGCCGAAGGGCAGGGCGGATGCCGACGCGCCGCTCGGCGGGCGCACGCTCGCCATGATCTTCGAGAAGAATTCGACGCGCACCCGCGTCTCGTTCGACATGGCGATGCGCCAGCTCGGCGGGACGACGATCGTGATGGACGCGGGCTCGATGCAGCTCGGCCGGGGCGAGACGATCGCGGACACCGCGCGCGTGCTGTCGCGCTATGTCGACGCGATCATGATCCGCACCGACGATCATGCCAAGATCGTCGAGATGGCGGAACATGCGAGCGTGCCCGTCATCAACGGCCTGACCGATCACAGCCATCCCTGCCAGATCATGGCGGACCTGCTGACCGTGATCGATCGCGGCGTGGCGCTGCCGGGATCGCGCTGGGCGTGGCTGGGCGACGGCAACAACGTGCTCCACTCGATCATCGACGCGGGAAGCCTGCTGGGCTTCGAGGTGCGGATCGCCTGCCCGCCGGGCTATGAACCCTCGATGGAGGTGATGGAGGCGGCGCTGAAGCGCGGCGCCACCGTCCAGATCTTCCGCGATCCGGCCAAGGCCGTCGCCCATGCCGACGTCGTCGTCACCGATACCTGGATATCGATGGGGCAGGAGCATGCCGGCGAGAAGCTGGCCGCGATGGCCCCCTTCCAGGTGACCGGGGCGATCATGGCGGGGGCGGCCCCGGACGCGATCTTCCTCCACTGCCTTCCCGCCCATCGCGGCGAGGAGGTGGCCGACGCGGTGATCGACGGCCCGCGCTCGGCCGTGTGGGACGAGGCGGAGAACCGGCTGCACGCGCAGAAATCGGTCCTGCTCTGGTGCTTCGGCCTCATCGGTTGAATATCCGCCGCGGCGACGCACATTAAGCCCGTTCCCGCCGCCATTTCCCCGGGCGGCGGGGTCCGGGGGGCTTTCGCGCCCGAATCGCGGATCATGCGCGGACGGATTCCCGCGCCGCCTCGGGGATGACGGAGAAGATCCTTGGGTTATGCGACGAACGGCAACGGCCATGACGCGGGGGCCGCGATCGGCCATGTCGATCAGGCGCTGGGCTTCACCATCCCCTCGCGCCACGCGCGCGGGCGGCTGGTGCGGCTCGGCCCGGTGCTCGATTCCATCCTCGGCAAGCATGGCTATCCCCCCGCGATCGAGCGGCTGCTGGCCGAGGCGCTGACGCTCACCGCGCTGCTCGGCACCACGCTCAAGGACGCCGACGGCCAGCTCACCCTTCAGGCGCAGACGCAGGGCGGCGTCGTCGACCTGCTGGTCTGCGACTATAAGGGGGGCGAGATGCGCGGCTATGTCCGCCACGATCCCGAGCGGCTGGCCGAGATGCCGGCCGATCCCTCGCTCTTCGCGCTGTTCGGGCGCGGCTATCTGGCGATCACCTTCGACCAGGCGGCGACGGGCGAGCGCTATCAGGGGATCGTGCCGCTGGAGGGCGCCTCGCTCGCCGAGGCGGCCGAGCGCTATTTTGGCCAGTCGGAGCAGATACCGAGCGTGGTGCGCCTCGCCTCCGTCTCGCGGGGGGCCGCGGGCCACGTCGCGGGCGGGATGCTCGTCCAGCATCTGGCGGAGGGCGAGGAGGGGCGCGAGCGGCTCCACACCCGGCTCGACCATCCCGAATGGGAGCATGTCGCGGCGCTCGGCGGGACGCTGGGGCCGGACGAGCTGCTCGACCCCGCGCTCCCGCTCGACCGGATCGCGTGGCGGCTGTTCCATGAGGAGCCGGAGGTGCGCGTCCTCCCGCTCGTCCGCCTCGCGCGCGGATGCCGCTGCGATCCGGCGCATATCCGCGACGTAATCGCCCGCTTTCCCGAGGACGAGCGCGCCGCCATGGCCGACGAGGCGGGGCTGATCCATGTCGACTGCGAGTTCTGCAGCCAGCGCTTCTCGATCGCCGCCACCGATTTCGCCGCGCAGGCCGCGTCCGGCTGACGGGCGCGCGGGGCGCAAGGTGACCAACCTCACACGCGCTTCGATGAAGGGCCCATATAAGGGATATGCCGGAGTCGCCGTGCGACGAACGCCATGCTATTCGCGACGGGACGAGCGCCCCGTCTGAATGCGTCGTCGTCGGGCCGGTCCGGTCCGTCTCGCGGGGGCGGACATTGCTGGGGGATCGAGATGAATCTCGTCGAAGCGTTTCGACGCCTGCCTTTGCCGCAGTTCCTGCTGCTGGCGCTCCTGCCGGCATCGCTGGCCGCCGCCCAGCCCGCCCCGCACGCGCTGAGCGCGATCGACATGCTCCAGCCCGGCATGTGGCAATTGCGCGCCGAGGGGGAGCCGGTGCGCGATATCTGCGTGGCGGACCCTTCCGCTTTCCTTCAGCTTCGCCACCATGCCGGCGCGTGCAACCGCCTCGTCATCGCCAACGAGCCCGCGACCGCCACGGTGCAATATAGCTGCGCGAGGGCGGGCTGGGGCCGTACGACCGTCCATGCGATCACGCCGCGATCCGCGACGATCGACACGCAGGGCATCGACAACGGCGCTCCCTTCGCCTTCACGGCCGACGCGCATCGCATCGGCGATTGCCGGAACAGGAGCGCCGGCCTCGCGCGTTAAGCGGGGGTTTACGATAGTCCGGCTATGAGGGGGCGGTGCCGTAGCGGGCACGCTTCCTCCCTAGCAAGGCTCGTGGGACGAGCCTCCCCTGGGCCGCTCGCACGGAGCGGCCCGTTCTTTTTGGACGGCCCCGCCTCGCGCGCCTTTGCGACGGACGGCGACGCCGACGCTTTTACCGGCGGCCGATCCGGTCTAACCGCGCGGGCATGACCAACGACAGCAGAAAAGCGGTCGTCCTGCTTTCGGGCGGGCTCGACTCCATGGTCGCGGCCGGAATCGCGCGCGAGCAGGGCTTTGCGATTCACGCGCTGACCATCAACTACAACCAGCGGCATCTGGTGGAGCTTGCCTCCGCGCGGCGAATCGCCGCCGCGCTGGGGGCGGAGCGCCATGTCGTCCTGCCGCTCGACCTCAGCCAGTTCGGCGGCTCGGCCCTCACCGCGACCGAGATCGCCGTGCCCAAGGACGGCGTGGGCGACGGCATCCCCGTCACCTATGTGCCCGCGCGCAACCTGATCTTCCTCTCGCTCTCGCTGGGCATGGCGGAGGCGAGCGGCGCGCGCGACCTGTTCATCGGGGTCAACGCGCTCGATTATTCGGGCTATCCCGATTGCCGGCCGGAATTCGTGGCGGGCTTCGAGGCGCTGGCCGAGCTGGCGACCAAGGCGGGCGCGGAAGGGCGCGGCTTCACGATCCACGCGCCGCTCCAGCACATGACCAAGGCCGATATCGCGCGCGAGGCGGCGCGGCTGGGCATCGATGCGGGGATGAGCTGGTCCTGCTACGATCCGGCGCCGGGCAACCTGCATTGCGGGCTGTGCGACAGCTGCCGCCTGCGCGCCAGGGGCTTTGCGGAGGCGGGGCTGCCCGATCCCACCGCGTATGCGACGAGACCGTGAGGGAAGAAGGCGCCTGATGGCGAGCTACGCGCTCAAGGAGATATTCCTGACCTTGCAGGGCGAGGGGCTCCAGTCCGGGCGCCGCGCCCTGTTCATGCGCTTCGCCGGCTGCAATCTCTGGTCGGGCCGCGAGGAGGATCGCGCGGAGGCCGGCTGCACGTTCTGCGACACCGATTTCGTCGGGATGGATGGCGATAATGGCGGCCGCTACCCCGATGCCGGGACGCTCGCCGCGCGCGCGGCGGAGTTGTGGGCAAAGGGGCTGGAGGAGACCGGCGGCCCCGGCTTCATCGTGCTGACCGGGGGCGAGCCGCTCCTCCAGGTCGACGCGGCGCTGGTCGATGCGCTGCACGGCCATGGTTTCGAGATCGCGGTCGAGACCAACGGCACGCAGCGCGCGCCCGCCGGCATCGACTGGATCTGCGTCAGCCCCAAGGCGGGAACCGAAATCGTCCAGCGGTCAGGCGACGAGCTGAAGCTGGTCTGGCCGCAATCAGGGCTTGATTTCAGGGCGATGGAGCAATGGGATTTCCGCCATTTCCTCGTCTCGCCAATGGACGGCCCGCACCGCCGCGACGCCGAGGCCGCAGCGATCCGCTTCGTCCTCGATCATCCGCGCTGGCGGCTTTCCACCCAGACCCACAAGGCCATCGGGATACGCTGACGCCGCCCCGCGGGGGATCAGCGTGCCGCGATCGCCGGGTTGGTCGGCCCGGCGCTCACCATGCTGACCGGGCATTTCTTCGCGTTGAAGCGGTTCTTGCGATCCCAGCATTTGGCGTCGAGCGGCGGCAGCGCGCGCGGCGCCAGATAGAATCGGGTCGCGTACAGCCGGTCCTGCATCGGGATCAGGCTGTTGCGCAGCTCGCGCATGCGGTTTTCCGCCGTGAAGTGGAGGCCGCCCCGGGGCCGCCCGATCGCGTCGCGGCCGATCGATGCCGCCGTCTCGCAAAAGCCGAGCTGCGCGTTGAGCGTGGAAAAGCCGTTATAGGTGCGCGTGGTGTACTGGTCCATCTTGGACTGCCAGCCGGGGCCGCCGGTGCGCTTGAAATAGCCGTTCAGCGTCTTGTACGCCTCGTCCAGCTCGTTCGCGTGATGCTTGATCACGTCGTTGTAATTGTAGACCGTCATCAGCAGCGGCTCGAACTGGCATTGCAGCGCCGCCACGTTCAGCCCCGCGCGCAGGTTCCACAGCAGGCCGGCGCGAATCTCTGCCGGGGTGGCGGACGGCAGGGGCAGGATGATACCCGATTCATCCCCCGTGACGGGCGCGCCCGCGAAGTCCGGCTTCTGCCAATAGAGAAAGGCCGAGGCCGAGGCGGCATCCATCCCGCCGGTCAGCCCGATCAATCCCGCTAAGGCCCCCAGTCGGTGCAGTTTGAACGCCATGAAGAACGTCTCCCACTTTCACGCCGGGTTAAGCATGAAAGCGCGGACGGGTTAAAGCCATAAAGTGCCCGAAATGCGGTGAGTCGAATCGGGAATGCGGGCAAGCGTGCTGGCTTCGGGCCCAAAATTCCGGCCGATCGCGGCGGGCGCGGGAACGGATCAGTCCGGGGCCGCGCCCTTGTCCGGCGCGATGGCCGCGTCGTTCGTCGCGGGCTCGCTGTCCATGCTCGCATTGGACATCACCATATTGCCTTCCGCGCCCGCGCCCACGGTCGCGTCGGTCGCGGTGATGTCGGAGGCGGTGCCGTTCTCCATGGCGCCCGCCGACAGGTCGGTCGCGGCGCTGTTGGTGTCGGCGGCCGTCTTCTTCTGGCCGCAGCCGGCGAGCAGCAGCGCCGCCGCGACCGCCGCGCAGCCCGCCAGCATGGAGAGAGATTTGCGCATTTCATTGCTCCCTGGGAATGAGGCTGGCAGGAAACGGTCCGCGCGCCGCGCGCCCTTCCGCGTCGCCGGTAAACGACAGGTTAAGCGCGAAAGCGGCCCGGCTTCAAGCGCCGGATGCGGCGTCGCCCGGCCGTTCGAGCGCGGTCAGGAAATCGCCGAAGCGGGCGGCCAGCATCGCGTCCAGCGCCGCCATGTCGGCCGCCACGCCGAGCGCGGCGAGGCTCGTCACCGGAAATTCGGGCAGCCCGCACGGGACGATGCCGCCGAAATGCTCAAGCTCGGGCGCGACGTTCACCGCGAAGCCGTGATAGGTGGTCCAGCGGCGCACGCGCACTCCGATCGCGCCGATCTTCGCCTCGCGCCCGTCGCGATCGTCCACCCATATCCCCACGCGCCCCGGCGCGCGGCGCGCCGCGACGCCCAGATCGTCCAGCGCCGCGA
>Ga0180221_1001272_pt1 | contig 17592 bp, 12 predicted proteins | sample eDN5th37CKraftMG_FD_151339 | JGI IMG/M metagenome (GOLD analysis project Ga0180221, IMG submission 151339) | Enriched Miracle-Growth compost microbial communities from Emeryville, California, USA - eDNA 5th pass 37_C Kraft MG (version 2) (version 2) ...
GCGACAACGTGAAGATGGTGGTGTCGCTGATTGCGCCGATTGCGATGGACGAGGGCCTGCGCTTCGCGATCCGCGAGGGCGGCCGCACCGTCGGCGCCGGCGTCGTCGCCAAGATCATCAAGTAAGCAAGCCGGGAGTCGGGAGCGGGGAACAGGGAACCGGAAGCGGCTCGCCAGCGTGCTACGCTTTCCCCGTTCCCGGTTCTCCATTCCCGATTCCCATTTTTCGTACGCCAGTAGCTCAATTGGCAGAGCAGCGGTCTCCAAAACCGCAGGTTGGGGGTTCGAGTCCCTCCTGGCGTGCCATCTTCCCGAGGAAATCCGTCGGGCACGGATGGCATGATCGGCCGCGCGGCCGGTGATGCCGGCCCGTACCGACCACGGCGCATGAATACCAAGGCAGAACAGTCCAAGGGCGTAGGCGCGGTCGATGTCGTCTTGCTGGTGCTGGCCGCCGCGATCCTGGCGGCGGGCATCGTCGGCTATTCGGTGCTGGGCGCCAGCGGCAACGTGTCGCAATCGGTGCGCCTGCTCGGCGTGCTGGCCGCGCTGGTGGTGTCGCTGGCGATCGCCGCCTTCACCGCCCCCGGCCGCCGCGTGAAGGGTTTCGTGGCCGAGTCGCAGTTCGAATTGCGCAAGGTGGTCTGGCCCACCCGCGACGAGACCCTCAAGACCACGCTCGTCATCATCGCCGTGGTCATCGTCCTGTCGCTGCTGCTGGGGCTGATCGACCTGATCCTGAAGTCGGTCGTGCTCGACTGGCTGCTCAAGCTGTGAGGTTAAGCCCATGAGCAAGCGTTGGTATGTGGTGCACGCCTATTCGGGCTTCGAGAACCAGGTCAAGCGCTCGCTGGTCGAGCGCATCGCCCGCGCCGGCATGGAGGAGAAGTTCGGCGAGGTGCTGGTGCCGACCGAGGAAGTGATCGAGATGCGCGGCGGGCAGAAGCGCCGCAGCGACCGCAAGTTCTTCCCCGGCTACGTGCTGGTGCAGATCGAGACCAACACCGAGGGCAAGGCGCCGCGCATCGACGACGAGTGCTGGCACCTGGTGAAGGAAACCCCGAAGGTGATGGGCTTCATCGGCGGCACCGCCGACCGCCCGCTGCCGATCAAGGACAGCGAGGCCGACGTCATCCTGAGCCGCGTCCGCGAGGGCGTGGAGAAGCCCAAGCCCAAGGTGCTGTTCGAGCCGGGCGAGATGGTCCGCGTCACCGACGGCCCGTTCAACGACTTCAACGGCGTGGTCGAGGAAGTCAACTACGAGAAGAGCCGCCTGCGCGTGGCGGTGCTGATCTTCGGCCGCTCCACGCCTGTGGAGCTGGAATTCGGCCAGGTCGAAAAGGCTTGATCCGGCCCGAAGTGTTTGAGCGGAGCGGTACCGCATCGCGCGCTCGCTTCCTCCCCCCTCCGGGGAGAGGATTGAGGTGAGGGGCCGGGACTTGCGCAGAGGCTGATTCGAAGCGCCCCCCTGGTCCGGCATCATCGCCAGGTTGGCCCCTCATCCGGCCCTTCGGGCCACCCCGGATCGGGTCCGGGGCAGGCTCTTCTCCCCGACGGGGAGAAGGAAGTACGGCACGGGGCTTGCTTAAAACGTGAGCAGTCTCTAGACTACGCGGTTCACGCTGGGGGTTTGCGCCCGGCGTGCCCGCGTTTTTCGGCGGCCCCCAGGACGGCGGGCCCGTCACGGTCAGGGATCGACGTTCTGCTGCGAGGAGCCGCAAGGCGCTTGCACTCGCGAGGAAAATCCACATGGCAAAGAAAGTCGTCGGTTACATCAAGCTGCAGGTCAAGGCCGGCCAGGCCAACCCGTCGCCGCCGGTCGGCCCGGCGCTGGGCCAGCGCGGCCTGAACATCATGGAGTTCTGCAAGGCGTTCAACGCCGCCACGCAGAAGATGGAGCCGGGCCTGCCGATCCCGGTCATCATCACGGCCTACTCCGACCGCAGCTTCACCTTCGTCACCAAGACCCCGCCGGCCACCGTGCTGATCAAGAAGGTCACCGGCGTCGCCAAGGGCTCGTCCAAGCCGAACACCGACAAGGTCGGCAAGATCACCCGCAAGCAGCTGGAGGACGTCGCCAAGCAGAAGGAGCCGGATCTGACGGCTGCGGATCTTGACGCCGCGGTGCGCACCATCGCCGGTAGCGCGCGCAGCATGGGCCTGGTGGTGGAGGGCTAAGACATGGCGAAGCTCACGAAGCGTATGAAGGCGGCCCAGGCCGCGGTGCAGCCGGGCAAGCTCTACGGCCTGGAAGAGGCCCTGACCATCGTCAAGGCCAACGCCAAGGCGAAGTTCGCCGAGTCCGTGGACGTCGCCGTCCGCCTCGGCATCGACGCGAAGAAGTCCGACCAGGGCGTGCGCGGCTCCTCGCTGCTGCCGCACGGCACCGGCAAGACCGTCAAGGTGGCGGTGTTCTGCCCGGCCGGCGAGAAGGCCGAGGCGGCCAAGGCCGCCGGCGCCGACGCGGTCGGCATGGACGACCTGGCCGAGCGCATGCAGGCCGGCGAGCTCGACTTCGGCCGGGTGATCGCCACGCCGGACGCGATGCGCGTGGTCGGCAAGCTGGGCCAGCTGCTCGGCCCGCGCGGCCTGATGCCGAACCCGAAGGACGGCTCGGTCACCGCCGACGTGGTCACCGCGGTGAAGAACGCCAAGGCCGGCCAGGTGAAGTTCCGCAACGACAAGGCGGGCATCGTCCACGCCAGCATCGGCAAGGTCACCTTCGAGGCGGGCCAGCTCGCCGACAACCTGAACGCGCTGATCGCCGACCTGCTGAAGGCCAAGCCGGCCGCGGCCAAGGGCCAGTACCTGCAGAAGGTCGCGCTGTCCAGCACCATGGGCGTGGGCGTGCCGGTCGATACCTCGACCCTGGTCACCGCGGCCAAGTAAGACGAGTTCAAGCCCCGCGCGGCGGCTGCCGCGCGGGCACGTTTTTGAGGGTAGCCCCGCGCCTTCCGCGGCGGGGCCGCCGTCAAAGACCGCAGGCGCGGCAAGCGCGCGGCGACGGCGGGCAGGGAGCCCGTTCTGGCACGGAATCGCCGTCGACGCCCGCGAAGCCGCTTAATCCGGGTCCCTTGGGGCCCCGCCTGCGCAGATGGTGTCGCCCCTTCTGGATCGTTTCGTTCTGGAAAGGCCACCACCCGGGACGCCCCGCGTCCCCGACGTCAGGGAAGGCGTCGCCCAGGACCGCGAGCGGCAGGAGCCGTGAGCGGAATTCATTTGGAGGAGTGCAATGGCTCTCAATCTGTCCCAGAAGCAAGAAGTCGTCGCCGAGCTGGCAGAGGTTGCCGCGAAGGCGCACTCCTTGGTCGCCGCCGAGTACGCGGGCACCACGGTCGAGCAGATGACCGCGATGCGCAAGAAGGCCCGCGAGTCCGGCGTGTTCCTGAAGGTTGTCAAGAACACGCTGGCCGCGCGCGCCGTGGCCGGTACCGGGTTCGAGGTCGTCAAGGACGCCCTGACCGGTCCGCTGCTGTATGCGTTCTCGACCGAGGAGCCCGGCGCTGCCGGTCGCCTGATCAAGGAATTCGCCAAGACCAACGACAAGCTGAAGGCGAAGGTCGTCTCGGTGGAAGGCAAGCTGCTGCCGCCCGCTCACGTCGACGTGCTGGCCTCGCTGCCGACCCGCGAGCAGGCGCTGGCGATGCTGGCCCGCGTGCTGGCCGAGCCGGCCGCGATGTTCGCCCGCGCCGTCAAGGCGGTGGCCGACAAGCAGGGCGGTGGCGAAGTCGCCGCCGAAGCCCCGGCCGAAGCCTGAAGCCCGACGTCTTTCCGTAACGAATCCATTTCCAGAGGTAGAACACAATGTCCCTGACCAACGAGCAGATCGTCGAGGCCGTCGCTTCGAAGTCCCTGATGGAAGTGATGGACCTGGTGAAGGCCATCGAAGAGAAGTTCGGCGTCTCCGCCGCCGCCCCGGTCGCCGTGGCCGCCGGCCCGGTCGCCGCCGCGGCCGCCGCCGAGGAGCAGACCGAGTTCAACGTGATCCTGGCCGCCGCCGGCGACAAGAAGGTCGAAGTGATCAAGGCCGTCCGCGCGATCACCGGCCTGGGCCTGAAGGAAGCGAAGGACCTCGTCGAGGGTGCTCCGCAGACCGTGAAGGAAGGCGTGTCGAAGGAAGACGCCGAGAAGTTCAAGAAGGACCTGGAAGCCGCCGGCGCCAAGGTCGAACTGAAGTAATTGGCGCCCTTGCGCGCCGTCAGTTTGATCGAGCGTCACGCAAGCCTGGGGGCGTAAGCCCCCGGGCTTTGCCTGCTTACGGCGGGCAGGAATAGGGAATGGAGAATAGGGAATCGTAACCCCGGCGGAGCCTGCCGCCGATTGACGATTCCCTATTCTCGATTCCCTGCATTTTCCCTTTTGCCGGTGTGTGCACCACCGGCGCCACTGCGAACCGAGGCGTCACCGACCATGACCTACTCGTTTACCGAGAAGAAGCGCATCCGCAAGGATTTCGGCAAGCGTCCGCCCGTGCTGGGCGTGCCCAACCTGCTGACGATCCAGACCGACTCCTACCGGGAGTTCCTGCAGGAGCACGTCGCTCCGAAGCAGCGCGAGGACAAGGGTCTGCACGCCGCCCTGAAGTCGGTGTTCCCGATCACGAGCTACTCGGGCAACGCCGCGCTGGAGTACGTGGACTACCGCCTGGGCGAGCCGCCGTTCGACGAGCGCGAGTGCCGCAACCGCGGCATGACCTTCGGCGCGCCGCTGCGCGTGACCGTGCGCCTGGTGATCTACGACAAGGACAGCCCGGCCTCGAAGAAAGCGGTGAAGTACGTCAAGGAGCAGGAGGTCTACATGGGCGAGATCCCGCTCATGACCGACACCGGCACCTTCATCATCAACGGCACCGAGCGCGTGATCGTCTCGCAGCTGCACCGCTCGCCGGGCGTGTTCTTCGACCACGACCGCGGCAAGACGCACAGCTCGGGCAAGCTCTTGTTCTCCGCCCGCGTGATCCCCTACCGCGGCTCCTGGCTGGACTTCGAGTTCGACCCGAAGGACGCGCTGTTCACCCGCATCGACCGCCGCCGCAAGCTGCCGGTGACGGTGCTGCTGCGCGCGCTCGGCTACACCAACGAGGAGATGCTGGCCATCTTCTTCGAGCACAACGTGTTCCACCTGGGCAAGAAGGACAGCGTGACGCTGGAGCTGGTCGCCGAGCGCCTGCGCGGCGAGACGCTCTCCTTCGACCTGACGGTGGGCGGCAAGGTGCTGGTCGAGGCCGGCAAGCGCATCACCGCGCGCCACGTGCGCCAGCTCGCCGCCGAGAACATCACCGCGCTGGAGGTGCCGGCCGACTACCCGGTGGGCCGCATCCTGGCGATCGACGTGGTCGACCCGAAGACCGGCGAGCTGCTGGCCTCGGCCAACGACGAGATCACCGCCGAGCAGCTGGAGAAGTTCCGCAAGGCCGGCATCGAGCGCCTGCCCACGCTGTACGTCAACGACCTCGACCGCGGCGCGTACATCTCGCACACGCTGCGCATCGACAACACGCGCACCCAGCTGGAGGCGCTGGTCGAGATCTACCGCATGATGCGCCCGGGCGAGCCGCCGACCAAGGACGCCGCGCAGAACCTGTTCTACAACCTGTTCTTCACCTTCGACCGCTACGACCTGTCGGCGGTCGGCCGCATGAAGTTCAACCGCCGCGTCGGCCGCAAGGAGATCACCGGCCCGGGCGTGCTGTACGACCGCAAGTACTTCGGCGAGCTCAAGAGCGAGGAGGCGCAGGCGCTGGTGGCCGCGCAGGGCGACCAGTCCGACATCCTCGACGTGCTGAAGGTGCTGATCGACATCAAGAACGGCCACGGCACGGTGGACGACATCGACCACCTGGGCAACCGCCGCGTGCGCTCGGTGGGCGAGATGGCGGAGAACACCTTCCGCATCGGCCTGGTGCGCGTGGAGCGCGCCGTGCGCGAGCGCCTGAGCCTGGCCGAGTCCGAGGGCCTGACCCCGCAGGAGCTGATCAACGCCAAGCCGGTGGCGGCGGCGGTGAAGGAGTTCTTCGGCTCCTCGCAGCTGTCGCAGTTCATGGACCAGAACAACCCGCTGTCCGAGGTCACCCACAAGCGCCGCGTCTCGGCGCTGGGCCCGGGCGGCCTGACCCGCGAGCGCGCCGGCTTCGAGGTGCGCGACGTGCACCCGACCCACTACGGCCGCGTCTGCACCATCGAGACCCCGGAAGGCCCGAACATCGGCCTGATCAACTCGCTGGCCGTGTACGCGCGCACCAACCAGTACGGCTTCCTGGAGACGCCGTACCGCAAGGTGGTGAACGGCAAGGTCACCGACCAGGTGGACTACCTGTCCGCGATCGAGGAGGGCGACCACGTGATCGCCCAGGCGAACTCGCCGCTCAACAAGGACGGCAGCTTCGTCGAGGACTTCGTGTCCTGCCGCTTCCGCGGCGAGTCCGAGCTGCGCCCGGCGTCCGAGGTGGACTACATGGACGTCTCGCCGATGCAGACCGTGTCGGTGGCGGCGGCGCTGGTGCCGTTCCTGGAGCACGACGACGCCAACCGCGCACTGATGGGCGCGAACATGCAGCGCCAGGCCGTGCCGACGCTGCGCTCGCAGACCCCGCTGGTCGGCACCGGCATCGAGCGCGCGGTGGCGCGCGACTCCGGCGTGATCGTCACCGCCAGGCGCGGCGGCGTGATCGACCAGGTCGACGCGGCGCGCATCGTGGTGCGCGTGAACGAGGAGGAGGTCGGCGACAACGACGCCGGCGTCGACATCTACACGCTGACCAAGTACACCCGTTCCAACCAGAACACCAACCTCAACCAGCGCCCGCTGGTGAACGTGGGCGACGTGGTGGCCAAGGGCGACACGCTGGCCGACGGCTCCTCGACCGACCTGGGCGAGCTCGCGCTCGGCCAGAACATGCTGATCGCCTTCATGCCGTGGAACGGCTACAACTTCGAGGACTCGATCCTGCTCTCCGAGCGCGTCGTGCAGGAGGACCGCTACACCTCGATCCACATCGAGGAGCTGGCCTGCGTCGCGCGCGACACCAAGCTGGGCGCCGAGGAGATCACCGCCGACATCCCGAACGTGGGCGAGCAGGCGCTGGCGCGCCTGGACGAGAGCGGCATCGTGTACATCGGCGCCGAGGTGAAGGCGGGAGACATCCTGGTCGGCAAGGTCACGCCCAAGGGCGAGAGCCAGCTGACGCCGGAGGAGAAGCTGCTGCGCGCGATCTTCGGCGAGAAGGCGTCCGACGTGAAGGACAGCTCGCTGCGCGTGCCGCCCGGCATGGACGGCACCGTGATCGACGTGCAGGTGTTCACCCGCGACGGCATCGAGAAGGACAAGCGCGCCCGCCAGATCGAGGAAATGGAGATCAAGCGGATCCGCAAGGACTTCGACGACCAGTTCCGCATCCTCGAGGGCGCGATCTACAACCGCATGCGCGCCCAGCTGGTCGGCAAGGTCGCCAACAGCGGCCCGGGCGGCCTGAAGCGCGGCGCCGAGATCACCGACGCCTACCTGGACGGCCTGAAGAAGGACGACTGGTTCAAGATCAACGTCAAGGACGAGGCGACCGTCGAGTTCCTCGAGCGCGCGGCCGAGCAGGTCAAGCGCCACAAGGAGGAGTTCGACAAGCGCTTCAAGGAGAAGCAGGCCAAGATCACCCAGGGCGACGACCTCGCGCCGGGCGTGCTGAAGATGGTCAAGGTGTTCCTGGCCGTGAAGCGCCGCATCCAGCCGGGCGACAAGATGGCCGGCCGCCACGGCAACAAGGGCGTGGTGTCCAACGTGGTGCCGGTGGAGGACATGCCGTTCATGGCGGACGGCACGGCGATCGACATCGTGCTGAACCCGCTGGGCGTGCCGAGCCGCATGAACATCGGCCAGATCCTGGAGGTGCACCTGGGCTGGGCGGCCAAGGGGCTGGGCAAGAAGATCCAGCAGATGCTGGAGGCCCAGGCCAAGGTCAAGCAGGTCCGCGAGTTCCTCGACCAGATCTACAACCACCACGTCGCCGGCGCGGTGCAGCACGTGGACCTGAAGTCGCTGACCGACGAGGAGATCCTGGCGCTGGCGAAGAACCTGCAGGAAGGCGTGCCGATGGCCACGCCGGTGTTCGACGGCGCCGAGGAGTCCGAGATCAAGGCGATGCTGAAGCTGGCGGGCCTGCCCGAGTCGGGCCAGACCACGCTGTACGACGGCCGCACCGGCGAGGCGTTCGACCGCCCGGTCACCGTGGGCTACATGCACTACCTGAAGCTCAACCACCTGGTCGACGACAAGATGCACGCGCGCTCCACCGGCCCGTACTCGCTGGTCACCCAGCAGCCGCTGGGCGGCAAGGCGCAGTTCGGCGGCCAGCGCTTCGGCGAGATGGAAGTCTGGGCGCTGGAAGCCTACGGCGCGGCCTACACCCTGCAGGAGATGCTGACGGTGAAGTCCGACGACGTGCAGGGCCGCAACCAGATGTACAAGAACATCGTCGACGGCAACCACGAGATGGCGGCGGGCATGCCGGAGTCCTTCAACGTGCTGGTGAAGGAAATCCGCTCGCTCGGCATCGACATCGACCTGGAAGAAATCAAGTGATGGTCGGGGCAGGGACGGGGCGAGGTTCCCCGTGCCCTGTTCCCCGTTCCCCCGACAGGGATTCGCCGGCAAGCGCGGACCCCGACCATGAAATGGCTCCTATCGGAGACTTGCAATGAAAGATTTGCTCAACCTGTTCAACCAGCAGCGCGCCACGCCCGACTTCGACTCGATCAAGATCGCGCTGGCGTCGCCGGAGCTGATCCGTTCCTGGTCGTACGGCGAGGTGAAGAAGCCCGAGACGATCAACTACCGCACCTTCAAGCCGGAGCGCGACGGCCTGTTCTGCGCCGCCATCTTCGGCCCGGTGAAGGACTACGAGTGCCTGTGCGGCAAGTACAAGCGCATGAAGCACCGCGGCGTGGTGTGCGAGAAGTGCGGCACCGAGGTCACCCTGGCCAAGGTGCGCCGCGAGCGCATGGGCCACATCGAGCTGGCCAGCCCGGTCGCGCACATCTGGTTCCTGAAGTCGCTGCCCTCGCGCATCGGCTTGATGCTGGACATGACCCTGCGCGACATCGAGCGCATCCTGTACTTCGAGGCCTTCGTGGTGATCGATCCGGGCCTGACCGCGCTCGAGCGCGGCCAGCTGCTCAGCGAGGACCAGTACCTGGAGGCGGTCGAGGAGCACGGCGACGAGTTCGACGCGCGCATGGGCGCCGAGGCGGTCTACGAGCTGCTCAAGAGCCTGGACCTGCAGGGCGAGGTGGTGCGCCTGAAGGAGGAGATCGCCTCCACCAACTCCGAGACCAAGCTCAAGCGCCTGACCAAGCGCGTCAAGCTGATCGAGGCGTTCCTGGAGTCCGGCAACAAGCCGGAGTGGATGGTGATGACCGTGCTGCCGGTGCTGCCGCCGGACCTGCGCCCGCTGGTCCCGCTGGACGGCGGCCGCTTCGCCACCTCCGACCTCAACGACCTGTACCGCCGCGTCATCAACCGCAACAACCGCCTGAAGCGCCTGCTCGAGCTCAACGCGCCCGACATCATCGTGCGCAACGAGAAGCGCATGCTGCAGGAGTCGGTGGACGCGCTGCTGGACAACGGCCGCCGCGGCCGCGCCATCACCGGCACCAACAAGCGCGCGCTGAAGTCGCTGGCCGACATGATCAAGGGCAAGCAGGGCCGGTTCCGCCAGAACCTGCTCGGCAAGCGCGTGGACTACTCCGGCCGCTCGGTGATCGTGGTCGGCCCGACGCTGCGCCTGCACCAGTGCGGCTTGCCCAAGAAGATGGCACTGGAGCTGTTCAAGCCCTTCATCTTCGCCAAGCTGCAGAGCCGCGGCGAGGCGACCACCATCAAGGCCGCCAAGAAGCTGGTCGAGCGCGAAGAGCCGATGGTGTGGGACATCCTGGAAGAGGTGATCCGCGAGCATCCGGTGCTGCTCAACCGCGCGCCGACCCTGCACCGCCTCGGCATCCAGGCGTTCGAGCCCAAGCTGATCGAGGGCAAGGCGATCCAGCTGCACCCGCTGGTCTGCACCGCCTTCAACGCGGACTTCGACGGCGACCAGATGGCCGTGCACGTGCCGCTGTCGATCGAGGCGCAGCTGGAGGCGCGCGCCCTGATGATGGCGACCAACAACATCCTGTCGCCCGCCAACGGCGAGCCGATCATCGTGCCGACCCAGGACGTGGTGCTGGGCCTGTACTACATGACCCGCGAGCTGGTGAACGCCAAGGGCACCGGCATGGTGTTCTCCGGCATCGGCGAGGTGCGCCGCGCCTACGACAACCGCGTGGCCGAGCTGCACGCCAAGGTGAAGGTGCGCATCAAGCAGGTGCACCTCGCCGAGGACGGCACGCGCCGCACCGAGACCTCGCTGGTCGACACCACCGTGGGCCGCGCGCTGCTGCTGGAGATCATGCCCGAGGGCCTGCCGTTCGAGCTGGCCAACACCGAGCTGACCAAGAAGGCCATCTCGCGCCTGATCAACGCCTGCTACCGCCGCCTGGGCCTGAAGGAGACGGTGATCTTCGCGGACCAGCTGATGTACACCGGCTTCCGCTTCGCCACCCGCGCGGGCATCTCGATCGGCATCGACGACATGATCATCCCGGCCGAGAAGAAGGCGATCCTGGAAGAGGCCGAGAAGGAAGTGGTCGAGATCCAGGAGCAGTACCAGTCGGGCCTGGTCACCGCCGGCGAGCGCTACAACAAGGTGGTCGACATCTGGTCGCGCACCAACGAGCAGGTCGCCAAGGCGATGATCGACGGCATCGGCACCGAGAAGGTGGCCGACGCCGAGGGCAAGACGGTCGCGCAGAAGTCGATGAACTCGCTGTACATCATGGCCGATTCCGGCGCGCGCGGCAGCGTGGCGCAGATCCGCCAGCTGGCCGGCATGCGCGGCCTGATGGCCCGTCCGGACGGCTCGATCATCGAGACGCCGATCAAGGCCAACTTCCGCGAAGGCCTGAACGTGCTGCAGTACTTCAACTCCACCCACGGCGCCCGCAAGGGCCTGGCGGACACGGCGCTGAAGACGGCCAACTCCGGCTACCTGACCCGCCGCCTGGTCGACGTGGCGCAGGACGTGGTGATCACCGAGCAGGACTGCGGCACCGAGGCCGGCCTGACCATGCAGCCGATCGTCGAGGGCGGCGACGTGGTCGAGCCGCTGCGCGACCGCGTGCTGGGCCGCGTGGCGGCCGAGGACGTCTACGCCCCCGGCGACGACGACCAGCCGATCGTCACCCGCAACACCCTGCTGGACGAAGCGCTGGTCGAGAAGCTCGACAAGGCCGGCGTGCAGTCGGTGAAGGTGCGTTCGCCGATCACCTGCGAGGCCCACCACGGCGTGTGCGCGCTGTGCTACGGCCGCGACCTGGCCCGTGGCCACCTGGTCAACATGGGCGAGGCCGTGGGCGTGGTCGCCGCGCAGTCGATCGGCGAGCCGGGCACGCAGCTGACCATGCGGACCTTCCACATCGGCGGCGCGGCCTCGCGCGCGGCCGCGGTGGACAACGTGACGGTGAAGACCACCGGCACGCTGAAGTTCAACAACCTCAAGACCGTGCAGCACGCGCAGGGCCACCTGGTGGCGGTGTCGCGCTCGGGCGAGGTGTCGGTGATCGACGCCAACGGCCGCGAGCGCGAGCGCTACAAGGTGCCCTACGGCGCCACCATCTCGGTCAAGGACGGCGCGCCGGTGAAGGCCGGCCAGACGGTCGCCAACTGGGACCCGCACACCCACCCGATCGTGTCCGAGGTGGCCGGTACCGTGCGCTTCATCGACTTCATCGATGGCGTCACCGTGCAGAGCCAGACCGACGAGCTGACCGGCCTGGAGTCGGCGGTGGTCACCGATCCGAAGCGCCGCGGCACCGCGGCCAAGGACCTGCGCCCGATCGTGCGCCTGGAGGACAGCAAGGGCCGCGAGCTCAAGCTGCCGGGCACCGACGTGCCGGCGCAGTACTTCCTGCCGGCCGGCGCCATCGTGTCGATCCAGAACGGCGCCGAGGTGGGCGTGGGCGACGTGGTGGCCCGCATCCCGCAGGAAACCTCCAAGACCCGCGACATCACCGGCGGCCTGCCGCGCGTGGCCGACCTGTTCGAGGCGCGCAAGCCCAAGGAGCCGGCGATCCTGGCCGAGCGCTCGGGCGTGGTCAGCTTCGGCAAGGACACCAAGGGCAAGCAGCGCCTGATCATCAAGGACTCCGACGGCAACGAGCACGAGGAGCTGATCCCGAAGTGGCGCCAGGTGATCGTGTTCGAGGGCGAGCACGTGGAGAAGGGCGAGACCGTGGTGGACGGCGAGCCCAACCCGCACGACATCCTGCGCCTGCTCGGCGTGGAGCCGCTGGCGGCCTACCTGGTCAAGGAGATCCAGGACGTCTACCGGCTGCAGGGCGTGAAGATCAACGACAAGCACATCGAGGCAATCATTCGCCAGATGCTGCGCAAGGTCGAGATCACCGAGCCGGGCGACAGCCACTACCTGCGCGGCGAGCAGGTCGAGCGCGTGCGCATCAACGAGGAGAACGAGCGCGCGGTCAAGCGCGGCGAGCGTCCGGCCGAGTACCAGTCGGTGCTGCTGGGCATCACCAAGGCCTCGCTGGCCACCGAGTCGTTCATCTCGGCGGCGTCCTTCCAGGAGACCACCCGCGTCCTCACCGAGGCGGCGGTCCGCGGCACCCGCGACACCTTGCGTGGCCTGAAGGAAAATGTTATTGTCGGCCGTCTCATCCCGGCGGGCACGGGTCTGGCGTACCACGCGCAGCGTCGTCGCCAGGGCGGGCTCACCGCCTCGGAGCTGGAGACTCTCTCCGGCTCCTCCTCCGCGGTCACCTTTGCGGAGGCCCCGGCCGGGGTCGATGGCGAGTAGGCCTCCGGGCCCGGCTCGCCGACATACGAAATGAGGCGCAGGGAACGCGCCTCGTGTTCGGGTCAGGGACGGCAGGGCTTCGGCTTGCCTGTGGCGGGCTGCCCATGTTAAATTCCCGCTTCTTGGCAGACCGAGACGTATCGGTCTGCCTTTATGTTTCCCAGGAATAGTTCCGCATGACGACAGTCAACCAGTTGGTGCGCAAGTCCCGCAGCCCGAAGAGCTACAAGAGCGCTTCGCCGGCCCTGCAGAGCAGCCCGCAGCGCCGTGGCGTCTGCACGCGCGTTTACACCACCACCCCGAAGAAGCCGAACTCGGCCCTGCGCAAGGTCGCCAAGGTGCGCCTGACCAACGGCTACGAGGTCATCAGCTACATCGGCGGCGAAGGCCACAACCTGCAGGAGCACTCGGTGGTGCTGATCCGCGGCGGCCGCGTCAAGGACCTGCCGGGCGTGCGCTACCACACCGTGCGCGGCAGCCTCGACTGCGCCGGCGTCGCCAAGCGCCGCCAGGCCCGCTCCAAGTACGGCGCCAAGCGCCCGAAGTCCTGATCCCTAGGAAATAACTCATGTCGCGTAAAGGTTCCCATCCCGCCCGCCTGGTGCTGCCCGATCCCAAGCACGGCAGCCAGCTGATCGCCCGCTTCATCAACATGGTGATGAAGAGCGGCAAGAAGTCCGTCGCCGAGGGCATCGTCTACGGCGCGCTCGAGCACCTGGGCGAGAAGAACGCCGAGCCGGTCGCCCTGGTCGAGAAGGCCCTGGGCAACGTCGCCCCAGCCGTCGAGGTGAAGTCCCGCCGCGTCGGCGGCGCCACCTACCAGGTGCCGGTGGAAGTGCGTCCCGGCCGCCGCATGGCGCTGGCGATGCGCTGGGTGATCGAGGCCGCCCGCAAGCGCGGCGAGACCTCGATGCCGCGCAAGCTGGCCGCCGAGCTGCTGGAGGCCTCCGAGAACCGCGGCGGCGCGATCAAGAAGCGCGAAGAGACCCACCGCATGGCGGAGGCCAACAAGGCCTTCTCGCACTACCGCTGGTAAGAGAGTTCCCGTGCCGCCCCTGCCGGGGCGGCGAGGACGTTCCCCGCCATCCCGCATGGCGGGTTATTTCATGAAAAGCGCGGCCCGGACGGCTGCTCAGGATCAGGGCAGGCAGCCCGGAACAGGTAAACACCCATGGCACGCACCACTCCCATCGAGCGCTACCGCAACTTCGGCATCATGGCCCACATCGATGCCGGCAAGACCACCACCACGGAGCGCATCCTGTTCTACACCGGCGTCAGCCACAAGATCGGCGAAGTGCACGACGGCGCGGCGACGATGGACTGGATGGAGCAGGAGCAGGAGCGCGGCATCACCATCACCTCGGCGGCGACCACGGCGTTCTGGAAGGGCATGGACCGTTCCATGCCGGAGCACCGCTTCAACATCATCGACACCCCGGGGCACGTGGACTTCACCATCGAGGTGGAGCGCAGCCTGCGCGTGCTCGACGGCGCGGTGTTCGTGCTGTGCGCCGTGGGCGGCGTGCAGCCGCAGTCCGAGACGGTGTGGCGCCAGGCCAACAAGTACAACGTGCCGCGCCTCGCGTTCGTCAACAAGATGGACCGCACCGGCGCCAACTTCTACAAGGTCATCGACCAGCTGAAGTCGCGCCTGGGCGCGCACCCGGTGCCGATGCAGGTGCCGATCGGCGCCGAGGACAACTTCGAGGGCGTGGTCGACCTGCTCAAGATGAAGTCGATCATCTGGGACATGGAATCCCAGGGCATGAAGTTCGAGTACCGCGACATCCCGGCCAACCTCAAGGAGAAGGCCGAGGAGGCGCGCAGCTTCATGGTCGAGTCGGCCGCCGAGGCGTCCGAGGAGCTGATGAACAAGTACCTCGAGGAGGGCGACCTCTCCGAGGCCGAGATCATCGCCGGCCTGCGTCAGCGCACGCTCGCGAGCGAGATCATCCCGGTCTACTGCGGCACCGCGTTCAAGAACAAGGGCGTCCAGGCGATGCTCGACGCGGTGATCAACCTGCTGCCGTCGCCCGCCGACCGCCCGCCGGTGGCCGGCGTCGACGAGAACGACAAGGAGGCCACCCGCAAGGCCGACGACAACGCGCCGTTCTCCGCGCTCGCGTTCAAGATCATGACCGACCCGTTCGTCGGCTCGCTGACCTTCTTCCGCGTCTACTCGGGCACGCTCAACGCCGGCGACCAGGTCTACAACCCGGTCAAGTCCCGCAAGGAGCGCATCGGCCGCATCCTGCAGATGCACGCGAACGAGCGCCAGGAGATCAAGGAAGTGCGCGCCGGCGACATCGCCGCGGCCGTGGGCCTGAAGGACGTCACCACCGGCGACACGCTGTGCGCGCAGGACCACGTGATCACCCTGGAGCGCATGACGTTCCCGGAGCCGGTGATCTCGATGGCGGTGGAACCGAAGACCAAGTCGGACCAGGAGAAGATGGGCGTCGCGCTGAGCCGCCTGGCCGCGGAGGACCCGTCCTTCCGCGTGCGCACCGACGAGGAGTCGGGCCAGACCATCATCTCCGGCATGGGCGAGCTGCACCTGGACATCATCGTCGACCGCATGAAGCGCGAGTTCGGCGTCGAGGCCAATGTCGGCAAGCCGCAGGTGGCCTACCGCGAGACGATCCGCAAGAGCGACGTCAAGTCGGACTACAAGCACGCCAAGCAGTCGGGCGGCAAGGGCCAGTACGGTCACGTGGTGATCGAGCTGTCGCCGATGACGGAAGAGGACAAGAAGAACCCGGACACCAAGGACGATTTCCTGTTCATCAACGAGATCACCGGTGGCGTGATCCCGAAGGAATTCATCCCGTCGGTCGAGAAGGGCCTGCGCGAGACCATCACGGGCGGTCCGCTGGCCGGCTTCCCGGTGGTGGGCGTGAAGGTCAAGCTGGTGTTCGGCTCCTACCACGACGTGGACTCGTCCGAAATGGCGTTCAAGCTCGCCGCGTCGATGGCCTTCAAGGAAGGCTTCCGCAAGGCCGATCCGGTCCTGCTCGAGCCGATCATGAAGGTCGAGGTGGTGACGCCCGAGGAGTACGTCGGCGACGTGATGGGCGACCTGAGCCGCCGCCGCGGCCTGCTGCAGGGCCAGGACGACACGCCGTCGGGCAAGACCATCAACGCGATGGTGCCGCTGGGCGAGATGTTCGGCTACGCCACCACCATTCGCTCGCTGACCCAGGGTCGCGCCACCTTCACGATGGAGTTCGACCACTACGCGGAAGCGCCGACCAACATCGCCGAGCAGGTGATGAAGAAGGCCTGATTCTTGCGATCATCCTTAGATCGCAAGAATCAAGAAGCGGCCATCCATGGCCGCGTGCATGGTTGGTGCGATCATCCGTGATCGCAAAAGAAGATCAAAAAGCGGCCATCCATGGCCGCACTCTTAAAGTAAGGCAGTGCGATCCCAGTGGTCGCGTAATTGAAAAGACGCGGCCGAGCCGCACTGACGAATAGTTCTATCTAGAGGTCTCAAGTCATGGCAAAGGGAAAGTTCGAACGCACCAAGCCGCACGTGAACGTGGGCACGATCGGTCACGTGGACCACGGCAAGACGACGCTGACGGCGGCGCTGACGAAGATCGGGGCCGAGCGTTTCGGCGGTGAGTTCAAGGCGTACGACCAGATCGACGCGGCGCCGGAAGAGAAGGCGCGCGGGATCACGATCTCGACGGCGCACGTGGAGTACGAGTCGCCGACGCGGCACTACGCGCACGTGGACTGCCCGGGCCATGCGGACTACGTGAAGAACATGATCACGGGTGCGGCGCAGATGGACGGTGCGATTCTGGTGGTGTCGGCGGCGGACGGTCCGATGCCGCAGACGCGCGAGCACATTCTGCTGTCGCGGCAGGTGGGCGTGCCGTACATCGTGGTGTTCCTGAACAAGGCGGACATGGTGGACGACGCCGAGCTGCTGGAACTGGTGGAGATGGAGGTGCGCGAGCTGCTCTCCAAGTACGACTTCCCTGGCGACGACACGCCGATCATCAAGGGCTCGGCGCTGAAGGCGCTGGAGGGCGACCAGTCGGAGATCGGCGTGCCGGCGATCATCCAGCTGGTGGATGCGCTGGACACGTACATTCCGGAGCCGCAGCGCGACATCGACAAGCCGTTCCTGATGCCGGTGGAGGACGTGTTCTCGATCTCCGGGCGCGGCACGGTGGTGACCGGACGCGTGGAGCGGGGCATCATCAAGGTCGGCGACGAGATCGAGATCGTGGGCATTCGTCCGACGACGAAGACCACGGTGACGGGCGTGGAGATGTTCCGCAAGCTGCTGGACCAGGGGCAGGCGGGCGACAACGTGGGCCTGCTGCTGCGCGGCACGAAGCGTGACGAGGTGGAGCGTGGCCAGGTGCTGGCCAAGCCGGGCTCGATCACGCCGCACACGGACTTCGAGGCCGAGGTGTACGTGCTGAGCAAGGAGGAGGGCGGTCGCCACACGCCGTTCTTCAAGGGCTACCGGCCGCAGTTCTACTTCCGCACGACGGACGTGACGGGTGCGGTGCAGCTGCCGGAGGGTGTGGAGATGGTGATGCCGGGCGACAACGTGAAGATGGTGGTGTCGCTGATTGCGCCGATTGCGATGGACGAGGGCCTGCGCTTCGCGATCCGCGAGGGCGGCCGCACCGTCGGCGCCGGCGTCGTCGCCAAGATCATCAAGTAAGC
>Ga0180221_1001273_pt1 | contig 17556 bp, 16 predicted proteins | sample eDN5th37CKraftMG_FD_151339 | JGI IMG/M metagenome (GOLD analysis project Ga0180221, IMG submission 151339) | Enriched Miracle-Growth compost microbial communities from Emeryville, California, USA - eDNA 5th pass 37_C Kraft MG (version 2) (version 2) ...
ACCCCGGCGACCTCCGTGAAGGATGTGCTCGACTACGTGCCCGGCGTGTTCGTGCAACCCAAATGGGGGGACGATTCGCGCCTGTCGATCCGCGGATCGAGCCTGTCGCGCAACTTCCACCTGCGCTCGATCCAGCTCTTCATGGACGGCATCCCGATCAACACCGCCGATGGCTACGGCGATTTCCAGGAGATCGATCCGTCTGTCTATCGCTATTCCGAAGTCTATAAGGGTGCCAACGCGTTGCGCTTCGGGGCCAATTCCCTCGGCGGCGCCATCAACTTCGTCATGCCCACGGGCTATGACGCCGATGCTTTCTCGACCCGCGTCGATTTCGGCAGCTTCGGTTTCCACAAGTTCTCGGCGAGTTCGGGCGGCGTATCCGGGCCCGTCGATTACTTCATCGCCGGGACGTGGCAGGAAGCGGATGGCTTCCGCGAGCACTCCTGGGGCGAGAGCATGCGCGGCAGCATGAACGTCGGCTACCGCCTCTCGGAAAACGCGGAGACGCGCTTCTATATCAACGCCAACTGGGTGCGCCAGCGCATTCCCGGCTCGGTGACGAAAGAGAGCGCGCTGACGACACCCGAGAAGGCTGCTGCTGGCAACATCACGCTCGACCAGCAGCGCAACATCGACACCGTACGCATCGCCAACAAGACCACGCTGCGCATTGCGCCCGGAACGCTCGTGGAGTTCGGCGCTTTCGGCGTCGACCGCCACCTGATGCATCCGATCTACCAGTGGCTCGACTATCGATACCGCGACTACGGTGGATTCGCGCGCATCGTGGACGAGAGCCGCGTCTCCGGCATGCGCAACCGCTTCGTCGGCGGCGTCAATCTGCACAACGGCAAGATCGACAACAGGCAATACCAGAACCTGCCGGGCGCCGTGAAAGGCAAGCTGCTTTCCAGCTCCGAGGACCAATCGGAAAACCTTTCGGTCTACGCGGAGAACTCGCTCTACTTCATGCGCGATGTTGCCCTCGTCGGCGGCTTGCAGTTCTTGCATGCAACCCGCGAGCGGGAGGCACGCTTCAACTCCAAATCCGCCAGCACGAAGTTCGACCTGTGGAGCCCCAAGGTCGGCCTGCTGTGGGACGTGACGCGCGAGGCACAAGTGTTCGCGAACATCTCCCGCTCCGCCGAGGCGCCGAGCTTCGGCGAAAACTCCGTAGCGGCGGGCCAGTTGACCTTTGCCGACATCAAGGCGCAGCACGCGACCACCTACGAGATCGGAACGCGCGGCCGCACCGCCGATTACTCCTGGGATCTCTCCCTCTATCGCGCCAACATCGACAACGAGCTCCTTTGCTTCACCGCGCCAAACCAGCCCGACAACACCTGCCAGGTCGCGAACGCCGATAAGACTGTGCACCAGGGTGTGGAGCTTGGGTTCGGCCTCGCGGTCGCGCGTGGGTTGATTGCTAGCGGCCGCACATTCGACGAGCTGTGGCTCAACACCGCCTACACCTACAACGATTTCCGCTACGACGGAGATCGCCGGTATGGCGACAACGACCTGCCCGGCGCACCCCATCACTTTCTGCGCGCCGAGCTGCTCTACAAGCACCCGACGGGTGTCTACTTCGGCCCGAACGTCGAATGGGTGCCGGAGGCTTACTATGTCGACAGCGCCAACACGGTGAAGACGGCGGCCTACGCGATATGGGGCGCCAAGCTTGGCTTCGATGATGGCGGTCCCATTACCGCCTACATCGAGGGGCGCAACCTGTCCGACGAAGCCTACATCGCCAGCGCGAGCACGACCGCCAACATGCATGGCAACGATGCAGCGGTCTTCGAGCCCGGCACGGGACGCGCCGTCTACGCAGGCATCCAGTACAAGTGGTGAGAAAATGCAGCCTTCCCGCGTAATGATGGCACGCAGCCTCGGAGCGCTGACAATGTCGATGGCGCTCCTCGGCGCCATCGACAGTTCACCGGCCCTAGCCGATAGCGCCGCCGTCAAATCCTTGATGGCGGCAACATGGGACAAACCGGATGCGCGCCTGCTCGTGGAACCGGTTGTCGAGGCCGACGGATATGCCGTTGCGTCCTGGACGCAAGGTGAGCGCGGAGGCCGTGCGCTGCTGCGTCAGGAGGATGGCAAGTGGAAGATCGTCCTTTGCAGCGGCGACCCGCTGAAGAGCGCCTCGTCCATTGCCGAGACCGGCGTTCCGCGCGCGACGGCCGAACGGCTCGCACGCCGGCTTAAGGAAGCGGAAAGCATCCTGCCACCGCGTCAGGTGGCGCTGTTCTCCACTTTCGAAGGCGTGGTGCACATTGATGGCGGCGAGCACGGGCCCGGCAAACGTTCCGATGACGACTGAGCGGCCGCTGGCTGCTGACGAAAACCACCGAACGATTGAGCGAGAGGAGAACGAAATGGATACCGGGTTCGCGCGTCGCCTTGCCGTTGCGGTTTGCGCGGCGGCGCTGGGCATCGGCGCGGCGCACGCGCACGTGACGCTGGAGAAGAAGGACGCCAAGCTCGGCGCCGGATACAAGGCTGTGTTCAGTGTGCCGCACGGCTGCAAGGGCGCAGCCACCACCGAGGTGCGCATCGACATTCCCGAAGGCGTCATCGGGGTCAAGCCGATGCCGAAGCCGGGTTGGAAGCTATCGCTGGAGAAAGGGCCCTATGCGCGTAGCTATGCTTTCCACCACGGCGAGAGCAAGAGCGAGGGTGTGCGTAGCGTGACCTGGAGCGGCGGCGAGCTGGCCGACGACTACTTCGACCAGTTTGTCCTCTCGACCTTCATCGCGGGCGAGCTCGAAGCCGGTGCGAAACTCTCTTTCCCTGTTACCCAGAAGTGCGCAGGCGCCGAGATGCGCTGGAATGAGGTGGCCGCAGAAGGCCAGGATCCCCATGCGCTCGAATATCCCGCTCCCCAGTTGCTTCTCGTAGCGGGCGACGAGCACCACCACGGCCACGGTGACCACGTCGGCCATACCGGTTCGACGTCGGCCCACGGCATCACGCTGACATCGCCGTGGACGCGCGCCGTCGCAAACGCCGGCGGCGTCGGTGCAGGCTATGGCACGATCGCCAACGGGCAGGAGAAAGCGGATGTGCTTCTGGGCGGCAGCTCGGACGCGGCCGAGCGCGTCGAGCTGCACGAGACCTCGATCAACGCCGAGGGTGTCGCAAGCATGAAAAAAGTCGACAACGCCGAGATCGCACCCAGCAAGAGCATCGAGCTGAAGCCCGGCGGGATGCACTTGATGTTCATCGGCCTCAAGGCGCCGCTCAAAGAGGGCAAGACCCTGAAGGCGAAGCTCAAGTTTAAGAACGCGGGAGATGTGGACGTCGAGTTTCCTGTGAAGGCGGCGGGCGGCTCCGCATCCGAAGGCCACCACGGGCACATGCACCACGACCACTGATTGGGTACGGGGACGCGGGCCGGCGATGTGTCGGCCCGCGTGTCGTCGTCGCGTTTCACGCCGCGTTCAGAGTGCTTCCGGAAAAATGGGTACCGGCTTTCCGATGAGGAGCACGGCAATCAAAGAGAGTGCTTCCGGAAAAGTGGGCACCGATTTTCCGGTGAGAAGCACGGCAATCAAAGAGCGTGCTTCCGGAAAAGTGGTTGCGGGTTTTCCGATGAGAAGAAGCCCGACAACCTAAGAGGACTCTAGCGCACGATCAGCAGCGGGATGGTCGAGTGCGCGAGAACGCGCGTCGCCTGGCTGCCGAGAATGAATTTCGCGATGCCGCGCCGGCCGTGGGATGACATGACGATGAGATCGCACCCGCGCGCCTTCGCCTCTTCGACGATTCCCTCGGCCGGATACTGATCCTTCACGTGCACACCATCGCAGGTGACCCCGATGCGTTCCGCCGCCTCCTGCACCGCGCCGATGACCTTTGCGGCATTAGCCTCCGCAGCGCGCTCGTACTCCTCGACCGGAAATGCGACGGCCCATTCGCCCGAGATCGCAGCGGTCCACGGCTCCGTCACGTTTACGGCCGTTACCTTGGCATTCAATGCCTTCGCCAGCTCCAGGCCTTGCTCGACGGCGCGCTGGGCCAGATCCGATCCATCCGTGGCGATGAGAATGTGCCGATACATTATAATTGACTCCATGATCTTGCGGCGATGAGAGGGTCGCAGGTCCGTCCGTGATAGTTACAACCTTAAACTACCGCGACTTTACGAACATTCACGGCGTTTCAGCATTGATGGCCGTCAACGGCCGCTGGCCGAGCCGCTGAGGCGGGGTGCGAGTCTTTCTCAGGCTTGCCCAATCACCGGCATGGCTTACAACTTGGGAGCAAAGAAAAAACAGGGGCATGGTCGGCATGCAGCAATGGCAAAAACGCGGACTGGCACGGGTAGGGCTGCGGCGCACCCTCGGTACGATCTTGGCTGGTCTCGCGGCATTGTGTTTGGCGATGGTGCCATCGACGGCGCCGGAGGCGGCCGGCGAGGATGTCGATACGGCGCTGATCGTTGCCATCGATGTGTCGAACTCGGTCGATGACGCCCGCTACAAGCTGCAGATGGAAGGCATCGCTCAGGCGCTGGAGGATCCCAGCGTCATCGAGGCGATCGTCGGCGGCCCCAAGAAGGGCATCCTGTTCTCGCTCGTCACCTGGGCGGACCAGCCGAAGGTCAACCTTCCCTGGACCTACATCGCGACCGCCGCGGACGCAAAAGCGGCGGCGAGCAAGGTGCGCAGCCTGCCGCGCCAGGGCGGCGAGTTCACCTGCATGTCCCGCATGATGCGCGTCGTTTCTGACAAGATCGTCCCGCAGATCCCGGCCAAGGCGGCGAAGGTGGTACTGGATATTTCGGGAGATGGCCGCGACAACTGCAATAGCGCCGAGCCCGTCGAGGCCGTTCGCGACGAGCTCGTCCAGTACGGCGTAACCGTGAACGGCCTGCCTATCCTCGAGGGCGAAGGCCCCGATGTGGTGACGCCGGGAGCAGCCCCTACGCAATCCTATCTGCCCTCCAAGCAGGACGTCGATCCGCTCGAGGAGTGGTACCGCGAGAGCGTGAAGGGCGGTCCCGGCTCGTTCGTGCTGCCGGCCCATGGGTATGCGGATTTCGGCCGTGCGATCAGGCAGAAGTTCGTGCTCGAGGTGAGCGAGAACGCCAGCCCCGTACGCAGGGATTACGCTACCGCGCGCCCGGACTTCTTCACGCCGTAGACCTCACTTGAGATAGGCGCGGTCGAGGTTCTTCACGTGGTCGAAATGGCGGGCCGTGTCCTTGCCGCGCAGGGACACGAGACGGGCTGAGTTGACGTCGGCTTGGTTGAAGTTCGCACCGGCGATATTGGCGCCGGTGAGGTCGGCACCGGCCAGCTCGCTGCCCATGAGGTTGGCCCCCGAGAGGTCGGCATCGCGCAGCGAGGCGTATTCCATCATGGCGCGTGCGAGGTTGGCGTCCTTGAAGGATGCACCTTCCAGCTTGCTCGATTTGAACACGCCGCGCATGAGGCCCATCGATTGGTTCTTCATGTCGGCCGAGAGGTTCGCGCCCGCGAAATTGGCACCGCGCAGATCGGCGCGTGAGAAGTCGGCGGCGACGCGCGCGTGGGAGAAGTCCGCGCCCGGTAGCTTGGCGTCCATGAGCTGAGTGGCGAAGAGGCTCGCGCCTTTCAGGTCGGCGTTGCTGAAATCGGACTTGAGCCCCCAGGCCTGGTCGAGAACCACGCCCTCCAGGTCGGAGCCGGAGAAATTGGCGCCGTTGATGCGCGCGGCCTGCAGCTTCAGCCGCCTGAGGTCGAGGCCCGACAGATCGAGACCGTTGAGGCGGCGGCCGGAAAAGTCGGCAGTCCCATTTTTGCCAGCCTGCGCGATCGCCGCCAGAACATCCTGGCGGGTGACATCTGCTTTGGTGAAATCATCGGACTTGAGGTCGAGCTGGTCGACCATGTCGGCGCGCGCAACGGGCGCGGGAGGCGAGATCACCAGTGCCGCTGCAACAACGAATGCGCATCGCGTGACAAAGCGCACGGCGCCCTCCAGGGGCTAGAGATCCTGATAGTCAGACGAGGCGCAGCGCCAGCTCTTGATCCGCCACTTGGGATGCTCTTCAGCCCAGCGGGGAAGGTGCGGCTGCGCATTATATAGACAGCCCTTGGCGCTGACGGTCGCCGCGAGGGGAACGCGATGGTCCCTGCACACGGCAGGATCGGCGACGAGACAGGCGGAAATGACGATCGAGATCATACACGGCTCCCCGGACCTGGCCGGCCAGCGCATTCTCGTTGCATTAGCCGGCGGAGATTGACGGGCACGGACGCACTCATGCACCAAGCGGTATAATACGCTACGGCTGAGCGGTCCGTTACACGTCTGAGCTGCGTAAGGCGATCACGGTGCCGTGAGGAGAATCTCGCCTTTGCCGATGGTGGCGAGGTCGCCGGCATATTTCCGCACGGTTCCGGGCAGCGCCCGCGGCGCCAGCGGCCCGAGCGCCGATGCCATGTACCGCGACAGAATGCGCAGAATGACGAGGTCGTGCCGGCCCGCATCGGCGAACGACGGCAGCATCCGCGCCACGGAAGGGGCGATGAGCGTGCCGCGGCGCATCAGCATCCCCGGCTCCGCGCCGAAGCCGAGCTCGGTCCAGATGGTGCCGCCGACCATGCGCGCGCCTGCGTAGTCGCCGCACTTGCCGCGAATGTAGATGGTGCCGCGCCGGATGCGCTCGCCCACGCGGTCGCCCGCATCGCCCTCGATGGCGATGAGCCCGCCCGTCATGCCGAACTTATCGCCCGGTGTCAGTCCGCCGACCTGGCTGCCGGCGGAGCCCTTGAGAAGGATTTCGCCGCCGCTGATGCCCGAGCCGAGCAGGGTGCCGGCATCGCCGCGGATTTCGAGACGGCCACCGCGCATGCTGCGGCCCGCGCCGACGCCGACATCGCCTTCGACGATCATCGAGCCGTGCTTGAGATCGGCGCCGATGAAGTCGAAGCGGTTCGTCGAGCCCTCGATGCGCACGCTGTCGCCCGGTTGACCGGATACGGCAAAGATATCGCCGATCTTGAGCCCGTTCTTGGTCGAGCCGACATTGAGCTTCAAGACCTCGGCCAGCGGCATCGAGGCCACCTTGTGCGGGGTCAGGTGCGAAAGATCCAGCCGCTCGCTCGGGGCTGAGGTGAGACGGAAAGTGAGACCGCTCATGGCAGCAGCTCCCGGAGCTTGTAGTGATATTGGCCTAGCTTGCCGCCGTAGTTGCCGGCGGTGACGCGCGTAACGCCTTTGGCGGCGCCTTGATCGAGCACCGTCTTAAGGCCGACCTTCATCGCCTGCGCAACCGAATCGGAAGTGAGACCGTCGATGACGATCTCCAGCACCGCGATGGTGTCAGGGCCGACTTCGCTCTTCACGCGTCCGCGCAGTGTGGGGCAGAAGGCGTCGTTGGTCGAAGCGATGGCGCCTTTGTACTTGGAGCCCACCTTCGAGCCCGAGCGGACGATCCCGCCAGGGAAGGGGGTGATCACGTCCGGCACCGTGCCGATGGCCTCGACGGCCGCCTCGGTGGTTTCCAGCAGGCCCGTCCGGTCGTTGCCGAGGATGAGCAGGTTCCCGCCGCCGACGGCCTCTGTAACGACGCCCGTCGTTTCCTCGATGACGAACTCTCCATCCATCACCGGGACGCGCCAGAAGCGGCGATTGCCGAGGCGCTTCGCGGTCTGGTAGCCGTCACCGAAGAAGCGTGGCCCCTGACCGAGGCCGATGCGCTTGTCCGATTCAACGCCCGCGTAGCAAGCCGAGCCGGGGCTCGTCAGCACGCACTGGCCGACACGCGTCTTGAGCTGAGCGGCCGCCGCGTCGGGCGAGAAGCCGAACAGGAGGACGCGCACGCCCGGACGCCCGTCCGGCGTCTCCTCCGGCGAGAGCTCGCGGTCGATCCCGACCTCCGCGCCCGCGCCGATGACCGATGTACCGAACCCGGCCATCGTCGTTGCCGCGATGCGCGCCCACTTCATTGTGTCGGCGGTGATTACGACACCCGTGCCGGCCATGCCGAAGGCTTCGGCAAAGGTGTCGTCGATTTCTATGCCGTTGACCTTCATGACGACGTCCTGGCCCTCGTCGGCTGCACGATGATCTCCCCGCGTCCGCCGTCGATGATTTCCTCATCGGCCAGGCGGAAGTTCTCCATACGCACCGTGTGATAGCGGTCGAAGTAGTGCTTCAGCGATTTTTCGATGTCGCGGTTGTATTCGGGGCGGGCGACGTGCGTCGCGCCGTTAACGACCTTGATCACCTTGCCGTCGCGCACCACCAGCTCGCCGTTCTTGAACACCATCGCGGGCTTCTCGAACATGCGTTCGCGATTGCCGTCCTCCGTATAGACGGTGATGTCCGCGCGGGCGCCGGGACCCACGTGTCCGAGGTCCTTGAGACCGAGGCTGCGCGCCGGACCCGCCCGGGTGAGGACCGCGACTTCGTACATCGAATATTCGCGGTCGAGGTGCGGCAGGGTCGAGTATTTCAGGGCTTCGGGATTGACGTGCAGCATCGTCTCGCGACGGAAGTCGCGATCCATCAGCAGCCGGATGAGATGCGGATAGGTATAGAACGGGCCGCCGTTCGGATGGTCCGTCGTGAGGAAGATCCGCCAGGGGTCTTCGCACAACAGGAATGTCTCGAGGCCGATAGCCCACTGCAGCGCGTGCACGAAGCTCTTGTCGCGGTAGCGGAATGGGACGACGCCGCAACCGGCATCGCACTCGATGTCCATCACCACCCAACGCTTCGGGTCTGCGTTCTTCGCGCCATTGTACTGGCGCATCGAGTCGCCCGAGGCGGTGCAGGTGGCACCGAACATCACCTGGCCGACGTCGATCGAGATGTTCGGATATTTCTTCAGCAGGTCCGCGATCTGCACCGCACCCGATGAGAAGTGCCGGTCGCCCTCGGTCGCGTAGCTGTGGAACTGGATGTGCGTCAGGTGGAGCGGCAAGCCCTCGGTGGCGCGGATCGTGGCGAGCGTCGTATCGACGTTGCCCGGAATGCCGAGGTTGCAGCCGTGCACGTGCAGCGGATGCGCGACGCCGAGCTCTAGAAGGCCGCGCGTCAGCGTCAGGATGATGTCGCGTGGAGTGACGCCGTAGTAGACATGCTTCTCGTCGAGATCGAGTTTGCGCTGATTGAACTTGAAGGCGCTGATGCCGCCGGGGTTCACCACCTTCATGGCGATCGCCTGCGCGGCGTGCATCGTCCAGGCGATGTAGTCCTTGATGAACTCGAAGTCTTTCTTCTCGGCCATCGAGCGCAGCAGGAAGTCGTCGCTGCCGAGCATGACGAACGCACCCTTGTCGAGCAGCGGCGTGTCGCCCAGCTCCATGTGCGCCTGACGCGCGTTCGCGGGCAGCATCGCCGGCTCGAACGCGGCCGTGTAGCCCATCTCCGCGTAGCGATAGCCGGTGATCATCGTCGAAGGGAGAGCATGGCCCGTGCCCGAGCGGGTGAGGTCGGTGTGCGCAACCTCGTCCTTCTCGTGATCCTCCGGCAGCAGCATGCGGGCGATCGTCACCTTGCCGCCGCCGATGTGCGTATGCGGATCGATGCCGCCAGCCATCACGACCTTGCCGCGGACGTCGTATTCTTGATCGACGCGGGCACTGGGATCGGCGGCGACGATACGTCCGTCACGGACGTAGATGTCGCGCACCTCTCCATTCACATTGTTCGCAGGGTCATAGACCTTGCCGCCGGTCAGCTTGATCATCATAGCGCGGGGCTCACGTCTTAAAGGGCGGCTTCAATGGCGGCCAGCACGTCGGCCGAACTCGGCAACTGCGACCGGCCGAGGTTCTGCATCGGCAAGGACACGACGTTGTCACAGCGTACCATCTGACCGGTGTGGTCGATGCCCGGCGTGCCGACGGGGATATAGACAGTCGGCGGCTGGGCGAGGCGAAGGCCTGGAGTGCCGAGGACGACCGTCGGGAGCGAAGTCTGCGGCAGGCCGATGTCGGTGCCGATGGAGGCCACCCACAGCAGCATGTCGCCTTCGCCGTCCGTAAGCATGCGCGAGATGTTGTAGCGGTAGGAATCGTATTCCGGAGCGCCGCTGGCGAAGCTCACCCGCAGCGGATAGCCCGTCTGCCAGGTGCAGGTCGAGGCAGCGCTCGGCGCGCCCTCGTTGCCGCCGAGCGCAAGGCCTGCGAAGCGCGTGGTGAGGTTCAGCTCGCGCACGATCTCCGTCATCATGTGCACGGAGAGATCGGCCTGCGGCATGCTGAGCGCCGGCGGCGACCACACCATCACGCCGTACTGTGCCTTCTTGCACTTCTCCGCGATGCGCTCGATGTCGGCGAACTTGACGCCCGCGATTTCGGGAACCGAAGCCGACGGGGCGGACTTGCCGCCCGAGAGCAGCGTGGCGAGGATGCCGCTGCGCTTCGGCGCGCCTTCGACCGTGCCTTCCGGCACCTGCAGCGTATGTCCGCGCACGAGGCCGGAGATCGCTGCGAGCACCTCGGGGATGCGGTCCTTGGAGACCGGCAGCGTGATCACTTCCTCGATCCGCGGGCCAGTGGCGGCGGAGGTATCAAGCCCTTCGCCGATGAAGACCACCGTGCGCTTGCCGCCGATGCCTTCGAACATCGTATGTTCGTTGGTGACGATGCGGTCGAAGAAGCGTCCGTGCAGCTTATGCACGTCGCTGCCGACGATGATGATGAGGTCGGCGCGGTTGCGCGTCTCGGTGAGCGTGGACATGATCCAGCCGCTCGTCTGCACGACGCGGAAATTACGATACTGGCCTTCGCTGAGCGCGTGGTCGACGACGCCGCCGGTGCGGTCGGCGATCGAGAGAACGGCGCGGGCGAGGGAGACGTCACCCGCCATGCCCCCATAGAGCGGCAGGCTCGCGCCGCGTACCAGGGCGGCGGCGGCCTTCACGGCTTCCTCGAAACTGACCTCGCTGCCGCGCACGAGCGGTGTAGCCGGCGGCAGCGGACGTTGGAACCCGGCGGTCGCCCGCGGGCATCCGTTGCTCACTTTCAGCGTAGAGCCGGTGCGTGTGATCTGCAGGTCGTCACAGAGGAGGCCGCAGAAGGGACAGGATACGTTCGTGTAGGTGTGGGTACCAGCGGGCTCACCTAGATGGTCGCCCTCGGCCTGTGCTGTCATTCGCTGCAGTCTCCTTCGCGGGGCCGCAAATAAGCACGGACTCCCAAGCAAAACAACACTCGTACTAATGCGGCGGTTTGACGGGGCAATGCCAATTGCAGAGCCTCCGGCACGCCACTATCCTCGCCGCCGAAGCACGCTAAGAAACCGATATCCGGAGGAATTTCGAATGCTGAGATCGCTTGTCTTCGGGGTGGCGGCCCTGGCCTTACTGCCGTCTTTCGCATCCGCACACGGTCCTACGCGGCAGAAGGTGACGGAAAAGGTCGAGATCAACGCACCGGCCGACAAGGTCTGGGCAGTCATCGGAAACTTTCAGGACATGAGCTGGCATCCGGCCGTCGCCAAGCTGGAAGGCAGCGGAGGAAACGAGCCGAACGCAACCCGGACGCTGACGCTCACCTCGGGTGGGACGATCAACGAGAAGCTACTTCAAAACGATTCGACCAAGATGCTCTACAAGTATGAGATTTCCAAGGTCGATCCGAAGGTGCTGCCGGTCAACAATTACTCCTCGACGCTCAGCGTGAAGGATGAGGGCGGCAAGTCCCTCGTCGAGTGGAAGGGCGCGTTCTACCGCGGCTATATGAACAACGACCCGCCGCCGGAGCTGAACGACGAAGCGGCCGTCAAGGCGGTGTCCGGTGTCTATCGCGCCGGTCTCGACGCGCTGAAGACAAAGCTCGAAGCCGGCGGCTAAGGCCGGCGCGATGCAGCGCTGCTTTCATAATGTCATCGCGGGAGTTCTGGCGGCAACGCTCTGGTGCGCCGCCGTTGCGCCGGGCATTGCCGGCCCCGCGACGGTGACCGAGGCGCTCGTCACCAACCAGACGGGCGATTCCCTCAGCATCGTATCGCTTCGCGATATGAAGGCGGTGGCCGAGATCGCCATCGGGGGCAAGCCCGCGGGTATCGCGGTCTCCCCCGACGGCAGCCGCGCCTACCTCTCGGCTCCCGAGGGAAAGGACGTCGTCGTCGTCGATGTTGCGGCGCGCAAAATCCTGCGCCGGATCAAGGTGGGCGAGGCGCCGCTCGGCATCGCCGCCCACCCCAGCAACGGGCGGATCTACGTCGCCGACTGGTACACCCACAAAATTTCGGTCGTTGATCCCGCAGCGGGAGAGGTAGTGGCCGAAATCCCGGTCGGGGAATCGCCGTCGGGGCTTGCCGTGACGCCCGACGGCAAGCTGCTCCTGAGCGCTGACCGGGACAGCGACGCGGTTTCCATCATCGACACGGCGAGGAACGAGCGCATCGGCACGGTCGAGGTGGGGGCCCGGCCCTTCGGCATCACGATCGATGTCGCCGGCGCCCGCGCCTACACCGCCAACGTCGCGAGCGACGACATCACCATCATCGATATCGCGGCGGCCAAGGCAATTGGCACGGTGAAGGTCGGCCATCGCCCCTATGCGGTCGCCCTGGCGGGCGGCCGGGCGTACGTCACCAATCAGTACGCGAGCACCGTGAGCGTCATCGACACCGGAAGCCTCGAAACGCTCGCCACCATCGATGTCGGCGACCATCCCGAAGGCATCATGGCCGATCCGGCGGGGGCCAATATCTACGTCGCCTGCTGGTTCGATAACGTATTGATGCGCATCGACACCGCCACGCTCGCCGTAAACGGCGAGGCCGCGGTGGGCGATGGCCCGCGCGCTTTCGGCCTGTTCCTTCGCTAAGGACTTTACCTCGCTACCCCGTCCCGGCCACGGCCTGTGAAATGCCATCCGGCGGGCGCCGGGGTGCGGGCCGGAGCGCTCCAAGCCGCATGACTAATCGTTAAGGTGCGCCCCTGTTTACGGGGCCGTGCGAGCATTGGTAAAACCAACCCGGAAAAAGTGGCAAACGATGCCCCGAATGGCGTCGTAACGACTAGGAAGGAAGCGTTCGCATGCGGTTTCACGGTTTGGGGAGTGCCGTTTTGGCCGTCTCCCTGTTTTTGGGCACTTTTGTCGTTCCGGCAGCCGCTGCGGATGAGCCGAAAGCCACAGACCTGATTTTCGAGAACAAGCACCTCGACAAGGTCGAGCCGGGCACGGAGATCAAATACAACTTCAACCGTACCGTGACCGATCCCAAGGTCCTCGGCGTTCCCTTCTCCGATACCATCACGCTGAAGGTCGTTGCCGACAAAGGGAACCACCAGAAGGATCTGGAGCTGCAGATCTACACCGGCGATCGTGCGCGCGACGTCCAGAAGCTGGAGAAGTTCACGATCAATCCCGTCTTCGCAGTTTTCTTCGCCCAGTCGGTCAATACATTCGGCCAGCTCGCCGGTGGCCAGATGAACTACCTCCAGCGCGTCTATGCGGACGGCTGGATGAAATCCAAGATCGAGCCCATCAAGGTCGACTACAAGGGCAATAAGGTCGACGCCTATCGCATCACGATGACGCCGTTTGTCGGCGACAGATACGAAACCAAGATGCAGGGGTGGGAAGGCGCCAAGTATCAGCTCATCGTCAGTGATGCGGTGCCCGGCGAGATCGTCGATATGCTTGCCACCTATCGCAACCGCTATCCTCCGGCGACGCTGAAGCTGTCGGAGCGCACCACGCTCGACGGCGTCACAGGATTGGAGAATCCGGAATGAGCAAACGAACGCGCATCATCGGCTGCCTCGCAGCCCTCGCTGCCGGGCTGAGCGCCGGCATCGCCCACGCCGTGGAACTGCCCGCCAACGATTATCCGACCGCGGCGCGCGCAGACTACGTTTTCGCCTGCATGCAGGCAAATGGTCAAAATCGTGTCGTGCTGGAGAAGTGCGCCTGCTCCATCGACGCTATAGCTGCCCTGCTGCCTTACTCCGAGTACGAGGCGGCGGAGACGATCATGTCGGTGCGCCAGAAGGGCGGCGAAAGCGTCTCCATGTTCAACAGCTACGCGCCGCTGTTGGAAAAGGTGAAAAACCTCAAGCGGGCGCAGGTCGAAGCGGAGCTTCGCTGCTTCTAGGAAGGCGGAGCTTCGCTGCTTCTAGGAAGGCGGAGCTTCGCTGCTTTTAGGAAGGCGGAGCTTCGCTGCTCGACGGGGCGGCGGTTCGAGCACTCGAGCGCAATAGAAAAGGGCGCCGGTCGCGGCGCCCTTTATCTTTTCCAGCCGCTGCGAACCCATCGCCTGATTGGCGTGTCGCCAGGCTCCTTCAGGATGCTTTACCCGCCGATGAGGCCGTAAAGACCTTCCCATCGCTATCCGTCGCGGTCACCTCTATAGCGTCCTCCGTGCCGGGCGCGAAGGTGAAGCGGAAGTTCGGATTTTCGGAGATGGAAATTCCACCTTCCATTTTGAAAATCCGCTCACCGTCGCGCTTCACGTCCATCTCCTGGACGATCTTCATCGGCGTATACTGGCGCGTGACCTGATCCATCTGCATGCCCGTGAAATTCGGATGGCGGATCATCACCTGCGCCTCGCGCTGTGCGGGTGAGCGATCCTTCGCCTGTGCATCCGTGAACGTGCGGATCTGCATCTTGCCGAGGTTGGCAAGCGCTTCGTCCGCGTCCTTGGAAGCGGCGGCCGAGCAGCCCCCCGACGCCTTCACGAACTTCGTTGCCATGTGCAGCTTGCCGTCGGCTGTCTCGGCAATGGCGCGGATGTTGGAGTAGGTGTCGACCCGCACCCGGGTCGACAACATACGGTCACCCTTGCCGGCCGCTTCGCCGAAGACGAAGCTCGCAGCGACGGGCGCTGGGTTCTTGTCGATGACGAGCGTCAGACGTTTCACTTCGCCGGCGGAGGCGGGGAGGCGCATAGTGAGCGGTACCACCGCCGCATCCTCGGCGCGGTAGGGGGCCTCCAGCTCGACGACGCCGTCGTTTTCGATGACCTCGCGGTTGTCGAACACGTCACGATGGATGTCCTTCCAGGGATCATCGTCGGCAAAGACGGGCGTGCTCGTGCCCACGCCCATCGCAATGCTCGCGCCGAGCGCCAGCAGGGCGGCCAGCGCCAGAGAAAACCCGGTTCTTTTTATGGGCGTCGCTTTCATCGCTTCCTCCGCGTCCCGCGTCCGCTTGCCTGTTACTCCCATTCGAGTTCGGCAAAAGCAGCAGAAACGTTGCGTGCATGATACTCTTTGAAGAGCAGCCACGCATCCTTTTCGGAAAGTCCAACCGTTTCCGCGGCCTCGGCCAGTGTCCGCCCTTCCTTGATCTTGGCGCGAACTTCCTGAGCGATTTTCGCAAGATAGCGCTTTTCCGCAGCGATAGCCGCGGGCCAGGGCATTTGTTCCGGCCCGTGCCCTGGAACGGCACGCTTTATGTTGGTGCGCGTGGCGAGATCATCGAGGAGCGCCAGCCAGCCCCGGATCGAGCCGTCGAGCGCTGGGACATGCCGGGCGAACAGCAGATCACCCAGAAAAAGCGTCCCGGTCTTCTCGTCGAAGACGGTGACGTCGTTATCCGTATGCGCCGTCGGGTGGGCTTCTACGAGCAGCTTGCGGTCTCCCAGGTCCAGCTCGAGCCGGTCCTTCACGAGTTCTATCGGAGGCAGGATGCGCGTGCCGTCGAAGGCTTCGCCCAGGAGCTCGCGGTTGATGGTGAGATAGCGGTCCTCCCGCGCCGCGAGCGCCCGCGGCAGCTTCGCGTGGCCGACGAACTGTGGATTTTCCCCCGCGAAGGCGGCGTTTCCGAAAATGTGATCGGGGTGCATGTGAGTGTTGATCACATAGCGGACCGGCAGCTTCGTGCGCTCCCGGATGGCCGCCAGTAGTGCCGCGCCAACCCGCGGGCTGCCGCCGGTGTCGATCACCGCAACACCGTCCCGTCCGATGATGAAGCCGGCATTGGACGTGTCGCCGGAGTTGCGCGGCGTGAAGATCTCGTACCGGCCCTCATGCACGAACACGCCGGGCGCGATCTCCCGCACCGGAAGGGGCTCGATAGCCCACCCGGGCGAGGTGAATGCGAGCAATGAAGCCAGCGCAAAAAGTACCTTAAGGCTTGGGAAATATTCCCGAAAATTGCCTCCAAAGCGTGGATGAAGGTCCATCAACTCGCTCCTTCCGGATGCCTGCCCGAAACCTCATCTTCGATCACGGAAGCGCGAGCGCTCCGTGATGTCGGCCGATCCTGCTGGCGGAGAGAATCCATCCGTCGTGGTGCGCAAGTTAGCGGCTCCGCGGCGCGATGGCGAAGCCTCGCGCACGCGCTGAGCAGTGGAAATAGGCCCATATTTGCGAGTTGTCGTGCGTCGCAACATTTTTTGCCGCGACGCAACAACACGCGATGGGATACGACAGAATTTACGTCAACCATCTTGTCCTATTCACGGACGCGTGAATTTTCGTGACCGGATCGTCTTGCGGTCGGGAAAAAAAAGTGCGTAGATGTGCCGCGGTGTGACACGGCATCCAGGGCGAGACTGGCATCAGCCAGCAATCTGGGTCGATCGCCAAGGGAGCAAAGAAGGGGAAACCCCGATCCCAGAACGTAGGGTGTGAGGCGCTGCTGTTCACCACCGCTTGCAAGCGTGGCAAGAACCTTAAAATGGAGGAAGCGCAATGCGCAAAAGCGTATTCGCAGGTGCATTGGTTGCGACGGCTGCCCTCGCGGCACCGGCGTTGGCCAATGATAGCGTTCTCAAGTGTATTGAGGACGAGAATAACTGGTGCATGCAGCAGAAGAACTATTCTGCAACCCGCTATTCGAAGCTCGACCAGATCAACACGAAGAACGTCGGCAGCCTGAAGGTCGCCTGGACGTTCTCGACGGGCGTGCTGCGCGGTCACGAGGGCTCTCCCCTCGTCATCGGCAACATGATGTATCTCCACACGCCGTTCCCGAACATCGTCTACGCTCTCAACCTCGATGACGAGAACAAGATCGTTTGGAAGTACGAGCCCAAGCAGGATCCGTCGGTGATCCCCGTTATGTGCTGCGACACCGTTAACCGCGGTCTGCAGTACGCCGACGGCAAGCTGTTCCTCTACCAGGCCGACACGACGCTCGTCGCTCTCGATGCCAAGACCGGCAAAGAGGTTTGGAAAGCCGTCAACGGCGATCCGAAGCGCGGTGAGACCGGTACGGCTGCCGCCCTCGTCGTCAACGACGTGGTGATGGTTGGTATCTCGGGTGCCGAGTTCGGCGTCCGCTGCTTCTTCACCGGTTACGACATCAACTCCGGCAAGATGCTGTGGCGCGGCTACTCCATGGGCCCGGATGATGAGATCCTGTTCAACCCCGAGAAGACGATGTCTCTCGGCAAGCCGGTTGGTAAGGACTCCTCGCTCAAGACCTGGACCGGTGACCAGTGGAAGCTGGGCGGCGGCTCGATCTGGGGCTGGTACGCCTGGGATCCCAAGCTGAACCTCGTCTACTACGGCACGGGTAACCCGTCGACGTGGAACCCGGCTCAGCGCGCTGGACCGGACGGCAAGCAGATCGACCAGAAGTGGTCGATGTCCATCATCGCCCGTAACCCGAAGACCGGTGAGGCCGCCTGGGCTTA
>Ga0180221_1001275_pt1 | contig 17531 bp, 15 predicted proteins | sample eDN5th37CKraftMG_FD_151339 | JGI IMG/M metagenome (GOLD analysis project Ga0180221, IMG submission 151339) | Enriched Miracle-Growth compost microbial communities from Emeryville, California, USA - eDNA 5th pass 37_C Kraft MG (version 2) (version 2) ...
GCTGCACGGGCTCCGGGGCGTTCACGGCCCCCATTGTGCCGTGCGACCGCCCAGGTCGCGCCGTCGGGAGGCCGGGGGCAAGCGACCGAGGTCCCAGGTGTGTGCGCGATCACTTCGTAATCTGCGAGTCAAGTGCCGACCATGAGGGCGTCGATCCTCGCCGATCGGGCGCGACCAGGGCGCGACGTCGCGCCGCAGCTCCACCACCGCTGCCACTCCCGAAGGAGGACGACCATGGGCGCCATCCCGTCGGTCCACCTGCCCGCCGCGGTCCGCGAGGCCGTGGACGCGTGCCGCAACGTCATCGTGCCGACGAGCCGCGAGGAGCTGTACCGCCTGAGCCTGGGCCCGTACGGCGGGCCGGAGCACCAGGTGGCGTACGACGTCGCGGGCCGGCGCGTGGTGGAGGCGACGGTCACCCGCTGCCGCAACGGCATCGCGGTGAACTACCTCGAGGACTACATGCGCCGCCGGGACCCCGACTGCATGCGCATCGCGGACGACCTGCCCACGGACAAGCCCCGCTACCGCGACGTGTTCGGCGAGGAGTTCGCCCCGACGAAGCAGGCCACGCTGGACTGGCTCGCGGAGCAGGACCTCGTCGTCGTGCCGTTCAAGGCCGGCGGCCCCCGCTTCGGCTACCCCTCGGTGGCGCTCGTCCCGGTCAACGCGGCGTTCTTCGCGCTCACGCTCGTCGACCTGCAGGGCTGGGTCTCCTTCGACGAGTTGCGCGAGCAGCACGGCGACTTCGCGCCCCGCTCGATCCTCTACGTCGCCCCACCGTTCCGGCACAGCCACTTCGGCGGCCGCCAGGTGGTGGTGCACGACCGCACGCCCGAGCTGCACGAGGTGTTCGCGTACAACCTCTACCCCGGGCCGAGCGCCAAGAAGGGCGTGTTCTCCGTGCTCCTCGACATCGGCGAGCGGGAGGGCTGGATCACTGCCCACGCGTCGTCGGTGCGTGTGACCACGCCGTACGACAACGAGACGGTCGTCATGCACGAGGGCGCCTCGGGCGGCGGCAAGTCGGAGATGTGCCAGGAGCTGCGCCGCCAGGACGACGGCCGCATCCTGCTCGGCACCAACGTGGTGACCGACGAGCCGTACGTCATCACGCTCGCCGAGTCGAGCGCGCTCGCCCCGGTGACCGACGACATGACCTTGTGCCACCGCGACCTGCAGGACGGCGACGGGCGGCTCGTCATCGCCGACGCGGAGGCCGGCTGGTTCGTGCGCGTCGACAACCTGCGCAGCTACGGCGAGGACGTGCAGTTCGAGCGTGCCTGCATCCACCCGACGCGGCCGCTCGTCTTCTACAACATCGTCGGCATGCCGGACGCGACGGCCCTGCCGTGGGAGCACACGCCCGACTCGAACGGCAGGCCCAACTCGAACCCGCGCGTGGTCATCGACCGCACCGCGATGCGCGACGTCGTCAGCGAGCCGGAGCACGTCGACGTGCGGACCTTCGGCGTCCGGATGCCGGCGTGCACGCGTGACGCGCCGACCTACGGGATCATGGGGATCATGCACGTGGTGCCGCCGGCGCTCGCGTGGGTGTGGCGCCTCATCGCGCCTCGGGGCGACAAGAACCCGTCGATCGGCGAGTCGGCGTCCGAGGCGAGCGCGATCGCGCACGGCGGCCTGGTGTCCGAGGGCGTCGGGTCGTACTGGCCGTTCTCGACGGGTACCAAGGTCGCGGCGGCCAACCTGCTGCTGCGGCAGATCGTCGACAACCCCGGCACGCGTTACGTGCTGACGCCCAACCAGCACATCGGCGCGTACCGGGTGGGCTTCGCCGCCGAGTGGATCACGCGCGAGTACGTGGCCCGGCGCGGCGGCGGGCGCCTGCGCCGCGAGCAGCTGACACCCGCGCGCTGCCCGCTGTTCGGGTACGCGCTCAAGGAGATGAAGCTCGACGGCCAGCACATCCGGCCCACGTGGCTCGCGCCGCACATGCAGACGTTCGTCGGGACCGAGGCGTACGACCGGGGGCAGGAGATCCTCTCGTCGTTCTTCAAGGCCGAGCTCACGCAGTACCTCACCGACGAGCTCGACCCGCTGGGGCGGGCGATCATCGAGACGGTGATGCGGGACGGGTCCGTCGAGGACTACGAGGCGCTGACGCCGCTGCACGTGTGACGGGTCCCGGGTACCGACCAGTAGCCTTCCGAGCATGAGCGACGCTGCCACCGGCGCCGGCCCCGCGCCGGACCTCGACGACCCCACGACCGACCCGTTCGACGTCGCCCGCCTCGCGGCGGCGCGCCTCGCCGAGCTCACGGGCGTCGAGCGCCACGACGTCGCGCTCGTCCTCGGCTCCGGCTGGGGCGGCGCAGCCGACCTGCTCGGCGAGACGGTGGCCGAGGTCGCCGCCACCGACGTGCCGGGCTTCACCGCGGCCGCGGTCGTGGGCCACACGGGCACCATCCGGTCGGTCCGGATCGAGGGGACGACGAAGCACGCGCTCGTGCTCGGCTCGCGCACCCACCTGTACGAGGGCCGCGGCGTGCGCCGGGTCGTGCACGGCGTGCGCACCGCGGCGGCGGCCGGCGTGTCGACGCTCGTCCTGACGAACGGCTGCGGCGGGCTCAACCCGGCGTGGCGCCCCGGCACTCCCGTGCTCATCCGCGACCACATCAACCTCACCGCGACGTCGCCGCTCGAGGGTGCGACCTTCGTCGACCTCACGGACCTGTACTCCTCCCGGCTGCGCGCCCTCGCGCACGATGTGGACGCCTCGCTGGACGAGGGCGTGTACGTCCAGTTCCGCGGCCCGCACTACGAGACGCCGGCGGAGGTCGCGATGGCCGGGCGGATCGGCGGCGACCTCGTGGGCATGTCGACGACGCTCGAGGCGATCGCCGCCCGGCATGCGGGCCTCGAGGTGCTCGGGATCTCGCTCGTCACCAACCTCGCCGCGGGCATCAGCGCCGAGCCGCTGTCGCACGCCGAGGTGCTCGAGGCGGGCCGCGCGGCCGGCGAGCGGATCAGCGCGCTGCTCGCCGAGGTCGTCCGCCGCATGTAGTCGGGGCGTCCGGACGCGCCTCCGGTCGCGCTCCCTCCCAGGCACGCCCGACGGCCCCGCCGCGCGGACGCCGGCAAGGACCCGCGACCCGGGACCGTCGACCCTGCGACCCCTCGGGCGCGCGACTACGGTGGTCCCCATGACCGCATGGCCCGACCTCGAGGCCCAGGTCAGGGCCTGGATCGACGACGACCCCGACCCTGACACCGTTGAGGAGCTGCGCCGGCTCCTGACGTACGCGACCGACGAGCCCGTCGGGCTCGCGCCGGGCGCGGATCCCGACCCGACCCAGCGCCAGGTGCTCGACACGCGGCACGCCGCCCGCGAGGAGCTGGCCGACCGGTTCGCCCGCACGCTCGAGTTCGGGACCGCGGGGCTGCGCGGGCGTCTCGGCGGCGGCCCCAACCGCATGAACCGGGCCGTCGTCATCAAGACCGCCTCCGGCCTCGCGGACTACCTGCTCGGCGAGCTGGACGGCGTCTCGCCGCCACCGCGCGTGGTCGTCGGCTATGACGCGCGCTACAAGTCGGCGGACTTCGCGCGGGACACCGCCGCGGTGATGACGGCCGTCGGCATCGAGGTGCTGCTGCTCCCCCAGCCGCTGCCCACGCCCGTGCTGGCCTTCGCGGTCCGCCACCTCGAGGCGGACGCGGGCGTGATGGTGACCGCGTCCCACAACCCGCCGCAGGACAACGGCTACAAGGTCTACCTCGGCGGGCGCATCGTCACCGGCGGCGGGCAGGGCGCGCAGATCGTGCCCCCGTACGACGCGGCGATCGCCGCCGAGATCCACCGCGTCCCGACGGTCGCCTCCGTGCCGCGGGCCGCGTCCGGCTGGCACGTGCTCGGCACGGAGGTCGTCGACGCGTACGTCGCCTCCGCCGTCGCGCTCGGCGCCAAGGGCCCCGAGGGGCGCGCGCGGGCGGCCGACCTGCGGATCGTCCTGACGCCGCTGCACGGCGTGGGCGGGGCCGTCGCGCGGCGCGCGCTCGCCGGCGCCGGGTTCACCGACGTCCTCGTCGTCCCGGAGCAGGCCGAGCCCGACGGCGACTTCCCGACCGTCGCGTTCCCCAACCCCGAGGAGCCGGGCGCGATCGACCTCGCGCTCGGGCTCGCGGCCGACGAGCGCGCCGACCTCGTCCTCGCTCTCGACCCCGACGCCGACCGCTGCGCCGTCGCGGTGCTCGACCGGCGCTTCCACACCCACCGGGGCCCCGACACGGCCGCCGCCGAGGGCTGGCGCATGCTGCACGGCGACGAGACAGGCGCGATCGTCGGCTCCGCCGTGGCCCAGCGGCTGGCCGCGGCCGGGCCGGTGGACCCGCAGGCGACGTTCGCGTCGTCGATCGTCTCGTCGCGCCTGCTGGCCAGGATCGCCGAGGACGTCGGCGCGCGCTTCGCCCCGACGCTCACCGGGTTCAAGTGGCTCTCCCGCGTCGACGGGCTGGTGTTCGGCTACGAGGAGGCGCTCGGGTACTGCGTCGACCCGGCCAACGTGCGCGACAAGGACGGCATCTCGACCGCCGTCGTCGTCGCCGGCATCGCGGCCCGCGCCAAGGCGGAGGGCACGACCCTCGTGGCGATCCTCGACGACCTGGCGCGCCGGTACGGCCTGCACCTGACGGACCAGGTCTCCGCCCGGTTCACCGACCTCGACGAGATCGGCCGGACCGTCGACCGCCTGCGTGCCGCGCCGCCCGCGACGATCGGCGGCTCGCCCGTGGAGTCGGTCGTCGACCTCGCCACCGGGTCCGACGAGGACCGCTTCGGCCTGCCGCCGACGCCCGGCCTGCGCCTGCAGACCGCGGACGGCACGCGCGTCGTCGTCCGCCCCAGCGGCACGGAGCCGAAGGTGAAGTGCTACCTGGAGGTCATCGAGGCGGTCGCGCCCGACGCCGACGACGACGCGGTGACCCACGCGCGCGCCGCCGCCCGCACCCATCTGGACGCGGTGGCCGCGGACATGCGCTCGGCGCTCGGGCTCTGACCCGGAGCGACGAGCCCGGCCGCCCTCGCCGCGGCCGTCGACGTACCTGACGCCGCTCGGCGCGGCGGGGACGAACCCCCGCCGCGCCGGGCGTCGATCAGCTCGTCGGCGTGGCGCCCGCGCCGATCAGCTCCCCGACCGCGTCGTGCGCTGGTCGTGGGAGCCCTTCTGCTCGCCCTTCCAGGAGCCGCTGCCCTCGCCCGACCGGTGGTCGCCCTTCGCCCCGGAACGCTTGCCGTCGTCCCGGTGGCCGTCACGCGACCCGCCCGTGCCGGACCGGTCGTCGCCGCCCTTGCCGGCGCGCTCGTGCGCGCCGGGCCACGTGCCGGCGTGCTTCTCGGCCCACCGCTGGGTCCACTTCTCGGACCACGTCGACGGCCGGTGCGCCCACGCGCTCGGCGCCCCGCCGGGTCCCCAGCCGTCCTTGCCGTCGCGGCAGTCCTTGCCGTGACCGCGGCCCTTCCCCTCACCGGCTCCGCCGGTGGGCTTCGGCGTCGGCGCCGCCGTGCCGGTCGGCCGGGGGTCGGGCCAGCCGGGGTGCGCGTGCGCGGACCGGCTCGGGTGCGGGCGCGGGCTCTTCGTCGGCTTCGGGGTCGCCGTCGCCGTGGGGTCGGCCGTGGCGGACCCCGTCGGCGTCGGCGAGGCCTCGGCGGTCGCGCTCACGGACGGGAGCGGCGCCGCGGGACCGTCGGAGTAGTGGGCGACCGCCGGGGCCACACCGAGCAGCCCGACGGCCAGGGCGACGCCCGTCACCTTGACGGGCAGTGCGAGTCCGGCGACCTTCGCGCCGAAGGTCGTGCCAGGGGTCGTGGGAGTCACGTCCACCTCCATGCTCGTCGCGGTCCCGTGGTCCGCACCTCGTCGGGATGCCGGGCCGCTGCACTCTCCCTGGCCATCGCCGCCGCGCGCCGTAGGGGTACGGCCGGCGCGCAGAACGACGCTGGCCTGCGTGGACGGACTCGGGACGCCGGGCGGGTCTCAGCGGCCGGACGGCGGCGCGTCCGCGTCCGAGGAGCCGGACGAGGGCTCACGCGACCCGGACCGGGACGCCGAACCACCGTCGGCGGCGTCGACACCGTCACGCCATCCGCTGCGCCCGCTCGAGCGCTCACCGCCCCAGCTGTCGTCGGCGCCGTCGCGGCTGCCGCCACCCCAGGCGCCGTCCTGCGACCCGTCGTGGGCGCCGCCCGCGCCGCTCTGCCCGCCGGAGCGCGACCCGCCGTCGCGGTCCCCGTCGCGCCAGGGCGCACCGCCGTCGTCCGGCCGCGGGCCCGTGCCGCGCTCGCCGGTGTCGCGCCGCTGGTCGCGGTCGTCCCACCACGAGCCGTCGCGGCGGTCCTCCCAGGTCCCGTCGCGGCCGTCGGCGCGCCGCCCGTCCCGGTCGCCCCCGACCTGCCGGGAGCCGTCGTGGCCGCGCTCGTGCGTGCGGTTGCGGCGCTCGTCGTCGGCGGACGGCGGACGCTGCGGACCTGCGCCGGCCTGCGCGTCGCCGCTCGTGCCCCCGGCGGACGACTCGCCGTCCTGCGAGCCACCGGCGAGCGCCCCGCCGGTGGGGTCCGGCGTCGGGGCGGCCGTCGGGACCATGGTCGGGGCGGAGCCGCCCCCGGCGACGACGTGCCACACGTCCACGACCGCGCCGACGACCGCACGCGCCGGGCGCTGGACGACGTCGGTCCCGCCGGTCGCGGCCGCGACCCCGCCCGCCAGGCCCACAGCGGCCGCGGAGAGGCCCGCGACCGCCCCCGCCCGCCGCAGCCGGTGGAGGGACCGGCCGCGACGGGCAGGCGCGCCGGCCGCGGTCGACGGGGTACGCACCCCCGCGAAGACCGCCTGCAGCTCGGCGGACGGCGGCGGCCCGTCGGAACCCGCGGTCGCACGCAGCACCGCGAGGAAGTCGGTCAGCTCCGGCTCGTCCGGGACCGCCTCCCCCGTCAGCAACCGCTCGTCAGGGATCCGCCACACGTCCTGGTCATCGTCGAAGGTGCTCACAGGGGTACGCCCTCTCGCGAGATCACCCGGCGCACGGCGGCCAGACCGCGTCGCTGCAGGGCCTTGACCGCGCCCGTGTTCTTGCCGAGCACCTCCGCGACCTGCTCGACGGTCAGGTCCGCGACGACGCGCAGCGTGAGGACGTCCCGCTGCTCGTCGGTCAGGCGGCCCAGCACGGCGAGCACCTGCTCCACGCCCATGCCGGTCAGCGCGACGTCCTCGGCGCTGCCCACGGGCGACCCGTCGACCTCCGCGACCGGCTCGACGACCGACTCCCGCGCGCGGCGCCGCCAGTCGTCCACGGCGCGGCGGTGCGCGATGGTGAACACCCACGACCGGAACTGCGGCTCGCTGCCGCGGAAGCGCCGCAGGCCCGTGAACACCTGCAGGAACACCTCGTTCGTGAGGTCCTCGACGTCCCGCGCCCCGCGGGTCCGCAGGTACGCGGCGACGGGGCGGACGAGGTCGCGGTAGAGGATCTCGAACGCGGGCCCCGACCCGTTCCGGGCGGCGGCCAGCACCTCGTCGAAGCCGGGCAGCACCCGGTCAGCTCCCCGGCGGTGGCGTCATCGTGCCCTCCTCGGCGGTCGGCGCGGCGTGACCGCTTCGTCCGATCGGCCACCGTAGGGGCGGCCCCGGACGGACGGCAAGGGCAGCGCGCTCACGTGGGAGGACGCACGGGCGCGCCGACGAGGGGCCGGCGGCGTCCCGACGACGAACGCTGCGCACCGTGGCCGCGTGACACGCCGACGAGCGTCCCGGCGCCCGCGTGCCCCCGCCGCCGAGGTCAGTACCCGGCGTCGGCCTCGAGCCCGGCGAGCACCGCCGCCGTCCCGGACAGGCCGAGCCGCGTCGCGCCCGCGTTGATCATCGCGAGCGCGTCCGCGGCCGTGCGGATGCCGCCCGAGGCCTTCACCCCGAGCCGCCCGCCGACCGTGCCGGCCATGATGCCGACGGCCCGCGCCGTCGCGCCGCCGGCGGGGTGGAAGCCCGTGGACGTCTTGACGAAGTCGGCGCCCGCCGCCTCCGCCGCCCGGCAGACCTCCACGATCTCGTGGTCCGAGAGCGCCGCCGACTCGATGATCACCTTGAGGACCGTGGGGCGCGGAGCCGCGGCTCGCACCGCCGCGATGTCCGCCTGCACGTCGTCGAAGCGCCGCTCCTTCGCCGCACCCACGTCGATCACCATGTCGACCTCGTCGGCGCCGTCCGCGACGGAGCGCGCCGCCTCGGCCGCCTTGACGTCGCTGTGGTGCTTGCCGGACGGGAAGCCGCACACCGTCGCGACCTTGAGGCCCGGCACCCCGGACACGTCGACCGGCAGGAACGACGGGGAGATGCAGATCGAGTACACGCCCAGCCGGCCCGCCTCCGCGACGAGCGCCTCGACGTCGGCTCGCGTCGCCTCGGGCTTGAGCAGCGTGTGGTCGACGAACCTCGCGAGAGCGGTGGCGTCGAGCGGGTCGTGCGTCATGCGCGGTGCCTTCCTCCCCGGGCGGCGGCGAAGGCCGGCCGGATGACCTGGTCGATGAGCTGGAACCGGTCCTCGTGGTGCAGGAACGTGTGCGCGGCGGCGGTCACGGTGACCACCTCCAGGTCCTGCAGCGACCAGTCCGCCTCCTGCACCAGGCGCGTCATCTCACGGCTGAGCGACGTGCCGGACTGCAGGCGGTTGTCGGTGTTGACGGTGACGGAGAACCCGAGCCGGCGCAGCTTCGTGATCGGGTGCTCGGCGATCGACGCGACCGCCCCCGTCTGGACGTTCGACGACGGGCACAGCTCGAGCGGGACGCGGCGGTCGCGCAGCCAGTGCGCCAGCAGGCCGAGCCGGTCGCCCAGCTCGTCGGCCGTCACGTCGTCGATGATGCGCACGCCGTGGCCGATGCGGCAGGCCATGGCACCGTGGACCGCGTCGGAGATGGACTCCAGCCCGGCGGCCTCGCCCGCGTGGACGGTCACGGGGAAGTTCGCCTCGGCGAGCGTGGTGAACGCGGACGCGTGCTTCGTGGCGGGGAACCCGTCCTCCGGGCCGGCGATGTCGAAGCCGACGACCCCGGCGTCACGGTTGTCGAGCGCGAGCCGGGCGATCTCCTCGGAGCGGTCCTGGTGGCGCATCGCGCACAGGATCTGGCCGACGCGGATGGTCCTCCCCTGCTCGGCGGCCTGGGCGACGCCCTCCGCGAACCCGTCACGGACCGCGTCGACGACGTCCTGCAGCCCCAGCCCCTCGCGCAGGTGCTGCTCGGGCGCGTAGCGGATCTCGGCGTAGACGACGCCGTCCTCGGCGAGGTCGAGCACCGCCTCGCGCGCGACGCGCTGCAGGTGCTCGGCGCGCTGCATCACCGCGGTCGTGACGTCGAAGGTCTTGAGGTAGTCGACGAGGTTGCCGGCGTCGGCCGACTCGACGAACCACCGCTCGAGCGCCTCCGCGTCGGGCGCGGGCAGCTCGAGCCCGACCTCGGCCGCGAGCTCCACGACCGTCGCGGGGCGTACGCCGCCGTCGAGGTGGTCGTGCAGCAGCACCTTGGGCAGGCGGGGGATCAGGCTGGCGAGGGTCACGACCCCGCCGTCGTCGCCTGCCGTGCGCGCGTCGCTCACGCGTCCTCGCTCTCGTCGTCGTCGGGAACCTCGATGTCCTGCTCGATCACGTCCGCCTCCGCGGCCTCGTCGTCGCGGTCGGCACGTGCGAAACCAGGACGGTACTCCTCGGGGTCCTCCTCCGGCGGCACGTCGTCCGTGAGCCGCAGCGGCTCGTCGGGCTCGACCGGCTCCAGGCCGGCGTCCTCGAAGGAGTCGGGACCGGGCACCGTGCTCATGTCGTACCTCCTGCTCGTCGGACGGTGGCGCTGCCCCCATCGTGCTCCGCACCAGGTGCGTGCGCACCTGCCGGTCGGGGGTCCTGACCTGCCCTCAGGCGCTGATCCGGTCGATCACGAGCGGCCCCACCTCGACGGCGGTCCCGGCCGGGGCGACGTCGATGCCGCCCTCGAGCGCCTCGAGCGCGCGTCCGAACCGCTCCGGGGTGTCCGTGTGCAGCGTGAGGATCGGCTCCCCCGCGCGCACCGGCTCCCCGGGGCGCACGTGGATCTCGACGCCGGCGCCGGCCTGCACCGGGTCCTCCTTGCGGGCCCGGCCCGCGCCGAGGCGCCACGCCGCGATGCCGACCGCGTAGGCGTCGAGCCGCGAGACGACCCCGTCGCTCTGCGCGAGCACCTGCTCGGTCTCGCGCGCGACGGGCAGCGGGGCGTGCGGGTCACCGCCCTGCGCCTCGATCATGCGGTTCCAGGCGTCCATCGCGCGACCGTCGGCGAGCGCGGCGGCCGGGTCGGCGTCGGGCCGCCCGGCGGCGTCGAGCATCTCGCGGGCCAGCGCGAGCGTGAGCTCGACGACGTCCGCGGGCCCGCCGCCGGCGAGCACCTCGACCGACTCGCGGACCTCGAGCGCGTTGCCCGCGGTACGGCCGAGCGGCGTGGACATGTCGGTGAGCAGCGCGACGGTCGTCACGCCGGCGTCCGTGCCGAGGCCCACCATCGTGCGGGCGAGCTCGCGGGCGCGCGCCTCGTCCTTCATGAACGCGCCCGTGCCGACCTTGACGTCGAGGACGAGCGCACCCGTCCCCTCGGCGATCTTCTTGCTCATGATCGAGCTCGCGATGAGCGGGATCGCCTCGACGGTGCCCGTGACGTCGCGCAGCGCGTAGAGCTTGCGGTCCGCCGGGGCCAGCCCCGAGCCGGCCTGGCAGATGACCGCGCCGACGTCGTCGAGCTGCCGCATCATCTCGTCGTTGCTGAGCGCGGCCCGCCAGCCGGGGATCGACTCCAGCTTGTCCAGCGTGCCGCCGGTGTGGCCCAGACCGCGCCCCGACAGCTGTGGCACCGCGACGTCGAACACCGCCACGAGCGGCGCCAGCGGCAGCGTGATCTTGTCGCCCACGCCGCCCGTCGAGTGCTTGTCCGCCGTGGGGCGCGACAGCCCGGAGAAGTCCATGCGCTCACCGGTCGCGATCATCGCGGCGGTCCAGCGGGCGATCTCCGCGCGGTCCATCCCGTTGAGGAGGATCGCCATCGCGAGGGACGACATCTGCTCGTCGGCGACGACGCCGCGCGTGTAGGCGTCGACGACCCAGTCGATCTGCTCGTCCGTCAGACGCCGGCCGTCGCGCTTGGCGACGATGACGTCGACGGCGTCGAATGCCTCGGTCACGCGCGCTCCTCCAGGTCGGCCGGCCCGAACGCGTCGGGGAGGACCTCGGTCATCGGGCGCCGCCCGCTCACGGTCTCGACGACGAGCGACGGGCCGCCGTGCTCCCACAGGAGCTGACGGCACCGGCCGCACGGCATGAGGACGTTCTCGTGCCCGTCGACGCAGGTGAAGGCCACGAGGCGGCCGCCGCCGGACATGATCAGCGCCGACACGAGCGAGCACTCGGCGCACAGCGTGACGCCGTACGACGCGTTCTCGATGTTCGCGCCGCTCACCACGCGGCCGTCGTCCACGAGCGCGGCGGCGCCCACGGGGAAGCGGGAGTACGGGACGTAGGCCCGGTGCATGGCCTCGGTCGCGGCCGCCCGCAGGGCGTCCCAGTCGATCTCGGTGGTGCTCTGGTCGTTCACGGGTGGTGCGCTCACTTCTTGTAGGGGATGCCCTCGGCGGCGGGCGGGCGCACCCGGCCGACGAGGCCGGCGACCGCGAAGATCGTCGCGAGGTAGGGGAGCATGCCGAGCAGCTCGCTCGGGATCGGCGAGCCCAGGTTGTTCAGCACGCGGCGCAGGGCGTCGGCGGTGCCGAAGAACAGCGCGGCGGCGAACGCGCCCGTCGGGCTCCAGCGCCCGAGGATCATCGCCGCGAGGGCGATGTAGCCCTTGCCGCTGGTGAGCTCCTTGGTGAAGGCCAGCCCGGCCGAGACGAGCGCCGCGCCGCCGAGGCCGGCGAGCGCCGAGCCGAGGACGGTCGAGCGGACGCGGGTGGGGTTGACCTTGATGCCAACGGTGTCCGCGGCCTTCGGGTGCTCGCCCACCGAGCGCAGCCGCAGGCCCCACCGCGAGCGGAAGACCATCACCTGCAGCACGATCACCGCCGCGTACATGAGGTAGACGGTCAGCGGGTGGTTGAACAGCGCGGGGCCGAGGATCGGGATCGCCGACAGGCCGGGGATCGGGAGCTCGGGCAGGCGCGGCGGGGCGTTGAGCCCCTGCGGGTCGTTCGTCAGGACCGTCGAGAACAGGTAGTTCGTCAGGCCGATGACGAGCACGTTGAGGACGACGCCGACGATGATCTGGTCCACCCAGTACCGCACGGCGAACAGCGCGAGCACCGCACCGACGAGCGCGCCCGCGACCGGCGCCGCGACCAGGCCCACGTACGGGTTCCCGGTGATCGTGCCGACGACGACCGCGAGGAACGCACCCGCGAGCAGCTGGCCCTCGATCGCGATGTTGATGACGCCCGACCGCTCGCACAGCAGGCCGGCGAGCGCGCCGAGGCACAGCGGGACCGCGAGGCCCACCGCGTTGACGAGCAGGAGCGTCAGCGGGAACGCGTTGCCCGTCCCGGCGACCGACCAGGCCAGCACCGCGAACAGCAGCACCACGCCCGCGACCGCGTACCACCACGCCGGCACCGCGCGTCGGGCACGGGCCCGCAGCAGCGCGAGCACGCCGATGGCGATCGCGACGAGCGACGCGACGACGCACGTCAGCAGCGACGGCACGGTGAACGGCGAGATCTGCCACACGTCGCGTGACGTGGCGACCCGGAACGTCGTCGTGTCCGCCGGGTCGATCGCGAGGGCGAAGACGACCAGCAGGACGACCGACAGCGCGAGGATGACGACGGGCCCGCGGTACTTGACCGGTGCGAGGGTCGACGCCTGGGCGGCGGCCGGCGCCTGCGGGGCCTGGGGTTCGGCGAGGGCGGTCACGCGGCAGCCTTCTTCCGGTCGTAGCCGAACGGCACGGCCGCCCAGTGCACGAGCGAGAGCTCACGCACCAGCGGCGGCGCCGCGATGAGCAGGACGATGACCGCCTGGATGACGAGCACCAGGTCGATCGGCGTTCCCGCGGCGGTCTGCATGAGGGGCGAGCCCGCGCGCAGCGCGCCGAACAGCAGGGCCGCCAGGACCGTGCCGAGCGGGCGCGAGCGGCCGAGCAGGGCGACCGTGATCGCGTCGAACCCGATCGAGCCGGCGGAGCTCGCCTGGAACGTCTTGTCCGTGCCGACGATCTGCATCGCGCCGCCGAGGCCCGCGAGCCCACCGGCGACGAGCATGACGAGGACGTACACGGTGGTGACCTTGATGCCGGCCGTCCGGGCGGCGTCCTGGTTGGCGCCCACGGCGCGGAACCGGAACCCGAGGGTGGACCGCTCCATGAGCCACCAGACGCCGACGGCCGCCAGGATCGCCAGCACGAAGCCGAGGTGCAGCCGGAACTGGTCCCCCAGCAGCAGCGGCATGACCGCGGTGTCCTTGACGGGCGGCGTGATCGGCCGGGTCGAGCCCGGCTGCCGCAGGACGGACGTCGTCAGCAGGTACGCGACGAGGTACGCGGCGATCGAGTTCAGCATGATCGTCACGATGACCTCGCTGGCGCCGGTGCGGGCCTTGAGGAAGCCCGCGATGCCGGCCCAGACGCCGCCCGCGACGGCCGCGGCGACGCAGACGACCAGCACGTGCAGCCCGGCGGGCATCGGCACCGCGAACCCGACCCAGGCGCCCGCGGCCGCGCCGATGAGCACCTGGCCCTGGGCACCGATGTTGAACAGGCCGGAGCGGAAGCCGATGCCGAGACCGAGGCCCGCGAAGATCAGCGGGACCGACGAGACCATCGTCTCGGTGATCGGCCGGACCTGGCGGGCGCCGCTGGCCTGCGGGTCGAAGATCGCGCCCCGGAACAGCGCGGAGTACGTCGAGTAGACGGCGTCCCAGGCCGCGCCGAAGAAGTCGCCCGGCCGGGCGAACACGTACGCGAGCGCCTTCTGCGACGCGGGGTCGGCGGCGACGACGAGGAGGGACGCCAGGATCAGGGCGATGACGATCGCGACGACGATCGTCGTCGTCGAGGAGTCGAGGACCTGCTGCAGGTAGCCCCGCTTCTCGCGCGCGGGCTCCGTCGCCTGCGGCTCGGCGGGGGTGGGGGCTTGCGCGGTGGTGGTCACCGCTCCTCCTCCGGGGACGGGGTGGGGGTGACAGGGGTGGCGGGCACCGCCGGGGTCTCGGGACCGGGGGCCGCGGCCGGTGCGTCGTGCACCTGGGCGACCAGGGGGTCGGGTCCGTCGGCGAGGACGTCGGCCTCGGCCAGCGCCGTGTGGTGGCCGGCGGCCTGCGCACGGGCCTGCTCGAGCGGCACGCCCGCCATCATGAGGCCGAGGACGTCACGGTCGGCGCTCGCGCCGCCGTCGACGGTGCCGATGATCGACCCGCGGTACATGACCGCGATCCGGTCGGCGAGCGCCAGGACCTCGTCGAGCTCGGTCGAGACGATGATCACCGGCGTGCCGCCGTCGCGCTCGGCGACGATCCGCTTGTGCACGAACTCGATGGACCCCACGTCGAGGCCGCGCGTCGGCTGGGAGGCCACCAGGAGCCGCAGCGGCCGCGACATCTCGCGCGCGAGGACGACCTTCTGCTGGTTGCCGCCGGAGAGGGTGGACACCGGGTCCTGCACCGAGCCGGCCCGGATGTCGAACTCCTCCACACGCGTGGCCGCGTTCGCGGCGACCTTGGCGGGGCTGAGCGACCCGGCGCGCGCGAACTGCGGCGACGAGTGCATGTCGAGCACGAGGTTCTCGGCGATGGAGAACGACGCGATGAGGCCGTCGGTCGTGCGGTCCTCCGGGACGAACCCGACGCCCGCCTCGATGACCTCGCCGACCGTGAGCGGCCCGAGGTCCTTGCCGTCGAGCAGCAGCTGGCCCGCGCTCGGCGAGCGCAGGCCGAGGATCGTCTCGGTGAGCTCGGTCTGGCCGTTGCCCTGGACGCCGGCGATCGCGAGGATCTCGCCGCGCCGGACGTCGAACGACACGTCGTCGACGACCGCGACGCCGCGCGGGTCGAGCACGGTGAGGTCCCGGACCTGGAACGTCGCGTCGCCCGGCTGCGCCGGCGCCTTCTCGACGGCCAGCGTGACGGAGCGCCCGACCATGAGCGAGGCGAGCTGCACCTCGGAGTCCTGCGGGCTCGCGGTGCCGACGACCTTGCCGCGGCGGATCACGGAGATGGTGTCCGCGACCGCGCGGACCTCGCGGAGCTTGTGGGTGATGAAGACGACGGAGGTGCCGGCCTCCTTCAGCTGCCGCATGATCGCGATGAGCTCGTCCGTCTCCTGCGGGGTCAGGACGGCGGTCGGCTCGTCGAGGATGAGGACCTCGGCGTCGCGGGACAGGGCCTTGATGATCTCGACGCGCTGCTGCACGCCGACGGGCAGGTCCTCGACGAGCGCGTCGGGGTCCACGTCGAACCCGAAGCGGTCGGAGATCTCCTTGACCCGGCGGCGCGCCTGCGCGAGGTCGATGAGCCCACCGCCGGCGACGGGCTCGTGACCGAGCACGACGTTCTCCGCGACGGTGAAGACGGGGATGAGCATGAAGTGCTGGTGCACCATGCCGATGCCGGCCGCCATCGCCTCGCCGGGGCCCGCGAACGTGCGCGGCGTCCCGTCCACCACGATCCGGCCGCCGTCGGGCTGGTAGAGCCCGTACAGCACGTTCATCAGCGTGGACTTGCCCGCGCCGTTCTCACCGAGCAGGGCGTGGATCTCGCCCGGCTCGAAGGTCAGGTCGATGCCGTCGTTGGCAACGAGCGAACCGAAGCGCTTGGTGATGCCCTGCAGCTCGAGCCGCACGTCCGACCACCTTTCGTCGTTGGGCCGAGCCTAGGACCCGGCCGTGAGCCGACCCTAGGACCACCCGGGGTGATGACGCACCGGAGGCCCGGGGCGAACCGCCCCGGGCCTCCGGTGACGCGTCAGGAGACCTTGTTCGCCGACGGGGAGTCGACGACCAGCTCACCCGAGATGATCTGCTCGCGCAGCTCGTCGACCTTCGAGGACAGCTCGGCCGGGACCTTGCTCTCGAAGTCGTGGAACGGGGCGATGTCCACGCCGCCGTTCTCGAGCGTGCCGACGTACGGGTCGGCCGTGAAGTTGCCGTCCACCGCGGACTTGATCGTGTCGAAGACGGCGGTGCCGATCTGCTTCATGACCGAGGTGAGGATGAGCGACTTGTACTGCTCGTTCGACGGCTGCAGGTAGCCGTCCGAGTCCACCCACACGACCATCGTGCCGTCGTGCTGCGAGGCCGCGTTGAGCGTGCCGGAGCCGACCGGGCCCGCGACGGGCAGGATCACGTCGGCGCCGTCCTCGATGAACTGCGTCGAGGTGTCCGCACCCGCCTGGGTGTCGGAGAAGTTGCCGATCATCGAGCCGTTCTGCTTGGCCTTGTCCCAGCCGAGCACCTTGGTCGCCGTGCCCGAGTCCTTGGCGTAGGCGGCGGCGCCGTCGACGAAGCCGTCCATGAAGATCGTCACCGACGGGAACGGCTGGCCGCCGAACGTCGCGAGGGTGTGCGTCTGCGACATGCCCGCGGCGACGTAGCCGGCGAGGTACGCGGCCTCCTGCGTGTTGAAGAGCAGCGGCTTGGCGTTGTCGAGCGAGACCGGGTTGAAGTCCGCGTCGGAGAACGCCGAGTCGACGAGCGCGAAGTGCTTGTCGGTGTTGGCCTCGGCGGCCTGCTGGATGGCGTCCTCGAGCGCGAAGCCGACGCCGATGATGAGGTCGCAGTTCGCCTGGACCATCGAGTCGACGTTGGTCGTGTACTGGCCCGGGTCGGTCGACTCGGCGGTCTTGATCTCGATGCCCAGCTCGGACTCGGCCTTCTTCAGGCCCTCGTAGCCGGACTCGTTGAACGAGGCGTCGTCGAACCCGCCCTCGTCGGAGACCATGCACGCCGTGAAGTCCACGGGCGCCGCTGCGCTGCCGCTGCTGCCCGGCGTCTCGGTCTCCTCCGGGGCGCTGCCGCACGCTGCGAGCGCGAGAGCAACAGCCCCGCCGAGCGCAGCCGCACGAATGATCTTCTTCACGCGACTCTCCTGAGTGTCTTGTCGCCGGGCGCACGCGTGAGCGAACCGCGCAGGAAGCGCGCGGATGCGCCGGCATCGATGGTCGGACACTAGCCACCGCCGGATGACGGACACGTTACCGACGGGTATCCGCCGCGGTTCTGTTACCGACTTGGAATGTCGGACCAGCGTGCGGACGGGGCATCTCGCCAGCCGGACGTGCCGGCCGGTTCCCTCAGGGACGGCCCGCGATCACCGCCGCGCGCGCCAGCAGCAGGGCGCCGGCCTCGACCGCCCGCTCGTCCACCACCAGGTCGCCCTGGTGGATGTCGTACGTGCGGCCGCCAGGCGTGCGGGTGCCCAGCCGCGCCATCGCGCCCGGCACCTTCGTCAGGTACCAGGCGAAGTCCTCGCCCCCGAGCGACTGCTCGGTGAGCTGCACGGAGCCCTCCCCCAGCACGTCGTGCGCCGCA
>Ga0180221_1001276_pt1 | contig 17521 bp, 10 predicted proteins | sample eDN5th37CKraftMG_FD_151339 | JGI IMG/M metagenome (GOLD analysis project Ga0180221, IMG submission 151339) | Enriched Miracle-Growth compost microbial communities from Emeryville, California, USA - eDNA 5th pass 37_C Kraft MG (version 2) (version 2) ...
GGTGCTGCTGCTGGCCGCCGCCCTGCTGATCCCGCTCGGCTTCCTGGTCGAGGAACTGCTGCGCCGGCTGCTGATCGGGCGCAAGGCCTGGGGCGCCAGCGCGGTGGTGGTCGGGGAAGGTGCTGAGCGGCTCGCATCCTCTCTCCTTGCTCACCCCGAGCTTGGCGTGCGGCCCGTCGGCATCCTGACGGAGTCTGGGCCCGGCGCAGAGAGCAGCTGCGTACCACGGCTCGGGCCAACCAGTCGGGCGACGCAGTTCGGCGAGCTAGCCGAGATCGCAGTCATCACCGGCCCGGCCGCGGCGGCGCTGGATGTAGCGCGGCTGCCCTTCCGGCGCGTCATCATCATGCACAACATGCAGGGCCTTCCGGCCTCGGCGGGTGCGGTGAGGCAGCTTGGCGAGGCGCCGGGCCTCGAGTTCAGCAGCCGGTCCCGGCGAGCAGGTGCGCTACGGCTTAAGCGCACCTTTGACGTCTGCGTCGCGGTTCCTGCCCTGTTGTTCATGCTGCCGCTGATTCTGCTGCTGGCGCTGGCGATCCGGCTGAGCAGCCGCGGGCCAGCCTTCTATACACAACGCCGCGTTGGCCATCATGGTCGGCCGATCACCATTCTGAAGCTGCGCACCATGTACTGCGACGCGGAAGCCCGGCTTCAGGAGCTGCTGCAACGAGACGCAGCAGCCCGGGAGGAGTGGGAGCGTCACGTCAAGCTCGCCCACGACCCCCGCGTGCTTCCAGGCATCGGCCTGTTCCTGCGGCGCACCAGTCTGGATGAGCTGCCGCAGCTCTGGAACGTCATTCGTGGCGACATCAGCCTGGTGGGGCCGCGCCCCTTTCCAGACTATCATATCGAACGCTTCGGCGCCGAGTTCCAGGCCTTGCGCGCCAGTGTCAAGCCAGGCTTGACCGGGCTGTGGCAGATCTCCGCGCGCAGTGATGCCGACCTGAGGCAACAACAGGAAATCGACAGCTTCTACATCCGGAACTGGTCGCTCTGGCTCGACCTCTACATCGTGCTGGGCACTATCCCAGCCGTGCTCGGCGCCCGCGGAGCACATTGATGATGCAACTCGTCCTTTCCGGGAAGCCAGCCATCAAATGCCGTTCCACCACTGCCAGGAGGTCAGTATGAGCACGATCCGCAAGCGCGTTCTGGTCACCGGTGGGGCCGGGTTCCTTGGCTCGCATCTGTGCGAGAGGCTGCTGCGGGATGGGCATGATGTCCTCTGCGTCGACAACTACTTCACGGGACGTAAGGAGAATATCGCTCACCTGCTGAGCAACCCGCATTTCGAGGCGATGCGGCACGACATCACGTTCCCGCTCTATGTTGAGGTCGATCGGATCTTTAATCTGGCCTGTCCCGCATCGCCCGTGCACTACCAGTACGACCCGGTGCAGACCACCAAGGTCAGCGTCATTGGCGCCATCAACATGCTGGGGCTGGCCAAGCGGACGGGGGCACGTATCCTGCAGGCCTCGACCAGCGAGGTCTATGGCGATCCCTCGGTGAACCCGCAGACAGAGGATTATCGTGGGAACGTCAATATGCTCGGCCCGCGTGCCTGTTATGATGAAGGCAAGCGCTGCGCGGAGACGTTGTTCTTCGATTATGCCCGGCAGCATCAGGTCGCGATCCGGGTGGTTCGTATCTTCAACACCTACGGTCCCCGGCTTCATCCCAGCGATGGGCGTGTGGTCTCGAACTTCATCCTGCAGGCCCTGCAGGGCCAGGACATCACCATCTATGGTGATGGCCGGCAGACCCGCTCCTTCTGCTACGTGGACGACCTGATCGAAGGCTTCATCGCCATGATGGAGGCGGATGACGACATCACCGGGCCGATCAACCTCGGAAATCCGCACGAGATCTCCGTGCGAGAACTGGCCGAGCGCATCATCGCCCTGACCGGCGCCCGCTCCAAGCTGATCTCCCGGCCGTTGCCGCAGGATGATCCGCTGCAGCGCTGCCCCGACATCACTCGCGCCGAAAAGCTTCTGGGCTGGCAGCCCTGTGTTCCGTTGGAGGAAGGGCTTCGCCGCACCATCGCGCATTTCGCGGAAATGCTGGGGATCCAGGCGACGCAGGGAAGTCCCACCGGCTGACCTGCTGCGGTCCCGAGATGGCCGCGGATCCCGGAGGCCAGGTTATGAGTGCTGGTGGCTTTGTCGAAACCCTTTGGCCGGATGGGCGCGAAGGGTTTCTGACGTCCGGGCACGAGGTCTACGACGCGCGGAATGATAAAGTCGGCCGTGCGGGTTGCCCGTGAGGCGCTGACCGTCGGGCGACAGACCTTTCCGCCCCATGACAGCCGAACTTTGCGGCACGACTATACCCAGGCACAGCTATTTGCCCTGCTGGTGCTGCACCAGCCTCTGCGAACCGACTGCCGTGGATTGGCGACCGTGGCGGCAGAGTGGCAGGAGTCGAGGAAGGTGCCCGGGCTCAGAAGGGTGCCCCACTACTCCCCCCCTGGCCTATGCGATACGCCGCCTCTCAGGGGCAGAAAAAGGGCAATTTTCCACCCTTCCCGAACGGTCATCATGGAACGGGCTCGGCTTGCCGGCCTGATCGCCGCCGCGCCCATGGCGGCGATAAACGCGACTGGCCTCTGGGCCGGTATGTTTGACTCCTCCCGTCTTCGTCCGGCCGCCGGGAGTCAAAGGTGACTTTCCATGGCATGACGCCCTGCGGCATGCGCTCTGCCAGCGCCTGTCCCCCGAGGTAGCGAAGCGCTTCACCGGGCGCGAAGGCCGGCCCTGGGCAGGCCGCAAGCTCAGCTTGGCCATTCTCCATGCCGCGCGGGGTAACCCACAATAGAGCTACGGCTGTCCGCTCCGAGGCTTCAGACTGGGAAGGGAGTAGCCCCAGGCAAGCTGAAGACGCCAAGATGTATACTGAAACAAGGACTTTCGCCTAATACGGTTGTGCCCGGTGGCTCGCTTCTTCTGCAGGCGACTGCGATGAAGATTGGTGAAGGACTATGACAATTTCCCCCGCCCCGACGGCAGAGAACGGGAGCTCCTGGCACGGTAACGTTTCTGGAACGGCCGGGGAGAAGTGTGCTTCGGACCTTGCTGCCTTCCTCGAGCAGCCCAGAAAGGGGAGAGGGCTCTTTCTTGTGATGATGATGGCTGCGCTTGGTATCAGCGCCTTGGTGCTTGCCAACGCGGCGCCTCACTATGTCGCGCAGAGCGTCGTATTGACCGGCGTGAAGACCCCGCCGGGGGTAGTCCTGCAGGGTGCCGACTCTGACCGGGGAGGGAGCTCCGAGGCATTCGGGGCGCAGCTCGAGACAGAAATCCAGATCATTCAGTCGGGGAGTCTCCTCAGTGAGCTGGCTGAGCGCCTGCGCCTGATGGAAGACCCCGAGTTCAATGCTGCGCTCGCGCCGCCACTTCGAGGCTGGATTCCGCATTGGCTGTACAGCCAGGCCGCTGCCATCAAGGAACAGTTGTGGGCCGACGGTGAGTTGCCGGAGGACCGACAGGCCGATGTGGTCAGGGCTGTCAGCCAGCACATTTCCGTGCAGCAGATGGAGGGTTCCGGCGCGCTCGCCATCTCGGCCTGGTCGACCAATCCCGACCGGGCCGCACTGCTGGCAAACACGCTTGCGGAGCTTTATGTCCGGAGAGCGCTGGACGAGAAGGTGGCCGTGACGGGCCAAGCCCTGGCTATTCTGCGCGGCCACCTCGGTCAGCTGCAGCAGAGCGTCGCCAGCTCCAGTAAAGCCATTGAGCAATATCGGAGCAGGGCTGGTCTGGTCGGCAGGAGCCAAGACGTGGCCGCGCAGGAGCCAGCGGAGTTGCGCCCGCAGGTTTCGCCGCCGCGAATGCGGGGTGGGGCCATAGAGGCGCTGGCCGCCCAGATGCCTGCTTTGCCAGGTGCGCCGGAGGCATCGCCGGCCACGCTGAACTCGGCGCCGGGCTGGGATCCGGATGAGGCCGCCTCTTCCCTGAAGGCGGAACTCCAGGCTGTTGCTGATCGCAATCGTTCGCTGCGCCTTGAGCTTGTGGCACTTGAGCGACAGTTCAGCGATCGCAATCAGGCTGCGGAAAGGCCGATAGGAGAGGGGGCTGCCCCCCGGCCTTCCGAGATCACCAGCCAGGAGCAGCGGGGAGGCGGCCAACAGAACAGACCGGATCAGGCCGATACCAGGATTCTCCACAGAGCAGAGAGGCCGGAGGCCGGCTTCTGGCCTCCTAAATTCCTGCTCTTCGGCTTCACCGGGCTCGCCTCGGCTGCCGTCATGGGCTTTTTCCTGATCGTCGCCGGCCGCACGCGGGTGGGGCAGGCCCAGAGTTCAGCGCAGCGCGAATTTTCCGCTGATTTGTCGGAGGGTATGGCGGGCATGGATGGTGGGACGAACATCTCCTCACCGGACGAAAGCGCGCCGGAGCCGGCGTATTCCGCAGCACGCCGGCAAGCGCTGCGGCAGGCTTTTACGCCCGCAAACCCGCAGCACAATGCGGTGCGTTTCGTGGGGCGCCGGGAGCAACTCGCCCGCATCCGGCAGGCGATCATGGAGGAGCATGCGCATGTCTGCCTTAGTGGGGAACGAGGGCGTGGCAAGACCTCCCTGGCGAATCTCGCCACCGAGTCGGCCCGTGCGGCTGGCTTCACGGTGGCGCGCTACAGCTGCACGGCCGAGAGTGACTTCGAGGACATCTTGCGCGGCCTTGCCCGCAGCCTTCCGGAGCGGCTGCTGATATCCGCTCCCAGACAGGGCTCGACGCTCATCGGCTGTGAGGCCGTGTTTCCGGCGGGACCGCTGCAGCCATGGCATGTCCTTGCCTTGCCGGGCCAATTGGTGGAGTGCCGCCTAATTCTGATGGTGGACGAGTTCGACCGGTTGCCGAGCGACGCCACGCGCACGCGCATCGCCGATACCATCAAGCTCCTCTCTGAGCATGCCGCTCCCGTTTTCTTCTTGATCGTCGGAGCGTCGGACAGTCTGGAGCAGCTACTGGGCCGGCATCCCTCAATACAGCGCAGCGTCGTCGGCGTGCCGCTGCCGCTCCTGACGAATGCGGAAGTTGAGGAAATCGTGCTGCGGGGCGCCCGGCATTCCGGTCTGGAGTTCTCGGCTCAGGTGCGGACCTGCATTGCAGCCCTGGCGCGCGGTGTGCCCTATCATGCACAGCTCCTGGCGTTGCGGGCGGGGCAAGCGGCGCTGGATCGTGGCGACATGGCGGTCGGCGCTGTGGATTTGCGGTGCGCCATTGAACGGACCATCACCGAGGCTGCCCCGCGGGTCATTGTCCTATACGAGGCGCTGACCCAGGGTGAGCGCGCCGGGCCGATGACATCCTTGCTGCGTGCCATTGCAGCCGGCGAGCAGGATCGCTTTGGCCGGTTCCGCGCCACCCACACGCCTGAGGGGCGGATCATTGTCGCGGGCGCTTCAACCGATCCAGGGCTCTGGGCGCGCCTGCTCGACACGGGGGCGGTGCGGCGCTGTGTCGGAGCCGGCGTTGACATCTACAGTTTCGCCGAAGCCAACTTCGCGCATTACGTGCTGCTGCGCATGGTGCGGCTGGTGCTGGGCTTCGATGCTCGCCGCTGAGTTTGCCGGGGTGGTGGCATGTGCTTCCGGCGCGGCATGAATCCCGGCCCATTGGCCTGAGGCGGTGCCAGTCTTTCGCTGTCCGGCAGGAGGCTCCACATTCCGCGCAGTGCGCGATGTTTCGCCGCGCGGATATGGCTATGCCATGCGGGTGAAGCTTACCTCAAAAGATATGTTGCTCTGCTGCATCAATATAGGCCTAAGCTCTCAATTGTAGAAAAGAATTTCGGAAAGCAGAAGATGAGAACCATCTTCTGTAAACGTTCTCGATGCAATGACCTGACGCGCCCGGGCCCGTTCAAACTTCTGCTTCGGGTAGAAATTGAGGTCCGGTGACACGCTTGGTCAGCGCAGCGCGGCCTCTGCCCAAGGGGGGACCGTATTCGGGAGAGAGGGCGAGGCGACTCGAGCCCGATCCGCAGGTGCGGGCCGTCTCGTGCGAGCGTGCCACAGCCAGTCCCGTCGTGATGGCCGGCGCTGACGGGATCGGATCGGTGTCCGGCCTATTTCTGCCGAGCGTGTCGAGCGCATGTTCACACCACCCGAATGGTCCTCTTGCAGCCCCGCGGCCCCGACGCAGGTTGATACGCTGGGGGAAATCCTGCTCAAGAGTGCGCTGCACCACGGCGAGCGGACTGCGCTCTGGGCCGACGGCACGCAGCTATCCTACCGAGAGTTTGTCGCGCGCGCTGCAAGCCTGGCCAATACGCTGGTTGCGGCGGAGCTTGCCGGGCCGGCGCGGCGGTGCGCGGTGCTCGGGGCACGAAGCATCGGCGCTTTCACCGGCGTTGCTGCGGCGACCCTGGCGCGCTCCGCCTGGGTGCCCCTGAATCCGCGCCATCCGGTGGAGCGTCTGGCACATGTCATCGAGGCCGCGGAGGTGGACGCCCTCGTCATCGACGAGCACTCAGCCGTACTGGGCGGTGAACTGCTGGCCCGCCTGGACCGCCCGCTATGCGTCGTCATGCTGGACCGCCCGAGCCCCCCTGACTGGGCGAAGGATCTGTCCCGGCACACCTTTCTGTGCAGCGGCGATCTGGCGGCGCCGGTGCTCGCCGGCCTCGGCGGGGGCAATCCTGACGACGGCGCCTATCTGCTCTTCACCTCTGGTAGCACGGGAGCGCCCAAGGGTGTGCTCGTGCGCCAAACCAATGTCCTGGCCTATCTCGCCAGCGTCTTCGATCGTTACCGGCCAACATCCGAGGACCGGTTCACGCAGCTCTTCGACTTGACCTTCGACCTTTCGGTCCATGACATGTTTCTGTGCTGGAAGGCAGGTGCCGCGCTGTACTGCGTTCCGGATAAGGCGAGGGTCGCGCCCGGCGACTTTGTCCGCCGGCATGCCCTGAGCTTCTGGTTCTCGGTTCCCTCCGTCGCGATGATCATGACCCGCCTGCGCATGCTGCAGCCCGGCTCCCTTCCGAGCCTGCGCTGGAGCCTCTTCTGTGGCGAGGCCCTGCCCCGGCGGATCGCCGAGATCTGGGCTGCGGCGGCGCCGAACGCCCCGATCGAAAACCTGTACGGGCCAACCGAGGCCAGCATTGCGATCACCGCTTTCCGGCTGCCTGCCGATCCCGCGGCCATCGCTCGCCTGCCGGAGATCGTGCCGATCGGCGCACCGCTGCCCGGGCAGCAGGCCAGGGTGATCGCCGCCGATGGCAGCGCGGCCGCGGAGGGCGTGGATGGCGAACTGTACCTGAGCGGCAGTCAGGTGACGGAGGGCTACTGGCGCCGACCGGATCTGACGGCGGAGCGCTTCTTGCCCTCGGCGGATCGGGCGGGACCGGCTCGCTGGTACCGCACCGGTGACAGGGCGATGCTGACCGTGGAGCACGGGCTGGTTTTTCTTGGCCGCCTCGACCGTCAGGTGAAGGTCGGGGGGCATCGCGTGGAGTTGCAAGAGATCGAGGTGGCGCTGCGCCGGGTGGCAGGTACCGACAGTGTTGCCGCCATTGCCTGGCCGCTGGACCCACTCGGGCTGCCCCGGGGCATCACCGCTTTCGTCACGGAGGACGGCCTCGACAGCGAGGCGATCCTGGAGGCCTGCCGCGCGACGCTGCCGCCCTACATGGTCCCGTTCTGCATCCATCGCGTCGCCGAATGGCCCGTGAACGACAATGGGAAAACCGACTATGCCGCCCTGCGCAGAATGACGGAGTGACGACCTTGCAACAGAACATCGCCGCCGTCGCCTCGAATGCCGACACCGCTCTTCAGGCCCTCAGGCAGGCGCTGGCGCGCAAGCTTGGCGGAGCCGGCAGTCGGCCGGCCGTAATCGGAGACAACAGCAACCTCTTCGATGTCGGCGTGGTCGACTCCCAGGGCCTGCTCGATCTTATCCTTGAGGTAGAGGAAAATTGCGGCCTGATGTTCGATCCGGCCCGCATCAATTTCGAGAACGGCGTCACGCTCGGTGCGCTCGCCCTGGCCTTTGCCTAAAGGAGGCTGACCAGCGCTGCATGCTTTACGGCGGCGGAGACAGAATGCATGGCCATAAGTGTGGCGCGACTTGATGAAACCACGCGGCCCGGCCTCGAGCGGCTGCTGGTGTCTGCCTGGGAGGCGAATTGGGACGGCGAACTCGGTCGCGCCCTGGTCCGCTGGCGCTACGACGAGAAGCCGCCCGGCGGCGATACCTGGCTTGCTTTCGACGGTGCGCAATGCGTCGCGCTGCTGGACACCTTCGTCAGGCCCTACCTCTTCGACGGCACGCCGCTGCGCGTGCGGGAAACCTGCGACTGGTTCTGTTTGCCACGCTACAGGCCGCTCGGTGTCGGCATCTCGCTGATGCGCCGAGCCATGGACTGCCCCGAGCCGCTGTTCCTGAGCGGCGGCTCGGTGGCCACCCTCGCGCTTGTGCCGCGGCTGCGCTGGACGCGGGTCCCCGAGGTGCAAAAATGGGTTCTTCCACTGCGGATCCGTAGCCTCATGGGCACGGTCATCCGGATGCGTTGGCCTGGGAACGAGCAATGGACCAGGGCCATTCCCGGCTCAGTGCCGCTGCGTCGCCCCCGGCGAGCCTTACCACCAGCCGGGGATGCGCGCGTCAGTAGGTGGCGCCCTGGTCTTCCCCCGCCGTTGCCCACGCCGCATCGGCGAGGGCTGGTGCAACTCCTTTCCCCGGAAGATCTCGCCTGGTTCGCCGCAATGCCGACGAAGTTCGCCCAGCCGCTCGGCTTGGTCTTCACGCTCGATGGCGAAAACCTTGGCTTCTCGCTCTCGCAACTGGAGCCTGCGGTCTCCGGTTTCGATGCCTGCATTCTCCATCTTCAGCTTGCCCGGGATGACCAGGCGCTGGCCGACTGGGTTGTCACTGAGACTGTCGCGCGGCTTGCTGCGCGAGGAGCCGGCATCATTCGCTGCTGCGCATCGAGCGAGGTGAAGGTGGCTGCCTTGCGGAAGGCAGGCTTCTTCGTCCGCAAGCCGCATCTCAGTCACTGGTGGTCGAAGCAGGGCCTTCCGCCACCTGTGCAGATCGATGCGGGCTATCTGCGGGCCGACGATTCGTTGCCTTTCCCGGCACTCCGGGAGCGCTACCATGGCGCGCGGGGCGGAAGCCTGCTCGCTGCGCCTGCCTGACGACATCTGCACGGAGGCGAGCCGATGCTCAGTTTCGAGGGTGCAATCGAGATCTTCACCACCTGCCCGCAATCGCGAGCGACGGCACCGACGGAGTACCTGCGCACCGTGCGCGAGGTCGCGGCCTGGAGTGACGAGGCGGGCTGCACAGGGATGCTCATCTACACCGACAACGGCATCGTCGATCCGTGGCTGGTCGCGGAGACCGTTCTACAATCCACCCGGCAGCTCAGCCCACTGGTGGCTGTGCAGCCGGTCTACATGCATCCTTACTCGGCCGCGAAGATGGTGTCCTCCCTCGGCTATCTGCACGGCCGGCGCATCCATCTCAACATGCTGGCAGGCGGCTTCAGGAATGATCTCCTTGCCCTCGGCGATACGACGCCGCATGACGAGCGCTATGCACGGACGATCGAGTACACCCTCATACTGCGGCACCTGCTGGAGGGGGATGCCCCCGTCACCTTGGAGGGCCACTACTATCAGGTGCGAAACCTGCGAATGACGCCACCATTGCCGGCCGAGCTTTTTCCCGGCTTCCTCATCTCCGGCTCCTCGGAGGCAGGGCGGCAAGCCGCCGCCGCGATCGGAGCGACACCAGTAGAGTATCCAAAACCGGCCACAGAGAGTGAGGCGCCTGGCGGTGAGGTCACAGCCGGCGGCAGGCCGCGCGGCATCCGCGTTGGCATCATTGCCCGCAGCGATGCGGAGGAAGCCTGGCGCATTGCTTACCAGCGCTTTCCGGAAGACCGGCGCGGCCGTCTTGCCCATCAGATGGCCATGAAAACCAGCGATTCACTCTGGCACCGGCAGCTCTCGGAACTGGCCGGGCGGGAGGCTGGGCGCAGCGATACATACTGGCTCTGGCCCTTCGAGAACTACGGAACCTTCTGCCCCTATCTGGTTGGTGACTACGACGCGGTTGCTGATCAGGTCGCGAGCTATCTCCGCCTCGGTGCAACCTGCTTCATTCTCGACATTCCACGCGAGGCGTTTGATCTCGAGACCACCGGCATCGTGTTCCGCAAGGCACTGCAGAAGCTCGGCCGGAAAGCAGAGGCTGCAGCTCTGCCAACCGCCTGTGATGCCCACCGATAGGCCGGAAGGCAAATCCATGCGTACTTCTCCGAAGGGCGCGGCGCTGCCGCCGCTGGCGACTCACGGCGGTGAACCAGCCTGGAAGGCGAAAGCCCCCTGCAGAGGGCTGTCGCAACTGACTTGCGCTCGGCTCGGAATGGTGCGGAAGACCAGCGGCGAGGCGAAGACCGTTCAGCTTCCGGCCAGGAGGCCGGTGCCGGCAGGCCAGAAAATTGAAGCGTTCCTAGTTAAGGCCCGAGAAAGTCAAGTAGCCGGCGAAACTTATTCTGCGATAGTCTTGGCTTGCCGACGCCACGCAGACTATTTTTTGAGTGGAATACAAATAAGAGGGCTTCCGAATGGGCGTGGGGCACCAATTCCTGATTCACTCCTCGAGCTGATCCGCCACTCGTCCCCGGCCGCACGCAATACCCTGTATGACGATCTGAAAGGCCTCAGAGTGTTGAACACCATCATCGGCAGTCGTCACCGGCTCACGTCCGGCCCGCAAGTCGGGCGGACACTGGCAGCAAGAAGGGCTCCAGATGCGCGATGTGTCGTCTTGCCGCCGAACTGCCATGAGCGTTCCAGAACGCCCTGTAGAAAGACGCCGTGCATACCGGCCGTGCCGCCATGCACTGAGATTCGCTAGGGAAAGTTTCCGGTTCGGCGCTGGCGCCAGAATGACAGAAGGAGGGTGCTCATGACCGGCCTACGGGCGCCGATCAAGCCGATACCAGAGGAAGTGGTGTTCGTTCCCGACAGCCAGGTCGCCGCGCGATCGCAACTGACTGCCTTCAGACGGTGGTGCGCAGCTAGGACGGGACGATCTCTTCCTGACGATGCGGCGCTAGATCGCTTCTCAGTAGAGGAGTTTCGCAGCTTCTGGCGTCTTTTCCTGGAGTGGTCCGCCCTGCCCTGGGAGGGCGCGGCGGAGCCGGTCTGCGTCGGTGATGCTTGTGAAACCGCCCGTTTCTTCCCCCATCTTCATCTCAACTACGCCGAATGCCTTCTTTCCGGCAGCGCTGAGCAGCCTGCCCTGACAGCCTGCCACGCAGGTGGTCGCCGAGAGCAGTTCACGCATGGGGCGCTGCGCCTTGCGGTCGCCCGGCTGGCGGCGTCGCTGCACCGGTTGGGCGTGGGTCGAGGCGACCATGTTGCAGCCATCGCACGCAACAATGCAGAAGCGGTCATCGCCGCCCTGGCCACCGCTGCCATTGGCGCGACCTTCGCCAGCTGCGCGCCGGATATGGGCGTGCCCGCCATTCTCGTGCGCTTCGTTCCCCTCCGTCCCGTAGTTCTGTTCGGATGCCTCCGTTCAGAGCCCTGGGACTCGGGCGCTCCGGTTGCGGAGCGGGTCGCTGCTACGGCTGCCGGACTGCCGGAGCTCAATGCCATTGTCGCATTCGACGACGGCGCGTTTCCGGCCAGCGAGATGAGGGTATCCCTGCACAGGTTCGCCGACCTGATCCAATCTCCCGCTGACAGCGAGGTGCAGCCCGATTGGCCGCGCTACCCGTTCAACCAAGCTCTGTTCACGATGTTCTCCTCCGGTACGACAGGTGCGCCGAAATGCATCCAGCACGGCATTGGCGGCACCTTGCTGGAGCACGTGAAGGAACATCGACTGCACTGCGATCTCCGGGCAGGCGACAAGCTGTTCTTCCAGACATCCTGCGGCTGGATGATGTGGAACTGGCAACTCTCCGCCCTGGCATCCGGTGTGGAACTCGTGCTCTACGACGGACCGTTCGAGGGACCGGAGACCTTTTGGCAGATTGCTGCCGAAGAGCACGTGACGGTTTTTGGCACCAACCCCGCTTACCTGCAGTTCTGCGAGGCGGCAGGCTTCTCTCCGGGGAAGATGCTCGATCTGTCGGCGCTGCGGGGAATGCTTTGCACCGGATCGGTTTTGCAGCCGCGCCAATACGATTGGGTGCGTGGCCAGGTGAAGGCAGGGATGCCGTTGCAGTCGATCTCGGGCGGCACCGACATCATCGGCTGTTTCGTCCTAGGCAACCCGAACTTGCCTGTGCGCCGTGGGGAAGCGCAGTGCCGTAGCCTTGGCCTTGACGTCCGATCGCTGCCACCACAGGAGGATCCGGAAGCGCGCATCGGCGAACTGATCTGCGCCAATCCCTTCCCCTCGCGCCCGCTGGGCTTCTATGGCGATGTCGACGGGACACGCTTCCACGCGGCCTATTTCAGCCAGAACCCGGGGGTGTGGACGCATGGGGACCTCATCGAGCTCACGCCCTTTGGCGGCTGGCAGTTGCATGGCCGGTCCGACGGGGTTCTCAACGTGCGGGGCATCCGCATTGGCACCGCAGAGATCTATCGCATCCTCGGCGAGTTCGAGGAGATAAGTGAAGCGATGGCTGTCGAGCAGCAGGCTGAAGACGAGCCTGGCGGTACACGTATGGTTCTTCTGGTCGTGCTGCGCAGCGGGCTGCTGGACAATGCGCTGATACGACGTATCCGTGCGGAGCTCGCGCGCTGCGGCTCTCCCGCTTTCGTGCCGGCCCGCATCGCGCAGGTGGACGCGCTTCCCGTCACGTTCAACGGTAAGAGGTCTGAGACGGCCGCGCGCGATGCAGTGAATGGTCGGCCAGTGCGGAACCGCGATGCGCTGCAGAACCCGGAGAGCCTTGAGGCGATTGCCCGTCATCCGGCCGTCAGCGCAATCCCCGCGACCCGGGCACCGGCGCGGACAGCCCCGGACCATAGCGCAATCCCCGATGGTGATCGTCTGCGGCGAGAGTTGCAGGCGATCTCGGAGCGCGTGCTGGGTGTCTCTCCCGTCGAGTGGTCTGATAACCTTCTTACTATCGGGGCTGATTCCCTGGCGATGGTAAACCTTCTCGTCGAGGTTGAACGTTATGCCGGACATGCTCTGCCCCTCTCGACCTTGCTGTCCGCTCCATCGATCGAGGGACTGGCTGCCGCGCTGTCCGCCGGTGCGGAAGCCACGAAGGTCCCGCAGGCCGACGGAGCAGGGCTACATTTCCGTGTGGCGACTCCGCAGGACTACGACCCGGTCTGTCGCTTCCTTGAAGGGGCCTTCCGGGAGTCGGGCATCAAGGCATCCACCTGGCGCAGGCTGTTCGATCACCAATGGTCCGAGCATGCGCGCGGACTGGTGCTTCTGGATAGGGATGAGGTCGTGGGCTTCCTCGGGACCATTGCGGCTCGTCGCCATTTGGGCGGTGAGGCGGTGGTCGTCTGCAATATTTCCTCTTGGTCAGTTCATGAGAGGTATCGTGGTTGGGGCATGGCCTTGCTCGCTGCAGCGCTGCGGGAGGAGAATCTTACCTACACAGCCTTCACCCCGGGACCAACCTCCTGGGCTGCACTCCTGGCGCAGCACTTCGTGCCGCTAGATTCGCACAGGATCATCATGCCCCCACTGCTGCAGGTGAGGGGGCTGTCCGGGCTACGAGGGCCGGCCATCAGCTTCGATCCTGCTGAGGTTCGTGCGATGCTGACCGCCGAGCAGCAGCAGATCTTCGACGACCATGCGCCTTATGAATGCCTGCAGCTCACCGTCAGAGACGGGGCCGATTATGCATATCTGGTGGTCAAGCGCCGCATACACAGGGTATCTGCGAGTCGCCTGGGAAAGATCCTGCCGGTGCGAGTCCCGTACTCGGATATTCTGCACTGTAGCGCACCCGAGGTGCTGTCGCGCCATCTCGAACGCATCAAACGGGCGATCCTGCGCCGCCAACGGACAGTGGCCCTGGTGGCGGATGCGCGGCTCTTCCCGAGCCGGCCGCCCGGCGTACTGATCCCGGCGAGAGCATGCTACCGCTCTCCGGTGCTGGCAGGGGGCGGCCCCGACGCCCTGTATTCGGAGATCGTGCTTCTGCCTATTTGACCCGCGGCTCTGCGGCTCTGCGGCTTTGGCCCTGTGGCTTGGCGTAGTTGCTCCCGAGACACACTGCGGCGGCAGGGTGCCGCTCAACCGCGGATCACATCGCGCGACGGGGCGGTATCATTACGTGCCGGCTCATCATTCGTACCGCCCTGTACGGTTGAGGCGTGGGCAACAACGGGCTTCACGTTGCGCAGGCTGCATCGCAGATTTGCATGTGGTAGCCGAAGACGTTCCGAGCGGTCGCCGCAGCGGACGACCTGATAGCGACGACCCGGAATGGGTCGGCTGGCCCGTTCCGGGCAGCCAGAGGAAAGCCCGAGAGTGCTGACCGGCTGAACGCCGGGGCGACGCATCAAGGGTGCGAGCTGCGCGGAGTTGCCTCTCCGCTCGCCACATTCTCCCCGGCGACTTGGTCCCACGCCCTGTTCAGTGGTCCCTTGGCTGCACTCAGCAGGCACAAGCGATGAGGACGCAGAACCGGGACGATGTCCACGCCCGATTTCCTGCGCAGCCTTCGGGGCGCGCCGCGAGAGGGCGCGGGGCGGATTCGCGCGGGGCGCCTTGGGGCGCAGCGAAGTAACCACTGTCATGGGCTGAATGCGCGGCTTGTCTGGCTGCGCGCGTGACGTCATGAAAGCCACTGCGGTATCGGGTTGCACGGCGGACCTGCAAAGCCAAATCTTCCTCGATGCTTGGCAGCAGAGGAATCAACACGAATTTTCCGCATTCAAAACTTTCTCTGCGTCCATGGCGATTGCGCAAAACCGGATTCGATCCTGACGAGGACTCAATCTAGCTTGACCAGGATGATGATGAATGGCAATCGGGGGCGGCGACGGGGACGGTGTCGGCTCGCCCGTCGCGCTTGATGTCAACACCACGGCTGCATCCCAGCCTGATTCTCGCGCCGATGACCTCTTGATTGCCTCTCGCACGACGGAGTCGTTCGTTACAGCAATTCTCTAATCCAGTTCGCCTTCCTCTGTCGTTCGCCATGCGCTGCCATGGCGTACAGGCTCGCCATAGCCCTTGAAAGTTCCGGCGCGCGCCAGTTGTCGCGGGTTGTCCCGCACGAGCGGTCGGCGCTTTCACCAGGATAATGTCTTCACCGGCGCTCCGGATTGACCTGCATCAGAATGCGGGGCCGGGGATGGGAGGGCATGTGCCTAGGGCACACGCGAAAGGATTCAGGCCTATGCGCTTTTGAAGCTGCTTGTGCGGCGATGGTGACTCGCGCCGTTGTCGCACCGGGGGTCTTCGATCTCCGGCCCGACTCACAACCGTCCGATGGTGTGTGGCAGTCGCGGTGAGCGACAGCTGACGGCTGCGCCTCTGCACCGCAAGTGGCGGTTCGCCGTGCAGAATGTAGGAATAAAATCCTTAAGCGCGGCGGCGGCCAGTTAGCTGGCTGGCGCTGAAGTCGGATGCCGAACAAATGCCGGCGGCTCAGGCGGGGTCTGTGCGAGTTGAGTTTCAACCTATGATTAATTTTCTGTTCGCAATGATGATCGAAATAAGATCGTGCATGCGACACAACACCGCAGGATAGAATATGGCTAATCTCCTCTTGTCCTCGGGTTTCGAGGGTAACCTCAGCCTGACCGCGCCCTACAACGTTTCGGGCGGCAACGCCTATCAGGACATCAGCGGAACGGATTCCTCGACTGGCTATAGCTGGCCGGGCGACATCTGGGGTGGAAAGAGCACCATCCAGCTGCTGACTATGGGCGGTGATATGTCCAGCGTCATCTCGAACAGCATCGATACCGTCTCGGGAGTCGATGGCGAATCGACCCAGGCGCTGCACCTGGATGTCAATCAGAAGATCAGCGACGCGTCGCAATCTCCCTTCATGATCAGCCCGCAGCAGAGCCCGAGCGAGTTCTACATCAGCGAGTGGATCAAGCTGCCGTCCAACCTGGGCGAGCTGCTCGGGCCTGGTGGGTGGATGACGGGGGTTCCGGAGTGGAAGTCCGCAGGTGATTTCCGGGTTGTCACCAATATCCAGGTGGACAACAACGGCACGCCCTATTGGGCCATGAAGTGGGATACGAATGCCAACGGCAATGTCCCGATGCAGACCTTCTGGGAGGGGGAGAACCACTCGGTGCCGGTGCCCCAGGGAGAGTGGGCGCATGTCGAGTTCTACACGAACCGCGACAACACGAATGGCCAGGTGTGGCTGAAGGTCAACGGCCAGACCGTTTTCGACCATGTTGGTGATACGATCGGCCAGAACAACGCCCCGATTGACCGCATCTTCCTGGCCAGCCCGTACAGCAACACACCGGCCGACATGCTGGTCGATAATGTCCAGGTCTGGGACGGTCTCCCCAGCTCGACCTCCTCTTCGCCTCCTCTGGCAGCGACGACCCCGACTGCGCCTTCCGGCACGGATGCTTCGGCCGACTCATCCCCCGCAGGGACCACGATCGGCAGTGGATCCGACAGCCTGGTGCTCAAGATCAGCCAGGATGCCTATAACGGCAGCGCGCAGTACACGGTGAGCGTCGACGGCCAGCAGGTTGGCGGCACGCTGACGGCCTCCGCGTCGCACGCCGCCGGGCAGTACGACACCATCACGGTCCAGGGCGACTGGGGTGCCGGCGCGCACACTGTCGCGGTGAATTTCCTGAACGATACCTATGGTGGGACGGCGGCGACCGACCGCAATCTGCATGTAGACGGTGCCACCTACAACGGCACCGAGGTGAGTGGCGCCAGCCTGTCCCTGACCAGCAGTGGCCCGGCCAGCTTCCAGATCAACGATACGGCCGCCTCGTCGGACAACAGCGCGGTAGTCGGCACGAGCGCCGCGCAGGCGGTGAACGGAACTGCGGGCGATGACGCGCTGGCCGGCACTTCGGGCGCCGACCTCATCACCGGCGGGCAGGGCAACGACAAGCTGACCGGTGCCGATGGGCATGATGTCTTCGCCTTCTCGAAGGGGGACGGCTTCGACTGGATTTCCGACTTCGCCCGGGGCAGCGACACGCTGAAGATGGAGGGCATGAGCCAGTCCGACATCTCCTGGCACGAAACCACCTGGAACGGCGTCGGCAGCGGCCTGGAGGTCGTCTATAACAACGGCCAGAATGGTGGCGTTTTCCTGCCCAACGTCCACGCGCTGGACTGGAGCGACTTCAGCTTCGGGGGCGACAACAGCATGGCAGCCAGCACGAGCGCCGCGCAGGCGGTGAACGGAACTGCGGGCGATGACGCGCTGGCCGGCACTTCGGGCGCCGACCTCATCACCGGCGGGCAGGGCAACGACAAGCTGACCGGTGCCGATGGACATGATGTCTTCGCCTTCTCGAAGGGGGACGGCTTCGACTGGATTTCCGACTTCGCCCGGGGCAGCGACACGCTGAAGATGGAGGGCATGAGCCAGTCCGACATCTCCTGGCACGAAACCACCTGGA
>Ga0180221_1001277_pt1 | contig 17496 bp, 18 predicted proteins | sample eDN5th37CKraftMG_FD_151339 | JGI IMG/M metagenome (GOLD analysis project Ga0180221, IMG submission 151339) | Enriched Miracle-Growth compost microbial communities from Emeryville, California, USA - eDNA 5th pass 37_C Kraft MG (version 2) (version 2) ...
CACCCCGGACCCGCGTCCCACGCGCCCCGCGGCGACCCCGAGGCCCACCGCGACCCCGACCGCTCCGCGCGCCACGACGACGCCCACGCCGACGCCGGCCCCGGAGCCGACCGAGCAGTCGCCGACGGGCAAGTTCGACTGCCCGGCCGGCGCGCCCGTCAAGGGCTGGCACCACACCGCCTTCTCCCCGGGCGGCTGGACGTACGACCACGTCCGCCCCGAGGTCTGCTTCACGACCGTCGAGGCCGCGCAGGCGAGCGGGTACTACCCGGTCGGCCTCTGACGCCCCCGTCACGAGCGGATCGACACGTCCGCGTCGACCCGACCCCGATGCCGCTCGTGTGGGAGGTATGTCCGACACTGTCCGGGTGATCCGCCCGCGCACCCCCGGCCAGCCCGACGTCCGACCGAGCTCCCGGAGGCGGTGGCACCTGCCGCGCGCCCTCGCCGGCCTGGCGGTCGTCGCGCTGGTCGCGACCGCGACCGCCTGCACGAGCGTCGACGCCGCCGGCGGGACCGGGGCGCACGCCGCCACGCCCACCAGCGCCGACGCGAGCACCCAGCCCGTCGCGAAGCCCACGGCCACGCGCGGGTCCGAGGCGTCGTCGGGCACGAAGCCGGGTGCGACGACGGCGCTCGCGGTCCTCGCAACCCTCCCGGTCAAGGGTCGCGCCGCGATGACCGGCTACACGCGCGAGCAGTTCGGGCCGGCGTGGAAGGACGTCGACCACAACGGCTGCGACACCCGCAACGACATCCTCGCGCGCGACCTCGACAGCCCGACGTTCAAGGCCGGGACGCACGACTGCATCGTCCTCACGGGCACGCTCCCCGACCCGTACTCGGGCCGCAGTATCGCGTTCGTGCGGGGGCAGACGACGTCCTCGGCGGTGCAGATCGACCACGTCGTGCCGCTCGGCGACGCCTGGCGCACCGGCGCGCAACAGCTCTCCCCCGCGACCCGCGAGCTCCTCGCCAACGACCCGCTCAACCTGCTCGCCGTCGACGGACCGCTCAACGGCCAGAAGTCCGACGGCGACGCCGCGACCTGGCTGCCGCCCTCGAAGTCCGTGCGGTGCAGCTACGTCGCGCGGCAGGTTGCGGTCAAGCACCGCTACCACCTGTGGGTCACGACGGCCGAGAAGGCCGCGATCACGCGGATCCTCGACACGTGCCCGAGCCAGCGCGTGCCCGTGGGCGGCCTCACGGGCACGCAGGTCGTGACGCAGAAGGGGCCGTCGGGCACCACCCCGACCGCGTCGTCGTCGGGCGCGTCGAAGCCCGCCACGAAGCACCCCGCGGTCACGGCGCCGATCTCGGCGTACGACTGCCCGAGCTGGGCGCCCATCAAGGGCAACGCGTCGAGCCACGTCTACCACCTGCCGACCGGCGCGTCCTACGACGCGACCGAGCCCGAGGCGTGCTTCGCGACCGAGGCCGCCGCGCAGGCGGACGGGTACCGGGCGGCGAAGCGGTAGCGCGCGCTCGCGTTCGTCCTGGGCGTACGCGAACCGGGATTGAGCGCCCTCCGCTCAAGGTTGTCGTGGTCAGACCGGGGCCGCCCCGGCCCCCGAGCAAGGAGACCACCATGACCGCAACGCTCACCGGCTACACCGACGTCGACCGCCTGTTCCGCGACCTGTGGACCGGACGCGCCACCCGCCCCGCCGCCCGCCGCGAGACCGACGGCTTCTCGCCGGCCGCGGACGTGTACCGCGACGGCGACGACCTCGTCGCCCGCTTCGACCTGCCCGGGGTCGACCCGCAGACCGACGTGTCGGTCGAGGTCCAGGGCCGCCGCCTGGTCGTCTCGGGCGAGCGCAAGGACGTCCGCGCGGCCGCGTCCGACGCGCCCGCCGACGCCCACCGCGTCCGCGAGGCCCGGTACGGCACCTTCCGTCGCGTCGTGACGCTGCCGCGGGCCGCGTCGGGCGAGGACGTCACGGCGCGCTACGACGCCGGCGTCCTCGCCGTCACCGTCGGCGGCGTGCTCGCCGGCCCGACGACCCACAAGGTGACCGTCGAGACGGGCGCCGCGCCCGTGGTCGAGGCGCCCGTCGGCGAGACCCCGGCCGACGCCGCGCCGGAGGCCACCGAGGGCTGACGCACCAGGCACGGGCCCGCGTCGGCAGCCGCCGGCGCGGGCCCGTGTGACGCACGCCACACCGCTTCGGGGACGGCAGCGGGAAACGTTGCCCCGGCCTCGTGGTTGCCGCCTGGTGCAGGGACCTCAGGAGCATCGGAGCGCCATGACCCACCCCACCCCCCGCACCCGTCTCGACTTCGGGCCCGTCGTGCTCGGCGGCAACGTCTTCGGGTGGACGACCGACCGCGATGAGGGCTTCCGCGTGCTGGACGCGTTCGTCGACGGCGGCGGCCGGTCCATCGACACGGCCGACGTGTACCCCGCGTGGGTCCCCGGCAACTCCGGCGGCGAGTCGGAGGCCATCATCGGCGAGTGGCTCGCGTCGCGCGGCAACCGCGACCGCGTCGAGATCGCCACGAAGGTCTACTCGCTCGCGACCCGCCCGGGCCTGTCGCCCGCGAACATCCGAGCCGCCGTCGAGGACTCGCTGCGCCGCCTGCAGACGGACCACCTCGACCTCTACTACGCGCACCGCGACGACGCCGACGTGCCGCAGGAGGAGTACCTCGCGGCGTTCGACGCGCTCGTCCGCGAGGGCAAGGTCCGCGAGCTCGGGGCCTCGAACTTCTCCGCCGACCGCCTCGCCTCCGCCGCTGCGATCGCCGACGCCGAGGGGCTCACGCCCTTCACGGTCGCCCAGGACCGCTGGTCCCTCGTCGAGCGGGAGATCGAGGACGAGCTGGTCCCGACGCTCCGCGAGCTCGGCGTCGTCGAGGCCCCCTACCACTCGCTCGCGGCCGGGTTCCTCACCGGGAAGTACCGCCCGGACGGCTCGGACCTCGCCTCGCCGCGCGCGAAGACCGCCGCGTCGTACCTCGACGACCCCCGCAACGTGGAGCTCCTCACCGTGCTCGACGACGTCGCCGCGAGCCACGCCACGAGCGTCGTCGCGGTCGCGCTCGCGTGGCTCCGGCAGCAGGACGCCGTCGCGGCGCCGATCGCGAGCGGACGGACCGTGGAGCAGGTCCAGACGCTCCTCGAGTCCGCCCGCCTGGAGCTCGACGCGGACGAGCTCGCCCGGCTGTCGAAGGTCACCGCGCCGCGCGGCTGACCCGAGCGGACGCCGTCAGGCCGGGACGCCCCGCGCCTCGACGGCGGCCGCGACGGCCGGGTGGACGACGTCCCCGTCGACCGTGCTGAGCCCGTGGGCGAGCGCGGGGTCGTCGGCGACGGCGGCCCGCCAGCCGCGATCCGCGAGCTCGCGCACGTACGGGAGGGTCGCGTTGGTGAGGGCGGGCGTCGCGGTCGCGGCGGCCGCGCCGGGCATGTTGGCGACGCAGTAGAGGACCGAGCCCTCGACGCGGAACGTCGGGTCCGCGTGCGTCGTCGGGCGGGAGTCCTCGAAGCACCCGCCCTGGTCGATCGCGATGTCGACGAGCACGCTCCCCGGCTTCATCCGGGCGACGAGGTCGTGGCTGACGAGGCGGGGAGCCCGCGCGCCGGGCACGAGGACCGCGCCGACGACGAGGTCCGCGTCGAGCAGGGTCCGCTCGACCTCGTAGGCGCTCGACGCGACGGTCGCCACCCGGCCCTGGAACATCGCGTCGATCTCGCGGAGCCGCGGCAGCGACAGGTCGAGCACGGTCGTCCGGGCGCCGAGGGCGACGGCCTGGCGCGCGGCCTCGAGCCCGGCCGTGCCGCCGCCGAGGATCGCGACGTGCGCGGGCCGCACCCCGGGGACGCCGCCGAGGAGGGTTCCCGACCCGCCCTGGGGACCGAGCAGGTGGTACGCCCCTGCGACCACCGCCATGCGTCCCGCGACCTCGCTCATCGGCGCGAGCAGCGGCAGGCTGCCGTCCGCGAGCTGCACGGTCTCGTACGCGAGCGCCGTGGTGCGGGACGCGACGAGCGCGTCGACGAGCGGCAGGTCCGCGGCGAGGTGCAGGTAGGTGAAGAGCGTGAGGTCGGGGCGGAGGTACCCGTACTCGGACGCGACGGGCTCCTTGACCTTGAGGACGAGGTCCTGACCCCAGGCCTCCTCGACGGACCCGAGCCGGGCGCCGACGGCGGTGTAGGCGTCGTCGGGCAGGGCCGAGCCGAGCCCCGCGCCGCGCTGGACGACGACGGTGTGGCCCGCGCGCACGAGCTCGTGCGCGCCCGCGGGCGTGAGGGCGACGCGGCCCTCGTGGTCCTTGACCTCGGTGGGCACTCCGATGCGCATGACGACTCCCTCGTCGGCCGGCCGGACGCGCGGCGCCCGGCACCTGCAGGTGATACGCGCCACACTAGGAAGAACGTCCCGCGCACCGGGCGGGTACCGAAGATCCTTCGACCAGGGCCAGGAGGAGCGCAGAAGATGCCGCGACGACGCAGCGACGGGGCGCAGGATCGCCGAGACGTTCGGCCGGGCGGCACGGTGCTCGACGACCTCGACGAGCAGATCCTCTGGGAGCTGGCCCGCGACGCGGACCTCGCCAACGCGGCGCTGGCGGAGCGCCTCCACGTCGCGCCGTCGACGACCCACGCCCGCGTCCGCGCGCTGCGCGAGGCCGGCGTGCTCGGGGCCTCGCACGCGGACGTCGACTACCGCGCCGTCGGGCTGCCGCTGCAGGCCATCATCTCGGTCCGGCTGCGCGCGCAGGCGCGCACCGTCATCAAGACGTTCGCCGCGAAGATGGTCCGCCACCCCAACGTGCTCGACGTGTTCTTCGTGGGCGGCCAGGACGACTTCCTCGTCCGGGTCGTCACGACGTCGCCCGAGCAGCTGCGCGACTTCGTCGCCGGCCCGCTGTCGAGCGACCCCGTGGTCGCGTCGACGCACACGCAGATCGTGTTCGACCACCTGCGCGGCCTCGACCACTGGGGCGACGCCGACGGGTTCGACGAGCTGCGCGGGCCACTGACCTGAGCGCAGGCGGCCGCGCTCAGCGCGGGAGGCGAGCGCGCAGCCGCTCGTCGAGGACGACGTCGTGCGGGAGCCGGGCGAGCCCGTCGCCGTCCACGACGACGCCGACGTCGCCGAGCCGTGCAGCGAGCGCAGCCCAGTGCAGGGCGCCCTCCTCCTCGTGCGTGCGCCCGGGCGCGGGCTCGTCCGGCCCGACGACGACGCGCGCGGTGTCCTCGAGCTCCGCAGCGCTCGCGCGTCCCCACACACCCGGAGCGTCGACCGGTCCGGAGGCGGTAGCGCTCCAGCCGCGGTCGTCGAGCAGGACGACGCGGCTCCCGTCGTCGAGGACGGCGTCGAGCCGCGCGGACACCGCGTACGACCGCCCGTCGTCGGGCGCGTCGACGAGGCGCACCGTCGTCTCCAGCCGCTCCGCCCGCGCCATGCCGCCATCCTAGCAGGTCGGATGCTCTCCCGGAGCGAGCGCCTCGGTCCGTCACGACGGGCACCCGTGAGCCACGTCACCCGGGGTTCACGATTCGGTGCCACCATGAGGGCATGGACGACGCCACCGGAACCGCCGGATCGACCCAGGCGACGCTCGCGCCCGAGCTGGCCGCCCACATCGCGGAGCACATCGCCGACGACGTGAGCGGGCACGCGCTCGCGGGCGCCGCGAGCGGCACCGAGCCGGACGAGGAGCCGCTCCCCGACCTGCCCGACGACCGGTTCCTCGACCGCGAGGTCAGCTGGCTGGCGTTCAACCGGCGTGTCCTCGAGCTCGCGGAGGACGAGTCGCTCCCGCTCCTCGAGCGCGTGCGGTTCCTGGCCATCGTGGCGTCGAACCTCGACGAGTTCTTCATGGTCCGCGTGGCCGGCCTGAAGCGCCGCATCGCGACGGGCATCGCGATGACCGCGGCGTCGGGCCTGTCGCCGCACCAAGTGCTGGAGGCCATCAGCGAGCACGCGCACGCGCACATGGCGCAGCACGCGCGCGTGTTCCGCGAGCAGGTGCAGCCGGCGCTGGTCGGCGAGGGGATCACGCTCGTCCACTGGGACGAGCTGTCGGACCACGAGCAGGACCGGCTGCGCAAGTACTTCCGCAAGCAGATCTTCCCCGTGCTGACGCCGCTGGCCGTGGACCCGGCCCACCCGTTCCCGTACATCTCGGGCCTGTCGCTGAACCTGGCGGTCGTCGTCGTGAACCCCGCGACGGGCAAGGAGCACTTCGCGCGCGTGAAGGTCCCGCCGCTGCTGCCCCGGTTCATCGCGGTCGACGCGCGGGGCCGCCCGTCGGCGCCGAGCACCCAGACGGCGGACCCGGACAAGGGCCCGACGTCGTTCGTGCCGCTCGAGGAGGTCATCGGCCAGCACCTCGACCACCTGTTCCCGGGCATGGAGGTGCTCGAGTTCCACACGTTCCGCGTGACGCGCAACGAGGACGTGGAGGTCGAGGAGGACGACGCGGAGAACCTCCTCAAGGCCATGGAGAAGGAGCTCCTGCGCCGCCGGTTCGGGCCGCCGGTGCGCCTCGAGCTCGCCGAGGGCATCAGCCCCCGCATCCGCGAGCTGCTCATCCGCGAGCTCGGCATGGACGCGTCCGAGGTGTACACGCTCCCGGCGCCGCTCGACCTCACGGGCCTCAACCTCATCGCCGACCTCGAGCGGCCCGAGCTGCACTACCCGCGCTTCGTCCCGACGACGCACCGGCTCCTGGCGGAGGTCGAGTCCGCGCTGCCGACGGACATCTTCGCCGCGATCCGCGAGCAGGACATCCTGCTGCACCACCCGTACGACTCGTTCTCGACGTCGGTCCAGACGTTCGTGCAGCAGGCGGCCGCGGACCCGCACGTGCTCGCGATCAAGCAGACGCTCTACCGCACGTCGGGCGACTCGCCCATCGTCGACGCGCTCATCGACGCCGCCCAGGCGGGCAAGCAGGTGCTGGCGCTCGTCGAGATCAAGGCGCGCTTCGACGAGCAGGCCAACATCGAGTGGGCGCGCAAGCTCGAGCAGGCGGGCGTGCACGTGGTGTACGGGATCGTCGGGCTGAAGACGCACTGCAAGCTCGCGCTCGTCGTCCGCCAGGAGCCCGACGGGTCCTTGCGGCGCTACTGCCACGTCGGCACCGGCAACTACAACCCGAAGACCGCACGTCTGTACACGGACCTCGGGCTGCTCACGTGCGACCCGGACGTCGGCCAGGACCTGACGCGGCTGTTCAACCAGCTCTCCGGCTACGCGCCGCGCTCGACCTTCCACCGGCTGCTGGTCGCGCCCCGCGCGGTGCGGCTGGGCCTGATCGAGCGCATCGACCGGGAGCGCCGCGCCGCGCTCGAGGGCCGCGAGGCGTGGATCAAGATCAAGGTGAACTCGGTCGTCGACGAGGCCACGATCGACGCGCTGTACCGCGCGTCGCAGGCGGGCGTGCCGATCGACCTCGTGGTCCGCGGGATCTGCGCGCTGCGCGCCGGCGTGCCGGGCCTGTCCGAGACGATCCGCGTCCGGTCGATCCTCGGCCGCTACCTCGAGCACGCGCGCGTCTACGCGTTCGCGAACTCCGGGGGCCAGCCGTCCGACGAGCCCGGGCTGACCGGCACGTCCGACGGCGTCGCGCCGGGGCCGGAGATCTTCATCGGCTCCGCGGACCTCATGCACCGCAACCTCGACCGCCGCGTCGAGGCCCTCGTCCGGCTCACCGACCCCGGCCAGATCGGCGAGCTGCTCGAGCTCTTCGACCTGTCGGTCGCGGACACGACGAGCAGCTGGCACCTCCTGCCCGACGGGACGTGGGTGCGGCACGACCGCGCCGAGGACGGAGAGCCCCTCGCCGACCTGCAGGACGTGCTGATCCAGCGTCAGCGCGCCCAGCTGTCCTCGGCGCGGACGGTCGGCTCGTGACGGGCGGCTCGGACGCAGCCCGCACCGTCCTCGCGACGCCGTACTCCTCGCCCAAGCCGAGCAAGGCGACCTCGCGCAGGCCCGCGGTGCTCACCCCCGTCGAGATGACGCAGCACGGCACGCTCCCCCGCCCCCGGTCGCGCCTCATCGAGGCCGCGGGCGCGCTCGTCTGGCGCGAGCGGCGCCACGGGCTGCAGGTGCTCCTCGTGCACCGTCCGCGCTACGACGACTGGTCGTGGCCCAAGGGCAAGGTCGACCCCGGCGAGTCCCGGGCGACGACCGCCGTCCGCGAGGTCCAGGAGGAGACGGGGCACGCCGTCGTCCTGGGGCAGCCGCTGCCGGGCCTGCAGTACCTCATGCCCGACGGGCGCGTGAAGCGGGTGCACTACTGGGCCGCGCGCACCGCCGACGACGCCGACGGGCCCGCGCTGCGCGCCCGGCACCCCGTCGCGCCGGTCGACCCGCACGAGATCGACCGCACCGAGTGGCTCGGGGTCGAGGAGGCCGCGCGCCGGCTGACGCGCACCGCCGACCGTCAGCCGCTTGTCGCCCTCCTCGACGCGTACGCCCACCACCGGCTGGCCACGCACGCCGTCGTCGTGGCGCGGCACGGGAGCGCGGTCGCCCGGGCGCAGTGGGCGGGCAAGGAGCACGCGCGCCCGATCACGCCGATGGGGTGGGCGCAGGCGGCCGCGCTCGTGCCCGTCCTCGCCGCGTACGGGGTGCACGACGTGGTCACGAGCCGCTGGTCGCGCTGCGCGCAGACCGTCGCCCCGTACGCGCAGGCGTCGGGCATCGCGCCGCGGCCGCGCGGCCGGCTCACCGAGGCGCAGCACGAGAAGTCGCCGGCGCGGGTCGCGGCGACCGTGCGCGAGCTCCTCGAGGCCGAGCAGTCGTCCGTGCTGTGCACCCACCGGCCCGTGCTGCCGACGGTGCTCGACGTGCTCGCCGAGCACACGCGCCGCAGCGTGGCCGACGCCCTGCCCCACAAGGACCCGTACCTCGACCCCGGCGAGGCGCTCGTCGCGCACGTCGCGCTCACCGGGAAGGGGCCGCGCGTGGCCGCGGCCGAGACGATCGCGCCGGCGCTCTGACGCCGTGCCCACGCTCCTGCTCCTCAACGGCGCTCCGGGCGCCGGGAAGTCGACGCTCGCGCGGCGCTGGGCCGACACCCGACCGCTGTCGCTCGTCCTCGACGTCGACCGGATCCGCGCGCTGCTCGGCGCCTGGCAGGACGACGTCCTCGCGGCCGGGCGTCGGGCCCGGCGGCTCGCCGTCGCCGCGGCGTGGGCACAGCTCGAGGAGGGCGGCGACGTCGTCGTGCCCCAGCTCCTCGTCCGGCGCGAGCTCGTCGAGGAGCTGGACGGCCTCGCGACCGCGGCGGGCGCGCGCCTCGTCGAGGTGGTGCTCACCGCGTCGGCCGAGGACCTGGCCGACCGCCTCGCCCACCGGGTCGCCACAGCCGCCGCCGGGGCCGCCGGGGCCGCCGGCAGCCGTCCCGACGGCGCGGACCCGTGGTCGGCGCTCGAGGACGGTCCGCCGACGGTCGAGCGTCTCCGCGTGCTGGCGGACGCCGTCGAGGCCCTGGTCGCCACGCGGCCCGCGACGCACCGCGTGGCGAGCGTCCCGGGCGACGTCGACGCGACGCTCGCGCGCCTCGTGGCCGCCGTGGGGACGACGGGCTGAGACGCGCGGGCGCGACGACGCCGGTCAGCGCACGGCGAGCGCGCGCCCCGCGGCGACGGCGGCGGCGTCCGCCTCCTTCTTGAGGAGCGTGGCCGCCTCGGTGAACTCGTCGAGCGCGGGGTTGACGCCCACGAGCGTGAACTCGCGCTCGATCACCGTGAGGTCGGCCTTCCAGACGTCCCCGACGATGCGCCGCAGGTAGCCGATGCTGTGGTCCCAGCCCTCCTTGGGCGTGCCCGGCGCGTAGGACCCGCCGCGCGTCGTGAGGAGCACGGTCGGCGTCCCCTCGAGCAGCGGCGTCCCGGCGCCCCCGCCCGCGATGACGAGGTCGATCCACGTCTTGACGTGCTGGGAGACGCCCCAGTTGTACAGCGGCAGGGCGAGGACGACCGCGTCGGCCGAGCGCAGCTCCGCGGCGAGCGCGACGGCGAGGGCGAGCGCGTCGCGCTGGGCGGGCGTGCGGTCGGCCTCGGGCGTGGAGCCCGCACCGATCGCGGTGGCCCACGCGTCGGCGGGGAGCGGCTCGGCGCCGAGGTGGCGCTGGACCACGGTGACGTCGGGCCGGGCGCCGACGAGCTCGGTGGTGACGAGGTCGGCGAGCGCGCTGCTGGCCGACGCCGGGCCCTGGATGCTGGCGTCCACGCGGAGGACGTTCATGGGTGTGCTCCTGATCCCCGAGCCCTGGAAGCCCGGTCGGGTTGAATGTTCAAGTCGCACGGTACGCACATCTCAGTTGAATGTTCAAGTCGGCTAGACTCGGGGGCATGAGCACCGAGGCGACCCCGACGGCACCCGCGCTGTCGGGCGCCCAGCTCGAGGCCTGGACCGCCCTGGTCGCGCTCCTCGCGACGCTCCCGACCGCCCTCGACAACCAGCTCAAGCGCGACGCCGGCATGAACATGTACGAGTACCACGTGCTCGCCGCGCTCTCGGCGGCACCGGGACAGGTGCTGCCCATGACCGACCTCGCGCTCAGTGCCCAGGGCTCGGCGTCACGCCTCTCGCACGCCGTGACGCGCCTCGAGCGCGCCGGATGGGTCGAGCGGGTCAGCTGCACCGAGGCGGGCCGCCGGACCAGCGCGGCCCTCACGGCCGCCGGCGCGGCCCACCTGCGCACGGTCGCCGACGGTCACCTGCGCGAGGTCCGCCGGCTCGTCGTCGACACGCTCACGCCCGAGCAGCTCGCCCAGCTCGGGGACGCCGCGCGCGCCATCGTCGGCGCGACGGACCCCGAGATCGCCGCCGGGCTGTCCGCGGCCCCCTGCGCCGGGCCGGCCGAGCCGCTCTGCTGACCCGGCCCGGGGGCTACGTCAGGAACGGGCTGAGGACGAAGTAGAACAGCGCGGCCACGGCGGCCGCCGCGGGCAGGGTCAGCACCCAGGCCAGCACGATGTTCTTCGCGACGCCCCAGCGCACCGCGCTGAGCCGCTTGGTCGCGCCGACGCCCATGATCGCGGACGTCACGGTGTGCGTCGTCGAGACGGGCGCGTGCAGCGCGAACGCGTTGACGTACAGCACGGTCGCGGACACGGACTCGGCGACGAACCCGCGGGCCGGGTCGACCTCGATGATCTTGCGGCCCAGGGTGCGCATGATGCGCCAGCCGCCCGAGTAGGTGCCGAGCGAGATCGCACCGGCGGCGCAGATCTTGACCCACAGCGGGATGCCCGCGTCCGGGTCCGCCCAGCCCACCGTGAGCAGCGCGAGGTAGATGACGCCCATGGTCTTCTGCGCGTCCTGGAGGCCGTGGCCGAGCGCCATCGCCGACGCCGAGACCGTCTGCGCCAGGCGGAAGCGCCGGAACGTCTTGGCCGGCGCCGCGTTCCTCAGCAGCCAGAGCACCCCGAGCATCACGGCGAACGCGAGGACGAAGCCGATGAGCGGCGAGAACACCATCGGCAGGACGACCTTGTCGACCACCGAGCTCCAGTAGATCCCCAGCCCGCCGACGATGCCCGCCCCCACGAGCCCGCCGATCAGCGCGTGCGTCGAGGACGAGGGCAGGCCGAACCACCAGGTGATGAGGTTCCAGCAGGTCGCTCCGACCAGGGCGCACACGATCACCGTGAGCGCTTCTCTGTTGGACGCGTCCTTGAGGTCCACGATCGACTTCGCGATGGTCTCGGCGACCGCGGTCCCGAGGAGCGCGCCCACGAAGTTCATGACCGCGGCCATGCTCAGCGCGACGCGGGGCGTCAGGGCCCGGGTCGAGACGGACGTCGCGATCGCGTTCGCCGCGTCGTGGAAGCCGTTGGTGTAGTCGAACCCGAGGGCGAGCGCGACGATGACGACGACGAGTGCCGCTTCCACCGGGGCTCAGGACTCCTTGAGCGCGATGGTCTCGACGGTGTTCGCCACCTTCTCGAAACCGTCGGCCGCAGCCTCGAGGATCTCCACGACCTCCTTGAGCTTCATGAGCTCGATGGGGTCCGACACGTTGTCGAAGAGCTCGGCGAGGAGCTTGCGGTGGGCCTTGTCGGCCTGGTTCTCGAGGCGGTTGACCTCGACCCAGTACTCGGCGAGGTCGTTCATGGAGCGCAGGCGGGGCATCGCCTCGGCGGTCAGCTCCGCGGCGCGCTGCAGCACCTGGACCTGGTCGGAGACGCGCGCGGGAAGCTCGCCGATCCGGTACAGGACGATGAGGTCCGCCGCCTCCTCCATGTAGTCCATGCAGTCGTCGAGCGACGAGGTCAGCTCGTAGATGTCGTCGCGGTCGAACGGCGTCACGAACGTCTGGTTGAGGCGACGCATGATCGAGTGCGTCGACTCGTCGGCGTCGTGCTCGGCCTCGCTGAGCTGCTTGGCGAGCTCCTTGCGCTCGGGGCGGTCGGCTCCGAGCATCTCGGCAAGCAGGTTCGAACCCGTCACGAGGTGCTGGGCCAGCTCGGCCAGCAGGTCGAAGAACGTGGTGTCGCGCGGCGTCAGGCGCAGGGGCACGGTGGGCTCCGGAAGGGGGGTGCGAGGGGCTACGCGCGTGTCGTGGCCCCGCAGGACGGTTCCAATGTAACGGAGCGGTCGGGGCGCCTTGTAACCGTGGCGTGTCGCGCGTGGTGAGACGACACCGGGCCGCAGAGCGCCTGTCGGCGCGAAGGCCGCTCGTAGCGGCTGAGTGTGGAGCCCGGGGCTACCGCGACCCGGTGTCGCGCTCTTATTCTACGGGGCGCTCGGCCGTGCCCGACGACGTCGCGGCCCTCCGCGCGCTGACCTGCGAAGGCGTCCGGGCAGCCACCGCGGGCGCCTACTCGAGCTTGCCCTGGCGCCACAGGGACGCCGCGTGCTCGAGGTCCTCGGCCGTCCGCTGGAGCGACGCGGCGCCCCGGGTGAGGCGCCGCGCCCAGTCGGCGTCGACGTCGTCGCGCGAGTCGGCGTCGTGCGTGGCGCCGATGGCGAGGATGCGGCAGAACGCGGCCGCCCGCTCGAGCGCGACCGCCAGGTCGCCCGTGTAGACGCCGGAGAGGACCTCGTCGGCGACGCGGCGCACCTCGTCGGGACCGGGCGGGCTCGCGACGCCGGCCACGACCTCGGCCACGGGCGCCGCGTGCACGCCGAGCCGGTAGCGCAGCGCCACGACCTCGCCGTCACGACGGACCCACTCGCGCAGCGCGTAGAGCCGCCAGAGCGCGCCCGGGAGGGTGGCGGGCGCGGCGTCGGACCAGAGCCCGGCGACGACGTCGAGCCCTTCGCGCTCGACGAGCCGCACGAGCCGGTCGACGACGGCGGGGTCCTCGGTCTCGCGGGCGCCCCGGACGAGGGCACCGGCCGTCGTGCGCGCGACCTGGTCCCGGAGGGCCGGGTCGAGGTCGCCGGGGATCTCGTCGGCGTCGCGCGGGTCGAGCATCGCGGGCCGCCGGGGTCGCCGGGCTCGCTCGTCGGGGGGCGGTGTCATGCCTCCAGCCTCGCACGCGCGACCCACCTGCCCGGCGCACCACGGAAGCACAGCGGCGTCTAGTTGCTTGATGCAAGCAAGCGTCGTATCATTGCTACAAGCAAATTGTTGCGGACGGCAGCAGACCGTCCGGAGAGCAAGGCAGGCAGCATGACCACCCTCACCCCCACGGCACCCCCGGCCGCACCGGCCGACGCCGTGGCCACCACCCTCGAGGCCCGGCGGGGCATCCCCGGGCTCGGAGCCGACGCGGCGACCGTCGACGGGCTGGTCAACGCCCTCGAGGACCTCGGCCGCGCCCAGCGCGAGTCGGCGACCGCGACGGCCCGCGAGCTCGGGTGCGCCCGGTCGAGCCTCGCCGTCCTGCGGATCCTCGAGCGGAACGAGGTCCCGCTCCAGATCGGCGACCTCGCCCACGTGATGCGCATCGACGTCTCGGTCGCGAGCCGCCAGGTCGGCGCGCTCGTCCGGGAGGGATACGTCACTCGCGAGATCGGCGAGGACGACCGCAGGGCACGCACCCTCGCTCTCACCGACAGCGGGCGCGCGCTCGCCGCCGAGGCGTTCGGCGCCTGGCGCGAGCGAGCCCGAGACGTCTTCGGGGACTGGTCCCCGGACGAGCTGCAGGACGCCGTCCTGCAGCTGCGCAAGATCGCGGACAGCGTCGTCCGGCACCACGACACCCCTGACCACCGTGCGACCGGAAAGAGCACCACCGCATGACCACCACCACCGAAGCCGCGGTCTCGGAGGGTTCCCCCTCGACGACCGGGCGGCACTCCGACAAGCCCGCCATGTCGCGGCGCGAGACGCTCGAGGCGATGTCGGGCATCCTGCTCGGGATGTTCGTCGCGCTCCTCGCGACGTCCGTCGTCTCGTCCTCGCTCCCCCGCATCGTCTCCGAGCTCAACGGCTCGGGGAGCTCCTACACGTGGGTCGTCACCGCGACCCTCCTCACCACGACGATCACGACCCCCATCTGGGGCAAGCTCGCCGACATGACCAACCGCAAGCTGCTCATCCAGCTCGCGCTGGTCGTCGCGGTCCTCTCCTCGGCCGCCGCCGGGCTCTCCCAGAACGTGGGCGAGCTCATCCTGTTCCGTGCGTTCCAGGGCATCGGCGCGGGCGGTCTGACCGCCCTCGGCACCGTCCTCATCGCCGACATCGTCTCGCCCCGCGAGCGCGGCAAGTACATGGGCCTCATGGGCGGCGTCATGGCCATCTCGATGGTCGGCGGCCCGATCCTCGGCGGCGTCCTGACGGACTCCGTCGGCTGGCGCTGGGACTTCTTCGTCGGCCTGCCGTTCGCGATCGTCGCGATCGCCGTCCTGCAGAAGACGCTGCACCTGCCCAAGCGGAGCAAGGGTGACGCGAAGATCGACTACTGGGGCGCGACCCTGATCGCGGCGGGCGTCGCCCTGCTGCTCGTGTGGGTCACGTTCGCCGGCAACAACTACGACTGGCTGTCCTGGCAGACCTTCGCGATGGTCGGCGGCTCGCTCGTCCTGCTCGTCGCGGCCGTCCTCGTCGAGAAGCGCCTCGGCACGCAGGCGATCATCCCGATGCACCTGTTCACGAACCGCACGTTCGTCCTCGCGGTCATCGCGAGCATCGCCGTCGGCGTCGCGATGTTCGGCTCGACGGTCTTCCTCAGCCAGTACATCCAGATCGCCAAGGGCCGCACGCCCACCGAGTCCGGGCTCCTCACGATCCCGATGGTCGCGGGCATGCTGCTGTCGTCGATCGTCGTGGGCAACCTCATCGCCCGCACCGGCCGGTACAAGTACTTCATGGTGACCGGCGGCGCGCTGCTCACCGTGGGCCTGCTGCTCATGTCGACGATCGACTACCGGACGAGCTTCGTCACCGTCGGCATCTTCCTCGCCGTGCTCGGCATCGGCGTCGGCATGCTCATGCAGAACCTCGTGCTGGCCGTCCAGAACACGCTCGACGTGCACGAGGTCGGCGCGGGCACCGCGACCGTCGCCTTCTTCCGCACCCTCGGCGGCACCATCGGCGTCTCGGTCCTCGGGGCCGTGCTCACCACGCACGTCACGACGTCGCTGACCGAGGGCCTCGCCAAGCTCGGCGTGACCACCGGCCTGTCGAGCGGCGGCGCGCTGCCCGAGGTGGACAAGCTCCCCGGCCCGATCCGCACCGTGGTCGAGCAGGCGTACGGCGACGGCGTCGCCCACGTCTTCCTCATCGCCGCGCCGCTCGCGCTCGTGACCGTGATCGCGTGCCTCCTGCTCAAGGAGATCCCGCTCGGCACGAAGTCCGGCGTCGAGCTCCTGCAGGAGGAGGCGGCCGGCTCCGGCGAGCTGACCGCGGCCGAGGCCGAGCACCGCGCCGAGCTCGACACCGCCATGTCGGTGGTCGCGCCCGTGAGCTCGGAGGAGACCGCCGATCGGCCCGCCGAGCAGGCGCGGACCTCCGGTCAGGGCTGACGCACAGCCGGCGCACGAGACGGGGCGGCTCCCACTGTGGTGGGAGCCGCCCCGTTGCCGTCACAATGGTCCGCATGACTACTGGCAGCACCGCCGGTCCCAGCCCGGCCGCGACCGTGGGCACCGCCGCCCCGGCGCCCCTCAACCGAGTCGAGCAGGAGCTCCGGATCGTGCTGCGGCGCGCCGCGGCGGCCCAGTCCGAGCTCGCCCGCCGCATCCACCCGGACCTCGACGCGAGCGCCTACCCCCTGCTCGCGATCATCTCGGCCGAGCCGGGCGTCCACGCCACGGAGCTCGCCCGCCGGTTCGGCATCGGCCGCGCCACCATCTCGCGCCAGCTCAGCCGCCTCGACGAGCTCGGGCTCATCCACCGCGCCGTCGACCCGGAGGACAACCGCGGCCAGCTCCTGACCGCGACCGAGTCGGGCCACGCGCACGTCGAGGCCGCGCGCACCGCGCGCCTCGACTACCTCGCCCAGGTCTTCGCCGACTGGCCCGACGACGACGTCTCCGCCCTCGCCGACCTGCTCGCCCGGTACAGCGCGAGCGTCGACAAGGTGCGAGGCCAGGCCGACTAGGAGGCCAGGCCGACTAGCGGGTCACTCCGCGGCCGGCTCGAAGGTCAGCGACACCGAGTTCATGCAGTAGCGGTCGCCGGTCGGGGTCTGGGGCGCGTCGTCGAAGACGTGGCCCAGGTGGGAGCCGCAGCGCGCGCAGCGCACCTCGGTGCGCACCATGCCGTGCGTGCGGTCCTCGATCAGCTCGACCGCCTCCGAGTCCTGCGGCTTGAAGAAGCTCGGCCAGCCGCAGTGCGAGTCGAACTTGGTGTCGGAGCGGAACAGCTCCTGGCCGCACGCACGACAGCGGTAGACGCCGGTGCGCTTCTCGTCGAGGAGCTCGCCCGTCCAGGGACGCTCGGTCGCCGCGTGGCGCAGCACCGCGTACTCCTGGGGGTCGAGCTCGGCCCGCCACTCGGCGTCGGTCTTGGTGACCTCGTAGCCGTTCGCGGGGCCGGGCTGGGAGAACAGGTCGTTCAGGGACATCAGGCACCTCCGGGTGGTCCAACCCTAGGCCGGGCCGGGCTGTTCCACCGACGGTGACGTCCCGTTCACCGACGGTGACGCTCTGTTCGTCGACGGTGACGTCAGAAACGCCGACGGTGACGTCCCGTTCACCGACGGTGACACTCATCCACAGAATTGCGTCACCGTCGGCGAACCCAGCGTCACCATCGGCGAACCCAGCGTCACCATCGGCGAAGCCAGCGTCACCATCGGCGTCGGGGGGTCAGCGCGGGGTGGACGTCGAGTAGACCGTCGGGCTGCCGGCGCCGCGCTGGGCGCGACCGCGGCCGCCCCGACGACGACCGGCACCGGCGGCCGAGCCGCCGCCCGCCGACCCCGAGCCACCGCGCGACGCGGCGGGCTGGGAGGCGGAGCGCTGCGCCTGGGCGGGCTGCGCCGTCGTGCGCTGGCCCTGCGAACGCTGGCCGCCCTGGCCGCCGCGCGCCGGCTGCTGCTGGCCCTGGCCGGACGCGGACCCGCCGCGACCCCGGCGACGACGCCCGGACGCGTTGCCGCCCGACGACGCCGCGCCGCCCGCGGCT
>Ga0180221_1001278_pt1 | contig 17493 bp, 14 predicted proteins | sample eDN5th37CKraftMG_FD_151339 | JGI IMG/M metagenome (GOLD analysis project Ga0180221, IMG submission 151339) | Enriched Miracle-Growth compost microbial communities from Emeryville, California, USA - eDNA 5th pass 37_C Kraft MG (version 2) (version 2) ...
ACGATCACCGCCTTGGCGCCCTCGGCCGCTGCCTTTTCGAACACGCGGGCGGAATGGGCGTTGCCTTGCGCCGCCGCCTCTTCCTCGACATTGCAGACATAGAGAACGGGCTTGGCGGTCAGCAATTGCGCCTGGCGGAAGATGCGCTCTTCCTCATCGTCGCCGGGTTGGGTCAGCCGCGCGGGCTTGCCGTCACGCAGCAGGTCCAGCGCCTTGCCCAGCACGGACGCGGCGGCTTTCGCCTCCTTATCGCCCTGCGCCGCCTTTTTGGCGAAGGCTGGCACGCGTTTTTCCAGCGATTCAAGGTCCGCGAGCATCAATTCCGTCTCGACCGTCTCCGCGTCGGCGATGGGATCGACCTTGCCCTCGACATGGGTGATGTCGTCATCCTCGAAGCAGCGCAGCACATGGACGATGGCGTCCACCTCGCGGATGTTGGCGAGGAACTGGTTGCCCAGTCCTTCGCCCTTGGACGCGCCGCGCACCAGCCCGGCGATGTCGACAAAGGCAAGCTGGGTTTCGATGATTTTCGCGCTGCCGCCGATCTTCGCGATGGTCTCGAGCCGTTCGTCGGGCACCGCGACCTGCCCGACATTCGGCTCGATGGTGCAGAAGGGATAGTTCGCCGCCTGCGCCGCCTGCGTCTCCGTCAGCGCATTGAACAGGGTGGATTTTCCCACATTGGGAAGCCCAACGATACCGCAACGAAAACCCATGGAACTGCCTTCATGTCTCGGATGATTGGCCGCGCCGATAGCCTTTTCCCGCCTGCTTGACCAGCCTGCCCGGCCAAGGGTGGGACAAAAGGCGCAATTGCAATTTCGCGCGCGCACCCGACATGGGGCGCACGTTTGAGGAGGCTGCAATGAGTGAGGACGAAATGATGGCGAACGAAGCCGGAGCGCGCTGGCCGAAACGTCCCGCGCATGAAACGGGTCCCTTTGGCCGATGCCCGCGCTGTGGCGAAGGACATATCTTCACCGGCTTCCTCACGGTGCGCGACCATTGCGAAGTGTGCGGCCTCGATTATTCCTTCGCCGATCCGGCGGACGGCCCGGCGGTCTTCGTCCAGCTTTTCGCCTGCGTGCCGGGGGTGATCTTCATCGTGATGCTGGAAATCATGGCCCGGCCCGGCTTGTGGGTGCATCTGGCGGTCGGCGTGCCCGTGCTGATCCTGACGACCGTGCTGCCTTTGCGCCCGATCAAGGGATGGCTGGTCGCCGCCCAATATACCCACAAGGCGCAGGAAGCAGGCACGGCCGACCTGTGGGCCAGGCTGCATAACTCCGGCAAGGACGATCGCCCGGTCAGGTGATGACGCTGGGCCGCTCCATGCCGGTGAAGCCGGAAATGTCCGCAACCTCCTGCGCGGCCCTGACCAGCGGCTCCAGCGCATCCGCCGTCGCCATGCCCAGGTCGCCATCGCTCCCGACATAGCGCTCGATATAGACGCGCAGCGTCGCGCCTTCGGTTCCCGTGCCCGACAGGCGGAACACCACACGCGATCCGTCCTCGAACAGGATGCGGACGCCTTGATTGCGGCTGACGGAGCGATCGGTCGGGTCGGTATAGGTGAAGTCGTCGGCGCTCTTGATCTTGCCGCCGCTGTTCGCCGTTCCCGGCAACGCGGCCAGCTTGTCCCGCAACGCCGCCATCAGCGCGTCGGCCTTGTCGTTGGCGATGCCTTCATAATCATGCCGCGCATAATAGTTGCGGCCATAGGCCGCCCAATGCTCGGCCAGGATCTGCGCCACGCCCTGCCGCCGCACCGCCATTATGTTGAGCCATAGCAGCACCGCCCAGATGCCGTCCTTTTCACGCACATGGTCGGAACCGGTGCCCGCGCTTTCCTCGCCGCAGATGGTCGCCATCCCGGCGTCCAGCAGATTGCCGAAGAACTTCCATCCCGTCGGCGTCTCATAGAGCGGGATGCCCAGCCTTTGCGCCACCCGGTCCGCCGCGCCGCTGGTCGGCATGGACCGCGCGATGCCTTTGAGGCCCAGCGCATAGCCGGGCGCAAGATGCGCGTTAGCCGCCAGCACCGCCAGCGAATCCGAAGGCGTCACATAGCTGTGCCGCCCGATGATGAGGTTGCGGTCGCCGTCGCCGTCCGACGCCGCGCCGAAATCGGGCGCGTCCTCACCCATCATCCGGTCATAGAGTTCCCTGGCATGGACCAGATTGGGATCGGGATGATGATGCCCGAAGTCGGGCAGGGGGGTGGCGTTGCGCACTGTACCCGAAGGGGCGCCCAGCCGCTTCTCGAAAATCTCGACCGCATAGGGGCCGGTCACGGCGCTCATGGCGTCGAAGGACAGGGTGAAGCCTTCCGCGATCATCGCCCGGATCGCGCCGAAATCGAACAGGCTCTCCATCAGATCGGCATAGCCGGCCACCGGGTCGACGATCTCGACCGTCATCTCGCCCAGCCGGCTCATGCCGGGCGTGTCGATGTCCACATCCGCCGCTTCGAGAATCCGGTAGCTGTCGATGGAAAGCGTCCGCGCATGGATGGCGTCCGTCACCTTTTCCGGCGCGGGGCCGCCGTTGGAGACGTTGTATTTGATCCCGAAATCTTCGTCCGGTCCGCCCGGATTATGGCTGGCCGACAGGATCAGCCCGCCAAAGGCCCCCGACGACCGGATCAGATGCGACGCGGCGGGAGTCGACAATATGCCGCCTTTCCCCACCAGAACGCGCCCGAAACCGTTGGCCGCCGCCATCTTGAGCGCGATCTGGATCACGTCCCGGTTCAGGAACCGCCCGTCGCCGCCCAGCACCAGCGTCTTGCCCTCAAACCCCTCCAGACTGTCGAACACCGACTGGATGAAATTTTCCGCATAATGGGGCTGCTGAAAGATCCGGACTTTCTTGCGGAGGCCCGAGGTGCCCGGCTTCTGGTCGTTGAAGGGGGTGGTGGACAGACAATTTATCACCCGGAACCTCTCGGCATGTTGGGAACATGCGTCTTATGACCCGGCGCATTGCCGTTGTGCAATGCAAAACGCCCCCGCTTTGGCGCTGCAAAGAGGCTGGCTGCCGCTCAATCCGCCAGGCGGAGCGCCACCTCGTTCATGAAGCGCGCGTCGTCGCCCTTCGCCAGCCACTCCGCCTCCGCGCCGATGGCGCCCAGCATGTCGGAGAGCGCGTCCAGCTCGCTCTTGTGGTAATTGCCCAGCACATAGCCGTGCACCCGCTCCTTGTGCCCTGGATGCCCGATGCCGATCCGCACGCGGCGGAAATCCGCGCCGATATGCGCATCGGTCGAACGCAGCCCGTTATGCCCCGCGTTGCCGCCGCCGCGCTTCACCTTCACCTTCATCGGCGCAAGGTCCAGTTCGTCATGGAACACGGTCACATCGGCCGGGGTCAGCTTGTAGAAGCGCATGGCTTCCCCGATGGAGCGCCCGCTTTCGTTCATGAAGGTCGCCGGTTTCAGCAGGATGATCTTCTCGGTTCCGATCCGCCCTTCCTGCACCCAGCCCTGGAACTGCTTCTTTGCGGGGGAAAAGCGATACAGGTCCGCGATCACGTCCGCCGCCATGAAGCCGACATTGTGCCGCTGCATCGCATATTGGGGACCGGGATTGCCGAGGCCCGCCCAGATTTGCATCGAACGTCTCCGAAAAAGCAAAACCCCGTTCGCCCTGAGCCTGTCGAAGGGCCGTTCTTCCTCTTTTCAGGAAAGAGCAGGGCTTCGACAAGCTCAGCCCGAACGGGGTGAGCCAACCGTCAGGACGGCGGAAAGGCTTATTCGCCTTCCTCGGTCGTCTGGGTTTCGTTGTCGCCTTCTGCGCTCTTGAGAGCGGACGGCGCAACGATGGTCGCGATGGTGAAGTCGCGGTCCTCGATGGCGGTCTTCGCGCCCCTGGGCAGCGTCACCGAGCTGATGTGGATCGAATCGCCGACTTCGAAACCCTTGAGGTCCACGACGACATCGTCGGGAATCTCGGCCGCGTCGACAACCAGCTCGATCTCGTGACGGACGACGTTCAGCACGCCGCCCTTCTTGAGGCCCGGCGAGGCGTCTTCATTCTCGAAACGGACGGGCACGTTGACGTGCACCTGCGCATGTTCGGAAACGCGCAGGAAGTCGGCGTGCAGCGGCCGGTCGGTGACGGGGTGGAAAGCCACATCCTTGGGCAGGGTACGGACCGCCTTGCCGTTCACCTCGACCATGAGGACCGAATTGAAGAAGTGGCCGGTGCCGAGCAGCTTGTTGAGGAGCTTTTCCTCGACATGGATCGACTGGGGTTCTTCATTATTACCATAGATGACGGCGGGAACGCGGCCCTCGCGGCGGAGGGCGCGGGAGGCTCCCTTGCCTGCCCGATCGCGTGCCTCGGCCGACAGCGTAAGCTGCTCGCTCATTTGCATGTCTCCAAAAGCATAAATATTGCGGTTCGACCCGTGACGCCTCCAGGGATGACCATCACGGGAACGCGGGCCTGTAGCAGAAAAGCGCCAGAAGGCAAGGCTGTCCCGCCCTTTATGGCGATTATGGGTGGTTTGTGGACGTTGCACCGTCTCTCTTCCGTCATGCCAGAGAATGCTGGCATCGCTCTTTCTTAGGGTGCAACCAAGCCTAAGGGATACCCAGCTTTCGCTGGGATAACGGATGTTGAATGGCGGAAAATGGCCGAAAACACCCTTGTGCGAAACCGCGGGTTGCAAACTGCACAACCCCATTCCTATTGCATCCGCGTGATCGAAAAACCTTTCGCCTTGAGCAGGTCGATCAGATTGTCGCGCCCGGTCAGATGCCCCGCGCCCACCGCGATGAAGGGGCGGCCCGTCATGGGCTCGATGGCCTTCACCCAGTCCCGGTTCCGCGCGACCAGCACGGCTTCCTCGACCAGCGGATCGGGCTGCTCCCCTATCTCGTCTTCCTTTGCGATGGCGGCCATGTCGCCCTTCATCCAAGCGTTCAATATGCGGTCGTAGAGCGCGCGCATGTCCTTCGCCTCACGCACCGTCTGCGCCAGCAGGCGGCGCTGCGCCGCTTCGGGCAAGGTGTCGAAGGCCGCGAACTGCCGCGCCACGGTTTCGAGACCGCCAATCGGCTTCCCTTCCGCCTTGAAGGCCGCGATCAGCGCGGGTTCGACGCCATTGTCCTGACTGACGTGCAACGCCTGTTGCGTTGCCGCCGACAGCAGCATCGCCGCCGCCCAGCTTTCATAGCCCGCCAGCGCCTGCGTGCTGGTGCCGCCGCTCGCGACGATCTGCTCCAGCGCGCCTCGGTCGGCAGGCGCTATCCGTGCTTCCAGCGGGGGCAGGCCGGGACTGCGCCCCATCGTCTCGAACAGCGCCAGCGTTTTCTGCGAATCCTGGAGATCCGCCGCTTCCAGTACCAGCCGATCCGCCTGCCCGATGGCGTCCCTGAAAGCGCGCGTCTGCCATGCAACGCCTTTGGGCAGGACATGGATGGTTCCGAAAATCCATCCGTCCAACATTCCCCGCTGCACCCGCCAGATGGCAGGGCCATGCTCCGGCTCCGGCGCGGACGGCTCCGGGCCGCAAGCCGCGAGGGTGAGCGCAAAGAGCGCCAGGAGCCGGAAGAGCATCCGCATCACCAGCTTATTCCCCAACGCGCGTCGAAAGCAGGCCAAGCGCCTTCAATTGATCCTGCACGCTGTTCTTGCCCGCGAGATGTCCCGCGCCCACGGCGATGAAGACCGTTCCCGGCCGCTCCATCCGCGTCTTGATCCATTGCGCCCAACTGGCGTTGCGCTGGAACAACAGCACCTGCGCCAGTTCCGGCGTCGCTTCGAGCGATTCGTTCATCTCCTCGGCCAGCTTGTCCGGCTCGCCCGCCTGCCAGTGCCGGATCAGCGAAGCGAACTGCGCTTCCATGTCGCCCAGGCCCTCGACCGTCGCGGTGAGGAAAGCCACCTGCTGCGCCATCGGCAGCACGGCGAAATAGCCGATCTGCTGCTCCGGCGTTTCGAGTGCGCCGATCGTCTTGCCCGAGACCTTGGCGGCGGCGGTCAGCGTCTTTTCCGCGCCCTGATCGGCCTTGTATCCCAGCTTTTCGAGCGGCGCGACCGACAGCGCCAGCCCGGCCATCCACGGGTTGAAAATCTCGAACGCCTGCCAGGGCAAGCCATTGGCTTCCATCGCCGCCTGATATTTCCCCCGCGCCGACGGCTCCAGCCGCCGGGACAGCATCGTCCCGTCCTGCGCCATGGCTTTCGCGCTCATGATCGACGCCATTTCTCTGGGATCGTCCGGTTCGATGATCTCCAGCACCAGCTCGTCCGACTGATCGAAGGCGCGCCGGATGCCGCCCTTGAACCAGTCGATGCCCGGTTTCAGCACATGAACCGTGCCGAACAGATAGACGGTCGTGTCCGCATCCTTCACTTCCCAGAGAGCGGGGGCGGCGAGCGCACTGCGCGTCTCGGTCCGGGCGAAGGCCGGGTCATGTCCCGCAACCGTCCCGCCCAGCACCAGCAACGCGGCGGCCAGCAGGCGCGAAAAAGCCAATTTCATCTCAGCCGGATATCCCTTGGTCCATTTTTCCTTCCATGCGGGCGCGCGGGGCGCAGGGCAAGGGGATTAACCGTCCTCGCCCTGTCTTGCCCTTGACCGTTCGTCCCGGCTGCGCCAAGGCGCGCGGCAAAGAAACCGTCATTTCCGAAGGACCGTCCGTGGCCGAAGGCAAAGCGCTATCCTTTCAGGATCTGATCCTGACCCTCCATGCTTATTGGGGGAAGCAGGGCTGCGTCATCCTGCAACCCTATGACATGGAAGTAGGCGCTGGCACGTTCCACCCCGCAACCACGCTCCGCAGTCTTGGTCCGGATAGCTGGAACGCCGCCTATGTCCAGCCCAGCCGCCGTCCGACCGACGGCCGCTATGGCGAAAACCCCAACCGCCTCCAGCATTATTACCAGTATCAGGTCATCATGAAGCCGTCCCCGGCGAACCTTCAGGACCTCTATCTGAGGAGCCTTGAGGAAATCGGCATCGATCCGCTGGTCCACGACATCCGTTTTGTCGAGGACGACTGGGAAAGCCCGACGCTGGGCGCATGGGGCCTTGGCTGGGAAGTCTGGTGCGACGGCATGGAAGTCACCCAGTTCACTTACTTCCAGCAGATGGGCGGCTTCGACTGCAAGCCGGTCGCGGGCGAACTGACCTACGGGCTTGAGCGCCTCGCCATGTATATCCAGGGCGTCGACAGCGTCTACGACCTGAAATTCAACGACGCGGGCGTCACCTATGGCGACGTGTTCCTTGCTAACGAACAGCAGATGTCGAAATGGAATTTCGAGATCGCCGACACCGAAAAGCTGTTCCGCTGGTTCCGCGACGCTGAAGCCGAATGCAAGGCGTGCATCGAAGCGGGCGTCCCGCTCGCCGCCTATGACCAGGCGATCAAGGCGAGCCATGTCTTCAATCTGCTGCAAGCGCGCGGCGTCATTTCCGTGCAGGAGCGCGCCAGCTATATCGGCCGCGTCCGCGACCTCGCCAAGGGAAGCTGCGAGGCATGGATGCAGGTGAACGGGTGGGCCGCGTGATGACCGATTTCCTCCTCGAATTGCGTTGCGAAGAAATCCCGGCGCGGATGCAGCTCAAGGCGTCCGAAGACCTCGCCCGCCTCTTTACCGAGGAACTGGGCAAGGCGGGTCTGAAACCGGCCGCCATCGACAGCTTCGTCACGCCCCGCCGTCTGGCCCTGATCGCCCGTGACCTGCCGCCCGAAACGCAGGCGGTGAGCGAGGAATTCAAAGGCCCCCGCACCACTGCCCCCGCGCAGGCGCTGGAAGGCTTCCTTCGTAAGACCGGCCTGACACAGGATCGGCTTGAGGACCGCGACGGCGTCTGGTTCGCCGTCGTCAACAAGCCCGGCCGCGCCACGGCGGAGGTGCTGGCCCAAGCCGTCCCCGCCATCATTCGCGCTTTCCCCTGGCCCAAGTCGATGCGCTGGGGCACGGCGTCGCGGACAACGGAAAGCCTCCGCTGGGTCCGCCCCTTGCAAGGCATTGTCGCGATCCTCGGCGAAGACCTTGTGGACGTCGAGATCGAGGGCGTTCGCAGCGGCTACACCACGCTCGGCCACCGCTTCCACCATCCGGGTGAAATCACCATTGGCGGCGCGCAGGATTATGCCGAAAAGCTGCGGGCCTGCCATGTGATCGTGAGCCATCAGGAACGGCAGGCGATCATCGAGGCGAAGGCGAATGAAGCCGCCGCCGTCCATGGCTATACGGTGATCGAGGATAAGGGCCTTGTCGCCGAGAATGCGGGCCTGACCGAATGGCCGGTCCCGCTGCTGGGCGATTTCGACCCAGCCTTTCTTGAGGTGCCGCCTGAAGTCATTCAGCTAACCCTGCGTATCAACCAGAAATATTTCGTCCTGCGCGATGCGGACGGCAAGCTTGCCCCCGCCTTCATCTGCACCGCCAATATCGAGGCGAAGGACGGCGGCGCGGCGATCGTCGCGGGCAACCGCAAGGTTCTGGCCGCGCGCCTCTCCGACGCCCGCTTCTTCTGGGAGCAGGACCGCAAGACCAGTCTGGCGGACCATGCGAAGAAGCTGGAACGCATCACCTTCCATGAAAAGCTCGGCACCGTCGCCGATAAGGTGGAGCGCGTCGCCAAGCTAGCCCGCTGGCTGGTGGAAGAAGGGATCGTCCCCCCCGCCACCATGGCGAAGGAAGAGTTGGCCGACCTCGCCGAACAGGCCGCCGGCCTGGCCAAAGCCGATCTCGTCACCGAAATGGTAGGCGAGTTCCCGGAATTGCAGGGCATCATGGGCGGCTATTATGCCCGCGCCGAAGGCTTGCCGGACGTAGTGGCGGACGCCATACGCGACCACTACAAGCCGGTCGGGCAGGATGGCGACGTGCCCACCGCGCCGGTGACGGTGGCCGTCTCGCTGGCGGACAAGTTGGACACCTTGGCGGCATTCTTCGCGATAGACGAACGTCCAACCGGATCGCGCGATCCTTTCGCCTTGCGGCGGGCAACCCTCGGCATTCTTGAGATAGCGGTCAGTCATTCTCTTCGTTTGCCTATCGACAAGGCTTCGGGTTTTGCTCTGGCGGCACTGATCCGTTCTCTATCCGATGATGGAAAAACGGCCGTTCTTACCAAGCGGACGGGCCGGGCCGACCTTACCGATGAGGCATTCGTCCTGCAGGATGAGCGTATCGGTTTCCTCAAGCATGAGGATGTGCAACTGACCGATCCGGCCACCGGAGAAATCCGGGTCGCGTCCGATAGTGTCGTCTGGATGGAATCACCCGTGCAGGTGCGCCGGCAGATAATCGACTTCTTCGCCGACCGCCTCAAGGTCCAGCAAAAGGAAGCAGGCGTTCGCCACGACCTCATCGACGCGGTTTTTGCGCTCGGCGGGGAGGACGATCTCGTCCGTCTGCTCGCCCGTGTGAAGGCGTTGCAATCCTTTGTCGCTACCGATGATGGCGCGAATCTCCTCGCAGGCTACAAGCGCGCCGCGAATATCCTCAAGAAGGAAGGCGTGGAGCGGGCGGAGCAAAAGCCGCTGTCCTACACGCCCGAAAAAGAGGCGGAAGCCGACCTCATCGCTGCGCTCGACGCGGCCGAACCGCGCGCGCGGCAGGCTGTGGAGGCGGAAGAGTTTGAAGGTGCGATGGCCGCGCTGGCGACTCTTCGCGCGCCCATTGACGCCTTCTTTGAAAGCGTCACGGTCAACGATGCCGATCCGGTCAAACGCACGGCGCGTCTCGCGCTTCTTGCGCGGGTGCGGGACGCTGTTCATGCCGTTGCCGACTTCTCAAAAATTACCGGGTAACGAAACAAAATGACGAATTTTGCGAGACGATTGCGGCATTAGGCAGAAAATATCGTAAAAGCAGGTGCATTTGTCGCCTGCATATTGTTTAGGGCTTGTTGCAACGCACAAAGATGCGGTCATCACTTTTGGGAGCCGCGCAATGTTGACGATGGAAGAGAACAGCATGAGCACCACGGCCACTCGTTATGTCTATCGTTTCGGCGGCGGCGTCGATGATGGCGGCAAGGGGAACAAGAATCTTCTCGGCGGCAAGGGCGCCAATCTGGACGGCATGGCCGCCATCGGCCTGCCCGTGCCTCCCGGCTTCACGATCACGACGGAGATGTGCACCCGCTATTATCAGGACGGCGGCGTCTATCCTGAAAGCCTCAAGGCGGAAGTCGCGAACGGCATCGTCCATATCGAATCGGTGACGGGCCGGAAATTCGGCGATGCGTCCGATCCGCTGCTGGTTTCCGTTCGTTCCGGCGCGCGCATTTCGATGCCCGGCATGATGGATACGGTGCTCAACCTCGGCCTCAACGACGAAACCGTCGTCGGTCTCGCCACGGCGTCGGGCGATGAGCGTTTCGCCTGGGACAGCTATCGCCGTTTCATCCAGATGTATTCGGATGTGGTGCTCGAACTCGACCATGGCGCGTTCGAGGAAGCCCTTGAAATCGCCAAGGAAGATCAGGGCTATACCCTCGACACGGAAATGACCGCCGACGATTGGAAAGCCCTCGTTTCCGAATATAAGGATCTTGTTTCAAAGCTTTGGGGCAAGCCTTTCCCGCAGAATGTAAATGACCAGCTCTGGGGCGCGATCTCTGCCGTGTTCGGCAGCTGGCAGGCCGACCGGGCCAAGGTCTATCGCCGCCTGAACTCGATCCCGCACGACTGGGGCACCGCCGTCAACGTGCAGGCGATGGTATTCGGCAACATGGGTGAAACCTCGGCCACCGGCGTCGCCTTCACCCGCGATCCGGCCACGGGCGAGAACGCCTATTACGGCGAATATCTCATCAACGCACAGGGCGAGGATGTGGTCGCGGGCATCCGCACGCCGCAATATCTCACCAGACAGGCCCGCGAGCGGGCAGGGGCCAAGCCGCTTTCGATGGAAGAGGCGATGCCCGAAACCTATGCGGAACTGGCCCGCGTGTTCGAGATTCTGGAAACCCATTATCGCGACATGCAGGACATCGAATTCACGGTGCAGCAGGGCAAGCTCTGGATGCTCCAGACCCGCTCGGGCAAGCGCACCGCGAAGGCCGCGCTCAAGATCGCGGTCGACATGGCGCGCGAGGGCCTCATCACCGAGGAGGAAGCCGTCGCCCGCGTCGATCCCGCCGCGCTCGACCAACTACTCCACCCGACGCTGGACCCCAAAGCGCCCCGCGATGTGCTGACCAAGGGTCTGCCTGCCTCGCCAGGCGCGGCTTCGGGCGCCATCGTGTTCGATGCCGACACTGCCGAGCGCCGCAACGAACTGGGCGATTCGGTCATCCTCGTCCGCGTCGAAACCAGCCCGGAAGACATTCACGGCATGCATGCGGCCAAAGGCATCCTGACGGCGCGCGGCGGCATGACCAGCCACGCCGCCGTCGTGGCGCGCGGCATGGGCCGTCCCTGTGTTTCCGGCGCGGGCAGCCTGTCCATCGATAACGCGGCTAAGACGCTTCGAATCGATGGCCGCACGCTCAAGGAAGGCGATATCCTCACCATCGACGGGTCGACCGGCGAGGTGATGGCGGGCGAAGTTCCGACCGTGCAGCCCGAACTGGCGGGCGACTTCGGCGTCCTGATGGTCTGGGCGGACAAGGTCCGCCGCCTCAGGGTCCGCGCTAATGCGGAAACGCCGCTCGATTGCCAGACGGCGCGCGATTTCGGCGCGGAAGGCGTGGGCCTTTGCCGCACCGAACATATGTTCTTCGACGCGGCCCGCATCACCGCCGTTCGCGAGATGATCCTCGCCGATACGGAAAAGGGCCGCCGCGCCGCTCTCGAAAAGCTGCTGCCGGAACAGCGCGACGACTTCGCGCAGATATTCATGGTGATGGCGGGCCTGCCCGTCACCATCCGCCTGCTCGACCCGCCGCTGCACGAATTTCTGCCCCATGGCGAAGCGGAGTTCGAGGAAGTGGCCAAGGCGGCGGGCGTTGGCGTCGACGCGCTCAAGCGCCGGGCTTCCGAACTGCACGAGTTCAACCCGATGCTGGGCCATCGCGGCTGCCGCCTCGGCGTCACCTATCCAGAAATCTATGAGATGCAGGCCCGCGCCATCTTCGAAGCCGCTCTGCTCATCAAGCAGCGCAGCGGCGAAGCGCCTATCCCGGAAATCATGATTCCGCTGGTGGCGACCCGGAAGGAGCTGGAACTGATGAAGGCGATCGTCGATCGCGTTGCCGGCGAAGTCTTCGCGGAACAGGGCGCGACGGTAGACTATCTGGTCGGCACCATGATCGAACTGCCGCGCGCGGCGCTCAAGGCGGGCGAGATCGCCGAAGTCGGGGAATTCTTCTCCTTCGGCACCAACGACCTCACGCAAACGACGATCGGCATCAGTCGCGACGATGCGGGGCGTTTCCTGACCCAATATGTCGACAAGGGCATCTTCGCCCGCGATCCGTTCGTGAGCATCGATGTGGAGGGAGTCGGCGAACTGATCCAGTTGGCCGTCGAGCGTGGCCGCAAGAGTCGTTCCGGTATCAAATTGGGTATCTGTGGCGAACATGGCGGCGATCCCGCGTCGATCACCTTCTGCGAGACAGCCGGCCTCGACTATGTGTCTGCCTCACCCTATCGTGTGCCGATCGCCCGTCTGGCCGCGGCGCAGGCGGCGCTGGCCAACAAGGTGTAAGGAAACGGCAAAGGGCGGGATCGGACCCGCCCTTTCGCTTTCGGGATTGCCTGCCGATGGCTAGCGATCGGCCCGCAGCCGCTCGTAAAGGCGGCCATGCTCGTCCACCTTGCCGCTGTCCAGCAATCGCGCCTGTTCGCGCCATTCCTCTCGCTGAATGGAACCGGGCGTGCGGCCCAGGCGCCCCTCCAATATGGCCTCCTGTTCGCCGTTCAGCGCCGCGATCTGGCTGTAGCGATGATAGCCCGCTTCATTGAGCGCGATTTCGTCCTGCTCGGATATGCCGCGGATGCGGACGAGGTCATCACGTCCATGGGCCGCCGCGCCGGCCACGGCAGCGGCCGTGCCGGGACCGATAGGGCCGGACTGCCGTTCCAGCTGCGCGATCCGTTCGTTGGCCGCCGCAATGCGCCGATCCTGTTCCTGAATCGTTTGTCGATGGGCGGCCTGCTCGTCGCGCCAGAGCTTTTTATATTTGCCGCGCCCGCTCAGGATGAGGCCCAGCACCAGCCCTATCAGCAACACAATCAACAGCAGCGCGATATCATTGGGCGTGAAAGACATAAGGCGATCCTTTCCTGCTGTTGGAACGAGTTGGAAGGCGGAAAGTTGCTGCCCGGTCTGTCCCGAACGGATTAGTCGAAAAAAAGAAAGAAAGGGGGTTGCCCAATCATCCACCCCCCTATATCTGCGCCTCCACAACGCGCCCGTAGCTCAGCTGGATAGAGCATCAGACTACGAATCTGAGGGTCGGACGTTCGAATCGTTCCGGGCGCGCCATTCTCGAACAAAAGAGAGAACTGCGGGCGTGGTTTTGGCCACGCCCCCGGCAGCACTCCGAGCCAGCACGGCCTTGGAGCCGCTGATACGGATTTCCCGGTCATCCACGCGGACCTCGCTGAGCAGCAGCCGGGCATAGGCTTGCCGTAGATCGGGCGAGCCGTTATGCAGCTTGTCGCGCAGGAGTATTGCCAGCTTCTCGATCTTCTCTGGCGTGATCGCCGGCTCTGCCATGGCGAGACGGCGGGTGAGATCGACAATCTGATCCGCGAGTTCGTCCCGCCGGAACCGCAGGTTCACCAAACGCTCTCGCATGGATGCGTCCTCGGCATCCATCAGCCCCTTCTCGACCAGCTCCAGAAGGCGGGCGATGCCTGCCTCGGCCTCCTTGTGATCCTGGCGCATCTGCCGCAGCCGATCCCGATTACGGTCCTCGCGTTCGAGCGCCGTGCGCAGATAGTCGCAGAGCAGGCCGACCAGATGCTCAGGCTGCAATATCTGCTTCGTCACTTCGCCGATCACAATACCGTCGAGCTTGTCCATCGGCATGCGCAGACCCTTACAGCCGAACGGACCCTCCTTGAGTCGGGTCGAGCAACAGTAATAGCGATACTGCCCACCTTTGCCGGTGTTCAAGATGAGAGCCGCCCCACAATTGCCGCAGCGTGCGACACCAGCAAGCAGCGTGGGGGAGTTGACGATACGGGGTGCAATTCGCTTCGGCGCCCGGCTCTGCAGTAGCGCCTGCACGGCATTGAAAGTCTTCTCGTCGATGATGGCGGGCATCACGAATGGTACCCATTCCGACGGTGGACGTGGACGTCCGTTACGGCTGTCGGTTCGGTTGAAGTGATGCAGGCCGTGATAGGTGGTGGATGTCAGGATGTCGTGGATGCCGCCGGTGGTGAACCTGCGCCCACGTCGAAGGATACCACGCTCGTTGAGCCACGTGGCGATGGCCTTGACGCCCATGGGACGGCCTTCGGCGCCCATGGCCATGTCGAAGATCATCCGGACGACGCGCGCCTCGGCCTCGTCGACGACCAGCATCTTCTTGTCCTTGTTGCCCCGCCGCTCAGCAATCTCGACACCGTATCCATAGGGAGGGCGCGAACCGTTCCAGAAGCCCTGTCGGGCATTCTCTAGCATGGCGCGGTGGACGTGTTTCGCGGTCTCCCGGCTCTGGTGCTCGTCGAAAATGTGCAGCAGCTTGCGGAACATCTCGCCGGTCGGGTCCTGCGCGACCTCCTGTGTGATCGAGACCAGTTCGACTCCGGCCTTGCGCAGCTCACGGATGTAGAGTTCGGAATGCAGCGAGTCCCGGCTGAACCGGCTCAGCGAATGCACGACCACCAGATCGAAGGGTTTGTCCGTCCGCTTGGCGGTATGGATCATTTCCTGGAAGACCGGCCGATCCTCGTCGAGCGCCGAGGCACCCGGTTCGGAGAAGACCTGCACAACGTCGATGCCCTGCCGCTGGCACCATGTCCGACATTGAGTGATCTGGTCGGGGATCGACAGGTCCCGTTCGGCCTGCCGGGCGGTCGACACGCGGACATAGATCGCCGCGCGGGTCATGGCCGATCACTCCTGATCGAAAAGGATCGCGTCGATCTCCCTGCCAAGATAGGCCCGCAGGATCGCCACCTCGTCGCGCAGCACCGGCATGATTTGCGGGAAGTTGTTGACCACGGCCTGCTCACCGCTGGCCGGTTGCCTGACCGGTTGGGAAGGCACGGCCCGCCTGCGCCGGATAACGATCCGGCCACTGCGCTTCGGCGCGGGGAGGCCCTTCGATGCGGGGCAGGAGGCGGGCTGTGCGTCCATCTCCCATTGTCTACGGGCAACTGTGCGATGCAACCAAGACCCAATTTTTCCAGTGGGATAAGGCTTGTCCCACTAGCGCCGGAGGCGTGATCGCGCTTGCGCATGAATGCACATGAACGCGCATGCTCATGACGCATGGCGCTGCTCCCTCTGCATCTTCAGACGCGCGACGGCGGTGGTCCGACGCGCCTCGAAAGCGGACTGCACCGCTGCGTGGGCGCGGGCCGCATTGGCGAGGATATAGTGTTTATGTGCGGTCTGGTCGACGGTGTGGCCGAGCAGATCGGGGACCAGTGCCACCATGTCGGGGTCGTGGTCGACGAAGCTCGTCGCCGCTATGCTGCGGGCCAGATGCGGCCAGACGTGTCGGCCGAAGGCGTCCCGCGTCCGCTTTTCGATCTGGTCTCTGATGGCATGTTCGCCCATCGGCTTGCCCCAGCGGTCGATCCAGAGCCGATCAGTCCTGGCACCATCGCCGTGCGCCAGCAGCCTGCGCCGGTGATCGCGTAACCAGATGTCGATGTAAGGGCTGAGCGCTGGAGACAGTTCCGCCTGATAGGGATGGGCGGTCTTGGTCTCTTCTTCGGTGAAGAAGAGGCGATAGCAATCGCTGTCGAACAGCAGATGCCGTCCGATCTCGATGGCCGTCAGATTAGCGATCCTGACAGGGCAACTCGCAAGGACCGAGATTAAGAGCCCATCACGCATCCTGGTGGCCGCATGATAACGATCGCCCACCTCCAAGGCCTGCTCCATGAGATCGACGCCGAGCGCCAGAAGCTGGCGGGCATCGACCATATGGCTTCGCTTGTCCTTTTCCGGCTTGGCAACAGCCTTAAGATTGGTGATGACGATCCGCAGCCAGGTCCAGTCATGCTCAGGAGCCATGACCATGATCATGCGGGCAAAACCTTCGAAGACCATTCCCACGCTGCACGACGACACGCGATTTTGCAGTTGAAGCACGAACAGGCGCACGCGATCAGGCATCACTCTGGCTTCGGGCGGGGCATCGGTGTCCAGCCAACCATTGCGGGCAAGGAACGACAGCCACTGACCGTAGCCCTGCTCGACATTGCGACAGCGGGCGAGGCTCCATCTGCGGGCGGGCTTGGGACCGCCCAGAAAACTCGTGATCTCACGGGCCTCGCGATAACGCAACTGGTCGGTGGCGGGCCAGTCATGGCGCTTGATGCACAGGGGAATGCTCACAGCAGGTCCCTCCTTTCATCAAATCCGCCGTCGCCGCATTTACGGCGCGTGGTGCGCTTGATCCTAATCCGTGCTGTTTCCCGGCTGCGCAGGATATGTTCCTGAAAGTGCCGCGAAGCCTGCCGCTGTTGCGGAGGGGCGTAGTAGCGTCGTGTCGTGTTGACGTCGCGGTGACCGAGATGCTGGCTGATCGTGAATATGCCCTCAGGATTGTCCTTCATCCACAGAGCCGCAGAGATATGCCGGAACTGATGCGGCGTGATGGCCATGCCCAGCACCCGCTTTGACTGCGCCCCGACCGCATGCGCCATGGTCCTGGGATCGAGGCAGGTTCCATCGGTTGGCGGGAACAACCAAGGCGACGGGTGCGGACACAGCTTCGGTCTCCAGTCTCGGAGATACAACTCCAACAGCTCGACGGTCGAGCCTTCCAGCTTGAACCGCAAGTCTTCTTCGTTTTTCACCTCCACGCCATCTCGCTCGATGACCCAGAAGGCATCCTTGCCATGGCCGATCTTCCTGATCGACTTGCCCAGTTCGAGATCGACGAGGTTGGCACGGCGGACGCTGGATATGAGCAGTATCTCGATCGCTAGCGCCGTGCGAACCATGGCCGGTGCGGAGCGCCTGTCCGGCTTTTTCAGCGCGCGGTCGAGCAGGATGAGTGGCAGGAGCTGGACATGATCGGCAAAGCGCTGGTCATCCAGCCTGTCCAGCAGCGCCCGGTTCTTCGCCGTCATGCCGCGCCGGGAACCGCGTTCATCACGCATTTGCTGGCGAACATTGAAGGATATGTTCTCCAGGCGCTGAATGTCATCCTGTGAGAAATTGCACCAGTGGGCGATAACCAGCGCGCGTAGCGCCATCTGGACCATCTGGTGGGTAATCCGGCCACTCGCTCGCTTGCGCTGGAATCCTAGCTGTTTGGTCCCGGCATTTGGTGGTGCGGATTTAGGCTGAAGCGTTCAGGCTCGTTTGTCCAGCATTTGCAGATGTATTCGTAGGGTGTGAGGCCGCGCAGGGTCTTGAGGCGGCGGCCGTAGTTATA
>Ga0180221_1001280_pt1 | contig 17488 bp, 11 predicted proteins | sample eDN5th37CKraftMG_FD_151339 | JGI IMG/M metagenome (GOLD analysis project Ga0180221, IMG submission 151339) | Enriched Miracle-Growth compost microbial communities from Emeryville, California, USA - eDNA 5th pass 37_C Kraft MG (version 2) (version 2) ...
CGCGCACGAAGCCGCCGTCACGCTTCAGATGCGGCGGATCATCGACGATCGCGGCAGCGAGCGCGCCATGAAGCTCCGGACCGACGGCGCGCAATTCGCTTGTGATGCGCGACAGCTCCTCCGGCAGTCCCATTCCGGAAGCTTCGCTTGCCAATAGGTCCGCGCACCGCGCCGCGCTCGCGAGACCTTCGCGTACGGCCGCAAGATCCCGCGGCGATCCACGTCCGAAGCTGAGACGCGAGGTTGCGCGCGCAATGTCGGGCGCACAACCGAGACTGGCGCGCACGTCGGCGCGCAGGGTCTCCTGCGCCATCAGGAAACCGACGGCGTCGAGCCTGCAGTTGATCCGGGCGACATCGCGCAGCGGGCTCGCAAGCCGCGCCGCCAGCTCCCGTGCACCAGCCCCCGTCACCGTGCGATCGATCGCCGAAAGCAGACTGCCCTGCCGCTCCCCCGACGCGGAGCGCACGAGCTCGAGGCTCGCGCGGCTTGCCGCATCGATGAGCAGGATCGAATCCGAGCCCGTTCGCTTCGGCGGGCGCATCGCCGGGCGCTGCCCCACCTGTGTCAGCTCGATGTATTTCAGCATGGCGCCGATGGCGGCCAGCTCGGCGCGGGTGAAGCTGCCGAAGCCGCCCAGCTCCGCGACCTTGAGGTGCTTCCTGAGATTGGCCTCGCCCGCGAGGCTATCGAAATAAGCACCGGGCACGGGCGTAGCCGCCGCGCCCAGCCGCTCGACCCAGCCGCGCACGTCTCTATCGGCAAAGAGCGCATCGGACGCGATCACCTCGCCGGGCGCAAGACGCGCCAGCTCCCCGGGAAGATCCACGGCGGAAATCTCGCCGACCTCGACCTCGCCGGTCGAAATATCGACGGAAGCCAGCGCCAGAACGCCGCCGCCGTGGGCCGCATCCCCGTTCCCCTGGGCGACTGGGCGAAACAGCGCCGTCAGGTAGTTGCGCACCTTGGCGTCGAGGAGCGCCTCCTCGGTCAGTGTGCCGGGCGTCACGACGCGGACCACGTCGCGCCGCACCACCGCCTTCGAGCCGCGCTTGCGCGCCTCCGCCGGATCTTCGAGCTGCTCAGCGACGGCGACGCGGTGGCCGGCACGGATCAGCCGCTGCAGGTATTCGTCCGCCCGATGAATGGGCACACCGCACATCGGGATATCCTGTCCGATATGCTTGCCACGCTTCGTCAGCACGATGCCGAGACATGCCGAAGCGATCACGGCGTCCTCGAAGAACAGCTCGTAGAAATCGCCCATGCGATACCAGAGCAGGCAATCGGGATTGGCAGCCTTGATTTCCAGGAACTGCGCCATGGAAGGAGACGCCTCGCCCCCGGCCGCAACAGCGGCCGTCCCGACCGGAGCAGCGTCCTTTACGCCACCGCCAACGCCCTGCTCGGCAAACCCCTCCGTGTCCAAGGCTTCCGATGATGGCGCGCCGGCGCGATCGGGATCATCGGGCGCGCTCGCTCCCGCCGCCTCCCGCTCCGCCTGACGCTTCACCTCTATCCGCTTACCCGCCATCGGCGGCATTCCCCCACTGTAACAACGCGACGCTAGCAGCGCCCGGCCCCGCGCACCGAACCTCGCAGCGAAACGATATGCGTCATCGACCCCGCGACATCGGCGAGCCCCGCTTGCCCGCAAAACCTTTGCTGCTTCGATTGTTTAAGTGCTTTCAGAAGCCTATGTTGCCAGCCCTTTCAACCGCATCGCCCCGGATCGACCGCTCGCCCCATGTCTGCACCCCGCAATTCCAAAGCCGCCGAAGCCCGCTTTACGGATCAGGAAGCCCTGCAATTCCATGCCCAGGGCAAACCCGGCAAGCTGGAGATCATGCCGACCAAGCCGCTGACGACCCAGCGGGATCTCTCCTTGGCGTATTCGCCCGGCGTCGCGGTGCCCGTGAATGCGATCGCCCAGGATCCCCACGCCGCCTACGACTACACCAACAAGGGTAACCTCGTCGCCGTGGTCTCCAACGGCACCGCCATTCTCGGCCTCGGCAACCTCGGCGCGCTCGCCGCCAAACCCGTGATGGAGGGCAAGGGCGCGCTGTTCAAGCGCTTTGCCGACATCGACGCCATCGACCTGTTGGTGGATACCCAGGACCCCGAGCAGTTCATCAACGCGGTGCGCTACCTCGGCCCGTCGTTCGGCGGCATCAACCTCGAGGACATCCGCGCACCTGACTGCTTCATCATCGAGCAGCGCCTGAAAGAGCTGCTCGACATCCCGGTTTTCCACGACGACCAGCACGGCACCGCCATCATCGCCGCCGCAGGCCTGATCAACGCCGCTGAGCTGACCGGCCGTAAACTCGAGAACCTCAAACTCGTCGTCAACGGCGCCGGCTCGGCCGGCATCGCCTGCCTCGAGCTGGCCGTTGCCCTCGGCATCCCCAAGCAGAATGTTATCCTCTGCGACACCAAGGGCGTCGTCTACCAGGGTCGCAAGGAGGGCATGAACCAGTGGAAGTCGGCGTATGCGGCCAAGACCAAGGCCCGCACGCTCGCCGACGCACTCAAGGGCGCCGACGTGTTCTTCGGCCTCTCCGCCAAAGGCGCCATGACCCAGGATATGGTGCGGTCGATGGCGCCCAAGCCCATCATCTTCGCCATGGCCAACCCCGACCCGGAGATCACGCCGGAAGAGGTCGCGGCGGTTCGCGATGATGCGATCGTGGCCACGGGACGCTCTGATTATCCCAACCAGATCAACAACGTGCTGGGTTTCCCGTTCATCTTCCGCGGGGCCCTCGACGTGCGCGCCTCGACCATCAACGAGCCGATGAAGGTGGCCGCCGCCCACGCGCTGGCGGAACTCGCCCGCGCCGAGGTTCCCGATCAGGTGGCAGCGGCCTTCTACGGCCGCCGGGCCATGTTCGGCACCGAATACATCATCCCCGCTCCGTTCGACCCGCGCCTCATCTCTACCGTGCCCGTCGCCGTCGCCAAGGCGGCGATGGATTCCGGCGTCGCGCGCCAGCCGATCGTTGACATGGACGCCTACATCGCCCGTCTGGAAGGGAGGCTCGATCCCACCGCGAGCTGGCTGCAATCCACCTTCAGCGCCGTGCGCGAAAACCCCAAGCGGGTCGTATTTGCCGAAGGCGAGGAGCCGGCGGTGATCCGCGCCGCGCACAGCTATTTCGCGCAAGGGTTCGGCATACCGGTGCTAATCGGAACGGAGGCCGTCATCCGCGACCGCTTCCGCGAGCTCGGCATTCCCCTGCGGACGGAATACGAGATCGTCGACACGCGCAAGAACCCCTACACCGAGGAATTTACGGCGTTTCTTTATGCACGCCTGCAACGCCGCGGCTACCTGAAGCGCGATTGCCAGCGGCTCGTCACCAACGAACGCAACGTCTTTTCCGCGCTCATGCTCGCCCACGGGCATGCGGACGGCCTCGTCACCGGCGTGACGCGCAACTGGACGAACGTCTATGACGACATCCAGCGCGTTCTCGACGAGGAGCCGGGGCGCCACGTCATCGGCGTTTGCATGGTGCTGCTGCGCGGGCGTGCCGTTCTCGTCGCCGACACCAGCGTGCACGACATGCCAACCGCCACCCAGCTTGCCGACATCGCGACGGAGGCGGCGCGCGCGGCGCGCAACTTCGGCATCGAGCCCCGCGTGGCCATGCTCGCCTATTCTACCTTCGGTCAGCCGAAGAGCGAGCGGTCGGACCAGGTGCGCGAAGCCGTTGCGCTTCTCAAACAGCGCCAGGTCGACTTCGAGTACGATGGCGATATGGCCGCCGACGTCGCCCTCAACCGCGACCTGATGCGGCACTACCCGTTCTGTCGTCTTTCAGACACTGCGAACGTGTTGGTGATGCCCGCATTCCACGCCGCCTCGATCTCTACCAACATGCTGAAGGAGCTGGGCGGCGCGACCGTCGTCGGTCCCATTCTCGTGGGCCTCTCCCACCCGGTGCAGATCTGCGATTTCGGCGCCAAGGACAGCGACATCGTAAACATGGCCGCGATTGCCGCCTACGAGGCCGGACGGCGAGCATAAAACGTCCCGGCGCTTTTCCCGGCCGCTCCAGGAAAATCATCCCCCCTCACCCGCTGAGAGGTGTGCCGGCGCGGCTGGAGCATGATCGCGGCGATACGAACGACCGCACCCGATGTAGGCCCGACAGCGCCGCACACCGCGGTCTTTTCACCCGGCGCAAGCGCGAGACTTCAAGCCCTTAGGGAACACGTGCGCCTAAGGCGCTGTCAGCGCGAAACATTGCATTTCGCGGCCGCAAAACCCGGCGCCAATTCATCTGCCATCTGACGTTTCAATTCGCCGCACGCGCAATCACAGGCGCGTCGCAATTGTTACCTAGATATTAATCGCAGCCCCATTTTGGCACGACGCCCGGCGCGCTTGGGCGCAAAGCGAGCAAAAAAGAACGCTTCGACCACGAAGCTTCCGATCGTCGCTGCTTTCGGGGTTGAAATTAACGTTTTCTTTTCCTTAATTACATCGAAATTAATCACGGGGTAACCATAGTGCTTTTTCGCGTTGCCGAGCGGCGTAGCGTTTCCGAAAGCCAGACCGAGGCGCAAGGCGCCACGCCCCCACAGCAGATCAACGCCCCTGCAGAACCGGAATTCATCCGGTCCCGCGTCGATGACTACCATGTACGGCGCAAGGTCGATCTCTGGCAGGGACATCACCCGCTCCAGGGTAGATCCCCCGGACCCGGCAGCATCAAAGTCCGCAGCAATGACTATCTCTGTCTCGCCGGCCACCCCCACGTGATCGAAAGCGAGATCGCCGCCCTGCGCGACGGCGGACACGGCGATTCCGTCTCCCGCGTGTGGGTGCACCACGAACGCGACATCACCCGCGACTTTGAAAAGCGCGTCGCTGATCTGATGCAGGCGGAGGATAGCGTCGTGTGCTCATCGGGCTACACGGCCAACGTCGGCCTCATTCAGTCATTCGCAACGCGCGGCAAGCCGGTCTTCCTCGACATGAAGGCCCACATCTCCCTGCACGAAGGCGTGATCAGCGCCGGCGCCGTGCCCATGCTGTTTCGCCATAACGATCCCCAATCGCTCGACCGCATGCTGGCCCAGCACGGACCCGGCCTCGTCTGTGTCGACGCCCTCTACAGCACCGACGGCGACATGGCGCCTCTTGCCGAGCTGGTCGACGTCTGCGAACGGCACGGTGCGGCCCTCGTCGTCGACGAGACCCACTCCTTCGGCGCCCAGGGTCCGGACGGCGCCGGCCTCGTCGTCGCGGCAGGCCTTTCCAACCGCGTCCACTTCCGCACCGTTGGCCTGTCGAAGGCGGTAGCGAGCCGCGGCGGCATTGTCGTCTCCTCGCGCCGGAACATCGAATACTTCCGCTACGAATCCCTGCCGGCGATCTTCAGCACCTCTGTGATGCAGCACGAGGTTGCGGGCTTCGACGCCGTCCTCGACATCTTCAAGAACGAGCCCTGGCGGCGCCAGAAGCTGCACGCCAACCACGCCTATCTGAGGCAGGGCCTCGATGCGCTCGGCTACAACGTCTCCGCGTCGAAGACACAGATCATCGCCCTCGAGCCCGGCGACATCCGTCAGGCGACGACCCTGCGCGATGCGCTGGAAAGCCGTGGCATATTTGGGGCGATCTTTTTCCCGCCCGCCACGCCGGATAAGCGCTGCATCATCCGCTTCACGGTGAACTGCGGGCTCACCTGCGACGAGCTCGACCGCATCATCGCGGTCTGCGACGAAATCCGCGACGAGGTTGGCATGGCCGCCTGGCGCTCCACGCGCCGCAAGGCAGCACAGGTCGCGAAACCGCTTGCTCCCGTTGAGTTTGCGCGCGGCAGGCCGCGTCCCGCCTCAGGCGGCAGCGGCGTCGTCGGCGGCTGGCTCAACAGCCGGGAGCTCAATGGTGAAGCAGGTCCCGACGTTCACCTTCGAGGTGCACGAGATCGTGCCCCCGGCCCCCTCAATAATCATGCGGCAGAATGAAAGCCCGAGCCCGGTGCCAACGCCCGGGCGCTGCGCCGACACGAACGGAATGAACACGTAGTTGAGAATCTCCGGCGGGATGCCTTCGCCCGTATCGGTGACGATGATTCTGTTCATCATCTGACCACGCCTCAGCTCGATCGAGATACAGTTTCCGCTCTCGCTGTCGCGCGCTTCGATGGCGCGGAAACCGTTCTTGAGAAGGTTGAAGAGCACGTGCGTCATCAGCAGGTCCGACCCACGGAATTTGAAGTCCTCCGCAACGTCGGTGCGTAGCATCTCGCGCTGGCTTGACTTGAAGCTGTAGCGCTCCACGGCCATCGCCACGATCCTGCTCATGTCGTGCAGCTCCGCCGTCGGCGCGCCGCGGTGATGCTGCGCGACGTTCGTGAGCAACAGGTCGATGACGGAGTTGGCCGATGTAATGTGCTGGCGTACGCGCCGGTGTGACGCTGCGAGCTTGTTGCGGATGGGCGAATCCGGAAGGCGCTGCAGCAGGCGTTCGCAACCGTCGGCTTCGAAGCGGATGCCGGTGAGCGGCGTGCGGCACTCGTGCGCAACCTGGCTCGCGAGCGACGCAGCCGCCTTCAGCTTTTCCCGCGCGATGACATTATCGCTGTAGGCGAGCGCGAAAAGTCCTGTCAGCGCAAAGATCAGGATCGGAAGCGTGACGAGATAACCGACGGGAACAGCCGAATTGCCCGTCATCAGCATGTAGGCGCCGACCGCAGCGAGCGAACCGACGACAAGCACGACGATTGCGTTGACGAGGTCGTAGAGCAGCACCACGTAAATCAGCGCCGCCAGCGTGGACATCTCCCACGTCGAGTTGCTCCCGTTCATGAGCAGCATGAGCGTGAAGAAGAACGGCAGGCTGTAGAAGAACGTGAAATACGAAAACGGGACGACGTAATGCCGCAACTGCGGCGGCCACCAGCGGCTCAGGGCGAGCATCAGACACGTGCCCGCGCCGATGGCCCGCAAGGTCATGCTTTCGTACGGCTGCGGCACGGCGTACATCCAGACCAGATAGAACAGCGGAAACCCGAAGACGCCGATCACAGCCGCAACGTGGATCTTCCGCTGCGCATGGGCGTGATATTCGATGTAGCGGCGCGATAGATCGTCTACCAGGCGGCGCAATGAAAGCCGGCTCGCGGGCTTGCGCTCGCCGATGCCCAAGACCGCCCGCGGCCTTAGCGAAAAACGTTCGGACAGTTGAAGCATTTAAACTTTTAACTTTCGCCGTACCGGATCCGATACGAAACCGTAGTACGAACATCCTTACGGAAAGTGGATTCTTCGTTTCGGGACCTCGGCCTACAATGACCCCCTTCTACCATCCAACTTCGATCCTCGTTCTCGACGATGATCCGCTTTTTCTGGAAAGTCTCGACTTCCAGTTCAGTGAGGAGGTCTCGTGCCAGACGTTCACCCGTCCGGACGCGGCCCTGCAGCATCTAGCCGCCCAGGCGTCCCAGCATCCAAACTTTCCCCGCTATTTCAAGGACGCCTCGGCGCTCGACGACCGTACCGACATGCGCGTGGGTGACCGGCTGCTGCGGCTGCAGCTTTCCGGCCTCCGCGCCGTCATCGATGACCCGGCACGCGAGCAGCGCGTCGCCGTTGCCGTCGTCGACTACGACATGCCGAAAATGACCGGCGTCGAGTTCTGCCGCGCGATCCGTCACCTTCCGGTCAAGACCATCCTGCTCACCGGCAAAGCCGGGCTCGAGACCGCCATCGCCGCCTTCAACGAAGGGGTCATCAATTGCTTCCTCCAGAAGCAGGACGCGAGCGTCACGTTGGCGTTGCGCCGCGAGATCAGGCGGCTGCAGGAGGAGTATTTCGAGGAGATCTCCGCGCCGATCTCGAATGCGCTCGCGCTCGATGAGCCCTCGTTCTTCGCCGATCCGAGCTTCATCAGCCTCCTGCGCGAGATGATGGACGAGAACCAGATCGTCGAGCATTACGTCTCCGCCACGCCACCCGGCGTGATGATGCGGGACGCCGACGGCAACGAGCTGTTCCTATTCGTGTCGCATAGCGAAAGTCTCGACGCTCAATACGCGACCGCCGAGCGCCACAACGCCCCGGCCGACCTGCTGAAGCTTCTGCAGTCGCGGCAGGCGCACGGATGGTTCCCCACCGAGGACGGCCACTACCACCCCGACTTCGAGAAGACCTGGTCAAAGTTCGTCAGACCGGCCGAACCACTGCCCGGCTCCGAAGCCTGGAGCTACAGCCTCATCCGGCGAGAGGCGCTGCCGGAAGAAGCGCCCTACCGGCAGAGAGCTTGATCCAGCTGTTCACCGTTTAACGGCGCCACGCCTCGCCCCACCGAATTCGCGTAAAATCGCCTAAACGTGATTCGGGAAGCGGGGGATTGATGCGCGGCGCAGCGAAGGCGCATGTCGGCGGCTTGCTACTGGCTATGGCCGCTGTCGCACTGTCCATCTCCAGCGCGCAAGCGCTGGAAGGCTACTTCCAGAACGCATACGGCGCGCGCCATAAGGCACTGGCCGGCGCCGGTGCTGCCGACGGACGTGACGCCACCATCGCCATCATCAATCCCGCAGGACTGGTTCACGCCAGGAACGAGGTCAACGCAGCGTTCTCGCTCTTCAGCCCGACCCGCGAGATGCGAGGCTGGGGTGCGCCCGGTCTCACACCGAACGGCAAGTACGAAAGTAATACGCTCGAATTCTTCGTGCCCAATCTGTCGGTCGCCTATCGCATCTCGGACAGCCCGCTGGTCGATGTGATCGGCGTATCCATCTGGGGCAACGGGGCCGGCACTAACTACCGCAATTTCGACCGCACCGCCTCGCCTTGCCTCGGTGGCGGCACCGGCATGTACTGCCGCGGCCCTGCCGGCATCGAGTTGCAGCAGACATTCGTAACGCTGTCCCTCGCCAAGCAGCTCACGCCGGATTTTGCCGTCGGCTTCGGGCCGACGTTCGCGCGCCAGCAATTCCGCGCCAAAGGCCTGGAGCTCTTCGCCCCTGTCTCGAACAGCATCGATGCGGAATGGGGCTATGGCGTCAGCGGCGGCATCGAATGGAGCTTGGCGCCGCACTTGCGTTTCGGCGCGGCGATCGCCTCACGCACGTACATGGGCTCGTTCGAGAAGTATGCCCACCTCCTGGCCGGCGCCGGCAATTGCGACGTACCGGCGTACGGACAAGCGGGCATTGCATATGACGCGCAGCACAACCTGACGGTTATGCTCGACTACCAGCATATCGCGTACGGCTCGGTTCCGTGCGTTGCCAATCCCGCCGCGAATATGCTGTTCGCCCCCTTCGGGGCCGCCGATGGTCCAGCCTTCGGCTGGCGCGACATCGATGCGGTGAAGCTCGGCATCGAATGGCGCTATCGCCCCGATCTCACGCTGCGTGCAGGTTACGGCTACAACACGAGCCTTTTCAGCGCGGCCAACGTGCAGCTCAACATCCTCGCGCCTGCAACGACCCAGCATCACATCGCCGCGGGCGGCGAGTGGCGCATCGATCACAACTGGGCGTTGGAGCTGGCTGGCATGTATGCGCCGGAGACCAAGGTCGCCGGCGCGGAAATTCTTCCCAATCCCGCACACGGGATCGAAGTATCGACCGAGCAGTATGAAATCACACTCGGCATCAAGTATTATTACGGAGACGAGCCATAAGGCCGATGCTGCGGCCGATTGGCAATCTGCGCTGAGAGCGCGTGGACATTAACTCCGCGCTAAATGATCCTGCACTCAAAGCAGACGATTAGGATTGTGGAGACCAACCTGACGTAGAGTGTTGCTAATCTGCAGAGGCGATGTCGGAAAGGCCCCACGTGACCAACGGTGCGCTCAGACTTGCCCCTGGTGCCCGGTGGCAAGACCACCAACACGGCGAGCAGGCATCCGAGCCGGGCTCGGCCGACGAGGTGTCCAGGCTCAAGGCTAGCTTCGACGAGCAGCTGAAGGGACTGCTGCAGCGAAACGAGAAGCTGGAGCAGCTGAATGCGTGCCTGGAAGTCGCGCTCGACCACATGGGTCGCGGTCTTTCGATGTTCGACAGCGAGCAGCGTCTGCTCATCTGCAATAAGGCCTACGCCGACATCTATTTCCTCCCACCCGCGCTGACCGCCCCCGGAACGCCCTTCGTCGACATTCTGCGCTACCACATGCGGCGCGTGAACGGCGAGGAAGCGTCCGGCGAGTTTGCATCGAACTGGATCAAGGACCACGTCGCGCGCCTGCAGCACCTTGGCCAGGTGGAGGAAGTCCAGCATCTCCCGGACGGCCGTGTCATCCGTGTCACCTATCAGCCGCTCGCCGGCGGCGGATGGGTCGACATGCAGGAGGACATCACCTCCCAGCGCCAATCCGACGAGAAGATCGAGTGGCTCGCCCGCCACGATGCCCTGACCGAGATCGCCAACCGCTTCCACTTCCGCGAAAAGCTGGAGCAGCAGTTCGAGACTTACGATCCGCGCCAGGGTTTTGCCCTGCTGTGGCTCGACCTCGACCATTTCAAGGAAACCAACGACCAGCTCGGGCACCTCATCGGCGACGGCCTGCTCAAGAGTGTCGCCGACCGCCTCAAGAACTGCCTGCGCGCCGGCGATGTCGTCGGCCGTCTCGGAGGCGACGAGTTCGCCATCCTCCAGGTGGGCGTCGACCGCGAGGAGCTGGCCGACTCCCTCGCCCGCAGAATCCTGGAAAAAATTCGCCTGCCCCACGAGGTGCACGGCCACTGCCTGCACACCGACGTGAGCATCGGCATCGCACTTGCCCCGCAGCACGGGCAGACGCCCGAGCAACTGTTCGCCTGCGCCGACATGGCGCTCTACCGCGCCAAATCGATGGGTCGCGGCGCCCACGCCATCTACACGCCGGGCGCCATCGATCCGCCGCCATCCACGTCGCAGACGCCCTTGCGCGGCGAGCTGCAATGCGCCGTCGACCGCTCCGAGCTTGTGCTGCACTATCAGCCCATTGTCGATCTGCAGAAGGGCAAGGTTTCGAGCTTCGAAGCCCTGATGCGCTGGAAGCACCCGAGCCGCGGCATGATCCCGCCGTCGGAGTTCATTCCCATCGCCGAGGAAACGCGCCTCATCGTACGCATGGGCAAGTGGGCTCTGATGCAGGCCTGCAGCGACGCGAAGGAATGGCCGGCCGCCACCAAGGTGGCCGTCAACCTGTCGGCGGTGCAGATCGAGTGCAGCGACATCTACGAAACCGTCACCGAGGTCCTGGAGAAGACCGGCCTCGATCCCCAGCGCTTGCAGCTCGAAATCACCGAGACCATGCTGATGCGCGACCAGGCGCGCACGCAGGAAGTGCTGCGCAAGCTGCACGACATCGGCGTCTACATTTCGCTCGATGATTTCGGAACCTGCTTCGCGACGCTCAGCTATCTGCGCAGCTTTCCGTTCCGTAAGATCAAGATCGACCGCAGCTTCGTGCGCGACATCCCCGAGCACCATGACTGCGTGGCCATCGTCAAGTCCGTGGCCGATCTCGCACGCGAGCTCAACATGCGCTCCGTTGCCGAAGGTGTCGAGACGGCGGCGAGCCTCGCAGCCGTGCGCAATGCGGGATACAATGAGGCGCAGGGCTTCTACTTCAGCCCGCCCGTGCGCATGAGCGGCATCAAGCGCGCGGTCAAGCAGTGTGCGCTGCGCTTTGCCGCCGTCGATGCCGCAGCGCCCGCCGGCAAGCCCTCGAAGCCCTAGCCTCGATCAGGCATCCACGGCCACGCGGCTCTTCAGCTCGCTCGGCGTGCCGAAGTGCTCGAAGTAGCGCGGATCGATCTTCTCGACGGGGAGAATGATCAGCACGTCCGTGGTGCCGAACTGCCGGTCGATCACTGCGCCGTCACCCACGAAGGCTCCGAGCCGCAGGTAGCCCTTCACCAGCGGGGGCAATGCCTTCAGCGCGGCCCTCGCATCGACCTTATCCGCCGGCAGCCGATCCATCGGCACGTGCAGATGACGGTGCGCGCGGCAGCGCCATTCCGGCGGCGCCAATGCATTGTGATGCAGGAAGCTCAGCGCCATCGCATGCTGGTCGGGATCGGTGCCGGCGAGACTGGCGCAGCCGATCATCACATCGACTTTATGCTCCCGCACATAGGTCCACAGCCCGTGCCAGAGCAGCTCGACCGTGCGCTTGTTGCGATAGGGCTCGAGCACACATGAGCGGCCGAGTTCCATGAAGCGATAGTGAGGCTTGGAAGCGATGAGCGGGGCGATGTCGTATTCGCTCTGCGTATAGAACCCGAGCGTATCCTCGGCGATCTCCTGCCGCAGCACGCGGTAGGTGCCGACCACCTTCTGACGGCGCAGCCCGCCCCACGGCTCGTTCCCGGGGCTCACCGTGCTGTCGACCACCAGGAGGTGATCGCAAACGGCATCATAGGGGTCTTCGTCCCGCCGGCGCAGCTCAGCGCGCAGCGTCGGGATCGCGGACATCTCCTGGTAGAAAACCTTATAGCGCAGCCGCTGCGCCAGCTTGATGTCGCGCCAGCGCCGCGACAGGCGCACTTCGAGATTTCCGATCTTGCCGTACACCTTGCCGGGCTTGCGCAACGGAAAGGTGGAGCCGCGCTCGCGCAGCGCACGCAGTGCCAGAAGCCCCCCTGGCACCGACTTCCAGCGGGGACTACGCGCCAGCCGGCTGGCCATCCGCCGCGCCGCTTCCTTCATGCTCCGACTCTCCCCTGGCTGCTGCCCCATCATATGGTGCCCGCAGCGCCCCTAGAAGCGGCTCACGCCGCCCCTCCCACTCTCACCCGTTTTTGGCTTTTTTCCCAACGGACGCGGGTCGGTATCACGCTTCCATGACAGACTTTTTACCACCGGCCAATGGTCGCGGAGCAACGGGTTCGGGCCAAAAGGAGGAGCAATCGCGGCCGGAATGAGCCGCTACATGATTCGCCGTGCGCGCGGGCAAGCGGGCGAATTGCCGGAAAGCGCCATCCGATCAGGCCGCCGCATCGGTGTCGCCGCCCGGCCGCGGCCCCAACCAGCGCAGGAGCACCGCTTCGAGGTTCGCCCTGTCGAATGGCTTGGCGATGTAATCGTCCAAGCCGGCGGCGAGGTAGCGCTGGCGATCCTCGGCGAACGCGTTGGCCGTGAGCGCCACGATCGGCGGCGCGGCAAAGAGGCACCCGCTCTCCGTGTAGAGCGCCTTGATCGCCCGCGCCGCTTCGATGCCGTCGAGCTGCGGCATGAAGATATCCATGAGCACGAGATCGATTGCAGCGGCTTCGCCCAGCATGGCGCTCCGTACCGCCGCGACCGCATCCACCCCGTTGTCCACGGCGATATATTCGCACCCGCATTTTTCGAGCATGTGCTTGGCGAGCAGCGCGTTGATCCCGTTGTCCTCGGCGAGCAGCACGCGGCGCGGTGAAGCCGCGAACGGCAGCCCTGGCGCCCGCAGCGCGCTATCGGACAGCAGCGCTCCGGGACCGCCCTTGGACACGTCTCTGCATAGGGCCAGATGCATGAGCATGGATGCCGGACGCACCGGCCGCACGAGATAGGCGTCGAACCCGATGGCACGGAACTGGGCGAGGGCGGCGCGCGTCATCACATCGACCAGCACGACGCCACGCACGTTGCCCGTCCGATTGAGCCTGCGCGCCTCGGAAAGCACCGCGCCCGCCGCGACGGATCCCTCAACCCCGTCGACAACGAGCCTGTCGAAAGGCGCGCCGCGCTCGGCCGCATCGGCGAGCGCCCGGGCGGCGCACGAGAAGTCCACCTCTGCAGCGCGCACACCGACCGCGCTCAGCGCATCGTGTAGCGCGCGGCGTTCGAGCAGCCTGTCGAACGCCAGCAGAACATGCCCCGTATCGACCAGCACGCCGGGCTCCTGCACCCGCTCGTCTGCATGGCCGGCGGAGGTTCCGGCACATCCGCACTTCAGCACCAGATCCGCCGTGAAAACCGATCCCTTGCCAGGCTGGCTTTCAACGCGGATCCCCCCGCCCATGGCGCGCGCGAGCTGCATGGAAATGGGGAGCCCGAGCCCCGTGCCGCCGTGGCTGCGACGCATGGCCGAATCGACCTGCGCAAACTCGCAGAACAGATCGCGCATATCCTCTGCGCTGAGACCTATGCCGGTGTCCTGCACCTCGATGGCAATGCACACGTCGGAAGCTGGCGCGTCACCGGGCCGGGGAAGAACGCGCACGACCACACCGCCCGTTTCGGTGAACTTCATCGCGTTGGAGAGGAGATTGAGCAGGATCTGACGCACGCGCGCCTCATCGCCCACGACGATGCGCGGCAGCTCCGTACAGATCGACCACGCGATCTCGAGGCCCTTCTCGTGCGCGCGCGGCGCGAGCAGCTCGACCGCCGCCTGCACGCAATCCTCCAAGGCGAATGGCGCGTCATAAAGATTGAGCTTCCCGGCCTCGATTTTTGAGAAGTCGAGGATCTCGTCCACCAACGCGAGCAATGTGCGCGCCGATTGGTCGATCGCTTTGGTATAGGTCTGCTGCTCCGGCGTCTGCGCCGTGTCGAGCAACAGCTCGGCCATGCCGAGAATGCCGTTCATCGGCGTGCGGATTTCATGGCTCATCGATGCGAGAAAGCGGCTCTTGGCGCGGTTCGCCGCCTCGGCCTGATCGCGCGCCTGGGCGAGCTCTTGCTCCCAGTGGCGCTGCTCCGTGATATCGCGCCCGACGCTCTGTACTTCTTTGCGCCCCGCATGCGAGGAGACGATCCGCTCCTCCCACGCGATCCAGCGCGGCCCCATCGCCGTTAGGACGTGCTGCACCTGGGATTTGCGCCCGCTACCTTCCGCAACGGTCAGCGGCACAGTCTCATCACCATCGCAGCCCACGATGGCATACGGCTTGCCCAGTGCGGTCTCTGCATCGAGGCCAAACATCTGGAGAAACGCACGATTGGCGTACGTGAGGTTTCCCCGCTCGTCACGGCGCGCGATCGCCTGCTCCTGCGCATCGAGCAACGCGCGATAGCGGGCTTCCTTCTCGCTCAGCTCCCATTGCGCATCCCGGAGACGTTCCAGCCGCCTTTCCATGCGCGCGCTGGCGGCGTCCAGCTCCGCTTGGCTTCTTCCGAAAAGCGCATTCGGCGGTGCGTGGATAGCGAAGAAGATGGCAACGAGCGTCAGCGCCGCGCCGGCCGTGCCGAACACCTGCAACGCGGTCACCGGCGCAGGCAGCAGCGCAAAGACGACGACGAGGCAGCAAAGCCCTGCCAGCATCAGCACGCCCGACACGCTCGCCAGCGCGCCGAAGATGTCCTCGCGCGTATGCTGCCGTTCAGTCAGCTCGACCGGCGGATCGGAAAGAACCGAAAATTCGCCTGGCGCGCTGTCGCTTTCCCTCTGCGCGGCATGGGCCACGCCAGAGGAATGCAAACCGTTGTCGCCCACGCAAACGTACCCATACGCAGATGTCCCGTCGGCGCGAGAGCACCACAGGTGCCTTTCGAAACGTTGAAAGGGATTGGTTAACCGAGCCGGGCTGCGTTGTCGCAGGCGCCAATCCGCATGCGCAGAAGGCGCCGATGTCGAAACAAGCGCGGATAAGCGGGTGCGGATACGTCGCCTGGAAATCTTCTAGTCTGCGCGAGGATCATCGAGACGGCGCGCATCTTCCAGGCGCATGCGCGGGATACCGTCACGAATGGGAAATGCGAGCCCCGCCGCGCGGCTGATCAACTCCTGCGCGGTCGCATCGTATTCCAGCATCGTCTTCGTGAGCGGACAGACGAGCAGCTCGAGAAGCTTCGGATCGATTTTGCGTTGAGCCTCGTCAGCCGGTCCCGTCATCTTGCGAGCCGCCTATGCTATTGCAGCGTGGTGCCGCTGCTGCCGCTGGAGGCAAGCTCCATCTCGGCGAGCGCAACGAGAACCTCCGCACGGCGCTTGAGGTCATCCGCCTCCAATAGCGCCTGCTTCTCTTCGGGCCCATAGGGGCACATTACGCACAGGGCATTGATGAGAAACTCGCTCGACGCACGCTGGATCGCCGCCCAGTCCGCTTCGAGTTTGTTCGCGTCGAGATAGGATCGCAGCACACGCAACAGGTTGGTGCGATCCACCATCTCTTCGCCGAGCCCCTCGTTGAGATCATTGGCGAAGCGATCGTAGCTTACGCTCATCACGCGATAGGGAAGGTCAGTCATCGCCTCGTCGAGCACGTCGTAGCGCATGACGCCGGTGAGCGTGATCGACCGGCGCGCGTGGTCGAGCTCCTGGTACGACGTCACCCGGCCGACGCATCCGACACTGCGCAGCTCGACCGGCCCGCGCGGGCTCTCCTCATCGTCGGCACCTTCGCTCAGGGCCGGCTGAATGATACCGATGAGGCGGTCGCCCGCCATCACGTCATCCAGCATTTCCAGATAGCGCGGCTCGAACACGTTGAGCGGCAGCGTTGCGCGCGGCAGAAGAATCGCACCGCGGAGCGGAAACACGGGGATACGGGGCGGAAGGTCTGCCGGACGCCGGTAGCGATCGGTCGGTGACACGGGCAATTTATCCTTCCGCCTCCAATGAGGCCCTGAAATTCCTACGAGAAAAGCAGCGACGAAAGCCTGCGGCGTCCGTCGATTGCCGCCGGATCCTTAAAGCCCCACGCCTCGAAAAGTTGTACGAGCTGCTTGCGCGCCGCCTCATCGTTCCATTTACGATCGCGCCGCACAAGTTCCAGCAAATGGTCCACCGCCTCCGCCTTCTGCCCGCGCGCCGCGAGCGCGACGGCAAGGTCGAAGCGCGCTTGCAGATCACCCGGATCCGACACGAGCCGCTGCTCGAGCGCGCCGCGCTGGTCCGCAGGTCCCGCTTTCCGAGCCAGCTCCAGCGCCGCCTTCACCTGCTGCACGGCGGCGATAGACGCCTCCTCTGGCGGCACCAGCGCGATCATCTGTTCCGCGCGGTCGAGATCGCCAGTTTGCAGATAGCAGCGGGCAAGACCGGCGAGCGCCACGGGGTTCTGCTTGTGCTCCTCGAGGACGGCGGCGAACACCTCGGCGGCGCTCTGCACGTCACCCGCCTCCAGCGCTTCCTCGGCCGTCGCTAGGACGGCGGCAATATCGGATTCTGCGTCATCCCCGATGAGGCGATCGACGAACGCGCGCACCGCGCTCTCCGGCTGCGCGCCCATAAAGCCATCGAGCGGCCGCCCGTCGCGGAAGGCATAGACCGTTGGCAGCGACTGCACGCGAAGCTGCCCGGCGATTCCGGGGTGCTCGTCGACATTGACCTTAACGAGCCGCACCTTCCCGTTGTAGCTGCGGACGACCTTCTCCAGAACCGGCGTCAGCTGCTTGCACGGGCCACACCACGCCGCCCAGAAGTCGACGATCACGGGCACAGTGCGCGATGCTTCGAGCACGTCCTTGGCAAAACTCGCCGTCGTCGAATCCTTGATGACGTCAGCATCGCCCCCGCCAGCGGACGACGCCTTCAAACCGAATTCCATTGCCTCTTCTCCTCGCGGCGAGCCAGTAAGCCTATCGCCAGCCAGCAACTCAA
>Ga0180221_1001281_pt1 | contig 17484 bp, 9 predicted proteins | sample eDN5th37CKraftMG_FD_151339 | JGI IMG/M metagenome (GOLD analysis project Ga0180221, IMG submission 151339) | Enriched Miracle-Growth compost microbial communities from Emeryville, California, USA - eDNA 5th pass 37_C Kraft MG (version 2) (version 2) ...
GAGGCGCCCCGTCAGGCCCGGCGTTGAAGCGGCATCCGGCCGTCCGACCCACACGGCAGCCGTATACTTGCCGTCGAAGCCCACCGCCCAGGCATCGCGATATCCATACGACGTGCCGGTCTTATAGGCGAAACGGCCGGCCCGCGCGTTGAGCGGCGGCGGGGCGTCTTTCAAAATGTCGCTCACGTACCAGGAGGCGAGCGGCGAGAGGAGGCGCTCGCGCACCGGCTGTTTCCCGTGAAGCAATGCCTTCGCCGCAGCGGAAACATCCGCGCGCCGGTGCACGAGCTGCACCGCATCGCCCCCGCGGGCGAGGTCGGCGTAAAGCGTTGCGACGTCCCGCAGCGTAAGCCCCACACCGCCGAGCGCCATGGCGAGCGTCGGCTGGCCCTTGTCGGGGAAGAGCGTTTCGACTCCCACCTTGCGGAAGCGGCCGGCGAGCTTGCCCGGACCGACCGCCGACAGCACCTTTACCGCCGGAATGTTGAGTGATTGGGCGAGCGCATTGCGCACCGTGACCGTGCCGTGAAAATCCTCATCGAAGTTCTTCGGAGCATAGGAGCCGAAGCGCACCGGTCGATCCTCGATCAGCGTCTCGGGGTGCGCGAGACCGGCCTCGAACGCGAGACCGTAGATGAAAGGCTTCAGCGTCGAGCCGGGCGAGCGGACGGCGCCCACCATGTCGACGGCGCCCGCGCGCGATCGTTCCAGATAGCCCGCAGAGCCGACGTGCGCGATCACCTCGCCGGTCGTGTGGTCCACCGCGAGTATGGCGGCGGAAAGCTTCTGCCCGAGAAGGCGCGTCTGCTCCTCCGCCAGGGCTTCCAGCGCGCGTTGCACGCCGCGGTCGATCGTGAGCCGGTGCACTGACAGCGCCGGATCGGCCCGCACCTCGGCTTCGCTAAGATGCGGCGCGAGCTGCGGAAACGCGCGACGGGCGGTCGGCACGCGCTCGTGGCTCGCGCGCTCGGCCTCCGCCGCCGTGATGACGCCCTCTTCCACGGCGCGCTGCAAGACGCGGTCGCGGGCGATGCGCGCGGCGCGGTGATTGCGATCGGGGCGCCGCCATTCCGGAGACTGCGGCAGCGCGACGAGCAGCGCCGCCTCGCCGACCGAAAGCCGCCGCGGCTCCTTGCCGAAATAGGCGAGGGAAGCGGCGCGCACGCCTTCGATGTTGCCGCCGAACGGTGCGAGCCGCAGGTAGAGGGTCAGGATCTGCTGTTTCGTGAGATGCCGCTCGAGCCGCAGCGCGCCGATGATCTGGCGTATTTTCGCCGAACCGGAGCGCTCATAGCGGCCCTCTACAAGTCGAGCCACCTGCATGGTGAGCGTCGATGCGCCCGACACGATGCGCCGGTGACCGGCAAGCTGCCACGCCGCACGGGCGAGCGAGCGCATGTCGACGCCGCCGTGCTCGTAGAAGCGCTTGTCCTCGAACGCCATCAGCATCGCGAGGTAGCGTTCGTCGACATCGGCGATGTCGACCGGCAGCCGCCACCGCCCGTCCGCCGTCGTGAATGCGCGCAGAAGCTGATCGTTGCGGTCGACGACGATGGTCGAGACCCTCTCCGTCGCCGCCAGATCCGGCGGCGCCATACGGCTTACGCATCCGAGGAAGGTCCCCGCTGCTGCTGCGGATAGCGTCGCGGCCGCGAACGCAGCAATGGCGATGGTGCGTCCGCGCGGCAGACGGATCCAGCGCCTGCGCGAGAAAAACCCGCGCGCGGGAAGATTTGCTTGAGCCGGTGCGTCTGCCATCGCGTGCGCCGTAACCCGCCTGATCTCTAATCGCGTCAGCCCCGCATCCTTCGGCGATCCCCGAAGGATGCGGAACGAGTGCTTGCCTACTTGCTGGGTGTGACGGTGAGTTTGCCCGCTCCGGTGCGTGCATACCGTTCCGGACGGTACATATCCTCGACCGTTGCCGCCGGATGAACGAACGTGCCCGGCGTTACCGCTCGCACGAGGTAGGCGACCGTCGCCGAATTTACCGGGCCGGCCGCGCTCGCCTGCCCATCCGGCGTCGCTTCGCCGTTGTCGTTCTGCGCCACCTCTCCGTTGGCGGAGAAGTTGAACGCCGTCACGAAACGGTCGTCGCGGAACTCCGAGTGTTCCGGCTGCACGGTCGTCTTCAGCCAGTCGAGGGCCTTCACGTCGCCCGAGTCGACGAGCCGCGGGTTATCGATCTCGAACCCCGCCGGCAGGTGGTCGACGAGGAGCACGCGCCCGCCCGCCTCCTGTCCGGTGACTTTGAGAACCGTCACGAGACGCTCGTTCTGTGCGATCTCCGAAGCGCCGCCGCTGGCGCTCTTGAGATCGACAGGGGTGCCGTCGAGCTTGAAGTACTGGCGCTCGATGGCGAAGCCCTTGGAGACGGCCGGTTCCACCGTGAGTGCCGACCCCAGCACCGTCACGACGGCATCGACCGGAGCCGTGCCGTCATTCGTCACCGTGAGCGGGGAGGCGATCACGTCCGCGGCCGAAAGCGACCGCGTCACTGCGCCGACGACGGGAGCGCCGTTGACGATCAGCTTGAGGTCGTTGCCCTCCTCGGCCAGCGCGTTGGCCGCCAGCAGCATCCACGCCTGCTCCTGCGTCGAGGTGTGGGTGCGGCCCGAGTAAGCCTTGGCGACGACATCGACCAGCTTTGGAGCTTCCACGTTGCTCACCCGCGTCTCCGTCGCCAGCGTGATCAAGGCAGCGCTGTCACGCAGCCCCGAGCCGTAGTCGGCGCGATAGCCGCCGAGGCCGGTAGCCTCCGGCAGATCGAGCGCGTCGAGAGCGGACGCGAACGCCGCCTCGGCGCGCGGCTTGTCGCCCATCATCGCCAGCGCCGCGCCGAGCTGGGCTTTGGCGAGCGGCGTCGAGAAGCGGTCGAGGCGCGTATCGGCGTAGTAGCGCAGATCGCCGATCGGCGCGCGGCCGTTGCGGGCGAGAACGTAGAGCGCATAAGCCCGGTCCTCGCCGCCCTTCTTGAAGTCCTCCGCGTAGGCGATGAAGTTCTGCAGCCGGTCGAGCGCCCGGTTGAAACCCTGCGCGTTGACGTCAAAGCCCTGCTCCTTCGCGCGCGTCAGGAAGTCGGTGACGTAGCCCGTGAGCCACAGGTCGGTGGCCACCGGTCCCCAGGTGCCGAACGCACCGCCGCTGTCCTGCATGTCGAAAACCCGGTCCACGGCCTTCTGCACGCGCTCTTTCAGCTCCTTGTCCGGCGCGATGCCGAGCCCCGAAGCAACCGCATTTGCGTAGAGCAGCGGCAGCGCACGGCTCACCGTTTGCTCCGCGCACCCGTAAGGATAGCGATCGAGGGCAGTGAGCAGCGCCGGGATGTCGAAGCGTGCGATCGGACCGACGCTGATCGAGACGCGCGTGCGGTTGGCGATCATGTCGCGCACGAGGTCGGGCCCGAGCGAGATGCTGCCGCCCGGCTTCAGCGAGGCGATGGTCGTGCGCTTGATGTCGCCCGCGGGCGGTTTCACATCGAACGTCAGGTGGCGTTTGACATCGATGCCGCCGGGCCCGGTCACGCGCACGTCATAATCGATGAGACCGACGGCGGTGGGCTTCACCGCAATGCGCTCGGCGCGCCGCTCGCCCTCCTTGAGGTCGAGCTGTGCCGTGTGCACGGTTTCCTCCCCGCTGATGAGCGCGATCCCGTAGGCGGCCTGCGGGCCTTCCACGTTGTGCACGGCGATGTCGAGGCGTGCCTCATCGCCGAGCGTCAGGAAGCGTGGGCCCGACGCCGTCAGCGCAACGGCATCGCGCACGATCACATCCTGCTGTCCGTGGCCCAGCTTGTCGCCGCTCCACGCAACCGCCATCACGCGCACGGTGCCGTTGAAGTCCGGAATGTCGAAGCTCACCGTCGCGGTGCCGTCTTCGCCGACACGCACGATGCCGGAGAACTCCGCAACCGTGGCTTCGACCGGCGGGCTGCCCTGCATGCCCATATCCGCGCCGCCGTCGCCGCCGGACCGCAGCGAGCCGCGCTCGGCGCGCATGCCGTCGATGAGGCGGCCGTAAAAGTCGCGGATCTCGAGGCCCATGCGCCGTTGGGCGTAGAACCAGTTCTCCGGCGCAGGCGTCGAGAAGCGCGTCAGGTTGAGGATGCCGAGATCGACCGCGGCGACCGTCACATAGGCCTCCTCGCCCGCCTTGAGCCCTGCAAGCTTCACCGGCACGGAAAGTTCCGTGCCCGACTTGATCTTCTCCGGGGCGGAGAGCGAGACGCCGAGCGTCTTCTCCGTTTGGTCGAGACCGAGCCAGGCGACGCCGACCGCGCGGCTCGGCATGCGCTTCAGGCTCTCGTCGAGCGGACGGTAGAGCATCGCCGTGACATACGCGCCGGGGCCCCAGTCGCTGCCGACCGCGACGTCCACTTCACCGCCGCCGTTGGCAACGTCGATCTCCTGCATGGAGAGAAGGCCGCCCGCCAGCACCGAGACGAGCGCCTTGCCGCCGAGCTTGCTCGCAATGCGCAGCTTCGCGGTCTCGCCCGGCTTATAGCTCGCACGGTCGAGCGCGACGTCGAGAATCTCCGGGCTTTCCGCATCGCTCGCCGCAGAATACCAGCCCGCGTTGAACGTCATGCTCGCGGCCGGCCCCTCCGGATCGGCGGACGCCACTTCGAGCTTATAGCGGCCCCAGTCGACCTTGCCGTCGATCCTGGAGAATGCACCATCGGCGCTGGCCGATAGCTTGCCGTCCGCCACCTTGCGGGTGAGCGTGACGGCTTCGTAGTTCCATTGTCCGTCACGCCGATACCACTGCCAGTTCGTGTCGAGGCGGCTCAGCGTCCAGGTGAGGCCATCGGCGGCAACGCGCTTGCCCTCGGCGTCAAGCACCACGACCTCGAACGAAGCGGTCTGTGCCTCATCGAGCTCGTTGCCCTTGAACAGCGGCTTCACGCCGATGCGCGGCTGGCCGAGATCGACGGGGATGGTGATGCTGCGCTCGATGGTGCGCCCGCCGGTTTCGCGCAGACGCAGAATCACGTTCGCTTCCATCGGCTTCGCCGTGCGTTGGACAGCAGGAAGCGACACCGGCACGTTGGCGATGCCGTCCTTGTCGGTGGTGACCGCCGCATCGAGCGGCTTGCGCACGGGATCGACACGCTCGTCCGCGAGACCGAACTGGAATCCCGGATAGCCCGGCAGATCCTTCGATGAAGGTCGCACGACGATGTCGCCCTCGATGGCGAGATCCGCGGCCGGCGGGCCGTAGAGATAGCGGCCCGCGGCCTTGATCGACTGCGTCTGAGACGGCGTGAGCGCGGCAGCCGGAGCCTCGAGCTTGAGATCGAGCCGTTCAGGAACGAAATCTTCCACGAGGAACGAGACCTGGGTGATCGCGTCCTTCTGCGGATCGGTGTGCAGCTTTGCGCGCCACGTGCCGGTCATCGCGGAGGCGGCGAGCGGCAGCGTGATGTCACGGCCGCCGAGGCCGCGATCCTTCAGCGTGTAGCGCGCGTGCTCCACGCCGTCCGGGCGCGAGACGATGAGCGTCACAGGCAGGTTTGCAGCTTTCCCCGCGGCATCGCGCACGAGTGCCGCGATGTGCACGTCCTCGCCCGGGCGATAGACGCCGCGCTCGGTGTAGACGAAGCCATCCAGCGGTCCCGGCGCCTCGCGGCCCTTGACGCCGCGGTCGGTCAGGTCGAACGCACCGGAGGTGAGGTCGAGGAACGCATATTCGCCGGTAGCGCTTTCGGCGACGAGCAGCGCGGGCTGCAGGCCGCCTTCACCGCGCGAAAGTCCGGCTTCGAAGCGCGCATAGCCGCGCGCATCCGTCTCCGCGGTGCCGAGCACTTCGTTGTTGCGGGCGATCAGCTTCACATTGATGTCGGACGAAGGATTGGCTTCCGCCAGCGAGCGCACGAACGCGTGCACACCGTCTTCGCCGGAGAACGCCGTGAGGCCGAGGTCGGAGACGATGAACCACTGCGTCGCCTCCGCCCCGTAGGAATCATCGCCGCGCGCCTTCTGTGAGGGACGCGCGATAGCAACGTAGACGCCCGGCTTCAGCGTGCCGACCGCGTCCGTCACCGGCAGGGCGGTCGTCATCTCCTCGTTGAGCTTCTGGGGCACGTCCATCGAGCCGGCGAAGACCTTCTCGCCCGACTGCGTGCGGATCTGGTCGACCTCATAGCGCTGCAACTGGCGTTGGAAATCGCCGCTTTCGAGCGCGCCGACGAGATTGCGGTCGCCGATGCGGTAAACCTCCACCTCCACCTTCGCGGTGTTCACCGTCACGAGCGGAATGCCCTGCTGGCCGCGGCTCGGCAGCACGTACGAGCGGCCCGAGAAGCGCACGAACGGCTTTCGGTCCGGCACGTAGACGGCGATGTCGATGTTCTTGCGCAGCTCCTCGTCCACGGCCGAAGGAAGACCGGCGCGGACCTGCACGCGGTAGCGCTGGCCGTGCGCAAGGCCGTCGATGCAGAGCTGGCTGTCCTCCGCGGCAACCGATTGCGGATCGTGGCCGTCCACCGAGACGTACTTCGAGAAATCGACCTCGCTGCGGGCGAGGCTTTCGGAGAACTGCAGGCACAGGCGCGGGGCGGCGGTTTCGGCTTCGGCCTTGTAGTCCGTCATGCGGAAGCCGTGCTCGGCGCGCAGCCTGTCATAACTCTCCCGCACTGCCCCGTTGTCAGCCAGTGCAAGGCTCACCTTCAAGGCGTCGATGGCAGGGCGATAGTAGGAGCGGCGCTGGAGCGCATCGCCGAGCACCGCGAGGGCGCGCGCCTTCTGCGGATTGTCCTTGGCGCGCTCGTAGGCGATGTAAGCGGCGCCGGAAGCATTCACCGGCAGGTCGTAACGCTCGCTGTCTTTCTCCGGATCGGGCGGAATGGCGAGCAGAGCGCGTGCGAGGCCGATCCAGGATTCGACATCCATGCCATCGACGGCGACCGCCCCGGCGTAGCTGCGCGAAGCAGCTCGCGGGTCGGTACGCATCGCGCGCTCGCCGTCGCGGCGCAGGTCCGCGGTGCGCTTGCCCGCGATCTTCCAGTTCGATTTCAGATACGCTTCGTAACGGTTGGCATCGTCCTTGACGCCCTGGTGGGCGAAGGCGACGGCCTTTGGCGGCGCGGCTTGCTGCGCCATTGAAGGCGCGAGCGGCAGCAGAAATGAGAATGCGAGGAGTAGGCGGGCGAGGAAAGGCATTTTGGCCACCTTGAAGGTCTGAGCCGGAACGGTCCGAGATCGATTATCGTGAAGTCCGCGAGCGCGTTGAAGGGAGCAGGGCCCAATGTCCATAGGGTGACGGCAAGCATCGACTTGCCGGCATTTTCTCCCCGTTGCGTGCCCTTATACCTTGACCCCCGGATACCCCGATCGGCGAACGCAAATGGGGCCGGCGCGATGCGCCAGCCCCATAGAATGCGAAACGTAAACGTTGGCGCCTACTGGCGGTGCAGATCGTCGGGAATCTTCTCTGCCGCCGTGGCGATGTTCGGCATCTTCGTCAGCGTCACGAGGGAGGGCATGGCGACGAGCGGCGCCGTGATGCGCCACAGGCTTTCGAACGAGCGCGTGGCGTGCGCGCCGGTCTGGGCGCAGTCGTGCGCATAGCGCTCGAAAGCATCGCGCTTGCCCGCCTCGCGGCGCATGCAGTCGCCGAGCCAGGTGCGGGTGGGGGTGAGGACGAGCTGCTCGTGGGCGGCGAGAAGGCGGCTGTCGCGGGCGATGCGGCACTCGCTCGGCACGACGAAGGGAGCGGCAAGGTGCGCGCCGGCCTGGTCGATCTCGCTGAAGATGGCGCGCAGACGAATGCCCATGGATGAAATGCGGTCAGCGTGGGCACGCAGGGCCTGGGCGACGGGGCTCTCGGCCGAGCGGGCGATCAGCAGATAGCAGGCGTCGGTCGCATGCATGCCGGTGGCGGCGCGGGCATCGAGGTCGTCCGCAATGAAGGCGGTCAGTCTGGAAATTTTCTCCGCGATGGAAAGGCCATGCAGTGATGATGGTGCCTCAGTCGACATGACCGTGATCCCCCGTGTTGCCCCGGTGAAAGCCGCGCAAACTGCGCCGCCGAGGTTTGTTGCTGTTGCCCGGCATTAAGCTGCCATTTGGGTTAAACAAGTGTTGCTCGGTGCCTCGCCAAGTCCGCTTTCATGCATGCTCCGACAACGGCTTAGTCCACCATCTTTCGCAGGACCCGTGGCGGCTCGAAGTCCGTAAGATGCATTTCCTGTGGAACAGAACGGCGATCGTCCGCGAACGTCCGATCGCGCCGCGGCGGCGCGGAAAATTCTTTCTGCCACCTTCTGCCGCGCCCGGATTTTTGCGGCTCGACCGGTGAGCGGGCACAGCACGCACCGCGGTTCGGCGATGGCGGCGGGTCGGCCTGACGGGGTGCGGGGGGAGAAGGACGGCAAACGTTGAGTCGCACCCGGCGCGAAAACCGCTGGCGGTTGCCGCGGATCTCGAGAGCGAATTTGCAGCGGACGCGGAATGCATGGGGCGCCGGCGCGACGGGCCGGGAACGGGGCGGAGCAGAACGCTGGAAACGAATGGCATGGCCGCTCGTACGGGACTGAGCGCAAACCCGCTCCTGGCCCGCAATTGCTAGCCATTGTTTATGGCGATATTGGCCCCGTCCAATGGAGCGATGGCTCGGCCCGTCGCGCCGTTTTGCTCGTCACGCGGATCGTGCGTATCAGAACGTGTGCAACAGCATGAATAGGCCGACGCCGACCGCCGGCCCTAAAACGGTCGCAACCACGAGCATCATGAAAGACTTCGCAACCATAACACTACCCCGCACCAAACGCCGTCCGGCAATGCGGCAGGCGTCTCAGTCTCAAGCCCCAGGTCTCCAGAAACCCCCTCAAATTTCCGGTGACTTCCCAATTTTACATTAGAAGAAATCAGTTGACACGCCCTGTTTGCGGGATTCGAAGATCGCAGGTTCGCATCTGCGAAGGCCGTGGAACGCGCGGTCCATTTATCCACAGGGCATCGACCGAAAAAACGCGAATAGTCCGCGCTCTTTAGCCGGCATTTTTGCGCAATTCGGTTGAGCAGAGCTTAAACGCCGCGCCCATCTATTCTTGCCACGGCAACCTGTGGAAGCGTGGCATCCGCGCACTATTCAGCGCTTGCCTGCAGCACCCGCTGCAGCCCGCGCCGGCGGATCGAACAGGCGTAGCTGGCGTTCGTCCTGGCCCTTCGTCTCGCGGGAGAGCTGCTCGATGCGATCGAACGGCACCTGCTCCGCCATGATGAGGGAGCGCTGCGCCTTCATCGAGCGTACGAGGCCCTCCTGCACGAGGTGGAACTCGCCCACGGTCTGGCTGGGAAGCACCGCCGCCGGGTCGAGGCCGGACTCGCTCTGGAACGCCGCCTTGAGCTTGCGCAGCGCCGTGTCCTCGCGCACGCGGCCGATGAACCAGCTCGTGATCTGGTCGCGGCTCTTGTAGTCGAGGTCGCCCGGCGACTGGGTCGCGAGCATGATGCCGAGGCCGGCCGAGCGCGCGCGCTTCAGAAGGCTCTGCAGCGGTTCTGCGGTCGCCGGCTTGGAGTTGGCGGGAATGTAGAGGTCCGCCTCGTCGAACATGACGACGGCCTGCAGCTCATCGTTGGGGTTGCGCTGGCAGAAGCGCAGGGCCTCGGACAGGAACTGCGACACCCAGAAGAGGATGTTTTCGTTGTCGCCCAGGAAGCCCGTATAGATGATCGACAGCCGCGTGCGTCCCTCGCGGGCGTGCGGGCCAAGCCCCAGCAGCGATTCCATGCTCAGGGATTCGCCGCCCGCTTCGAACAGCGCCGCGTTGCGATGGCGAAGGCTGTCGAGCTGAGCGACGAGGTCGCGCCGCAGCTTTCCTGAGGGGTCCATCCGCTGCGTGAGGTCGGAAAGCTCCGGATCCTCGTCCTCGAGCAGATTGATGAGGTCCGAAAGCGTCACCTCGCGGCTGTGGCGCGATCCGAGGATGCGCAGCGCCACCGACAAGGTCCCGGACTGTTTCTGATGGGTCGCCGAGTTCTTCAGGTGCAGCATCTCGCCGAGCGCCGCCGCCGAAAGGTTGGCGAGCAGTTGCTGCTCGTGCTCGGGCAACTCGTTGATGCCGTTGGGAAGCAGCGTGATCGAGATGGGGCGCCCCGAGGATCGGCCCGGTGTGAACACCGCGACGTCGATGGCGTCGGCCAGCTTCTCGCGCTCCCCGCGGCGCTCGGAGAACTCTTCGTCGTTCTCGCGCCAGACGTCGGGGTTCGCATAGGAGCAGAGGTCGCCCTTGCGGTCGAGGAGAACCGCCGGAATGCCGCGCAGCAGGAGTTGCTCGATGATGGAGAGTGCGAGTGTGGTCTTGCCGGAGCCCGACCCGCCGAGCACCGCGGCGTGCCGCTTGAGGACGTTCTTGTTGAGCGTGACGGGACGGCCGCCCGCGCGTAGTTCGCGCCCGCCATAGATGCTGTCGCCATCGCTGTTCTCGTCGAGGATGACGGACAGCGGAAGCTGCTCCTCTTCCTCCGCCTCGGTAGCAACAGCATCGGTGCCGTCGGAAGCGGTCACCTCGCCAAGGGCGCTGACGAGGCTGCGCCCGCCGGAGGCCCGCGTGCCGCTGGCCGCCGCTTCGACCTCGACCGCAGCCGACTTCGGCAGCACGCGCCCGAGCAGGTCGAGGCGCAGGAGCTGGATCATTACGGTGAGATTTGAGAGCAGCTTCGCCCCGGCAAGCCACGCGGCAAAGCCGGGATCCTGCCGGTGATGCGTATGGAATTCGCGCACCATCATCATGCGCTCCCATTCGGCGATGGGAACGGTGAGCGGTCGCCCGCCGTTCTCGCGGAACTTGCGCACCGCCTGGGCGGTCTGGTTCTTGCGGTTCGGCGGGAAATCCGACGCGCGCAGCATGAAGCACTGCTTGGTGCCCATGTTGGCGAGCACCCGGTCGAGCTGGCGCTTCAGCCCGCCGCCCTGTGTCGGCCGGTTGCACACGAACACCCGCCCGTCGGTGGCGAAGCCCGCGCTGTGCTTCAGCGTGAAGTCGATGGCGGAGATGTCTTCGCCCAGGTCGACGCGCTCGACGTTGAGCAGCACCGTGCCGTTCCATTCATCGCGCGCCAGCGGCAGCGCGCCGGCGAGAACTTCCAAAAGCTCGCCTTCATCGGAGGGAATCTCGGCCTCCGAGGCGCTCTGGAAACGCTCCCACGTGTCGCGATAGTCGACGGCTGGCGCCAAGGCCGAGACCGGGGCGTCCTCGGCAATGCCGAGGCCGAGCGCGGCGGCGAGCCGCGAAATGAAGCCGCTGCTGCGCTCCGGCTCGCGCCCTTCCGCGGGCTCGGCGCCCTCCTCGGGCTCTTCCGCTTCCGGCGACGTCTTGCTGCGCAGACGATTGTGCGCGTGTTCCAGGAGGCGCCGCGTCGAAAGTCCGGCGAACTCCTCGTAGAACTGCGGGCCGAAGTAGGCCGAAGGATCGGGATATTCCGCGCCGCCCTCGCCCGATTCAGCAATGTGGGCGAGCCGCTTCGCGATGATGAGCCGCGCCTCTTCCGGCGTGCGGCTATCGAGCAGCGCCACGGGGCCGGCCTTCTCGATGCGGTCGATGTACGATTGGGCAAGAACGCCGCGTACCTGGCCGTAGAAATCTTCCAGGCACGAAATGATCAGAATGGCATTCGGCACGCGGTTGGCGATCTGGATGAGATCGCGCACCGCGCGCTGAAAGCGCTCCTCGGCGTCGGAGAAGAACCGCAGGTCCTCCACCTGATCGACGCAGAAGACGAGCGCGGCGCGATCGATGCTCCACATCAGCGCGCCGAGCGCGGATATGATCTCGAACGCGCGGTCTTCGCCGTCGTTGGGATCGAGCGCGGCCACGGCCTGGTGGGCGAGCTCGGTCAGCGGGCGTCCGTGCAGGTACTGGCGGATGCGCTGGTCGATGCGCGGGTCTTTGCGCTCCAGATAGAGGAGGGCGCGCACCACGTTGATATCGAGCTCGAACTCGGCGTACTTCGGCGCGGCAACGATGTCGTCGGCAACCTTCAGCACGAGCTTGGCGAGGCGCGCTTCGTCGAGGCTCGCTTCGCGCAGGTTCTGCAAATCCTTAGGATCGACCGCCGCGTCATCGAGCATACGCGCCGTGAGCCGCGCGAGCGCGCTCTCCCCCGACGTATCGGGATCGTATGTCTTCTCCAGCGAATGGACGAGGCGGCGCAGATAGTAGTCGGCGTAATTGGCGACATCCGGCGTCATCTGCGCATAGCCGAAGTATGCCGAGCCGTCGCGGTGCGCCTTGGTGCGCAGGGCGCGCAAAAGATGGGTCTTGCCGGCGCCGGACTGGCCATGGAACAGCAGGATCCGATCCTGTGTGCCGGGGCCCTTGCCCGCGATGATGCCCGACAGAAGATCGTTGAACTTGCGGCGCGCCTTCGCGTGAACCTCGGCGACATCGACCGGGTCCGCCCGCCAGATATCGTCCTCCCACGTGATCGAATGCTCGAACGCGGAGAACAGCCGGTCGGGTGCTGGCTGCGGGGAGACTTCTTTAAGGTGCATCAGTCCACGGCCCTCAACGTCCCAGTGTTCCGATTGCGATGTTCGCCGGAGTCTGAGGCTTGGCGGTGAGCGAACGTCGGAATCGGAAAGGACACCGGAATCATAGCTTTGCCAGCGCGATTGAGATCGAGAAATTCGCTTGGCTCCCTGATGCGACCGACGGCGCGCTTCTCGATCATCGCGCTAGTCCTCGACTCGCACGTAGTGCCAGACGGTGTTCTTGTAGAGGATCGCGGAATCCTCGAACTCCTTGATGTTGTTTTTGTTCTTCAGGTCGGCTCCGGACAGCACCAATTGGCCCGCCCGGTGGGCGCCCGCCAGCATGTCCTTGAACTCGATCTCGGAAAGACCCCATTCGGGGTGAGAGGTGCGAATCGCGTCCCACACCTTTGAAATAAACGCCTTGCGGGCCCCTGGCCAGCCCTCGGCGCTGGTGCGTGCCGCCATAAGCACACCGGCAGAAAATTGCGCCAGTCCAGGGCGCTGCGGCATTGCTTCAGGTTGCGGTGTTAGCGCGGGGGTGGGCGGCGAAAGTGATTCGCTCGCAATGCGCAAGGGCGGTTTGGCCGGCGATGCCGGCAAATCCGGCACGCCGCCCGATGCCATCCGGCGCAATACTGCAAGGCGGAGTGCATCGACATCATGGCGCGCGCTGCCGGTCTGGTCGGCGCACAGCGCCGCGATGAGGCGCGCGTCGGTCGGCAACTCCCGCGGCTTCTTCAGGAGTTGCCCGGCGAGCACGCGCCCTGCCTTGGCCGAAAGCGCCGACCCCTTGCCGAGGCCGCCCTTCACGTTGTCGCCGAATGCGCGCTCCAGCGCGACGAGGGCGAGCCCCGCCCGCAGCTTGGAGGGAGAAAGGGCCTGGCGCATGGCGAGGCCAAACGTGTGTTGCACGATGAGCGCGCTGAGGCCGTCGCGGCGGGAAAGCGCGGCGCGCAGGGCTGGCTTTTTGCCGTCGATGCCGAGAGCGCGGGAAACGAGCCAGATATCGCGCTGGTCGGCCCAGGTGCGCGCGGTCGCGTCTTCGACGCCCAAGAAGCGGGCGACCGCGACTTCGCCAGTTTCGGTGAGCCGCAGTTTGCTGCGCGCTTCCCGCACCAGTCCGCCGACCATCAGCCGCGCGAGAGTGGTGTCGGCCGTCGTTCGCCACTGCGCCGCGTTGAGCCGTGGGGCAAACAGAGGCGCAAGATCGCGCACCACCTGCGCCCGGCTGGCGCCGCCCGAGCAGGCAACGCGCGAAAGGATGAGATCGTCGATGGGTCCGGCCGCGCCGTCATTCTCCGGCGACGCCTGGGCACTCCTGCTCAGCGCCGACATGCAACGCGTCTCCTCATGCCATGCATAGCCATACGCGCGAATCAGCGGCCCGCTCGCAGCGAATTGTGTGGGAGTTTGCTGCCTCTTCAAGTGGGCGAGCGCGTTTAAGCGGCGAAAAGTTGCATCGGCGCACAGTCTTTTCTGCCTCCCGCCCGGCTTTCGCCCCACAGGGGTCAAATTGGCGACACCAAAATGGAGCGTGATCGCTCCGGGTGCTTCGCGGGGAAGCCGCCAACACAAGCGAGGGAAGAACCTCACGAATTCGGGATCAGACGGGCGAGTGCGCCGCTTCCGGACGTGCGGTTACAACCCATTAGCATTAACGGCGAGTTAACGGGTTTACGCGATGATTGGTAGTTGGTCCGCAACCGTCCACGCGGGGGTAGCTCGTATGTATCGCGTCGCGCTATGCGCAACCGCTGCTGTTGTTCTCGCTGCCTGCAGCCTCGGCTCCGGCACGCCCATCTCCTCCGGATACAACCAGACCGATACGACCGGCTCGATCGCGGCCTCGCCCAACCTGCAGAGCGTGGCTCTCGGCGGCGAGCCGTCCGCACGCCGACCTGCGGTTGCAGGCCAGCAGTACGCCAAGCTCGACGATCAGGCGCCCAGCGGCTCCTATGAGAAAGCGCCGGTCGGCGCGCTCTCCGACCGCGATTACTCGCACACGGCCCTCGACCCCGAGAAGGCGCGCGACATCATCAATCAGTACCGCAAGGACAAGGGTCTGAAGCCCCTAAAGCTCAACGCCGAGCTCACCGAGGCTGCCAAGGCGCACTCCCGCGACCTCGCCAAGTGGGACCGCATCTCTCACTATGGCTCGGACGGCTCCAATCCATGGGACCGCGTGAAGCGCACCGGCTTCAAGGCGCGTCTCGCCGCCGAGAACGTCGGCACCGGACAGGTGGACTTCCTCGAGGTGATGCGTGGCTGGAAGGAAAGCCCCGGCCACAACAAGAACCTTCTTCTCGGCGACGCCACCCATATGGGCATCGCCCTCGTGCAGGATCCCCGCACCGAGTTCAAGTCGTTCTGGACGCTGGTGATCGGCGCTCCGATGTGAGGCGCGCCCGTAGCGCCGCTCAGTGGCTGGCGCTGCGTTTGAAGAGGTTGCGCCATACGGCAACCTCGATGCCGAGCGAGCGGCTCACCACGAAGTTGTTGAGCAGCGCCCCGGTCATCAAAGCGGCCGACGTCGCCGTCGCCGCGCCGATGAGCCCGTAGTACGGCACGAGCAGCAGGTTGAGCACGACGGTCATCACCGCCATCGTCACCTGCACCATGGCGCTGATCCCCTGCTTGCCGAGCATGTTGAGCAGGAACTCGGACGGCCCCATCGCCGCGCGGAACAGAAACCCGACGATGAGGATCAGCATCACGGGATAACCGGATGTGAAGCCGGGGCCGAACAGCCACAGCAGTGGCATGCCCATGGTGAGGAGTGCAATGCCGGCGGCCACCGATGGCCAGAAGGTCCAGTGCGAAGCTTCCCGCGCGAAGCGGTCCAGTTCCTCCCGGTCGCCACGCGCCGAAAGCGCCGCGAACTGGTTGGCGACGGAGCTTCCCACCGCATAGTGCACGAAGAGGATGAGCGACATCGTTTTGGCCGCCGCGAAGTAGATCGCGACGTCCGTCGGGCTCATATAGTGCGATATGACGAGCACGTCGGCGCTCTGCAGCGCAAATTCGCTGGCATTGATCGCCAGCAACGGCCAGCTCGTCTTCAGCCACAGCGGGAAATCATAACGGCGCTCGCCGCGCCCTACGGTTGCCCGGATGCGCCGGTCCATCAGTACCGTTTGTACGATACCCGTCACCCACGTGGCGACGATGGCGGCGGCAACGGCGGTATGCGCATCCATCGGCAGGTCGGCCTCGTGAGCGATGACCATCGCAACGAGCAGCAGCGCCGGGCGCAGGATATAGGGCGGCACGAGCGACAGCCCCATCCACGCGAAGGCTTTGCCGATGCCGTCCTGCACCCACGTGAGCGCATAGACCGGAATGCATATGAGCGCGAGATAGGCCGGCATCATGAATGGCTGATCGAGCGGTTCGAATAGATAGAGCCCCGCCAGCCCGGCCAGGGCGACAAGGGTGCCGACGCCCAGGGACAGCCAGCGCGAGCCGCGCACGACGCCGCGCACGAGCGCGGTCTCTCCCGTTTCGCGGTAGTGGGGCACGAACCGGATCGTCGCCACGCCGAGCCCGAGGTCGGCGAGGCCGCCGAGCACCATGACCCACGTCCAGACGAAAACGTAGATTCCGTACTCGTAGCTGCCCATCCAGCGCGCGAGCGCGATCTGCGAAAGGTAGAGCAGCGCGGCGCTGGCGCAGCGTACGCCAAAGGCCGTAAATGCATCGCGCTGGGCGCGGTGCCGGTCGCTGGTGCCGCGAAGCACCGTCATGACGTGCGCGGGCAGCGCCTGCGCGATACGCCACAGCTCTGCCAGCGGCGGGATTTTGACGGCGGCAGCGATTTGGCTCATGGCCGGATCATCATCACTGCTGCATCCGGTCGGCCTGCCGCTCGCGCACGCGTTCGGCAACGTCCGCCCAGGCGACGGATCGGTCGTTGTCGCCGTTCTTGAAGTGAACTGCTGAGAAGAAATCGGCCACCTCTGCCGCGTGAAGGCCATGCTTCGCCTCGAGCACGATCGCCATCGCGTCGAACTCGGGCTCGTCTATGGACGGCTTGTGTTGCCAGACATTTGCCATCAGTGCTGAAACCCCGTGTGGTCTTCGATTAAACCCGGGTTTCAGCAAGAAGCGCGCCAGGACACCTGATCCAAATTGAAACTTGCCTCAGCGCGCCGGCGTTCGTGTGTGCTAGGCTTTAGGTGAACTTTCGCAGGAGGATGCGATGCCTTCACCAACGCGGTTAACGCTTCTTAGCGCGGCATCCATGGTGATGCTGGGTCTGGCCGGCACCGCCGTGGCGGATCCGGCTCCGGCGGGCGACAACAGGGCAAACGCTGAAGACGCGAGCGGGGCTCAACGCGCAAGCGAGAATCGGGCTCCCGCCGGCGAGAGCAACGTTCGCCGCGCGCCCCGTCCCCAATTCGAACGGCCGGCCGGCTGCCCCTATCGGGACGGGAAGCTGGAGCTGATCGTCTAAGCCGCGATCGCTTGGGGCCCGGCAGGCTCCCGGCAGGTCCGCTAGCAAGCGCCGCAGTCAAAGAGATAGCGGCGCGCTGCTATCCAACGAAGCAGAGCGCTCTAGAGCATTTTCCGACGAAGTGGATGCCGGTTCGTCGCAAGAAAATGCGACCAATCAAAAACCTAGAGCGTCCGATCCGATTCCATCGGATCGCAAGACGCTCTAGCGCTGCTGGAATGCCGCCGCAGGCGGCGGCATCGTCCCGCGCAGCTGCACCGAGGAAGCGTCCCCACTTCCCGCTTCCACCTCGACGGTGATGGGCGCCGGCCGCGGCTCGCCGCCCTCCGGGGCGCGCCTGGCGGCCGAAGGGTTCGCAGCGGTGCCCTCTTTCTTCACGGCATTTTTCCCGTCGCTCTTCTTCGCGGCGGTCGCGGGCTTCGCCTTGCGTTTCTTGGGCGGAGGCGGATTGCACCCCCAGGACGTGACGTCCTTACGCACGCTGCGTACGGGCACGATGGTGCTGGAGGGCATGTTGTCGAGGGTGGTCGAGTTGAACAGCTGCTTCCAGCCCT
>Ga0180221_1001283_pt1 | contig 17448 bp, 12 predicted proteins | sample eDN5th37CKraftMG_FD_151339 | JGI IMG/M metagenome (GOLD analysis project Ga0180221, IMG submission 151339) | Enriched Miracle-Growth compost microbial communities from Emeryville, California, USA - eDNA 5th pass 37_C Kraft MG (version 2) (version 2) ...
GACGCCGCGAGGCAGCGCTTTTAGTACATCGTGAAAACGGCTTATCCTGAACATCTTGCGGGGGCTGTGAGGTTGAGTTGGCGCTCAACGGTTTAACCCGTGCCTTCAGCCCCCGCAAGCCCTCCAGACTTTCCCCGATAAATATTCCGGACAGTAGTGCGCGTTTGCGGGAATGACGGGGTGAGGTTAGGCGTTTCAGGATGACTCCGAACTTCCCACCCACTCCGAACAGCCCCCTCTCCCTTCAGGGAGAGGGTTGGGGAGAGGGCGCTCTTAACCCCAACACCTACGCCCCCGGCAAACCCCCTGCGCGAGCAAGCTCGCTCCTACAAAAAACGCCCCAGCCTCACCCCAGCCCCTACGTAGCCTTGCGCACTGCCTTGGGAATCTGGATCACCACGCTCTCCGAATAGCGGTCGTGCCAGGTGCGCTTGTCCTTGTCCCAGAGCATCCACAGGAAGCCCAGCCCGCCGCAGGCCCAGGAGCCAATGGCGATCATGAAGCGCAGCAGCGCCTGCATCAGGCTGATCGGCGTGCCGTCGGCGTTCTGCACGCGCACGCCCCAGACCTGCATACCGAGGGTCTGGCCCTTGTGCGTCCAGAACTTGGCGAAGAAGGCGAACAGGCTGATGAACAGCAGGCTGGACAGCAGCGGGTCGCCGACCAGAGCGCCCTGGTCGGCAAGCTGCCTGAGCTTTTCGCCGCCCAGGATCAGCCGCAGCAGCACCTGCTGGTAGAGCAGGGTGACCACCATCAGCAGGGCCACGCAGAGCAGGAAGTCGTAGAACATGGCCGCGAAGCGGCGCAGCAGGGGCGCGGGGGGGAAGTTCCCCTCCGGCTGGAGTCGGGCTTTGGGCATGGCGTCGTTCGGCGCTCGGAGCAGGGACGAGGGCGGGGATTATACGACCTTTGGCCGATCGCCACCGAGGGCAGGGTGCCGCAGGCGGAATGATCTACGCTGGTTTCAGGCGCCCGCTCAGGCTGCTCGCCGAGCCCGATGACAGCGGCGGCGCCCGGGATGACACGGATGCCTGGATCGAGCAAAGTCCGGCGCCTGCTCTGGCGCCTGTGCGTTTCCCTGCTGGTCGCCCTGCTGCCGCTGCTGCTGGGCGGGGGCATCATCTATTGGCAGACACTGGTCAGCCTCCAGCGCGAAGCGGGGCTCGCCTCGAGCGAGGCGCTGCATCTGATCGACATCATGCTCGGCAACGCCGCCGGCTCGGCGCGGGCCACCATCGCCTACGCCGAAGGGCCATGCGCCGTGGCCGAGCTGGTGCTGCGCGAGCAGGTCGCCACCGTGCCCTTCGTGCGCACCGTCAACCTGGTGCGTGACGACCGGGTGTTCTGCAGCTCGCTGTTCGGCAACATCGACGAAGCGGTGAACACGGCCGATTTCGTCGACGGGCGCCTCAACCTGTTGCCCGGCAATGCGGTGACGCCGGACTTCGCGCTGATCGTGTACCGCCTGGCCGAAGGCCCCGCCGCCGTGCTGGCGGCGGTGGACGGGCGCTACCTGAGCAACGTCCTGCAACTGGTGGACCAGCGCAGCGAACTGCTGGTCCGGGTCGGCCCGCGCTGGATGGACGAGGCGGGCGAGGTGCACGAGGGCGCGCCCGACGCCTTCCCCCTGGCCGAGACGCGCCAGGCCTCGACGCGCTTTCCCTACCAGGTGGTCGGTGGCTTCCCGGCCGGCGCCCAGTGGGGTGTGATGCGCGACGACTACTGGCCGCTGTTCGCCATGCTGGCGGTGCTTGGCGGGCTGTTCGGCCTCGGTTGCCACTGGATGCTGGGGCGCGCGGCGACGCCTGCCCGCGAGATCGAGCGGGCCATGTACGCCGGCGAATTCGTGCCCTTCCTCCAGCCGCTGGTGGACGCCGCCAGCGGCCGCTGGATCGGCGCCGAGGTGCTGATGCGCTGGCGCCACCCGCGCGCGGGGCTGGTCAGCCCGGACATCTTCATCCCCCTGGCCGAGCAGAGCGGCCTGATCGTGCCCATGACCCGCGCGCTGTTGCAGCAGTTGGCGGCGCAACTGCCGAAGCACGCGCACCTGCTGGGCGAGGGTTTCCACCTGGGCGTCAACGTCAGCGCCGTGAATTGCCGCAGCAGCAGCCTGTTGACCGATTGCCTGGACTTCCTCGGCGCCTTCCCGGTGGGTTCGGTGCAACTGATGCTGGAGCTGACCGAGCGCGAACTGATCGACACCCCCACCGACGACCTGCTCGGCTGCCTGCGCGACCTGGGCGTGACCCTGGCGATAGACGACTTCGGCACCGGCCATTCCAGCCTGGCCTACCTGCGCCGCTTCCGCGTGGACGCCCTGAAGATCGACAAGAGCTTCGTCGCCACCGTCGACGACGACAGCCGTTCCCGGCACATCCTCGACAGCATCCTCGACCTCTGCGACCGCCTGGACCTGCAGGTCATCGCCGAAGGCATCGAGACGCCGGCGCAGCGCGACTACCTGGCGGCCCGCGGCGTGCCCTGCCTGCAGGGCTACCTGTTCGGCAAGCCGATGCCGCTGGCGGAGTTCGTCGCCGAACTGGAGCGCCGCGTCCGCGCGGGCGTCTAGGACGGTGGTGGACTGAACTGCGTATGCCGAGCCCATACCGACGGCGCCCAGCGGGCACCGTCGGTAGCGCAGCGGCGATCAGACGTAAGCTTGGGCGCGGCGGTTGCCGCGGGGCAGGCGGGCCTTGCCGGACAGGGCGCTCAGGTGCGCCTGCCAGGCTTGCCGGGCGGCGTCGCGGCCGGATTGCGCCGGTGTCGGTGCCGGGGCGCGGGCGGGCTGCTTGCTCTTCGGCGCCGCAGCCGGCGCAGGATTCGGGACGGTGGGCGCGCTGCCCGCGGCTTCCTGCGCCTGGGTGAAGGCGTTGGTGCGGCGGCAGGTCTTGCAGCTGACCTGCGCGACGTCCTGCGAGCCCGCCACGTTCGGGTCGCTGCGGCCGCAGGCGGCCTGGCTGGTGCCAATCAGGAAGTGAGTGACCATGTGGACCTCCTAGTCAAAAAAGGGGCGGCATTATTCCACAGGGTTCCCGGCGCGCCAGCGCTGCCGGTCATTTTCGGATGAACGTCCGAATCAGCCGTGCTGCACCCCGGCGCGCTTGAGCAACTGCTTGCAACGCTCGGACAGGTGCACCACGCGCAGGTGCTTCCCGGCCCTGGCGTAGCGCTCGCGCAGGGTCTTCAGCGCGGCGATGGCCGAGTAGTCGACGAAGCTCAGGTGGCGGCAGTCCAGGGTGACCTGCGGCGGGTCGCCGGCCGGGTCGAATTGCTCCAGGAAGGTCGTGGTGGAGGCGAAGAACAGCGTGCCGTGGAGGCGATAGAGCTTGCTGCCGTCAGCCTCCAGGTGGCTGTCGGCGTAGAGTTCGCGGGCATGCTTCCAGGCGAAGTCCAGGGCGGCCACGACTATGCCGCAGAGCACGGCGGTGGCCAGGTCGGTGAACACGGTGACGACGGTCACCGCGACGATCACCAGCACGTCGCTCGCCGGCACCTTGTTCAGCACCCGCAGCGAGGCCCAGGCGAAGGTCTGCTGGGCCACCACGAACATCACCCCGACCAGCGCCGCCAGCGGGATGCGCTCGATCAGCGGGGAGAGGAACAGCACGAAGAGCAGGATCATCACCCCGGCGACCACCCCGGAAACCCGCCCGCGGCCGCCGGAGCCGAGGTTGATCATGGTCTGGCCGATCATGGCGCAGCCGCCCATGCCGCCGAACGCCCCGGAGACCATGTTGGCCGCGCCCAGGGCCACGCACTCGCGGTCCGGGTAGCCGCGGCTCCGGGTGATTTCGTCGGTGAGGTTGAAGGTCAGCAGGGTTTCCAGCAGGCCGACCAGCGCCATGAGGATGGCGTAGGGCGCGATGATCCGCAGCGTCTCCAGGTTCCACGGCACCTGCGGCAGGGCGAAGGCGGGCAGGCCGCCGGCGATGTGCGCCATGTCGCCGAGGGTGCGCGTGGGCAGGCCGAGCAGGTACACCAGCAGGCCGACGCCGAGGATCGCCACCAGCGCCGGCGGCACCGCGCGGGTCAGCTTCGGCAGCAGGTAGACGATGGCCATGGTCAGCGCCACCAGGCCCAGCATCAGGTACAGCGGCGCGCCGTCGAGCCAGGCCCCGCCGGTCTTGAAGTGCTCCAGCTGGGCCAGGGCGATGACGATCGCCAGGCCGTTGACGAAGCCCAGCATCACCGGGTGCGGCACCATGCGCACCAGCTTGCCCAGGCGCAGCAGGCCGAAGGCGATCATCACCAGGCCGCCCAGCAGCACGGTGGCCAGCAGGTACTGCACGCCGTGCTGCACCACCAGCGCCACTATCACCACGGCCATGGAGCCGGCGGCCCCGGAAACCATGCCCGGGCGCCCGCCGAACAGGGCGGTGAGGGTGCAGATGAAGAAGGCGCCGTACAGGCCCATCAGCGGGTTGAGGTGCGCCACCAGGGCGAAGGCGATGCACTCGGGCACCAGGGCGAAGGACGTGGTGAGGCCGGCCAGGATGTCGGCGCGCAGACGGGCGGGTTTCATGGCGTTCCTGAGGTCAGGGCCGGTGGTGCCGGCCGCGGGTGGTGCGGATAGAGGACGCGCATGGTACGCAATGCCGCATGCTCGAACCAGTCGCGGCGCATGCCGTTTTGTCCGAGCCCCATCCCGGTGCTTCCCTCATGGCGAAGGGTTCGCTGCCCACAGGTGGCAGCGAACCCTTGAAAGGCGCCGCTGTTGCGAGCGGCGAATGTATGGCCTGTTCAGCGGCTGCTGGAAATGGCCAGCTTGCCGGTGGCTATGAGTGCGGCGATTTCCTCCATGTGCAGGGATGTCTCCTTCAACGCCTCCACCACACCTTCGATCAGGTGTTGCGAGAGCGGGTTGGCGACAGGCAGCCCCTTCAGGTAGTCGGCGAGAAGCTCGGCCGCCATGTCGTTGTTGTAGGCGGTCGTCATCAGAGAGCTGTGGATATTCTTCGGATCGAGAAACATGGCTTCCACCTGCGGGGGCGCGCGGACGCGCCCCCGTCACACTGAGTCAATCCCACTGGTAGCCAACGCCTACCGAGACGCCGACGTCGCCATCGCTGTCCGCGCTTCCCTGGAGCTTGGTGACCCACTTGCCGTCCTTGGTGATGTGCGACACGCCGACCGCCAGCGCCTGCTCGCCACGGAAGTTGCCCAGGCCGGCGGAGGTCATGCTCGCCCCCGGCGCATGGGGCTGGGGCAGGCTGGCCATGGCCATGGCCCCGGCGATGCCGGCACTGAGTTCGTCGTCCAGTTCGTTCATGTCCTTGCGCAGGGCGTGGTAGCTGGCGTCGGTGTAGGCCTTGGCGCCGCTGATGCCGCTGTTCAACTGACCGAGGTTGACGGCGTCGGTGGCCTGGGTGCCGGCGGCCACATTGGTGATCTGCCGGGCGTTGGTCGCGCTGCCGACGGATACCGTGTTCGCCCTGTCGGCCACCGAGTTGGCGCCCAGGGCCACCGAGTTGGAGGCCTTGGCGTGGGCGCTTTCGCCCAGCGCGGTGCTGTGCTCGGCGCTCGCCTGGGCCCTGGTGCCGATCGCCGCGCTGTTCCTGCCGCTGGCCTGGGCGCCGGCGCCGCCGGCGATCGCATCCTGGCCGACAGCCTGCGGCTTGCTCAGCGCAGAGCTGTTGTTGCTCTGGAACATGCCGTCGGTGCCGTTCTGCAGGTTGGTCACATGGTTATGGACATCGCTGACCCGCTGGTCCACCTGCGCCACGCTGTCGTTCAGGGCGCCGGCCGAGGTGTTGACGGCGTCCGTGAGCTGGTCGACGTTGACCGCGTCGGTGCCGGCGGTGCCGCGGGCGACATTGGTGATCTGCCGCTCGTTGCCCTGGCTGCCCACGGAAACGCTGTTGTCGCGATCGGCCAGGGAGTCCGCGCCCAGGGCCACGGCGTTGCTGGCGGTGGCATTGGCGCCGCTGCCGATGGCGGTACTGCGTTCGCCGCTGGCTTGTGCGGCGCTGCCCACTGCCGTGGCGTCCGCCGCGCTGGCGGAGGCGCCGGCGCCGGCGGCCATGCTGCGCTCGCCGCTCGCCTGGGCGGCGTCGCCCAGGGCCATGGACGAGGTGCCGGTGGCCGAGGCGGCCGGTCCGACTGCGATGGAGTCCGCGCCGGCCGCAGAGGCATCGGCCTTTTCCGAATTGGCGCGGAAGTAGCGTGACACGCCGGTCTGGTTGATCCCGTCCTCCAGGGCGCTGACGCGGGTGTCGGTGCGGTACAGCTGCGAGCCGACCACCACGTCGCTGGAATCCGCGGCGATCCGGCCTTCCTCGACATTGGTGATGCGCGAGCGGCTGGTTGCGCCGGCGCTGCCATGCATGGCGCTGAAGGCGCCCAGGGAGTCGTCCCAGAGCAGGGCGTCACCGCGCAGTTCGCTCACTTCGTCGCGGGTGGCGTTGAGTTGGGAGACGTTCACGGCGTCGGTGTCATTGCTACCCGCGGCGACGTTGGTGATCCGCCGCTTGAGATCCTGGTTGCCCACCGAAACGCTGTCGTCGGCATCGGTTACCGAACCATGGCCCAGGGCCACGCTGCGGGCGTGTTCGGCGCGGCTGGCGGTGCCCAGCGCCATGGAGTGCTCGCCGCTGGCCACGGACCAGCCGCCGATGGCGTTGGCGGCCTGGCCTGTCGCCGCCGAGGCGATGCCCAGGGCGGTGCTGCCGTCGGTGGAGGCCAGGGCTTCCTTGCCGAGCGCCGTGCTGCCTACGCCCAGAGCGCGGGACCAGGCGCCGGCCGCCGTGCTGGCGAGGGCCGCCGCCTCGGCTTCGGCGCCCAGGGCGGTGGCGCTTTGCGCCGTGGCTTCGGCGCTGTTGCCCAAGGCCACGCTGTGCCCGCCGGTGGCCTGGCTCCAGGCGCCGACGGCAGTGCTTTGCTGACCGCTGGCCTGCGCGCTGGTACCCAGTGCGGAGCTCTTTTCACCGCTGGCCTGCGCCTGCACACCCAGGGCGCTGGCGCCGGCGCCGCTGGCGCTGGACCAGCCGCCGACGGAGGTGGCGCTGCTGCCCGTCGCCTGGGCCTGCAGGCCTATCGCCGTGCTGCCATGGGTGCTGGCCCGGGCCTCCTTGCCGACCGCGGTGGCGCCAATGCCATGGGCCATCGCCCAGTTGCCGACGGCGGTGGCGGAGTTCGCGCTCGCTTCGGCATCGACACCCACTGCCAGCGCGTCGCTGGCGGTGGCTTCGGCACTGCTGCCCAGCGCGGTGCTGCGCTCACCGGTGGCCTGGCTCCAGCCGCCCAGCGCGGTGGCGCGATCGCCGAGGGCATCCGCCCTGACGCCAACGGCCGTCGCGTGCTGGCCGGATGCGTGGGCCTGGTTGCCGGCTGCCAGCGCGTTCTCGCCGCTGGCCAGCGCCGCCGTGCCCATGGCGATGGCGTTGCTGCCGCTGGATTCGGACTGCGGGCCTATGGCAATGGCGTTCTCGCCGCTGGCGTTGGCGTCCGGGAGTTCGGAGTTGGCGCGGAAGTAGCGTGTGCCGCGCTGGTAAACGTCGCCCAGCCAGTCCGCTACGTCGCCAATGGCGTCGGCCGCTTCTTCGCCCAGGCGCTGGAGTTGCGAGAGGTTGACCGCGTCGGTGGCCTGGGTGCCCTCGGCCACGTTGGCGATGCGGCGCTGCAGGTCGGCGTTGCCGACCGAGACCTCGTTGTCCGCTCCTGTGGCGGAGTTCAGGCCCAGTGCGACGCTGCCCTGATGCGACGCCAGGGCTTCCTTGCCGAGAGCCACGCTGCCGATACCGCTGGCCTTGGACCAGGTGCCCACGGCAGTGCTGGCCAAGGCGGCGGCTTCGGCTTCGGCGCCGAGCGCGGTGCTGTCCTGTGCGGTGGCTTCGGCGCTACCGCCCACGGCGGTGCTGCGCAGTTGCGTGGCCTGGCTCCAGGCCCCGAGGGCGAGGGCACGTTCGCCCGCCGCGTCGGCGGAGACACCCACCGCAGTGGCGTTCGCGCCGCTGGCGGAGCTTTGCGTGCCGAGTGCGGTCGAGCCGCCGGCGGTGGCGCTGGCCAGCTTGCCCAGCGCAGTGGCGTTTTCGCCGCTGGCTGCGGTTCTTGCGCCAACTGCGGTTGCCCCGTCGCCGGTGGCCTGGGCCGCGATGCCCAGGGCGCTGGCATCGCCCTGGGAGGCCAGGGCTTCCTTGCCGATGGCCACGCTGCCGACGCCGCTGGCCTTGGACCAGGTGCCCACGGCAGTGCTGGCCAAGGCGGCGGCTTCGGCTTCGGCGCCGAGCGCGGTGCTGTCCTGTGCGGTGGCTTCGGCGCTACCGCCCACGGCGGTGCTGCGCAGTTGCGTGGCCTGGCTCCAGGCCCCGAGGGCAAGAGCTCGTTCGCCCGCCGCGTCGGCGGAGACACCCACCGCAGTGGCGTTCGCGCCGCTGGCTTGGGCGGCGCTGCCCATGGCGATGCTGTCGCTGCCCGAAGCCACGGCCTCGGGGCCGATGGCTACGCTGTCCTGGCCGCTGGCCTGGGCCATCGCCTTGTCGGAGTTCGCCTGGAAATACTTCGTCCCGCTTTCATAGACGTCGCTGAGCCAGTCGGAAACCGACTGCAGCGCTGCTTCGCCTTGCTGGCGCAGCGTCTCCAGCTGGGAAAGGTTGATGGCGTCGTTGGCCTGGGTGCCGTCGGCTACATGGGTCAACTGGCGATCGAGGTTGGCGTTGCCGATGGAGACGCTATCGTTCCTGTCGGTCGCCGAGCCGGCACCCAGGGCTACCGAGTTGGCATGGTTGGCGCCAGCCCAGGCCCCCAGGGCCAGGCCATTGGCGCCGGCCGCCTGCGAATCCAGGCCCAGCGCGGTGCTGTGCTCGCCCTGGGCGCTGGCTCCCTTGCCGATCGCCGTGCTGGCCAGGCCCGATGCCGAGGAGTACGCGCCCAGGGCGGTGCTGCTGGCCTGGCTGGTGGCGGCGTTGCGGCCGATGGCCAGGCTGCTGTCGCCCTTGGCCTCGGTATTTCGTCCAAGCGCCACGCTGTTGTCGCCATAGGCGGCCGCCCACGGGCCGACGGCGGTGGCGTGGCTTGCCGATGCCGTGGCGTAGTCGCCCAGGGCCGTGCTGTTTACACCTGACGCACTGGCGCCGGTGCCTTCCTGCACGCTGGTGAGCATGGCGCCCAGGCGCACCTCGGCGCGCAGCTGGACCACCTGGCTGGCGCTGGCCTTGTCGTCGCCCTCGATCTCGGCTTCGGTGACCGCCCCGGCAGGAATGCCGAACAGCGCCAGGCAGGCGGAGGAAAGCAGGCCCACTGCGCCGGCCAGGCCGCGGTTGCGGTGCTTGCCGTGGCTTCTGGCGAATTCGCTGGCGACTACCCAGGCGCGGCGCGCCGCACTCCAGACCAGTCGGAATGACTTGTTCATGAGAGACTCCTTGCGGGGAGCTCCCCGCAAATGGTGAGAGGCCCCTGATCCGGGATCAGCGGGCGTTCGAGGTGGGGAGAGGGGGAAGGGCGCGTGCCGCCTGGGCAATCAGCGGGCGCTCCGGACAGGCCACCGGCGGTAGCCCCAGCTCCACCTGGTAGAGCCATCGGGCAGCGGCAGCGTCGTTACGCATGCCTTGCAGGTAGCCGCCGGCGAAGAGGGTGGCTTCGGCGATCAGGGCCCGGCGTTGCGGCAGCGTCAGCGGCATCCGGTCGATCGCCGCGAAAACACTGGCGGAGTCGGCCTTGCCGCGATACAGCTCGACCAGCGCGTGCTGCGCCGCGTCGTCGGGCCGCACTGCGGCGAGCAGGCGCTTGAACGCCGTGTCGCGGGCGCGCCTGGAGGAGGCGTTGTCGCGCGTGACCAGCCACAACCGCCAGAGCTGCGCATAGGCCTTCTCATCGGCGTTCGCGCCCTTCGAGGCGATTTGCGCGAAGGCGCGGTCGGCGTCGCGGTAGCGCCCCAGGGCGGCCAGGTTGGCGGCGGAAGGCAGGGCGACCAGGTCGCTCCAGACGGAGCGGCCCAGCCGGTCGTAGTGGCGCCGTGCCTGCTGCGGCCTGCCCAGGGCGTCGTCGACCAGGGCCAGTTCCATTTCGAGCCGTCCGCTGCTGGTGCCCTTGGCCAGGAGTTTGTCGAGGAGGCGGTCGGCGCCCTGGAAATCGCCGGCGAGATAGGCCGCATGGGCGGTGCCCAGAAGCTGCTGGCTTTCGCTGGCGTTGACCATTGCGGCGAACAGCCAGCAGGCCAGGGCGATGAGCAGCCAGGTGGCTTGCGAGGGGCGGCCACGCCGGCCGCGGCCTCTGGCGTTCGTTCGAAGGCTATGAGCGCTGAATCCGAACATGATGTCTGCTCCCAAGAAAACGATGGGGGCAGGCTATGGCCGAAGGCTTCGTGTGGCTGTCGTGATGCGCCGGGATCGTTGTAGCGATTGCGCTACGCCGGGGGAGAGGGCGGCGGTTCAGGGCCGGAGAGCAACTGCAGTTCGATGACGCAGGGCAGCCGCAAGGGCAAGCCGGAAAACGTCAGCGAGGCCCGTATCAGGGGGGCCAGGCGCCTGGCCAGGCCGAGATGGGCGTCGAACCTGTCGAAGGGGAGGCCGGCATCCGGCGTGTTCACGTCGATCCGCCAGACGGACTCGCCGTGGCCGCGGTATTCCTGCCGTGCTTCCACATGCAGGTTCGCCGAGGACTCCGCGCTGACGAAGGCCAGGGCCGTCGCCAACAGTTCGCCGTACAGTCCGGCGTCCATCCAGGCGCATGTCGCCGTTTGCGGCAGCGAGAGCGTCACGCTGGCGGCGTAGCGCCTGGCGAAGGTCTCGACCGCCTGGTTGGTGAGCGCGTTCAGGTCGCAGGTCTCCGGTAGCGGAACCCTGTTGCCCTGGTCCAGTTCGGCCAGTTCCAGCAGCAGCTCGGTATGTCGCTTGAGCATGCCGACGGGGTTTCGCAGCGAAGCCGCCTCCGGGGTGCTTTTCGCCAGGTCGGCCAGTTGCTCTTCCAGGATCGATAGCTGCTCTTCGAAGCGCTTGCATTCGGCGATGAAAAAATGGGTGCGCAGCTGCCGCAGGGAGAGCATCCGCTGCTGCGCTTGCGTCAGTTGGGCCACTTCGCTGTCGAAGTCGCTGACATCCACGATCGCGCACAGCATGCCGAGCACCTGGCCGCTTTCGTCCCGGTGGGGCACGCCCCAGACCCGCACGGTGCGGGGGCCCTGGGGGAAGTGGGCCACGAAATCCGACACGAAGGATCTGGCGTCGGCCACGGCCTTGAGATAGCCACGACGCACCTGCTCGGTGAGTTGTTCCCCTACGATGCCGTTGGGGGCGATCTCCATGCCCAGGCACGCCTGCCGGGAAAGACCATGCAGGTCGGCGAAGCCCTGGTTGCACAGCAGCAGGGCCCCGTCTCGCGCGCGCAGTGCCGTCGGGAAGGGCAGCATTTCGATGAATTCCTGCAGGCGCGAGCCTTGCCCGCTGGCGAAATGCATTTTCCCCAGGCCCGCGGCGGGGGCGACGCCATGCCGCCAGGCGAATGCCAGCAGGTCCGCGTTCGAGTGCAGGTCCAGCTTCTGGAACAGGCGCGTCTTGTAGGTGCTGACGGCGCTGGGGCTCAGCTTCATCGTGGCGGCGATGGACTTGATCGGGTTGCCCTGCGCCAGTTGCTTCATCACGGTCAGCTCGCGGGGTGACAGGGTGGCCAGCAGCCGGCTCTCCTGGCGGTCGCCCGGGCGCCGCGACACATCCTCGAAGGCATGGCGCGGAAAGAAGGTCCGGCCACTGAGCAGCGTCCGAACCGCGAGAAGCAACTGCTCGGGCGGCTCGGACCTGGACAGGTACCCGGCTGCCCCGTATTGGCGGGCGAGATCGATGAAATGGGGCTGGTAGTCGTTTCCCAGGACCAGCACGGGGAGGTTGCGCCCGCTTTGCCGCAGCCACTGCAGGACTTCGGTGCCGTTGGTATCCGGAAGCATGAAGTCGAGCACCAGCAGGTCCGGCGCAGTGCTCCGCAGCGCGGCTATCGCGGCGGCCCCGTTGAACACACGGGTGGGAACCTCATGCGCCTGGTCTTTCAGGGCGGAGCTGGCACCGGCGCTGAACAGGGGTTCAATGCATGCAAGCAGTATGTTCGCCATGCGGACACCTCGGGTTGCCGAGCAGAGTAGTAAAAAAACCGGCGATTGGCGAAAAGGCGGGGCATGGGCTGGAGCCGCCGCCCCGTTCGCGGGGCGCGACGCGGCATGGCGGAGCCCGAAGGGGCTTGCAGAGGGAAGGGCGGGGAAGGGCAGGCAACAAAAAACCGGCTCGATGGCCGGTTCTTCTGGTGTTCCGAGATTCGCTGGGAATCTGGATGGTGCCCCGGGAGAGACTCGAACTCTCACTCTGTCGCCAGAAACGGATTTTGAATCCGCCGCGTCTACCATTCCGCCACCGAGGCAATGGCGCGGCAGTATAGGGAGGCCCTCGGTACCGGTCAATCCACCCGCGTGGCGATGCCATCGCAATTCCAGTAATATATCCGGCCCTTCGAGATATACCCCATGCGCGTCGCCGACTTCCATTTCGATCTGCCCGAGGCCCTGATCGCCCGCCACCCGCTCGCCGAACGTCGCGCCAGCCGCCTGCTGGTGCTGGACGGGCCGAGCGGCGCCCTCAGCCACCGTCACTTCGCCGACCTGCTGGAATACCTGCGGCCGGGCGACCTGATGGTGTTCAACAACACCCGGGTGATCCCGGCGCGGCTGTTCGGCCAGAAGGAATCCGGCGGCAAGCTGGAGATCCTCGTCGAGCGCGTGCTGGACAGCCGCCGCGTGCTGGCTCACGTGCGTTCGAGCAAGTCGCCCAAGCCGGGTTCGAAGATCCTCATCGACGGTGGCGCCGAGGCGCAGATGCTGCAGCGCCACGACGCGCTGTTCGAACTGGGCTTCGCCGAAGACGTGCTGCCGCTGCTGGAGCGCGTCGGGCACATGCCGCTGCCGCCCTATATAGACAGGCCCGACGAGGCCGCCGACCGCGAGCGCTACCAGACCGTCTACGCCGAGCGCGCCGGCGCCGTGGCCGCGCCCACCGCCGGGCTGCACTTCGATGAAGGGCTGCTGGCGGCCATCCGCGAGAAGGGCGTGGACACCGCCTTCGTCACCCTGCACGTCGGCGCCGGCACCTTCCAGCCGGTGCGCGTGGAGAAGATCGAAGACCACCACATGCACAGCGAGTGGCTGGAGGTCGGCCAGGACGTGGTCGACGCCGTGGCCGCCTGCCGCGCCCGTGGCGGCCGGGTGATCGCCGTCGGCACCACCAGCGTGCGTTCGCTGGAGAGCGCGGCCCGCGACGGCCAGCTCAAGCCGTTCAGCGGCGACACCGACATCTTTCTCTACCCGGGCCGGCCCTTCCATGTGGTCGATGCCCTGGTGACCAACTTCCACCTGCCCGAATCGACCTTGCTGATGCTGGTCTCGGCCTTCGCCGGCTACCCGCAGACCATGGCCGCCTATGCCGCGGCGGTGGAACACGAATACCGTTTCTTCAGCTACGGCGATGCCATGTTCATCACCCGCAACCCCGCGCCGCGCGGGCCCGAGGACTGATCCATGAGTTTCATGAAGTTCGAACTGCTGGCCACCGACGGCAAGGCCCGGCGCGGCCGCCTGAGCTTCCCCCGCGGAGTGGTCGAGACCCCGGCGTTCATGCCGGTGGGCACCTATGGCACGGTCAAGGGCATGTTGCCGCGCGACATCGAGGGCATAGGCGCGCAGATCATCCTCGGCAACACCTTCCACCTGTGGCTGCGCCCGGGCACCGAGGTGATCCGCAAGCATGGCGACCTGCACGACTTCATGCAGTGGCAGGGGCCGATCCTCACCGATTCCGGCGGCTTCCAGGTGTTCAGCCTGGGCGCGCTGCGCAAGATCAAGGAAGAGGGCGTGTACTTCGCCTCGCCGGTGGACGGCGCCAAGGTCTTCATGGGCCCCGAGGAGTCCATGGCGGTGCAGCGCGCGCTGGGCTCGGACATCGTGATGATCTTCGACGAGTGCACCCCGTACCCGGCCGAGTTCGACGTGGCCAAGCGCTCCATGGAGCTGTCGCTGCGCTGGGCCAAGCGCTCGAAGATCGCCCATGGCGACAGCCCCTCGGCGCTGTTCGGCATCGTCCAGGGCGGCATGCACGAGGAACTGCGCATGCGCTCGCTGGAAGGCCTGCAGGAGATCGGCTTCGACGGCCTGGCCATCGGCGGCCTGTCGGTGGGCGAGCCGAAGGAAGAGATGATCCGCGTGCTGGACTTCCTGCCGCCGCGCATGCCGGCCGACAAACCCCGTTACCTGATGGGGGTGGGCAAACCCGAGGACCTCGTGGAAGGTGTGCGCCGCGGCGTCGACATGTTCGACTGCGTGATGCCCACGCGCAACGCGCGCAACGGCCATCTGTTCGTCGATACCGGGGTGATCAAGATCCGCAACGCCGTGCACAAGCACGACGAGTCGCCGCTGGATCCGACCTGCGATTGCTACACCTGCAAGCACTTCTCCCGCGCCTACCTCTACCACCTGGACAAGTGCGGGGAAATGCTCGGCAGCATGCTCAATACCATCCATAACTTGCGGCATTATCAGCGGCTTATGGCTGGTTTGCGCGAGGCAATCCAACAGGGTACATTGGCCGCCTTTGTCGACGCCTTCTATGCCAAACGCGGCCTTCCGACGCCGCCGTTGGGCGATTGATCCCGATTTTCCAAAAGAATATAGAGACAGGAGTATCCGATGAGCTTTCTGATTCCCGCCGCCTACGCCGACGCCGCTGCTCCCGCGGCCGCCGCAGGCCCGATGGGCACTGGTTTTGAGTGGGTCTTCCTGGTCGGCTTCCTGGTCATCTTCTACCTGATGATCTGGCGTCCGCAGGCCAAGCGTAACAAGGAGCACAAGAACCTCCTGTCCAGCCTGCAGAAGGGTGACGAAGTCGTCACTTCCGCGGGTATCGCCGGCAAGGTGCTGAAAGTCGCCGAGGACTTCGTGGTCGTCGAGGTCGCCGACAACGTCGAGCTGAAGTTCCAGAAGGGCGCCATCGCCGCGACCCTGCCGAAAGGCACGCTCAAGGCCATCTGAGTTCCAGGCAAAGAAAACCAATAGACGGGGCGCATGAAGCGCCCCGCGTCATAACGGGCGGTATCAATGCTCAACAAATATCCCCTGTGGAAATACCTGCTGATCCTGGCGGTGCTTGCCGTCGGCTTCATCTATTCCGCACCCAACCTCTACCCGGACGATCCGGCCGTGCAGGTCAGCGGCGCCAGCAGCGCGCTGCAGATCACCCAGGCCGACATCGACAAGGCCAGCAAGGCGCTGACCGACGCGGGCATCGCCGTCAAGGCGGGCAGCCTCGGCAAGAACAGCGGCCTGATCCGCCTGGTCAAGCAGGAAGACCAGCTTCCCGCCAAGGACATCGTGCGTCGCGCCCTGGGCGACGACTACGTGGTCGCCCTGAACCTGGCGCAGACCACCCCGAACTGGCTGCGCAACATCGCCGCCCACCCGATGAAGCTGGGCCTCGACCTTTCCGGTGGCGTGCACTTCCTCCTCGAAGTGGACATGGACAAGGCCGTCGACGCCCGCCTGAACGTCTACGAGAGCGAGATCAAGAGCGCCCTGCGCAAGGAGCGCCTGCGCTACCGCAGCCTGCCGGTGCAGGACCGCGCCATCCAGCTGGGCTTCACCGACGACGAATCGCTGGACAAGGCCAAGGCGCTGATCGCCAAGGACTATCGCGACTTCGAGGTGACCCAGGATTCGCGCAACGGCATGCAGGTGCTGCGCCTGGCCATGACCGCGGCCAAGCTCGCCGAAATCCGCGAATACTCGATCAAGCAGAACCTCACCACCGTGCGCAACCGCGTCAACGAGCTGGGCGTGTCCGAGCCGCTGGTGCAGCGCCAGGGCGCCAACCGCATCGTGGTCGAGCTGCCGGGCGTGCAGGACACCGCCGAAGCCAAGCGCATCCTCGGCAAGACCGCCAACCTGGAGTTCCGCCTGGCCGCCGAGCCCGACGCCATCAAGTCGGCCACCGAGACCTTCGAATTCCGCGAGCCGCGCCGCCCGCCGGTGGCCCTGGAGCGCAGCGTGATCATCACCGGCGACCAGGTCACCGACGCCAGCGCCAGCTTCGACGAGAACGGCCGCCCGCAGGTGAACATCCGCCTCGACGGCCACGGCGGCGAGCTGATGAACCGCGCCACCCGCAACAACGTCGGCCGCAGCATGGCCGTGGTGTTCATCGAGCAGAAGCCGATCACCCGCTATGCCAAACAGGTGGTCGACGGCGTCGAGCAGGAAGTCGCCGTCCCGGCCTTCAAGGAAGAGAAGAAGATCATCAGCCTGGCGACCATCCAGTCGGCCCTGGGCAACCAGTTCCGCATCACCGGCCTCGACGGCCCGGGCGAGTCCTCGGAGCTGGCCCTGCTGCTGCGCGCCGGCGGCCTGGCCGCGCCGATGTACTTCGCCGAGGAACGCACCATCGGCCCGAGCCTGGGTGCGGACAACATCGCCAAGGGCATCGACGCCTCCCTGTGGGGCATGGTGTTCGTGTCGCTGTTCATCATCGTCATCTACCGCTTCTTCGGCGTGATCGCCACCGTCGCCCTGGCCTTCAACATGGTCCTGCTGGTGGCGCTGATGTCGATCCTCGGCGCGACCCTGACGCTGCCGGGCATCGCCGGTATCGTGCTGACCATGGGCATGGCGGTGGACGCCAACGTGCTGATCTTCTCGCGGATACGCGAGGAGCTGGCTGGCGGTATGTCGGTGCAGCGCGCCATCCACGAAGGCTTCAACCGCGCCTTCACCGCCATCGTCGACGCCAACCTGACCTCGCTGCTGGTCGGCGGCATCCTCTACGCCATGGGCACCGGCCCGGTGAAGGGCTTCGCCGTGACCATGTCGCTGGGCATTCTCACCTCGATGTTCACGGCCATCATGGTCACCCGCGCAATGGTCAACCTGATCTTCGGCGGGCGTGACTTCAAGAAGCTGTGGATCTAAGGGGGATCATGAGATGAATATCAAGATCGGTACCATCAACTTCATGGGCGTGCGCAACATCGCGTTCGCCGCCACCCTGGTCCTCACCCTGATCGCCCTCGGCAGCTGGATCACCAAGGGCATCAACTTCGGCCTGGACTTCACCGGTGGCACCCTCATCGAGCTGAACTACCAGCAGCCGGCCGACCTGGGCAAGGTCCGCGACGAGCTGGTCAAGGCCGGCTATGCCGAGGCCGTGGTGCAGAGCTTCGGCGACACCAAGGACGTGCTGGTGCGCATGCCCAGCGAAGACCCGGAACTGGGCAAGAAAGTCGCCGCGGCGCTGCAGCAGGCCGACACCCAGAACCCGGCCAGCCTCAAGCGCGTGGAATACGTCGGCCCGCAGGTCGGCGAGGAACTGCGCGACCAGGGCGGCCTGGGTATGCTCCTGGCCCTGGGCGGCATCCTCATCTACGTCGGCTTCCGCTTCCAGTGGAAGTTCGCCGTGGGCGCCATTCTCTCGCTGATCCACGACGCCATCATCG